>Ga0307379_10004691_pt1 | contig 19388 bp, 16 predicted proteins | sample UN2MG_FD_202237 | JGI IMG/M metagenome (GOLD analysis project Ga0307379, IMG submission 202237) | Soil microbial communities from Risofladan, Vaasa, Finland - UN-2 | ecosystem: Environmental > Terrestrial > Soil > Coastal area > Acid sulfate soil | place: Finland: Risofladan, Vaasa | collected... | reverse complement strand
GCCGGAGATCTGGAGAGATACCGACGGCCGTGTGGACATATTGGTCGGCGGAGTCGGGACGGGCGGCACAATCACCGGTGTAGGCGAGTACATCAAGCCTCTTAAGCCCGAGTTCCGGATAGTTGCGATCGAACCTGCGGATTCGCCCGTGCTTTCCGGCGGCAAGCCGGCCCCGCATAAGATTCAGGGGATCGGCGCGGGCTTTGTCCCCGATGTACTCAGAACAGATCTCCTGGACGAGATAATCCAGGTCACGAATGATGACGCCATTACGACCGCTAGGAGGCTCGCAAGGGAAGAGGGCGTGCTGGCAGGCATTTCATCCGGGGCGGCTGTTTGGGCGGCGGTTCAGGTGGCGAAGCGCGATGAGAATGCCGGCAAGCTTATCGTGGTCGTGCTCCCCGATACGGGCGAGAGATACCTCACCACGGTTCTGTTCGCCGAGTGAGCCCTGAGCTCGGCAGACCCGTGGATGTGGATCCTTCCTCAAAGTTGGGTATAGTGTGTTGATCATGCCATCAGGGCTTGCTTTCCCATGGATAGCAAAGGAAAGAAAGACGAATCATTAGCAATACACGCATCAGACGCCGAGCCGAATGGCGGGTCTTGCGAGAGCGAACCCCGCTACCAGCAGCTTGTCGAGATGATAAACGAAGGGCTTGCTCGCGCGGACGGCAGCTACGTGTTCTCCTACGTCAACCAGCGATTTGCGGACATGCTCGGGTACGCTCCAGAAGAGATGATCGGTCACTCCCTCCTCGACTTCGTGCATCCGGATGATCTCGAACTCGTGAAAGATCAGATTGCCAGGCGAAAGAGGGGAGAAACAGGGCGATTTGAGATGGCCTGGGCATCGAAGGACGGCGCGAAGGTTTACACATTGGTCTCGCCCAGACCCGTTTTCGATGACGAGGGCAACTTCGCCGGCAGCGTGGCGGTACTCACCGATATCACCGACCGCAAACTGGCAGAGCAGGCTTTGCATGAGCGCCTGGAGTTTGAAGCGCTCATCATGAACATATCAACTCAATTCATCAATCTGCCGTCGGACCAGGTTGATGAAGGGATTCTCAAAGCACTCCGGACAATCGGCGAATTTGCAGGCATTGATCGGGCGTATGTTTTCCAGATATACGACGACGGCGCCATCATGGATAATACCCATGAATGGTGCGCCGAAGGGATCGAGTCGCACATCCAAAGACTTAAGGGTCTGAAGGTTGACAGCTTTCCATGGTCTGCTGAGAAGATGAGAAAGCTCGAGACCGTCCACGTACCCCTTGTCTCTGACCTGCCCGCTGAGGCGGCGGCCGAGAAGAGAGAATGGCAACTGGAGGGCATTCAAACGCTCATTTTCGTTCCGATGGTCTATCGCGAATCCTTGGTGGGCTTCGTCGGGTTCGATGCCGTAAGAGAGAGGATGACATGGTCGGATGACAGCATTGCGCTGCTGAAGCTCGTCGGTTACATCTTTGTTAGTGCGCTTGAACGCAAGCGGGTGGAAGAGGCGCTGAAGGAGTCGGAAGAACGCTATCGCAGCCTGGTAGAGTTCTCGCCCGATATGGTTACAATGACTGTGGACGGCAAGATAGCCTATGCCAACCCCGCAGCGGCAAAGCTGGTTGGCGCTGAGAAGCCTGAGGATCTTGTTGGTAGATCGCCGCTTGATCTCATACACCCCAAAGATAGAGACAACGTGAAGGAACGCATGCGCCTGATGACTGAGGAAGGGAAGACTGTCCCCATCATCGAGGAGCAGTTCCTCCGCATGGACGGAACCTGGGTCGATGTTGAAGTTGCGGCAATGCCGGTCGTCTACAAGGGTAAGCCTTCGATCCTGGCAGTCATGCGGGACATCACCGAGAGGAAGAGGGCGGAAGAGGCTCTGAAGGCCTCGGAGGCGGAGCTGCGAGCGCTCTTCTCAGCCATGACCGACGTGATCCTGGTACTCAACTCGGAAGGTCGTTACCTTGAGATTGCGCCCACCAATCCTTCACTCCTTTATAGGCCGGCCAACGAGATTCTGGGCAAGACGCTGTACGAAGTTTTTCCAAAAGAGGAGGCAGATTACTTCCTGGAAGTGATTCATCGTGCGCTCAAAGAGCAGAAGACTGTGCAGACGGAATACGAGTTGAAGATCGGCGATCGGGAACTCTGGTTCTCGGCTTCAGTCTCGCCCATGCTGGAAGATACCGTCATCTGGGTGGCCAGGGATATCACCGAGCGAAAGAGGGCTGAGGAAGCGCTCCAGCGTTCGGAGGCGAATTTCCAGGCGATCTTCGACTACATGCCCGGGGCGATCTTCGGCTTTGACAGGGATGGTGTGATCGTCCAGGCGAACGAAGCGTGCGAACGTCTCTTCGGATTCTCTCGGGAGGAGTTGCTCGGCGGGTCCTTGTACGAGACCATCTCGAGCCCCAAGGATCATAAGAGGCGAAGATCGGTGATCGCCAGGGTATTTGAAGGGGAGATTATCGAAGGATTGGAGTGGCAGGATCGCAAAGCGGATGGGTCAACGGTCTACGTTCTGTCGAACGCGACCCCGGTTTTCGACAAATCAGGTCAGATCATCATGGCATTGAGCCTGAGCATTGACATTACGGAGCGAAAGCTGGCCGAGCAGAGAAGGCGCGAGCTGGAAGTGCATAAGCGGGATTTCTACCGGCGAACGATCCAGGCTGCAACCGAGGGTAAGCTGCTCATAACCGAGAAAGAGGATATCGAGCGTATTGCCGGGCCGCCGATTGCATCGTGGAAGATAGGCAAGGGCGAGGACCTGGGAGCGATAAGGCAGGCGGTGAGGGCCTTCGGGGAGAAGGCCGGCATGGATCCAGACCGGCTATATGATTTCATTCTGACAGTCGGCGAGTCCACGACGAACGCCTACAAACACGCAGGTGGAGGCATGGCATCGCTGCACAATACTCCGGATGGGCTGATATTCGTAGTCTCGGATAATGGCCCCGGCATCGAGGCCCTCACGCTGCCGGAAGTCGCATTGGTGCGTGGATATTCCACCGCCGGGACCCTGGGAATGGGTTATAAGGCCATCCTTTCGATAGCGGATAAGGTCTACCTGGCCACCGGCCCGACCGGGACGACGGTGGCGATCGCCATGCGACTGCACCCTGCGCCAAAGCCTGTTGAGGCGGCGCTTCTGCCGGATACTTGGACGAGTTGAGGTGATTCACTTGATGTATGAATATGGGTTCAACTGGCTGATTATGGTACTGATGATGTTTCTGTCGCTCGCCTTACTGGTCGCCGTCGTCTTGGTGATTGTGTGGGCGGTGAACCGCTCCCGGACCGGAGGGGCCGAGAATCCGCTGGATATCCTCAAGAGGCGGTATGCCGCAGGTGAGATTACCAAAGAGGAGTACGAGCGGATGAAGCAAGAACTCTCATGAACCATGAGCACATGGCACATGGAGAACATGCGGTCCATGGCGGGCCTGGCCGTCATGCGGGGCACGATATCAATGTGCTTCGCAAGCGCTTCTGGGTCACTCTGATCCTCACTATTCCGGTAGTCCTCTACTCCGCAGGCATTCAAAGGCTGCTCCACTTCACTGCGCCGAGATTCCCAGGTTCGGAGTACGTTCCGGCGCTCCTGGGGACTTTCATCTTCTTCTACGGCGGCATCTTCTTCATCAAGGCGGCAGTCGGCGAACTCAGAAATCGGCTGCCGGGGATGATGACGCTGATCTCCCTGGCGATCCTGGTGGCATTCGGCTTCAGCCTGGCGGTGACATTCAGGCTGCTGGCGGGCGAGCCGCTGTATTGGGAGCTGTCCACACTGATCACGGTTATGCTGCTGGGTCACTGGATGGAAATGCGGGCAGTCGGACGTGCAACGGGCGCTCTTCAGGAGCTGGCGAAACTCATGCCGGATGAGGCTGAGCGGATCAAGAATGGCGGAACGGAGGTCGTTCCGGTTCACGAGCTTCGGCCGGGCGATCTGGTGCTCGTTCGGCCGGGGGCGAAGATCCCGGCGGACGGTGAAGTCGTCGAGGGGGATTCGAGCGTCAATGAGGCGATGATCACCGGCGAGTCGCGGCCCGTCAGCAAATCGCCCGGCATGCAAGTGATCGCAGGAACGGTCAACGGCGAGGGCTCGCTTCGGTTGCGGGTGACTAAAACCGGCGACGAAACCGCCCTTGCGGGGATCATGCGCCTCGTGGCCGAGGCTCAGTCCTCTCGCTCGATGGCTCAGAACCTGGCGGATCGGGCGGCTTACTGGCTGACGCTGATCGCAATCGGAGTCGGGGCGATCACGTTCATAGTCTGGACGCTTTCAACCAGGCCGGAATCCTTTGCTCTGGAAAGGACGGTCACGGTCCTGGTCATTGCCTGCCCGCATGCGCTCGGTCTGGCGATTCCGTTAGTAATCGCGATCTCGACGACTCTCGCGGCCCGAAACGGCCTCCTGGTGCGCGACCGCCTTGCCCTGGAGACGGCTCGAAACCTGAATGTCGTCGTGTTCGACAAGACCGGCACTCTCACGACGGGCGAGTTTGGGGTCGTGGGGATTTCCTCCTTCGCCAAGGCTACGGCGGACAGGGCCGGGATGGATGAGAATCAGGCGATGGCGATGGCGGCGGCGGTCGAGCGGGACTCAGAGCACTTTCTGGCAAAGGCGATCGTTCGAGCTGCCGAGGAGCGTGGGCTGCAACTGCCCGAGGTTCGGGACTTCAAGGCGCTCCCCGGTCGAGGTGTGGAGGCGAAGGTGGATGGGCGGACGATCAATGTCGGCGGGCCTCGATTGCTGGAGTCGCTGGGACTTGAGGCTCAGAAGGAGCGGTCAGATAAGACGATCATCTATCTGGTAGTCGAGGGCAAGGTTCAGGCGTCCATCGAGCTTGCGGACGTGATTCGGCCGGAGTCCAGGGAGGCGGTCAATGAGCTGAGGGCCATGGGGATCGAGGTCGCCATGATGACCGGCGACAGCGAGGATGTCGCGCGCTCGGTTGCCGCTGAGCTGACTATCACCGAGTATTATGCGAACGTACTGCCGGAGGACAAGGCGAAGAGGGTTCAAGAGATTCGAGCGCAAGGCAGGCGAGTGGCGATGGTCGGTGATGGAGTGAATGATGCTCCGGCGCTGGTATCGGCGGACGTGGGGATTGCCATCGGTGCGGGGACCGATGTCGCCATCGAGGCAGGCGGCATAATCCTCGTGCGCAATGATCCTCGGGATGTCGTTCGCATCGTTCGGCTCAGCAAGGCAAGTTACCGGAAAATGGTCCAGAATCTGCTTTGGGCGACGGGCTACAACGTGATCGCCATACCTGCCGCGGCAGGGGTCTTCGTGTCCTATGGGATCATTCTCCCCCCTGCCCTCGGCGCGGTGTTCATGTCCGCCAGCACGGTTATAGTGGCAGCGAATGCACAGCTTCTGAGGAGGCTGAGGCTATAGGCGCATGCGGAGTAATGGAGTAATGGGATTCAGAGGGAAACCTCCAGAGTAGATGCCTGCTTAGTAGCAACATCCGCCACACGGATCGCGTGGTTGTTCGTGTCGGCGATGAAGAGTCGGTCGCCAGAGGCACAAACTCCGCCGGGCTCCCAGAGGCCGGCGTCTGGGCCGAGGAAGGTCTCGCAGAGTCGGGTCTCGGGATTGATTCGCTTGATCTTGTTGTTATAGGTGTCGGCGACGTATATGAGGCCGTCGTGATGCGCGACTCCAAGGCAGTGCTGGAGGCGGACGGCGGGCCCGACGCCATCCTTGTCTCCGAACTCGAACAAGCCCTCGCCGATTATGGTTTCAACCTTGTCTTCCTGGATATCCGCAACCCTCACTGCGCTGTTCTCGCTGTCGGCAAAGTAGAGCCGTCCATCTGCGAGTGAGAGCCCGCTCGGTTGACCGAGCGCCGACCGCTGAAGGGTGCCATCACCGAGGTCTTCCCTACCCGTGCCAACCAGGACCTCTACCTCGCCTTTCTCCAGATCGAGCGACCAGATCTGATGCATGCCGGCCATGGCGATATAAAGCATGCCATCCCCCAGCGCCAAATCCCAGGGCGAGGACAGGGCAGTCTCCAGTGCTGTGCCGCCTCGACGGTAAACACGGGCCTGCTCGCCCGTACCGGCAATTCTCTCCACCCGGCGGCTGTCCAAGTCTACTCGGCGGATGGAGTGATTCCAGGTATCCGCGACGTAGAGAAGATTATTGTCTGCCGCCATGCCATAGGGAAACCAGAACGCCGCCGACTCGAAATCCCCATCTTGGAGGCCGGGCTCACCTCGGCCGATGACGGTGTTCACCTTGCCTTCCAGATCGGTCACCAGGATGCGATTGTGACCCGTATCGGCAATGAAGAGGCGATCGTTATCCGCCAAAACCTTGCCCGGGAAGTTGAGCGTGCGCGCAGGCTCTTTGTCGCGCTCGAGGTTGACAGGCATCGGCGAGCGATTGAGCTTGCCCTCTTTGCCGAAGTCATCGGCAAGATCGGTGATGACCTCAGCGAAATCAGCGGCCTCGAATTCGCCCGCATGCGAGCCGATATAGCACCCCTCGGGATCAACGAAAACGGTCGTCGGCCAGGCAGAGACGGCGTAACTGCTCCAGATGGTGTGTTTGGGATCGCTAATAACGGGGTGGCGGATGTCATAGCCAAGAACCGCCTGGCGGAGGTTCTTGAGTTCGCGCTCGGCGGTGAACTTCGGCGAATGAACGCCGATGACCGCCAGCACGTCGGGGAATCGCTTTTCAAGCTCCTCCAACTGAGGGAGCACGTGCATGCAATTGATTCAGCCGAACGTCCAGAAGTCGAGCAGAACGATCTTGCCGTTCAGGTCCTTAATCGAGATCGGCCGGTCGGTATTCAGCCAATCGAGGCCGGCGGGGAAATCGGGCGCACGCACGGTTCCACGTAGATTGACGCTCATCATACCTCCACCGGGATTATACCCAGATTACCTGAGTATGGGGGTATGGGCGTGTGGGAGTACGGGAGTCTACTTCTCCCCACGCATGGCCTTGATCTTCTTGGTCACCATGGGGACGATCTCCAGGCAGTCGCCCACGAAGCCGAAGTTCGCGATCTGGAAGATCGGCGCATCGGGGTCTTTGTTGATGGCGATGATGGTGTCGGACGAGGACATCCCCGCCTGATGCTGGACTGCGCCGCTGATCCCGCAGGCGATATAGAGCTTCGGACAGACGGTCTTGCCGGTCTGGCCGACCTGGTGGCAGTAGGGAATCCAGCCGGCGTCAACCGCGGCCCTGCTCGCGCCAACCGCCCCGCCGAGGGTCTTGGCAAGCTCCTCGATGACGGCGAAGTTCGCCGGATCCTGAATCCCTCGACCGCCGGAGACGATCACGTCGGCCTCGACGATGTTGACCGTCGCCTCGCACTGCTCGATGAAGTCGAGGATCTCGCTCCGAGAGCTGAAAAGCTGGGGCTTGGGGTTCAAGCGGATGACTTCGGCCTTCGATCCATTGCTGCGGACGGGGCTCATGGGGAAGACCTTATGGCGGACGGTCGCCATCTGCGGGCGGGTGTACGGGCACAGGATGGTCGCCATGACGTTGCCGCCGTATGCAGGCCGAGTCTGGTAGAGCAAGCCGTCTTCATCACCGATCGCGAGGCCGGTGCAGTCGGCGGTCAGGCCGGTGTAGACTCGGACCGCCACCTGGGACATGAACGAACGCCCCTGGGTCGTCGCGCCTGCGAGCATGATCTCAGGCTTATGCCGGCGAACGAGGTCCGAGAGCACGCGGGAATACCGCTCGCCGTCATAGTTCGCAAGCTCGGGAGCTTCGTAGAGATAGACCTTGTCAACCGGATAACCCGCGAGTTCCTTGGCGGCGTTCTCCAGGTTGTCACCCAGGACGACGACCGCCAACTGCGACTTCCGATCATCCGCAAGCTGCCTGCCCGCGCCGATAAGCTCATAGACGACGGGCGCGATCTTGCCCCGAAACTGCTCGCCGAAGACCCAGACGTCCTTGTATGCGCCGAGGTTGTCCGCCGCCTGCTTCTCGATCTCGATGGCGATCGCCCGAAATCGGCACGCGCTGACACACGAGCTGCAGTAGTTGCAGAGATCGAGGTCTATAATGGCAAGCTTGTTCTCCATTGTGATGGCCGCCTGGGGACACGATTTCACGCAGAGGGTGCAGCCGTTGCACAAGTCTTCTATGACGCGGATTGACATCTATATCTCCATGTTTCCGGAGGGCGTGATTGAATCGCGCCCCTACACGATTTCCAACTCTTTCAATAACCCGGTCAGCTTGTCCGCCAGTTCGGGGGGTTCGCCGGTGTGCTTCTCGCCGCCCTCTCGATGGGGCGGGCTGAAGACCTTGACGACCTGGGTCGGTGAACCATCGAATCCCAGCTTGTCTGCCGGGGCGTCTATGTCTTCCGCCTTCCAGACCGGGATCTCGGCTTTCTTGGCGTTCATCTTGCCCCGCAGGGAGGGCGTCCTCGGCTCGTTAATCTCTTTGACAACCGTGAGCACGGCGGGCAGCCGAACGGAGCATACCTCATAGCCATTCTCGACCAGCCGCTTCACGACGATCTTCTTCTTTTCAAGCGATTCGATCTTCGCCACATAAGCCGCCTGGGCGTAATCCAGGTGCACGGCAATGCCCGGGCCTACTTGTCCCGTGTCGCCGTCTATCGCCTGCATGCCGCAAAATATCAAGTCGGGCTCCAACTTCACCAGGGCGCGAGCGAGGGCATAGGAGGTCGCCCACGTATCAGCGCCTTTGAACGCACGGTCCGAGAGGAGGACGGCATCATCCCCACCGAGGGAGACGGCTTCTCTCAGCGCTTCCTCGGCCTGAGGCGGCCCCATGCATACGATGGTGACTTTGGCTTCCTCCCCCTGCTCGGCAAGCCGCTCCTTCACGCGGACGGCCTCTTCGAGGGCATAGAGGTCGAAGGGGTTGATCTGCGATTCGACTCCCTCTCGGATGAGGGCGTTGGTCTCGGGGTCGAACTTCACCTCGGTCGTGGCCGGAACCTGTTTAATACAAACAGCGATTTTCATGGCAACCTTATGGAGTGTTGGAGTACTGCCTACGGGAGAGATTCTACACGATGGAGGGAGCTTGGGTCAATGGCTCTTCTCACCGCAAAGACGCCAAGAACGCAAAGGAAACCTATAAGGAAGCCAAGAAGGCAGGAACGTAAGACTCCTAGCTTCCTGGTTTCCTTATGGAAGTCCCATCTGTGTCATCCTTCCCTTCTGTGCAATCTGTGTTCTAATGGCTTTCACTTGACGTGAGCGGTTCAGTCGCTTATAGTCATTGCTGTGAGTTATGACATTGGGATGCGGACGGTGAGGCTGGCGGCGACTGAGAGGCTCGCGCATACCGAGTATTGCAGCAATTATGCGCTCGTAAGGGCGGTGACCGGCCTCGATCCGAGGACTGATAGCACGGCCTGGCAGGCCTTCAATGATGCGTGGGAGCTAGACCTCATCTGGACCGTCAATGACGGCCCGATCCCCTGGGGGCAGAGAGGCCGAGTGACGGATATGGGCCACGCGGAGTTCCTGGAGGACGGGATTGACCGGCGGGAGGCCGTCACCTGCCCGTTCACCAGCGTGGAGGAGGTCCTGGCGTTCGATGCCGTCGAGGAATACGGCCTGCCGGAGATGGATGGGCTTGTCCGTTATTATGAGGATTGGTATCGGGCGGGGCAGGCGGCGAACCCGAACCAGGTCCATCCCGGCGGCTACTACAAGACCGTCGTCTCGGGGGCGATAGAGGCGTTCGGGTGGGACATGCTCCTTTCGGCGGCGGCCGATCAGGAGGGGTTCGACCGCGTGCTGGACGGCATCTTCCGCCTGGCGATGCATCACTTTCAGGCGTGGGCGAAGACCTCCATCGAAGTCTTCATCTGCCACGATGACATGGTTTGGACGCAGGGCGCATTCATGCACCCGGACTTCTACCGCTCGGCGATCTTCCCCAGGTACAAGAAGCTTTGGGACGTGCTCCATAGAGCGGGGAAGATCATCCTCTTCTGCTCGGACGGCGACTTCACGCAGTTCGTGGATGACATCGCCGAGGCCGGGGCGGATGGCTTCATCTTCGAGCCGCTCACCAGCCTGGACTACGTGATCGAGCGGTATGGAAAGACGCATGTGATCGCCGGGAGCAAGGTTGACTGCCGGACGCTCACTTTCGGGACGCCCACGCAGATTCGGGATGAGATTGATCAGACGCTGAGGATTGCGAGGGGCTGCCCGGGGTTCATATTCGCGGTCGGGAATCACATCCCCAGCAATGTGCCGGTGGAGAACGCGCTCTTTTATTTCGATTACTTGAAGCAGCATTGGAGGAGATAGCAGTGTGCAGTCGGAAGTGCGTTCGGTCGGATCGGACGGATCAGACTGATCAGACCGCGTCCCGCCTGCGGACGGGATCCCGCCAACGAGCGGGAAACGCTGAACCAGGAACGAAGAACGGGGAAGGCCATCATGCCTGAGACCGTGGCCTATATCGTTCGACCCGCTGAGGGCGGGATCAAGAGCCATGTGCTGACGCTCATCAATGGGCTAGACCGGTCGAAGTTCGAGCCGGTGCTGATCTGCCCGCCGGATACATCGTGGGCCAAGGAAGCGAACTGCCGGGTCATCCGGCTGAACCTGGTAGGAGAGATCAGGCCCTGGAGGGACTTCTGGACGGCAGTCAGGCTGAGGTTCATCCTGTGGCGGATCAAGCCGAGCGTACTGCACATTCACAGCACGAAGGCGGGGTTGGTCGGGAGGCTGGCGGTTGCTATGATGCGCAGACGGCCGAAGGTCATTCTGACCGTCCACAGCTTCGTCTTCGATGAGCGCGTCGGCAAGTGGAGGCGGAGGCTCGTACCACGGATCGAGCGGCGGTTGCTGCGATACACCGACCGCATCGTCGCCGTTTCACAGGCTCTCAGGGATGAGTTGGTCTCGGAGATGGGACTGAGGCCGGAAAAGATTCAGGTCATCTACAACGGCATCGAGTTCACCCCCTACATCGGCCCGAAGCCGCACGAGGGCATACGGATCGGCACGGTGGCGAGGCTCGCGCCGCAGAAGGGGGTTGATCATTTCCTCAGAGCAGCGGCATTGGTAAAAAAGCGGTTTCCAGAGGCGGAGTTCAAGGTGATCGGAGATGGGCCGAACAGGTATTGGCTGGACATGATCGTGCGGGAGCACGGCCTGGAAGACTGCGTGGAGTTCATGGGCTTTCGAAGAGATGCGCTTCAGGTCGCGGCTGGGTGGGACGTCTTCGTGCTCGCATCCACAAGAGAGACCTTCGGCCTGGCGCTGGCAGAGGCTATGTCGCAGGGCGTGCCGGTGGTGGCATCGGATATCGGCGGGATTCCGGAGATAGTGGACGGTGAGACGACGGGGTTGCTGGCCGAGGTCGGGAACGCCGAGGATTTCGCGGAGAATATCTGCCGGCTGCTGGAGGACCCTGAGCTTGCGGGGAGGATTGGGAAGGCGGGGAATGAGTTTGTGAGGGCGAGTTTCACCAGTGAGGGGATGATGGAGGAGATTCAGGGATTGTACGAACGTCAAACACCGAACGTCGAACAAGAAGGCGAGCAAGAGCGTGAGTAAGATCTTGTTGGTGGTGATGATATTGGTGAGTGCAAGCGCTTGGGGGCAGGAGAGGCTGCCCATCGTAACCGGGAATTTCAGCGTGATGTGGATTCAGCATTCGCCGGTGGGGGCGTTTCCTGATCCCAGTTTCAATGGCGAGCCGGTGCCTCCGGCGCATAACTGGGCTGCTCATCACAAGGCAGGGATCAATGCCTACGAGGACTATGTCGCCTGGGGAGGCGTCGAGCGCGAGCCGGGCAAGTGGGATTGGAGCCGTCAGATCGAGGTTGCGGACAATCAGCGGGCGGGCGGCCTGGAATATGATCCCTACCTGTGGATTCACAATCCGCCGATGTGGATGCGCGAAGGAAAGCTGCCAAATGAGCCGGGCGTGCCCGATCACTACACCGTCATGCGCTGCCTGGAGCACGACCTGCCGACGCAGACCTTCTCGATCTGGGACCCGGCGACGGTCAAGTGGTTCGAGCGGTATTATCGTGAGATGAAGAAGGGACTGGGGGACAGGGTCGGGCGGACGTACGTCGGGTTGGTCGGGCCTTATGGGGAGGGGAATTATCCGCTCCCGATCTTCAATTACCTGAATATCGGCCACTGCCACGAGGGCTATTGGTGCGGGGATGCGTATGCTCGGCGGGCGTTCAGGCAGGCGATGAAGAAACGGTATGTGACCCTCGCTAAGCTCAATGGCGCGTGGGGAACGGACTTCGCCAAGTGGCAGGATTTGGATTATCCGTCTGAGATCAAGGCAGGGAAGATCCTGCCGGCCGAGAAGCGGACCGACCCCAAGGCTCGGCGGCGGTGGGTGGATTTCATCGAGTGGTACCATTGGTCCATGATTGATTTCTCGGTTCAGGTGACGAAGGCGGCGCTGAAGTACTATCCGATCGAGAAGCTGAAGATGAAGCCGGGAGGATCGGCGGGCGGCGTGAATCCGATCGCGTGGGGGACTTACTGCCCAGGTTATGCGAAGGCGCTGGGGGAAATGGTCGATGGTCAAGGGTCCATGGCCCATGGGGGAACGGGCAAGATTCGGCTGCAGCCGGCGGACTGCAGCGGACATCCTTTCGGGGATCGGTGGTATGGAAGCGCATACCGGTTCTATGGGATTCCGCTGACGACCGAGCCGGCGGGGGACTTGAACGATCGGGAGTTTCGGCGGCGGAGCTTCATGGATGCGACCAACGGCACGAGCGAGATGTTCAGCTATTCGTGGGACCAACATAAGAATGATGGGTTGAAGTGGATTCACCTCTATCGGGGCGTGCCTTCGATCACGGATGTGGCGGTCTATTGCCCGACGACGTGGTACCGGATGAATGGCTCGCTGGCGACGTGCATTCAGGGCGCGGATGCCTTGCGGGACATCACCGACTTCGAGGTGGCGGACGAGTGCATGATCAAGGACGACTATCTGGCCAAGCGGAAGATCAGGGTGCTATTGTGGCTTCTCCCGCTTCCAGCGGGATCCCGCCTGGGCGGGGAAGGGCCGGTGGTTGAGCGCTCGGTGCTGGAGAAGGTCGTGGATTGGGTCGAGGACGGGGGGATACTGGTCGCCAATGCGACCGCTCCCGTTGATGTCGAGGGCAGGACCGACCTTGGCCTGAAGCTGTTCCCGCCGGTGAGCCAGGATAAGCCGATGCCGGTGACACACAAGCTCGGCAAGGGTCTCGTCATCCAGGACCCGTTGAGTCCGATGCTGCCGAGGTTCAAGGACCTGGTTCGGGATGCGGTCGGCGCCGGGATTGATCGGGAGGAAGACGGCATCTGGACGGCGGTCTTCCTGGACATGCTGCTTTTCTACAATACCGGCGACAAGGCGGTTGACCTCCAGAAGACTTGGAAGGGGCAGGAAGTCAAGGTTCACCTCGAGGCGGGGGAGTTGGAGGAGGTATTGTTTGAGCGACCAAGCAGAGAGCAATGAATCATCTCTTTTCCAGCATTATGATTGCATAGCCGTATATCGCGGGAAGGGCAGACTGACATTTCGTGACCGCAAGTGGATGCCTTGTCGTTTTGAGACTGGTCAGTTGGCAAGCGGAGAGGTTATACTGCTATGCTACGATATGTCATCCGAGCGATATGAGGACACCGCTTATCCGCTCGATCGTCGGCTTTATGACAAGAACAGCATTTGCTATGTAAGCAGCTTCTGTGGAAGGACTGTCGAAGGGTTTGCGGTTGGAGGGCACGGTTTCTCATTTTTCAAGTATCTTCCCGACCCGTCTCATCCCATTCACACAATGTGGTGAAGGACCCTTCCTCATGGAAAGCAGGAATGCGAGTGCCTAGAGCACAAACCGGAAGAAGCGGCTCGGGAGGACCCTCCCGTTGCGGATGGTGAATAGTCAGCAGTGAACGGTGAACAGTAAACCTGGCAGGGTGCGGCGCTATGGCTCATTCTCCTCCTCGTGCTCGGAACGCCTGCGCAGGCGCCGGGCGACGGATTCTCTCAGGAGGTACTCGATCTCCGCATTGACGCTCCTGAGGTCGGCCGCCGCCAGACGCCGGATGTCTTCCCAAAGCTCTGTGCTGATTCGCAGCGGAAAAGCTTTCTTCACTTTGGGCCAATCTACCCGTAGAGTGTGCCGGTGTTCAGCACGGGCTGGGCTGCGTGCTCGCTGCACAGGACGACAAGCAGGTTAGAGACCATGGCCGCCTTGCGCTCGTCATCGAGGGTGAGCTTCTTATACTCCTCGAGGCGGTCGAGCGCCATCTCCACCATGCCGACTGCGCCTTCGACGATCTTCTGGCGGGCAGCGATAATGGCCGCCGCCTGCTGCCGTCGAAGCATGGCGCTTGCAATCTCCGGAGCATAGGCAAGGTGGGACAGCCTGGCCTCCAGCACCTCGACCCCTGCCCTTTGGAGACGCTCTTGCAGCTCCTTCTGGAGGGCGGCGCTGACCTCTTCGGCGTTCCTTCGCAGGGAGAGAATCTCCTCGCCCTCGGCATCATACGGATATAAGGATGCGAGGTGACGAACCGCCGTCTCGCTCTGCAGGGTGACATACTGCACATAGTCGTCAACCTCGAATGAGGCCTCGTAGGTGTCCTTCACCTTCCAGACGACGATTGCCGCGATCTCGACCGGGTTGCCGGCAAGGTCATTCACCTTCAGCTTGTCGCCGTTGAGCGTTCTGATCCGCAGCGAGACCGGGCGCTTCGAGTAGAAGGGGTTTACCCACTTGAAGCCGCTCTCCTTGATTGTTCCGTGATATCTCCCCGCCAGCAGTAGAACGCTGCTTCCGTTCGGCTCGACCACGACCAGCCCAGGGGCAATCAGGATTGCGAGTACCATGAGCACAATGGGAATCCATATGTTGCTCTCATTCTCGTCCAGATGAACGAACATCCAGACTGCGACTGCAATCAACGCGATCATGACAAACAGCATCAGCCATCCGGAGATGGGCTTCACTTCGTGCTCTTCTTTCATCGAATACCTCCTATGGATATTATTCACATATCAAAGTGATATCACATCATAACATACGTTCCCTATCCTGTCAAGCATTTGAGGAAAAAAGTTGGCGCTTCTAGTTCATTGAAGCAGTATGGAGTTCGTCCGAGTCCTTGAGCTTGTAGGCAAACTCGTCTTTGGCCGGGAACCGGATTGCTGTAACCTCCCGACCTGCGCTGGCTGAGAAGGTACTTCGGCGATCCGGCTTCGCGCGCATCCAGTCTCTGCCGAGGTAGATCCTCACTGTTTTCCAGTCAGAAACTCGAACGGCAGTAAGGTAGTCTCTGGAATGGAAGATAACCATGCGGCTATCTGGTGACCAGACGATCTCCTGAATGGCATCAACGTCTGCGACCAGATCTCCGACGCCCAGGAAGTGGACTTTGTCAGCGCTTTCTACAAACAGTCCATGATGCGGTCCATCCAGTTCCGGCTGATCTTCCACATAGGCGGTCCAGGCCTTGTCCGGTGATTCGACCGACTGGACGATCTTCGGGCCGTGAAAAACATAGGCCGCGGTACCGTCGGCAACCAAAACGAGGATGGTCAACAGACCGATGACTACCAACACTACTATAGGCGTCAGGATGAATAGTCGCTTCAAGGTTTTCATGTGCTTCCTTCCTTACCTCAAGTACGGTTGGCCTAGAAAAAAAGGTTCCTGTCGATCTCTCCAGACACCTTGAAATCCTCCTCAACGCGACGAGGGCATCAACGGCGGGTTTTCTTGATATGATCGAGCGTATAGGCGAGTACCGGGTCGTCTTCTTTAAGATAGGGCTTGAGTGTCATGTCGGTCATGGGGATATCCGGGATGATGCCATGCTCGTCATCGCCCGGGCGGGGCTTGGCATTGAAGGACTGCTTCCACGAGCAGCCGCAAGGGATTCCGCTGTTCTTTAGATAGAATACGTACAACTCCCCAAAGCTGACAGGAACGCCGCCAGTCTCGTAGCCCAAAATGGTGCCAATCCCGTAGTCGCGAAATGCTGCGGCGAACATCGAGGCAGAGGAGAATGAACCATTATTCGCCAACAGGAAAACCCGTCCTCTGAAGAAATTCTTCGGCCCTGAATCGGGTTCGCCCTTGGCGGTTCCGCCGACTATTCCATTGAGTTGCTCATCGTCTTCGTTCCCATGCAGAGTAACGATCATGCCCTCGAGGTCGCCATACTTGCCCCGAAGATATGCGCTGTATTTCTGCGCGGCATCCGCCCCCACATATTTGGAAAGCAAATCTGTATACCCCGGGGAAAGGATATCACTGCTTACCTTCAGGCGTGTCTTGGAGGTCTGGGCCAGCTTGCCATCATGCAGGAAGCCGAGGATGTAATCGCCCATACCGGAACTCCCGCCGCCGTTGTCACGAATGTCTATTATCAGATCGCGGCAGCCCTTTGCCTCAATCTCCTCAAAGATGGAGTCAATCTTCTCCTTCTCGCCCTTGCTGAGTTTGAATTCCGGATAGATGAACCAGGCGATCCTGTCCGAATCCAGGAAATGAATCTGAGTGCCTTTGTCTCGCAGGTCGTCAAGCTCCGTCAATTGCCTGCTGAGACCCTCGAAGTCAGCCAGGGTGATCATCTCTACCTTCCGCTCGCTCTCATGCCCTTGCCTGTCTCGAAGGCCGATGGCGACCGGCTTCTCGGAGCGGAACACATTGGAGAAGCTGTACCAGAAACCCTGGGCATCGGTAAAGCAGTCTACCTTCCATGCGAGCGTCTCTCCTGAGATGCGATCGAGTATGGGACGAAGGAATTCTCGGACCGGCTTTCCGTTAACGGAGATGACTTCGAGCCCCACTATGCTCTTATCATTCGAGCCGTTGATTATGAATCGGCCGTTATCATAGCGCAGGAGGAATGGAGGGAACTTCTTGCCTGAGTTGTCCAACTGGCTGGGCTGCCGCCAGTTGACGGACGTATGCGCATCCCCAAAGGATGCGGCCGCGTAGTAAAGCAGATATGCAAGATCAGGGACGCTTATCCTGCCTTCGCCATCCAGCTTCACCTCGATCCCATCCCTGGTCTGCTGCTTCAGTTTGAGATAATCCTCCAGGCTGACTTTGGCCAGCAGATCGGGATGGACTCTCTGCAGGGTGGAGAAGAATTGCTGAACGTCCTCGACGGCTTCGGCCTGACTAATGCGTTTGCCCGGGTCTTGTGTCACCGAATGGCAAGGCAGCACCAGTGACAACAACAATAATACGCATAATAAAGATACGACATTAAGTCTCATGTTCTCATTCTCCTCTCAAATTGCAAACAATGAACGCCTTATTGCTTATCATGCGACTCTGTGGCGAATAATGCTGTCTAGGGGCTCCGGCGGGTCTTCTTGATATGATCGAGCGTGAAAGCGAGCACTGGGTCATCTTCCTTCTGGTAGGCCCGAAGCAGCTTGTCGCTCATTGGGATGTCCGGGAGTATGCCGTGCTCGTCATCACCAGGCCGGGGCTTGGGGCAGAAGAACTGCTTCCAGGAGACGCCGCACGGAATTCCACTGTTCTTCAGGTTAAACGAGTACTGATCGCCAAAACAGTTAGGAATACCGCCGGTTTCAGAACCCAGGATTTCGCCGATGCCGTAGTCGCGGAACATGGAAGCGAAGCCCACCGCCGACGAAAACGAGCCGTTGTCTACCAACAGGAAAGTCCGTCCTGTAAAGAAAGCCCTCGGTTTCCGAGCAGATTGCTCACTGGTCCGCCAGGTCACAATCAGGCCATCGATCTCAGCATCCTCAGGTATCCCCCAGTCCTTGGCAACAGACGAAAGGACGTCTGCGCTCAACCTGTTGCGACTCCCGGAGAATTGACAGAATCTCCCTTTATGCAGGTAAGTGAAGATGAAGTCACCTACGTTGGACGTGCCACCTCCGTTACCACGAATGTCTATGATAAGGTCAAGCGATTTCCTGGCCTTGATCTCTTTGAAAATGCCGTCAATCTTCTTCTTCTCATCTTCGCTGGATCTGAAAGCCGGGTATACGAAATGTGCGATTCTGTCTGAATCGAGGAAATGGACTTGGGTGCCTTGATCGAGGTGCTGCCGCAATCGCTCCAGACTCTTGTCATCGAGCTTCTGGAAATCGGCAATACTAACCGTCCCAACACTCCGCTCACTCTGTTTTCTTTGCGCATTCCGGAGTTTAAGACTGAGGGATGATGTTGAAGCAAGCAGGCCGGAAAAGCTATACCAGAAGGCCTGGTTATGGGCAAAGCGCACTGCCTTGAATACAAGCGTCTCACCCGAACAACGATCCAGAATGGGGCGGAGGAATTCCCGGACCGGTTCTCCATTCACCGACAGTATCTCCAGCCCTTCCATGCTCTTGTCAGTTGAGGCGGCGACGACAAAGCGACCGTTATCATAGCCAAGCAAGAAAGGAGGAAACAGCTTCCCATGGGTGTTTTCTTCATTGGGCTCGAACTGCCATTGAACTGAGGTATGGCCGTCCTGAAAGAAGGCTGCGGCGTAGTAGAGCAGATATGCCAACTGAGCTACAGCGATCTTGCCGTTCGCGTCGAGTTTCTCGGCAACCCCTTCCAGGGTCTGCTGCTTCAATTTGATGTGTTCTTTGAGGTCAACCTTGGCCAGTAGATCCGGATGGACCCTCTGCAGGGTCAAGAAGAACTGACGGACATCCGCCACAGCTTTGGCCTGCGGAATGCGGTCTTTCATGTCGCGGTCCTGGGATTAGCCGTTCTTAGTCTTGAAGTCTTTCCTGAATGAAACCAGGGCGTTGCTAGGCAGCGATCGAGACGCAGCCCGCTTGAGTTACGGGCTCGGGGATCGGCTTCCCCTCGGCTTTCAACTCATCCACATATGCGTTGATGGCTTCCTTGATCAGCTTCTCAACTTCTTCGTATGAATCTCCTACGGCAACGCATATCGGAAGGTCGGGAACATGCGCCCCCCAGCTAGTAGGACCTTTTTCGTATATGACAACATACTCTTTCATGCTCTGTCCCTCCAGCCTGCCTGCTCACAGATGTGCTTCAGCGTCCCAGGAGCAAGGTCTTTGCCGGTATGACCTGCGACCACTACCATTCCAGGACGAGTCCGATGTTTCAGAATCCGATGGCTGCCGCTTGTTCTGACCTCGTACCAGCCCTCGTCATGCAAACGTCTGAGTACATCGCGGACCTTCACTCCGCAGTCTCCACAGGCCTATTATACCGCAAAATGCACGCTCGCTCCTGATTTATCCCTTCTTCGCCTTGAAGTCTTTCATGAAGGCGACCAGGGCATTGACTGCATCCTGGCCGACGGCGTTGTAGATGCTGGCGCGAATACCGCCCACCGACCGATGACCTTTGAGGCCGACCATGCCGGCTTTCTTCGCCTCGTTGACGAACTGCTCCTCA
>Ga0307379_10004689_pt1 | contig 19391 bp, 19 predicted proteins | sample UN2MG_FD_202237 | JGI IMG/M metagenome (GOLD analysis project Ga0307379, IMG submission 202237) | Soil microbial communities from Risofladan, Vaasa, Finland - UN-2 | ecosystem: Environmental > Terrestrial > Soil > Coastal area > Acid sulfate soil | place: Finland: Risofladan, Vaasa | collected... | reverse complement strand
CGTACCCGCCCGACACCCCGTGGCAGCACGAGTTCGAGGAGAGCTTCCCGTACGAGCCGACCCCCGATCAGGCCGTTGCGATCGCGGACGTCAAGGAGGACCTCGAGGCCTCGACTCCGATGGACCGTCTCGTGTGCGGCGATGTGGGGTTCGGCAAGACCGAGGTCGCACTGCGGGCGGCGTTCAAGGTCGCCCAGGAGGGGCGGCAGGTCGCGGTGCTGGTTCCCACGACCCTGCTCGCCCAGCAACATCATCAGACCTTCTCCGAGCGGTTCGCTCCCTACCCGATCCGCATCGAGGTCCTCAGCCGCTTCCTCACTCCTGGCCAGGCCCGCAAGGTCGTGGCGGGGCTGAAGTCCGGTGACGTCGACCTGGTCATCGGCACCCATCGGCTGCTCAGCCAGGACATCGAGTTCGCGTCGCTGGGTCTGCTGGTGATCGACGAGGAGCAGCGGTTCGGGGTCTCGGCCAAGGAGAAGATCAAGCAACTCCGAACCGATGTCGACGTCCTCACGTTGTCGGCCACCCCGATTCCCCGGACCCTCGAGATGAGCCTCACCGGCATTCGTGACCTGAGCCTGCTCAACACGCCGCCGGCCGAGCGGCAGCCGATCCTCACCTACGTCGGTCCATTGGACGAGCGCGCCATCGCCGAGTCGATCCGACGTGAGCTGCTCCGCGAAGGCCAGGTGTTCTTCGTGCACAACCGGGTGCAGGACATCGACCGGGTGGCCCACCAGCTGCGCGAGCTGGTCCCAGAGGCCCGGATCGCCGTCGCCCACGGCCAGATGGACGAAGGCAGCCTCGAGCAGGTGGTGCTGGACTTCTGGGAAGGCGAGTACGACGTGTTGGTCTGTACGACCATCATCGAGTCCGGGATCGACATGCCGACCGTGAACACCCTGGTCGTCGATCGTGCCGACATGCTCGGGCTCGGTCAGCTGCACCAGCTGCGGGGCCGGGTGGGCCGAGCGGGACAGCGCGCCTACGCCTATCTCTTCCACCCCCCCGATCAGGTCCTCACCGACGAGGCGTACGAGCGACTCAAGACGATCGGCGAGTCGACCGAGCTCGGCTCGGGGTTCAAGATCGCCATGCGCGATCTCGAGATCCGCGGTGCGGGAAACCTTCTCGGGACCGGGCAGAGCGGTCACATCGCGGCCGTCGGCTACGACCTCTACTGCCAGATGGTCACCGAAGCCGTCGCCGAGTTGAAGGGCGAGACCCCGACCGAGCCGGCCGAGATCAAGCTCGACCTGCCCATCGATGCGAATCTTCCGAAGGACTACATCGGCAAGGAGGACCTGCGGATCGAGGCCTACCGTCGTCTGGCGGCGGTCACCACACCCGAGGAGGTCGTCGCGATCCGCACGGAGTGGCAGGATCGCTACGGGCCGGTGCCCGAGCCGGGCGAGGGGCTGCTCTCGGTCGCGTTGCTGCGGGCGGAGTGCAGCCGCCTGGGTATTCGCGACATCGTCGTGAACGACGGAGGAGGCTTCGGAGGGCCGGCACTGATGGCCCGCCTCAGCCCGGTCGTGCTCAAGGAGAGCCAGAAGATCCGCCTGAAGCGGCTCGTGCCGAAGGCCGTGCACAAGCCCGACGACACCCTCGTTCTCCCGCTGGCTCGCAAGTCCGACCCGGGGGGCGACCTCGTGACTGCGTTGCGCGAGCTGGTTCCTCCCACGGAGGACCAATAGATTCGGTGTTCTCCATGACGCGCCCTCGCCTGCTCGCAACGTCGGTCCTGGCATTCGCGTTGACGTTGGGCGCGTGCGGCACGGGCGCGGCCCCTGCGTTCTCCGTCGGCGACGAGGAATTCAGCAACGACCAGCTCAACGCCGAGGTCAGCGACATCCTCGCCCGACCGGATTTCTTCGTCACCGTCTTCGGATTCTGTCCGACCGCTCTCGATCCGGTGTCGTTCGATCCGACCGTCGACGTCTGTCCCCCGGTCGCGAGCGATCCTCCCGGCACCTACTCGCAGGCGGTGGCCTCCTTCGCCATCCGCCAGCGGATCTTCTTCGCGGAGATGAAGCAGGAGCTCGAGACGCGCGATCTGTCGCCGTCGGCTGAAGACCAGGATTTCGTCAACAACGCATTCGGACAGCCCGGCCCGGATGGTCGGAGCTTCTTCGATCTGATGGTCACCGCGGACTCGTCCGCCGACGAGGCTTTCGTCAGCGGTCTGCTCGAGGACTTCACCGCCCAGGTCGCGATCCAGAACGTCTTCACCGACGAGGCCTCGTTCAACGACTTCGTCATCGATGCCAACCAGCGTGTCGAGGTCAGCCGGCGCTACGGCACCTGGGATCCGACCGTGGGCTCGCTCGAGCCGCCCGAGGGTGCGTCGCCCTCGCCGGCTCGCGTCGACTTCCCGACCTGAAGGCCTCGTGATGAGCCGGGTGGTCGTCATCGGCCTCGGGCCGGCCGGACCCGACCTGGTGACGCGTGCCACGCTCGCCGAGATCGAGGTCGACCGGCCGCGCTTCGTCCGGACCCGACGCCATCGGTCTGCCTCATTGCTCAGCGATGCCGTGTCCTTCGACGACCTCTACGAGCAGGCCGACTCCTTCGACGAGCTCTACCGGTCGATCGTCGAGCACCTCGTGCTCGCAGCGGGTGAGTACGGAGAGGTGCTCTACGCGGTGCCCGGGTCGCCGGCAGTGGCCGAACAGACCGTCGAACTCCTTCGCAGCGATGGACGGATCGAGACACGGGTCGTGCCGGCGCTCAGCTTCTGCGATCTGACGTGGACCACGCTGGGGGTCGATCCGGTTGCGGCCGGGGTGAGCCTGATCGACGGCCGGCGGTTCTCGTCGGAGGCTTCGGGTCGCTCCGGGCCGTTGCTGGTCGGACAGTGCGACCAGCGCCATGTGCTGTCCGACATCAAGCTCACCGTGGATGTCGGACCGACCGTGACCGTGCTCCAACGGTTGGGTGGCCCGGACGAGGCCGTCTTCGACGTCGCCTGGGATGAGCTCGATCGTCGCGTCGAACCCGACCACCTGACGTCGCTGTGGATTCCCGGCCTGCCCTCCGATGCCGGATCTGCACTGGCCGCGTTCGAGGAAGTGGCACGACGGCTCCGCATCGAGTGCCCCTGGGACCGGATCCAGACCCACGACAGCCTGCGCCCGTTCGTGCTGGAAGAGGCGGCCGAGGTCGTCGAGGCCATCGACGCCCTCGGTGACGAGCCGACCGACACCGAGATCGCGGCCCTCGAGTCCGAGCTCGGTGATCTGTTGTTCCAGGTCGTGATCCACGCGACGTTGGGTGCCGAGACCGGGTGGTTCGATCTTGCCTCGGTGATCCGTGGGATCCAGGACAAGCTCGTCGGTCGACACCCCCACGTGTTCGGTGACAAGACGGCCACGACTCCCACCGAAGCCGCCGTGCTGTGGCGTGCCGCCAAGGCAGCCGAGCGTGCCCGCGCCGACGACTCGGACTGAGCTGCTTTCGGTGTCCGTGCCTCACGAGTAACGTGCCCCTCACCTTTCACACCAGCAACATCAGCAACATCACCAACCAACACATGATCGACCAGGGAGACGTGTGAGCCGGATCGACGACATCGCAGGGCGCGAGGTGCTCGATTCCCGCGGCAACCCCACCGTCGAGGTCGAGGTGAGGTTGTCCTCGGGCGCGGTGGGCCGCGCCATGGTCCCGTCGGGCGCCTCGACCGGTCAGTTCGAGGCCGTCGAACTCCGTGACGGCGGGTCGAGGTACCTGGGCCGAGGGGTCCAGAAGGCCGTCGGGAACGTCAACGGTGAACTCCGCGACGCCCTGGTCGGGTTCGACGGCACGTCGCAGCGCGATCTCGACCGGGCGATGATCGACCTCGACGGCACCGACAACAAGGCCCGGCTTGGTGCCAACGCCACCCTCGGGGTGTCGCTCGCCACGGCCCGGGCCGCCGCCGACGAGGTCGGTCTGCCGCTGTACCGCTACATCGGCGGCACCCACGCCCACGTCCTGCCGGTGCCGATGCTCAACGTCCTGAACGGCGGCGTGCACGCCGACAACAACGTCGACCTCCAGGAATTCATGATCATGCCGGTCGGCGCCGCCAGTTTCTCCGAGGCGCTCCGCTGGGGGGTCGAGACCTACCACCACCTCAAGGCGGTGCTCGCCGAGCGAGATCTCTCGACGTCGGTCGGCGACGAAGGCGGTTTCGCTCCCGATCTCGCCAGCAACGAAGAGGCGGTGCAGGTCCTGGTCGAAGCCATCGAGCGTGCCGGCCGGGCGCCCGGCGACGACATCGCGATCGCCATGGATGCTGCGGTGAGCGAGATCTACCGCGATGGCGCCTATCACCTCGACGGCGAGGGTCGGACACTCTCATCGGCCGAGATGGCTGACTACCTCGCCGATCTCTGCGACCGCTATCCGATCGTCTCGGTCGAGGACGGCATGGACGAGGAGGACTGGGACGGCTGGTCGGCGCTGACCTCGGCCATCGGCGATCGTGTGCAGTTGGTCGGCGACGACCTCTTCGTCACCAACGTCGAGCGTCTCGGTCGCGGGATCGATCTGGCAATCGCGAACTCGATCCTCATCAAGGTGAATCAGATCGGCACGTTGAGCGAGACCCTCGACACCGTCGAGATGGCAGGGCGAGCTGCGTACACGTCGGTGATGTCGCACCGCTCGGGCGAGACCGAGGACAGCACGATCGCCGACCTGGCGGTGGCGACCAACTGCGGGCAGATCAAGACCGGCGCTCCGGCGCGGTCGGATCGCGTGGCCAAGTACAACCAACTGCTGCGCATCGAGGCCGATCTCGGCGACGCCGCGGCGTTCCGTGGCCGTGACGCGCTGGCGAGGCGTGCATGAGGTCGGGGCTCCGGCGGCTGTTCCAGGCGTTGCTCGTCGTGGCGATCCTCGGCGTGGGAGTGTTCGCGGTCTTTCCGACCCGGACCTACCTGGCACAGCAGGACGCGACCAGCAAGGAGCGCGAGCGGCTGAAGGTCCTCGTGGAGGAGACCGAGCAGCTCAAGGCTCGAGCGGCCGCACTCGACTCGGACACCGAGATCGAGCGGCTCGCTCGCGAAGACCACGGGCTCGTGCGCCCTGGCGAGGAGGCCTACCGGGTGTTGCGGCCCCCGCTTCCCCCGGTCGACCTCCCGGAGATGTGGCTCGTGGGTGATCCCGACGGCGATCCCGAGGTGACCTCGCCGGTCGAAGTCGAAGCCGTCCCACCCGAGGAACCGATCAGCGGTTGAAACCAGCGGGTACGTTGGCCGCCATGAGCGTCTTCGGAAGCCGAGTCCTGCGCAAGGAAGACGCCAAGTTCCTGACGACCGGCGGCGAGTACACCGCCGACATCAGCGATCCGCTGCTGGACGCGGCGGCCCATGTCATCTATGTCCGGTCGATGATGGCGCATGCCGAGATCGGCGAGATCGACATCAGCGGCGCACTCGACATGCCCGGAGTGATCGGCGTCTTCACGTCGGCGCACACCGCAGGTCTCCCGCTCCTCGCGCCTGGTCCGATGGTGCCGGCTGCGTTCTCCCGGCCCGTACTCGCCACCGACCGGGTGCGGTTCGTGGGAGAACTGGTCGCCGCCATCGTGGCCGAGACGCCGCAGGAGGGCGCCGACGCCGCCGAGTCGATCTGGCCCGACTACGAGCCACTCCCTGCGGTGATCGATCTCGAGGACGCACGGACCGACCACACCTTGCTCTTCCCCGAGGCCGAGACCAACCTGGCTGCCGCAGTGCCGATGGGGACGACCGACGGGTTCTTCGACGGCTGCGAGGTGGTCGTGACCCAGGATCTGGTCAATCAACGGCTTGCCGGCTGCCCGCTCGAGGTTCGCTCGAGCGCGGCCGCATGGGACTCCGAGGGCCGCCTTCACCAGTGGATCAGCACCCAGACCCCGCAGCAGGCCCGCAATCAGATCACCAGGTTCCTCGGCGTCGCCGAGGGCACGGTGCGCGTGATCGCTCCCGATGTCGGCGGTGGATTCGGGCCGAAGATCGGCATCTATGCCGAGGAGACGCTGCTCGGCTGGATCGCCCAGCAGGTCGGCCGCCCGGTGCGATGGACCGAGACCCGGTCCGAGAACATGGTCGGGATGGGGCACGGCCGTGGCCAGCGCCAGAAGGTCGAGATCGGCGGGAGCCGTGACGGCTCGGTGTCGCACTACCGCCTCCACGTGCTCCAGGATGCCGGCGCCTACCCGATGCTCGGGGCCTACTTGCCCTTCCTGACGAACGCGATGTCGTGCGGCGTGTACGACATCCCGAACATCGAGTTCGACTCCAAGTCCTTCGTCACGAACACCACGCCCACCGTGGCCTACCGAGGTGCCGGCCGTCCCGAGGCCACGGCCGCCATCGAGCGGGCCATGGATCTCTTCGCCCGTGAGATCGGCCTCGACCCCACCGAGGTCCGCCGGAAGAACCTCATCGGCAAGGACCAGTTCCCGTTCACCGCTCCCAGCGGCATGGTCTACGACATCGGCGACTACGAGACGAGCCTCGACCTCGTCCTCGAGGCTGCCGATTATCCAGCGCTCCGAGCCGAGCAGGCACTGCGACGCGAATCGGGCTCGGCTCGGCAGATGGGCATCGGCGTCTCGGTGTACGTCGAGGTGACGGCCGGGCCGACCGCGGGCCAGGAGTACGGCCGTGTCGAGATCGGCCTCGACGGACGCGCCACGGTCTTCACCGGCAGTTCGGCGCACGGCCAGGGCCACGACACGGCCTTTGCGATGATCGCCGGCGACGAACTCGGCATCCCGATCTCCGACGTCGAGGTGAGACACGGCGACACCGACGAGGTGACCAAGGGAGTCGGCACGTTCGGCTCCCGCTCGCTCCAGCTCGGAGGATCGGCCATCAAGCAGGCAAGCGAGCAGGCGGTCGAACGCGGCTGCAAGCTTGCTGCCGACCTGCTCGACGCGGCCGCCGCCGACGTCGTTCTCGACAAGGTGTCCGGTGGCTTCCACGTGACCGGAACACCTGAGATCTCAACGAGCTGGGCCGAGGTCGCAGCCGCCGCCGGCGACCAGGGCCTTCGGTCCGAGACCGACTTCGTGGCGAGCAGTCCGACCTTTCCGTTCGGTGCTCACCTCGCGGTCGTCGAGGTCGATGTCGAGACCGGTGCGGTCTCCCTCGAGCGAGTCGTGACCGCCGACGACGCAGGCCGGGTCCTCAATCCGATCCTCGTCGAGGGCCAGCGCCACGGCGGGATCGCGCAGGGTGCTGCGCAGGCCCTCCTCGAGGAGTTCCAGTACGACGAGGACGGCAATCCGGTCACCGCCAACTTCGCCGACTACGGGATCATCAGCGCCGCCGAGTTGCCGAGCTTCGAACTCCTGGCTCAGGAGACGCCGACCCCGGTGAATCCGTTGGGAGCCAAGGGAATCGGTGAGTCGGGAACCATCGGGTCGACCCCGGCGGTCCAGAGCGCGTTCGTCGACGCGGTCAGTCACCTGGGCGTGCGTCACATCGACATGCCGGCCTCGCCGGAGCGAGTCTGGCGGGCGATCCAGTCGGCATGACCGACACAGCTCAGCTTCCGCCTGCCATCCCCGCCGCCACGGTCGTGGTCGTGCGCGACGGACCAGAGGGTGTCGAGACCCTCATGCTCAGGCGAAACTCCAAGGTCGCCTTCGGCGGCATGTGGGCGTTTCCGGGTGGGAAGGTCGATCCGGTCGATCATGCCGATGACGACGAACTGACGGCGCGACGGTGTGCCGTACGTGAGGCTGCCGAGGAGGCTGATCTCGTCCTCGGCCACGATGCCCTGGCGCCCTTCGCTCACTGGGAGCCGCCGCCGGTCATCTCGCGACGATTCGCGACCTGGTTCTTCCTGGCACAGCTCCCGCCCGGTCCCGACGGTGATGTGCTGGTCGACGGCGGCGAGATCGATGAACATCGCTGGCTCAGCGCCCGCCGGGTCCTCGAGGAACGCGATGCCGGGACCATCGAACTGGCACCGCCGACGTGGGTGACGCTGCACGACCTGAGCAGCTTCGATTCGGGACGCGATGCGATGGCTTGGGCGGCAGGTCACGTCGAGATCCCCCGTTACGTCACCCACTGGCGCGAGGTCGACGGCGGTGCCGTGGCCATGTGGCACGGCGATGCCGGCTACGAGTCGAGTGACCCGTTCGTCGCCGGACCCCGCCACCGACTCTGGATGACGGGTGCGGGCTGGAGGCTCGAGCGGACCTGACTCTGCCGGAGCTCAGACGCCCGGCGACGAGGCGGTGCCTCCGTCGGGGTCGGCTTCGCCCGCGAGCTCGTCGGGCGCACCCAGCCGTTCGAGATGGCCTCGGGCCGCGTCGAGGCGCTGCGCGACTCCCTCGGAGTCGGCCAGAAGCCGCTCGATCTCGGACTTCATGGTGACCAGTTCGGCGGTATCGGCGATCTCGGATCGGACCGAGGCCCGGACCTCTTCGGCACGCACCTTTGCGGCTGAGATCTGGCTGACCCGGAAGGCCTCGGCTTCACGGCGCAGCCGGGCCGCCTCGCGCTCGGCGTCGTCGACGGTTGCGGCTGCTTGCTCGTTGGCCGCGTTCCGTTCGGCCTCGATGCGCCTGGAGGTCTGAACAGCCCGCCGCTCGGCGGCGGCGACGATGGCCGTCGCTTCGTCCTCGGCGGCCGAGATCATGGCCGCAGCAGCGGCTTCGGCTCGTTCGCGTCCGGCGTCCAGGAGCGCCTGACGCTCGCGGTTCATCTGTTCGCGGGCACCGGCGATCATGGCTTCGGTCCGGCGCTCGCTCTCGGCCTCGATCTCCTCCTCGGCCGACATCAGAGCGGTGGCAAGGGTGCGCCTGGCGTTCTGCGAGGCGTCTTCCTCGATGCGGGCCGCCTCGCGGTTGGCTGCCGTTCGGGTCGCCATCGCCTCGGCTTCTGCGGCACTGGTCATCTCGGCGGCCCGCTTGGCTCCGTTGGCGACCACGTTTCGCGCCTCGAGTGCGGCGTTCTCGGCCGTACGGCGGGCGAGTTCGGCAGCTTCAGCCCGGGCCACGTCGACGATCTCGCCGGCCCGATGGTCGGCGTCGGCAACTCGTTGCTCGGTCGCGCGAACACCGTCTGCAACGAGGTGGGCGCTACGCGCCTCGGCGGCGGCGACGATGCTGGCGGCTCGTTGCTGCGCCTCGTCGAGGAGGCGGGCGGCCTCGTCGGAGACATCAGCAGCGCGGAGTCGGATCGCTTCGGCTGCCTCGGCTGCCTCTTCCACCAGGTGTTCGGCCTGATCGGCAAATTCGGCTCGGATGGCGGCGGCCGCCGACCGCGCCTCGCTGACCACCTGCTCGGCTTCTCGGGTCGCCTCTGCCCGGTTCGACTCGGCCTCGGCGAGCACGATCTCGGCCGATTCGGCAGCCTCGTCGGCGGCCGCCTCTGCGCTGGCCCTGATGGCGGCAGCCTCGGCCCGCGCGTCGGCGAGGAATGACTCGCGTTCGTCGCCGACGCGAGCCACCAGAGCCGCGGCTTCGGCTGCGCCTGCGGCCCGGGCCGCCTCGAGGAGCTGTGCGGCTTCGGTCGATGCCTCCTCGACCGCCTCCTGGCAGAGGCGCTCGGCCTGCTCCATCGTCGCGGCCGCATCGATCCGAGCCTGTTCGGCGACGCGCGCTGCCTCGTCGCGCAGTGACGTGGCCTCCCGCATGCGCTCGGCGATGTCGGTGGCGACCTCGTCCTTGAGGCGGGCGTGGCGATCCTGGACCTCCGCGATCCGCGCCATCGCCTCGCGGGTGGCCGCTTCTTCGTACTCCTTGATCTCGGCGCCCACGGTCGAGCGCATCTCGTCGGCTTCGGCACTGGCGGCCTGACGAACCTCCTCGGCGTCGGCGAGCCCGGCCTGTCGGATGCGGGCCGCCTCCTGCTTGGCCAGGTCAGCGACTCTGGACGTCTCTGCGGCATGGCGCGCGACCTCGGCCTCGGCGTCGCGAATGCGGGTTGCCGAGGCGTCCTCGAGCGTGCGGATTCGTTCGTCAGCCGTTGCCGCCCGCAACGCGATCTCGGCCTCCGCTGCGGCCCTGCGATCGGCGACCTCGGCTTCGATCTCAGCTTCGCTCGCGGCCAGCCGCTCCGCGGCCAAGGCGTCGGCATCGCTCAGGCGCCGCTCGATCTCGGCCGCGACCGCGACCTGGCCCTCGGCGCGGGCCTCGTCGACGATGTCGTCAGCGCGAGCTCGGGCCTGGTCGACGAGCCGAGTCGCCTCAGCCTCGGCGCGCGCGGCTCGGGCAGTCGCCAGGTCGGCCGCGTCCTTCTCGGCTGACGCGAGGAGTGCGTCCGTGCGAGCTCGGGCATCGACGATGAGTCGTTCGGCTTCCTGCTCAGCGGCCTCGACGAGGCCGCTGACCTGTTCCTCGCGTTCGACGGCCTCGGCCAGCTTCGCCTGCGCGGCAGCCTGGGCGGCGAGCGCGGCCTCGATCCGCTCTGCCTCGATGCTGGCTGCGTCGGTCCGGGCCTCGTCGATGATGCGTGCCGCTTCCTCGCGGCTCTCGAGAAGGGCGCGAGCGACGTCGTCGTCGAGAGCGTCGCGCTGCGCGGTCATGTCGGCGAAGGCGGCCAGGACGGTCCGTTCGCTCTCCTCGACCCGGGCGTCGGCTTCGGCGATCCGGGCCTTCGCCTGTTCTTCGGCCTCGACTCGAGCCGCGTTGGCGTCGCGCCTCGCATCGGCGCGGATCCGTTCGGCTTCGCTGAGCAGCGACTCGGTTTCCTGACGTGCAGCCTCGAGCTCCTGGGTCGCCTGGGTCGTCTGGGCGGCCGCGGCCAGCCGCTTGCCCTCGATCTCGGCCAGCGCCTTGGTACGAGCCTCGACCGCAGCGTCCCGGATGACCTCGGCCTCTCGGAGCGCTTCGTCGGCCGCGTCGCGGGTGCGATTGAGGGTCTCGGTCATCTCGGCATGCCGGATCCGCGAAGACTCGATCTCGGTCTCGGAGACCGACATGATGGCCTCGGCCCGCGCCTCGGCGTTGGCCACCCGTTTGGTTGCGCTCGCTTCGAGCGCCGCGGCGCGGTCGCGGATCTCCTTGGCATCGCGCTCCGCGGCCGCGATCTCCGACTCGGCGCGACGAGCCGTTTCGGCTCGGGCGTTGTCGGCGTCGGCCTTGGCCGTCTCGAGCAGGTTCTCCATCTCGGAGCGAACACGTTCGGCCTCGGAGATCGCCGTCTCGCGGATGGTGGAGGCCTCGTCGCGGAGACGACGGGCGTCCTCGACCGCTCGGGCGCGGATCTCCTCGGCGCTCGTCCGCGCCGAATCGAGCTGATCGACGGCATCTTCTGGTGGTGTGTCGGTCACAGGAAGAACCCCAGCTTGGCAGGTCGGCTCGTGGATCTGGGCGTTCCCACCAAGGTCAGTGGGCGGTCTGCACCGCCGACCGGCGGGCGAGCACGGGACGGATCTGCTCGGCGATGATGCGCAGGTGCTCAGGGTGGTCGCGATAGACCGCCCACGCGGACTCGTCGGCGAAGGTGGCGATCACCGCGAGGTGTGCGTTTCGGTCTGCGAGGCCGGCATCACGCGCCACGTCGTAGGTCTCGATCTCGTCGATGGCATCGGGGAGTGCTCGCAGGTCGGCGACGAGGGCCTCGATGGAGGCTTCGTCGGCCTCGGCGGTGAATTCGAGCAGCACGATGTGGCGGATCATCGCACCATCGCCTCATCGAGGGCGCGGCGGGTGAGGACCCGCGCCAGGTGTCCTCGGAAGTCCTCGGAGGCGTTGAGGTCGGCCGGGGGTTGGGTGCCCTCGGCCGCGAGTTCGGCCGCGTCGGCGGCCGAGGCCCCGCTTCTGAGTGCGGCCTCGGTGGCGGACGCGGACAGGGGAGTCGAGCCCATGTTGACCAGACCGACACCGGGTCGGTCGGTGGCCAGCACCGCCGCGACGCCGACGATCGCCCAGTCCTGGGCTCGGCGGTTGAACTTCTGGAACGACCAGCCCGCCCCGGGAACCCGAGGGACACGGATCTCGGTGAGGAGTTCGTCCTCAGCGACCTCGGTTTCGAGGAAACCCTTGAAGAAGTCGCCGGCGGCGACCCCCCGAGGACCTCGCGGCCCGGTGATGTGGAGGGTCGCGCCGAGGGCCAGCAGCACGGCCGGGAGATCTGACGCCGGGTCGCCGTGGGCGATGGATCCGCCGATGGTGCCTCGGTGCCGGACCTGGGGATCGCCGACCTGCCCCGCAGCGTGGGCGAGGAGCGGGACCTCGGTGGTCAAGACGTCGCTCGTCTCGAGGTCCCGGTGCCGCGTCAGCGCTCCGATCGCGATCTCGTCGCCGTCGGGGCGGATGTACGCCAGGTCGGTGATCCGACCGATGTCGACGAGGACGGCCGGAGTCGCCAGCCGGAGCTTCATGAGGGGGAGCAAGGAGTGGCCACCGGCCAGGAGTTTGGCTTCATCGCCATGCTCGGCCAGGGCGGCCAGGGCGGCCTCGGCCGAGTCGGCTCGGACATAGTCGAACGCGGCCGGGATCATCGCTCACCGCCGTGTCCGGCCGCCGCCAGAACGGCCTGCACGATGTTGTGGTAGCCGGTGCAGCGACACAGGTTGCCTTCGAGCCCTTCACGCACTTCCTGTTCGGTGGGGTCGGGGTTCTCGCGCAGGAGCGACACCGCGGCCATGACCATGCCTGGTGTGCAGAACCCGCACTGGAGCCCGTGGTGCTCGCGGAAGGCGGACTGCATGGGATGCAACCCGTCGCTGTCCGCCATCGCCTCGATCGTCGTGAGGGTCGCCCCGTCGGCCTGCACCGCCAGCATCGTGCACGACTTGACCGACTCCCCGTCGACGTGAAGGGTGCAGGCGCCGCACGACGACGTGTCGCAACCGACGTTGGTCCCGGTCAGGCCACACGCCTCACGGACGTACTGCACGAGCAGGGCGCGCGGCTCGACGTCGTCGGTCCGCTGCGTCCCATTGATCTCGACGGTGACTTCCATCAGGCGCGAAGCTAGCCGAGCCCGCGAGAATCGGAGCCGTGACTCCCGCCGCCTTCCTGCTCGCTGCCGGACCGGCCAGCCGTTTCGCGGACGGCCACAAGCTGATCGCTGACTTTCGGGGCCACCCGCTCGTCTGGTGGGGCGCATCGGCGGCACTCGATGCCGGCTTCGCACGAGTGCACGTGGTCTGGGGTGCGGTCGATCTCGCTGACCACGTGCCCGACGGTGTCGAGCTGGTGCCGCACCCCCGTTGGGCCGCTGGTCAGGGGTCCTCGCTCGGGCGGGCGGTCGAGGTCGCCACCGCCGAGGGCTACGACGCCTTCGTGGTCGGACCTGCCGATCAACCACTCGTCCCGCCCGAAGCGTGGCGCCGCGTCGCTGCCTCGACCTCCCCCATCGCCGTCGCCACCTTCGACGGCCGTCCGCGCAACCCGGTCCGGCTGGCTGCCGCGGTCTGGGATCTCCTGCCGCGGACGGGCGACGAAGGCGCGCGGCGCCTCGTCAGGGATCGTGACGACCTGGTCGAGGCGATACCGTGCCCAGGCGACCCGATCGACATCGACACCGTGGAGGACCTCGCCCGATGGAGCTGATCAACCAATTCAAGGTGCCGGTCCCGGTCGAGACCGCCTGGAACGTGCTCACTGACGTCGAACTGATCGCCCCGTGCCTTCCCGGCGCGCAACTCCAGGAGATCGAAGGCGACGAGTACCGGGGCATCGTGAAGGTCAAGGTCGGTCCGATCACCGCGCAGTACCAGGGGGCAGCGACCTTCCTCCGCCAGGACCGCGATGGCGGCACGGTCGTGCTCCACGCCGAGGGGCGTGACACCCGAGGTCAGGGCAACGCGGCGGCCGACATCACTGCACAGCTGACCGCCAACGGCAGTAGCACCGACGTGCTGGTGACCACCGACCTCAAGATCACCGGCAAGGTGGCGCAGTTCGGACGGGGGGTGCTGGTCGACGTCAGTGCCAAGCTGCTCGACGAGTTCGTGGCATGCCTCGAGACCAAGGTGCTCGCGGACCACGTCGGTGCCCCCGATCCTGATGTCGCCGCGAGGGCCGAAGGGGTGCGCACGATCGCCTCACGCGAGACCGAGCCGGTCGACCTGCTCGACACGGCCTCGGCACCGATGTTCAAGCGGCTCGCGCCGATCATCACCGCGCTGATCCTGGTGTTGTTCCTCGGACGCCGCCGCCGGCGTCGCCGGGGCTCGGGTGGATCCTGACGATCTCGCTGCCGTCGAGCGACTGCTCGGCCGTCGCCCGCAGGGCGCGTTCGACGTCGTGGTGCGCGATTCGGCCGGCGGGCCGGCGGTGTTGCGAAACGCCCCGATTCTCTACGACGGTCGCCCGATGCCCACTCGCTACTGGCTCGTCGACGCGACCTTGCGGCGGCTCGTCGGCCGGCTCGAGTCCGTCGGTGGCGTGCAACGCGCCGAAGCGGACGTCGACCCGGCCGCGCTCGAACGTGCGCACCTCGCCTACGCACGAGAACGCGACCACGCGATCGATCCCGATCACCGAGGTCCGCGACCCTTCGGCGGGGTCGGCGGGACCCGCACCGGCGTGAAGTGCCTGCATGCCCATCTCGCCCACCTCCTCGCGGGCGGCGACGACCCGGTCGGGCGTTGGGTCGAAGCGCATCTCGACGAGGTCCGCGACCTGTCATGACGGTCTTCGGTGCGATCGACTGCGGGACCAACAGCACTCGACTTCTCGTGGCGCGTGTGAGCGATGGGCAGGTGCTCACCGAGCATCGTGAGATGCGGATCACCCGCCTCGGCGAGGGGGTGGACGCTGCCGGTCGGCTGAGCGGCGCCGCCGTCGATCGCACCGTGGCGGTTCTGGCCGAATACGGCGAGACGTTGCGTGAGCTCGGTGTCGGACGAACACGCATCACGGCGACGTCGGCGGCACGCGACGCGGCGAACCGAGATCACTTCTTCGACCGTGCCGAGGCGGCCGTCGGGGCTCGCCCGGAACTGCTGTCGGGCACCGACGAAGCCCAGCTCAGCTTCCTCGGTGCAACCGCCGACCTCTCGGGCGTCGACGGACCGTTTCTGGTCGTCGACATCGGCGGTGGTTCGACCGAGTTCGCGGTCGGCACCGATGTCTTCGAGGCGGGCACGTCGGTCGACATGGGCTCGGTCAGGTTCACCGAGAGCTACCTCCACGGTGACCCTCCGGCTCCCGAGGAGCTGTCGGCCTGCATCCAGATCGCACGGGCGCACCTCGACGACGTCATCGCGGCTCTCCCCGGCGCCGGAGCGGCGAAGACCTTCGTCGGTCTCGCAGGGACCGTGTCGACCGTCGCTGCCGTCGAGTTGGGACTCGCCACCTACGACCGTGACCGGATCCATCACTTCGGACTCGGTGTCGATGCCGTCGAGGACGTGTTTCGTACCCTCGCCACCGAACCCTTGGCCGACCGGGTGCAGAACCCCGGGCTCGAGGCCGGCCGCGCCGACATCATCGTCGGAGGATGTTGCATCCTGGTCGCGATCTTCCGCCACCTCGGATTCGAGGAGTGTCTCGTGAGCGAGGCCGACATCCTCGACGGGCTGGTGTTGTCGCAGGCCTGAACCACCTACCATCGGTCGCCGTGCCGCTCTCTGATCGTCTCCTGATGGGCCCCGGTCCATGCAACCCCTACCCGGAGGCGACCGAGGCGCTCGGACGGCCGATGCTCGGTCATCTCGATCCGGAGTTCATCGCGCTGCTCGACGAGACGATCGATGCTCTGAGGACGGTCTTCGGGACGTCGAACCAGCTCACCCTGCCCATCAGCGGAACGGGATCGGCGGGGATGGAGGCCGCCTTCGTCAACGTCGTCGGGCCCGGCGACACCGTCGTCGTGGGGGTCAACGGGGTGTTCGGCGGCCGGATGTGCGAGGTCGCCCGACGCTGCGGAGCCGACGTGGTCGTCGTCGAGGCCGAGTGGGGTCACCCCATCGACCCGACCGCATTGCTCGAAGCGCATCCCGACCCGACCGTGATCGCCGTCGTCCACGCCGAGACCTCGACGGGCGTTCGCACCGACCTGGCCGAGATCGGCGCCGGCAAGGGCGAGGCCCTCTTTCTGGTCGACTGCGTCACCTCGATCGGCGGGCTCGATCTCCGCGTCGACGAATGGGGCGTCGATCTGGCGTATGCGGGCACGCAGAAGTGTCTCGGCGTGGCCCCGGGACTCGCCCCGCTGACGGTCAGCGATCGGGCCCGCGACCGCTTCGTCGACCGCTGCCAGAGCTGGTACCTCGACCTCTCACTGATCGCCGAGTACACCGGTGCGGGCGACGGCGGTGGGAGGACCTATCACCACACCGCTCCGATCTCGATGATCACCTCGTTGCACGCCGGCCTCGATGCGGTGCTGGCCGAGGGCCTCGATGCGAGCATCGCCCGCCACGCAGCCTGCGGCGCACTCGTGCAGGAGGGCATGCAAGACCTCGGGTTCTCGCTCTTCGCGGCCGACGGGTACCGCCTGCCCCAGCTGACGACCGTCCGGATCCCCGACCGTGTCACCGACGAGGCCGACGTGCGTCGCTCCCTGCTCGAAGAGTACGGCATCGAGATCGGGGGCGGTCTCGGGCCGGTGGCCGGCAAGGTGTGGAGAATCGGGTGCATGGGACACACGGCAAGGCCGCGCAACGTCACCACGCTTCTTGGTGCGCTGGCGACCGTGTTGGCCCGATGACCACGATCGGTGCTCAGTCGACGACGCTCTTCGGCCGTCGCCTCTTACTGCGCCCGCTCACCACCAGTGACTTCGGTGCGTGGCAGGTGGTGCGGCGTCGCAACGTCGAGTGGTTGTCGCGATGGGAACCCCAGCGCATCGAAGGACAACCCGACGTGGTCGAGAGCCGCGAGGCCTTCGCCGCCCGGTGCGCGGCTCGGGCCCGCGAACGCCAGCTCGGCACCGGGTTCAGCTTCGGGATCTTCGTCGACGGCGGGTTCTGCGGCGAGGTCAATCTGTCGTCGGTGCAGCGAGGCCCGTTCCAGAACGCCTACGTGGGCTACTGGGTCGACGAGGGCGTCGCAGGGGAGGGCTATGTGCCCGAGGCAGTGGTGGTCGTCCTGCGCCATGCGTTCGACGACCTCCACCTGCACCGCATCCAGATCGCGATCATCCCTCGCAACGAGCCGAGCCGCCGTGTGGTCGCCAAGCTGGGGATACGCGACGAAGGCCTCGCCGTCCGCTACCTCGAGATCAACGGCACCTGGGAAGACCACATCCGATACGCGATCACCCACGAGGAGTGGGAGGAGCGTCGTGACCAGTTCGAGGTCGACTGGCTGTCGTGACGAGGCCACCCCGATGAGGATCGTTCGCTCACTGGTGCTCGTGGGCCTCGTTGCGTTCGCTGCTTGCGGCGACGCTGGATCGGACACCGCGACTGCGGTGCCGCCCCCGCCCGATCCGGGCCTTGCCTCGACGACCTCGACCTCGATCGACCTCGGTGGTCTGGCGCTCGAGGTCCCCGAGGGGTTCTTCGCGGTGCCCGTTCCCGCATCAGGATTCGGGCTCGCGCTCCCCGGTGGCTTCGAGGCCTCGCTCCTCACCCCCGATGCCGTTGCGGTGCTCGAGACGGCCGAGGTCGCGGACGACGGGTTCGTCTCAGCGGCGTTGGTCGCGTCCGAATCAGGGGCCCTGTTCTACGCGGCCGGGCTCACCCCTGATGGCGCGGTCACCGACGTGAAGCTCGACGTCCAGCCGACCGACGATCCCGATGCCTTGGTGCTCGAGGTGGTCGAAGCGGTGCAACGCCAGACCGATCTCGCGGACATCTCGGTCGGGATCGACGCCGAGGCGGGCATCGCGCGGATTCGCTTCACTGCCCCTGGGCCCGAAGGCAGCACCGAGCGAGCACAGGGCACCCAGTTCGTCTATCGGGCTCCCGATGCGGTGTGGTCGATGATCATCACCAGCGAGGACACCCAGAATCACGACCTCGTCGCCGACGCCATCGGCGCCACCTTCGTGTTGGCTACTTCGAGCTGATCTTCTTGCGGAGTGCAGCCATGCGCTCGGCGAAGTCGGGTTGGTCGAGGCTCCAGACCTGAGGAACGAGCTCCCGGTCGACGGCGGCATCGTGCGTCTTCACGTCGGCCATGTCGATGATCGTCTCCTTCACCCGCCGGACCAGCTCGCGGGGTCCGCCGGCTGCCCGTGCTGCCATCGCGAAGGCCGCCTCGGCCAGCTCGCCGTCGGGGACGCACTTCCACACCAGACCCGTGCGCTCGGCTTCGCGCCCGTTCATGATCTCGCCGAACACCGCCGTGGCGAAGACGGCCTGGGGTCCGGTGATGTTTCGGTACATCCAGGTGTGCCCACCGCCGGGATGGAGCCCGAGGTCGACGAACCGGGTGTCGAACCGGGCCCGCTCACCGGCGATGCGGACGTCGCACACGAGCGCAAGGTTCATCCCGGCGCCGACGGCGGCACCGTTGACGGCGGCCAGGGTGGGCAGCGGGGAGCGGCCGACCCGGAGGAACCCCTCGTAGATGCGTCGGAGACCGGCTTCGCGACTGTCGCCGAGGTGGGACAAGTCGGCGCCGGCGCAGAACGCAGGAGGCGCGCCGGTGACGATCACGGCCCCGACGTCATCGGGGCGCGATTCGAGATCGTCGAAGGCGGCCTCCATCTCGGTCACCATGTCGAGGTTGAGAGCATTGCGCCGCTCAGGATCGTTGAGGGTGACGATGGCGACGCCGTCGCGGACTTCGGTTTCGATGAGGCTCACATCGCCGATTCTGTCAGCTCTGCTCGCGGACCCCATCCCTGACCGTGCGGAGCAACGACGTCAGCGTCGCCAGGTCGGCTGCGGACAGATGCTGTGTGAAGCGGTGCTCGATCTGGGCCAGATGGAGCGGAACGGCGTCGTCGAGTCGACGTCGCCCTCCCGGCGTCAGCGCAGCCATGAGCCCGCGACCATCGCCGGGGCACGGCCTCCGCTCGACGAGGCCTGCCGTCTCCATCCGGTCGACGAGGCGGGTCAGTCCGCTGGTCGAGATCGACATCTCATGGGCGAGCCGGGTCATCCGCAGCTGCTCGCCTGGCGACCGACCGAGTCGGATCAAGACGCCGAAGAAGGCGATCGGGAGATCCGAGCTGTCAGCCAGGTCGGCGGAGAGGGCAGCGATCACCGAGTCGTGGGCCTCGATGAGCATGCCGAGTTGCTCGAAACGCGGGTCACCGAAATCGGTCATGACCGGCAGCGTACGAAGAATCGGATAGTTGTGGGAACAACAAAGGAACTCCGGTAGTTGTCACGGCAACAACATCGGAATGCTCTCTCAGGAGGAACCCCATGAACACCACCGAAACCCTCACCAGGACCGTCAGCGGCAGCGATGTCCCGGCGCCGGGCACCTATGGCATCGACCCGGCTCACTCGGGCGTCGAGTTCACCGTCCGTCATCTCGGGCTCTCGAAGGTCAAGGGTCGCTTCGTCTCCTTCGACGGGGAGGTCGTGATCGCCGACGACGT
>Ga0307379_10004687_pt1 | contig 19395 bp, 16 predicted proteins | sample UN2MG_FD_202237 | JGI IMG/M metagenome (GOLD analysis project Ga0307379, IMG submission 202237) | Soil microbial communities from Risofladan, Vaasa, Finland - UN-2 | ecosystem: Environmental > Terrestrial > Soil > Coastal area > Acid sulfate soil | place: Finland: Risofladan, Vaasa | collected... | reverse complement strand
GAAAAAATTCAGCCAGATATTGGGACTCCCCTTCTCCGCCACAGGAAGATTTGTGAGTTCAGAGCTCATCATCGGCACAGAACCCGGCCGGATCGCTTCGCCGGTTTCGACTGCGCGAGACTCGGCCTTTTTCATGGGACCGAATTCAGGAAAAACCTTCCCTGCTATAAAGGCGACCATTATTATCGAAAGTATCGCATAAAAATTGAAAGGGATGGATTTAATAAACAGGGACATAGCATCCTGTCTAGTAAGGATCGGGCCGATCCCAATAAGAAGACCTGTGATATACACCGCCCACCCTGTGATCGGCGCCAAAACACTCACAGGCGCAGACGTAGAATCGCAGATGTAGGCCAGCTTCTCCCTCGATACGTGTGCCTTATCCGTGAGATCCCTCATCACAGGCCCCACAAAAAGCGGGGAAAAATAGTCGCTAAAAAAGATGAACATCCCCAAACCCCAAGCCATGAATTGCGTTTGCACTCGAGATTTTGTCACGGATTCCACTCTCTGTGAAAACATGTTCACAGCCCCACAGCGTTGATAGAAGGCGACCAAGATTCCAATACAGATCTCAATAAGACAGACCCACATGAAATCCCGGTTGCCCAGAGACTTTGCCAGGAGCTCTGGGAATCCGAGCAGGCCCTGACCCATCAAGAGAACACCGGCCAGACAGGCCACTGCCAAACTAAAAACCGGTTCTCGTGTGAGGAAAGCGAGGAATATCGCAAGCAATGGGGGGATTAGGGACAGCCACCCGTAATCCATTACAGCTCTTCTTTAAAGAGGTCGGCCAGTCGTTTTATTCCTTCGTCGATCTCTTCTTCCGAAGGATAGGAAAAATTTAATCTCAGACTATTCTTCCCGCTTCGGTCAAAGTGAAAGGCTGAGCCCATGACATAGGCAACCTTCCTCTCGATGGCCTTGGGAAACAGGGCATCTGCATCTAAATGTTCGGGCAAACACATCCACAGGAAGAGGCCTCCCTCGGGGTGTGTCCAGTCAATTCCGGCATCTTTTGGCATGTACTTATCCAGGGCTTGGAGCATGGCCTCCTGTTTTTTCCGGTAGTGCTCCACTGACTTAGCAATATGGGGTTTAAGGAGACCTCGGTTGAGGAACTCGAACAGAATCGCTTGCGAGAATGACGAAGTACATAGGTCCGCTGGCTGTTTGGCCATCACTAGCTTGTCCATGATCGCTGGATTGGCCACGATCCAGCCCAAACGGGGACCCGGCGCAAAGATCTTCGAGAAGGTGTGCACCGAAAAAGCATAACCTCTCTTGTCCATCGGCCCGACCATCGGGAGCCGCTCCCCCTCGTACCTTAAATCACGGTAAGGGCTGTCATCGACAGTCACGATATCGTATTCGTAGCAGAGGTCGAGGAGCTTCTCTCTCCTCTCCAGGCTCAGGGTCACTCCTGTCGGATTCTGAAAATCTGGAACGATATAGATGAATTTGACCGTTGTTCCTTTTCCGGCAAATTCCTTTAAGATCTCCTCGACCCTCTCCACGTCCATTCCCTGCTTATCCACGGGCACGCCGATGAGATTTGCTCTGTAGCTCTTAAAAGCTTGTATAGCGCCTAAATAGGTTGGCAGTCCAACAATAATGGGATCTCCTGGGTCGATGAAGACACGCCCGATGAGGTCTAAAGCCTGCTGGGCCCCAGAACAGATGAGGAAATAATTGCGATCGATCTCAGCTCCCTCATGCTCTCTCATCCACTGGACAAGAAAATCGATCAGGCGAGGATCTCCCTCAGTGGGACCATACTGAAGGGCCTGTCCCCCTTCCCTATCCAAAACAGTCGCCACAATATCTTTTAATTCTTCGATCGGGAAAAGCCCAGGATAGGGCAATCCTCCTGCAAGAGATATCACTTCCGGGTTAATTGTGTGTTTGAGAAGCTCACGGATCTCAGAACGCCTTAATACTTTAGAATTATTCGATAAGAGTCCAGGCAAAATGTCTGCCACATTTTTCATGAGAATCGCACCTCCTATAAGTCAGTTGAGGCAATCATCGAATCCAGTCCAAGAAGGCAAAATCGCTCCTTCAATTAGTTCGCTAAAAGATATTTTGAAAAAACAGGTGAGGAGATAAATTGGGCATCATCAAGAGAATAAAATATAAGCAAATTTTAAATGATAGTCAATCGCTATCATGGATAAAAAATAAAAAAATCTATTTACATTCTTTGGAAATATGTGCTATAAACTTAAAAGCCTTGTTGTGCTGGCTGGGCAGGGCGCCCACCTTAAAACATTTCATATCCCCCTTTTGCTTATTTTCCCCAAACAGCCAGCACCCTTTCTTAGACAGAAACTCAAGTTTTATACAAAAACTCAAATCATACAGCACAACTCTTTCTTAGAGGAATTCTTCTTTAGACGATTTTATGCGGATATATCTCTCGGGCGGGGCTGGACAAGACCCATCCTCACCCCCCCTTTTGCTCTTTATCCGACTTTTTTTGGTTAATCGGGAGGTCCCCGATGTATTATTCCTATACCCTTCAAATATATGAGCAGCCTATTAATTCCAAAAGATATTATGTCCATGGCCAAGTCATTCAATAAAACCAAAATCAAAAAAGAAGACATCAGCAGATTTGCATCCAACGTTTATTTCGAAACGAGAAAGGCTATAGAATTCAGATCTTCAAAAGTCATAAAGAAATAGTCTTTTTTAGTCAGAAATCACGCCTAAATCTGGCTTCAGCATCGGACAACCAACAAATCGCCTTGTTTGTCTATATTCTTCTTGTTATTGTTTTTTTAAGGAATCTATGAGTTTTTGTGTCTCTTCGACATCTTCTCCCCCCAGGTAGAGGTACTTCTCATAAAACTCCAATGCCTTTTCTACGCCGCCCTTCATCTGGTAGATCTTCCCTAGGTCAAGATAAGGTGCAGGATTATCAGGCTCGATCGCAGCAGCTTTCTCATAGTGTTCTAAGGACTTATCGATCAAATCTTGTTTCCGGTATACCATTCCGAGATACATATGCGCACGATGGGAAATAGGCTTTCTCAGAACTGTGACAACATACTGCAATTCATCATCCGAGCCTTTTTCCCCTTTTTCTTTGGGCCTCATGTATGACTTTTCGCTCTCAATGGCCTTCTTCCATTCCTGCGCGGCACTAACCCAATCATTGAGATTATAATAGGCCATACCTAGGTTGCAGAGTACAATGGGGTTATTGGGATCTATTTCAAGCGATTTTAAAAATTCTTTCTTAGCGTCATTATATCTGCTCTGATAAAAGTGAATATTCCCCATCAAGTCGTGAGTGCCTGCTTCATGCTCTTTCGACACATATTTAAAATCATGCATCCATATTGCACGCGCACAGTAATATTCAGCTTTTGCTTCATATTCAGAGTGAGAATCCTCTATTTTGGCGATATCGTAACAGGTCAGGGCAAGATTGTGGTTGATGACAAATGATTTCTCATCGACTCTTAAGGCTTCCTCAAGAACAGAAATCGAATCTTTGATCCGTCCTTCTTTGAGGACTTCAAAAAACTTATAATGCCAATCGGCGAGCAATGTATTATCGTGGTCCTTTAACCTGTGATACAGATCGATCTTTCGGTTTGAGGGCACTTTTGCTATGAGTATGCTCCTGTCATGCACGAATTTCATTAGTCCAACTGCATCTTCGTTATCCTCTTCAAGTTTCCTTGTTTGATTCAACTGGACCTCTGCCTCTTCGAAGCGACCCTGCTCTATAAACAGCTCCGCCAATCTCAGATTTGTTTCGACCTCATCATAGTGAGTTTCCATCGCCCTGTGAAATTTCTCTTCTGCCTTTAACAACTCGCCTTTCTCTCGGAGGCACAGCCCCTGAACATAATAAAACGAGCCTTGATTCTTCTCATCGAATGCATCCAGATGGACGATGACCTCGCCTATATCTATCCTTTCAAGGAAAACACCTCTCTCATTTTTAACCCTGATCAGTTCATCTCTGTCTAAAACTCGTCCATTCCTTTTTCGGAAAATGTCTGCACTGTCGATCCATCTTTCATCAAAAAAGATATCGTTCTCTATCTTTGCCAGCTCTATCTGAGCCAGATCATAATCCTTGTTCAACAGATGAGCCACTGCCAGATAGAAATGTGCGTTGTAATTAAACGGATGGAAAGAGAGAGCATTATTCAAGTTTTCCACTGCTTTGTTATAGTCGCCCAACTGCAGGTAGGCATACCCGATATCATCCCAGACGCGTGTCTGCTGCTGGCTATAACCTCTCGTCCTCCCAGAATAGGTCATACCCTTAAAATATTGATCGATGGCTTTCTGGTAGTCGTGCGCGAGAATGAGCCTATCCGCCATGTCAAAATATTTATTGACTTGCGCATAAGCTCCATGGGAGCTAACGATCGCAACGCTCAAGAAGAATAAAATGAGAAATTTGCGTTTTATTCTGATCCCCTTTCTCATCGTTAATTCTACTCCAAAAGGCCTTCCCCTATCAAATTCTCCTGTTTTATATAAACCTACCTCGACAAAAAAATCAAATTATATGCAACCAGGTGTCAACTGTTATGCACACGATATGCAGAAAATGTCCTCAAAATCAACTGAAGTTTTAAAGAATATTTACACTCTTGAAATCGATTTGATAGAGCAATGTTTCTAATTTGTTTATTATCAATATATTCTTGAATCTAATGCGATTGGCACGGATTATGCATAAAGATTTGTGTGAAGGAAATGAGCGTAATTAATAAAGCCATGAGACAAAACAAGTGCACCATCAGCGAATGGCTTTTCAATATAAGGGTTGCTCTTTTTCGCCGGCTGGGAAGAGTCCTCCCTCCTTTTTTGGTTCCCATCCTCAACCCCCCCCTTTTTGCTGACTACAGCCGGCATTCCTCCTTTTAAATGTCACATCTTGAGATATATCCCCTTGTTGTGGTATAAATGCCAGTTCAGAAGGAACATCAAAGTAATAAAAAAATCGTGAGAGATTTTTTTTAAAAATTGAGGAGGAATTACCCATGAGTCATGCTTACAGTGCAGATGAAATATTTGATATGGCCGAGAAGATCGAACGGAATGGAGCAAAATTTTACAGAGACGCTGCAGAAAACGTGAGCGATTCAGAAACGACAGATTTTTTGCTAATGCTCGCCAAAATGGAAGACAATCACCTGAGGACGTTTTCCTCCATGAGGGCAGAACTTTCGGGAAAGGAAACCGAATCCCCCACCTTTGATCCCAACAATGAGGCGGCCCTTTATTTGAGGTCTCTTGCCGATTCCAAGATCTTCTTTAAAAAGGATATCGACACATCATCCCTTGAGGAAGTGTTCAAAGCCGCTATCGTTGCTGAAAAAGACTCGATCGCCTTTTATTTGGGCATGAAGAATCTTGTCCCCGGTCATCTTGGAAAAGAGAAACTGGATGAGATCATCAAGGAAGAGATGAAACACATCCGGATCCTCAACGACAAACTCATAGACCTTAAGGGCTGAACAAAGCCTTTTTGCCGCATGCTCAGAGTTAAAGAGATACTGGCAAAAAACGTTCTCAACAAATCTAAGATCTTCGACTATTGCGTCAATCCTTACACAGGATGTCAGATCGCATGTCCGTATTGTTATGCGCGATTGTTCATGAGGCGATATTCCGGTCATGAAGAAGCGTGGGGAGATTTTGTTGACGTCAAGATCAATGCTCCTGAAATATTGAAAAAGCAATTGGAGCGAGCGAAAAGGGGCACAGTATGGGTATCTTCGGTGTGCGATCCCTACCAACCTTTGGAGAAAAAATATAGACTTACGAGGCAGTGTTTGGCTGAGCTTTTGGAAAAGCAGTTTCCGCTTAACCTCCAGACAAAATCGGCTCTGGTTTTGCGCGATATGGATTTGCTGACAGCGTTTGAGGAAGCTGAGGTTGGATTTACAATCACAACGGAAAATGAAGCGATGGCAAAGCTTTTCGAGCCCAAGGCATCATCGGTTGAGGATAGGATTGACGCTCTGGGAGAGATGCAATCCAGGGGGGTCAAAACATTCGCCTTTATTGGGCCAATTCTCCCTGGAAATCCACGTAGGCTCGTTCAAAGACTTGCGGGAAAAGTGAACAGGATCTACGTCGATCGAATGAATTACATGAGTACAATCAGTAGGTTTTATTATAGTCACGGCCTAAAAGAAGGCACAACAGATGCCTTTTTCCAAAAATATAAGAATGAGCTCGTAGATGCCCTTAAGCAGTATGAGATACCCTATGAAGTTTTTTTCTAGGATTATCATCCAATTCTATAGCCTTGTCCCTTGATGTGTTTGTTATTGCATCAGGTGGACAGCCAGGGCGGTAAAGAACTGTTTGACAATAGCGCTGCTCGCCTGAAGGTCGGTCTCCCGTCCTGGTATAACCACGTGACAGTTCACACTGACCCTTCCACTCTCTTCACGAATGTAAACATTCAGGTGAGGAGGGAGATAACGGGAGTCAGGATTGGTTTTTGCCTGGGCATAAATGAAGCCACTTTCTTTAATATCTTTCTGAATGGCAAATTCAAGGTCATCGATCGCTAAAAGAACGGCTGTCCAAACCACATCCAATTTGAAATTATCGAAGAATTTTGTCTCTTGAAGGGGGGGCTCCTGCTCGATTTTTGGGGATGGGACACAGTTCACTAAAATGAGGAGTAACAAGGGAAGTATGGGAATACAAATATATTTACAGACAGTCTTGTTGATTCCTTTTTGGTGATCCGCCATCTCTTAATTATTTTAACCTATAAGAGTGACGTTTGTAAGGCTCTATTTATTCAGATACAAACGGGGTCAGACATTAATAAATTTATCAATGTTTGACTCTAATGATATTATCCCGTCCAGATATAGCGGTGATTGCAGATCTCGTGTCCTTGCATCAATGTTTTGTCACGTACCATCTTGATCTTCGGATTAAAGCTTTCAGCCCAGGTGTACGTGGATGAACACCTTACTTACAGTTCATACTGAATGCATTTTAGGTGCAGCTCGCCTTCGCTGTCTTCATAGAGATAGACAAGGCGGTTATTATCCATTACGGCAAAGGATCGCGCACCACTATCACAGTCGATATAGCGGATGACTTTGTGCATATCCGGACCGATCACTTCGATCCTCATGGCAGGAGGGGGGAGCTCTTTATCTTTCTCTTCTTTTTCACTCCGTTTCGAGGTGCTCTCCATATTCGTCAACAGGAACAGATTGCCATCCGGTCCGATTTTGGCGTCTTGCGTGACCATATCTAAGGTGGCCTGCATTCGGATAATCCCCCCAGTGCTTTCTTCGCGTACGACTTTGGGTTCGACGGGCTTGTATAGCAAATCTCTCTCGAATTCATCCAGCTTTGTCCCTTCCAGATCGAAAACCTGGATCAGGTTGGAAATAAAGTAAGGGAGATAAAGTTTATTGTCTTGGGATCGTGTGAGGCATACCCTGTGTTTAATCGCCCGAAGAAAGGGCTGTGTCTCCGGGAAATCAGCAACAGAGATGGAATGAATAATATCCCCTTTTTTGTCCAAAACATTAACCAAGGGCTGTTTGTCAGCTTTTAAGCCCATATTCAGGCTGAATCCGCTCCTGCCGTAAGACCAGATCGTGTAGATCTTGTCTTGGATGAATATGAGGTCCGCGACATCGATGCTCTTTGTGTTGATAGTGCTGACAAAATTCCAGGCCTTGTCGAAGATCTGGATCCGGTTGTTTCCTTTATCGGCAACAGCCACACTGGAATTCTCCATAATGTGTAAACCCGTGGGCCTAGAAAACTCTCCGGGCCCCTGCCCTTCGTTTCCAAAACTCTTAATGAATTTTCCCTGATAATCAAAGACGAATACACAGTGACTTCCAGTATCGACAATATAGATCATGGAACGCTTTAAATCGATCTCGATGTCTGAGGGCTGATAGAAATAATTGTCATCTCCAAAGGCAGAGATAGACCAGAGGATTTTGAGAGGATCTGCAGATACATAGATAGACGTTATAAAAATTATCAAGAAAAAAATTACTACGACTTTTGGTGTATTTAGGATCGTGAATTCATTCTTTAACATTAATCTTAAGGCCTCCTCCATCGTTTGTATTTAGGAGAATCAAGTCATCTTTAGTATATATCACCGGAATCCATTAAAAAAGGTGACAATCCCCTTTTTCCAGGGGTGAAGAGAAAAGAGGACTGTCACCTTTTTTCGCGGTTCGTTAGGCCGAAATGCTTAGGTTTATGTTTTTGGTACCAAAAAGGTGAATTTAAGATCATTTTTTGGCATAAATAATAGATTAATTCTATTCTTTTCAAATAGATAGTGTGGCCCGACCCCAATTAGGGCAATTAGGGAACTCTTGGCTTTCAATTTTCGTATTCCTTTGTGAGGGATACGATCTGCCGGAGGACGTCTTGATCAAAAACTATCTGAAAAGCACTCTGAGAAGTATTAAGAGACATAAAGGTTATGCCTTTATAAACATTGCCGGTCTTGCCATCGGGATGGCCTGCTGCATTTTGATCCTCATGTACATCACAACAGAGCTCAGGTACGACCGCTACCATGAGAATGCAGACCGTATTTTCCGGTTGGGACTGGATGCCAACATGGGCGGAACCACTGTCGTCACTCCGATCAGCAATGTCCCCTCCGCGCCTACACTCATCCAGGGTTATCCTGAAGTGCTCAATGCCGTTAGGATTCGCACTGTCTCCAAAAGAGCTATGCAGTATGAAGACAAAATTTTCTTTGAGAACAGTATCTTGTATGTGGACAGTGCTGTCTTTCAAGTGTTCACCTTTCCAATGATAAAAGGCGATCCAACCACAGCTCTCAAACCTGCCTATTCGATCGTTCTCACTGAAGAGACTGCCCGACGATATTTTGGCAATGAAAATCCTATGGGCAAGATCTTAAAGTACAACAATCAATACGATTTCACTGTTACAGGAGTCATAGAGAATGTCCCACACAATTCCCATTTCACGTTTGATATGCTCTGTTCCTATGAAACACTCTATGATCTCGACAGAAAGGCGATGGAAGAATGGTTCAACTTCAGAGATTACACATACCTGCTTCTCTCTGAAGGAATTGACTACAAAGAACTTGAACAAAAATTTCCAGCTCTCATCGATAAATACATGGGGGATATGTTAAAAGCTCTGGGCGGGGAAATTGATTTTTTCCTCCAACCTCTGAAAAGCATCCATCTGCATTCGAATATGGAAAATGAGATCAGGCCAAACAGCAGCATTACATATATCTATATATTTGCAGCCATCGGGCTGTTTATTTTGTGTATTGCCTGCATCAATTTTATGAATTTGGCGACGGCGCGCTCCTCCACACGTGCTAAGGAGGTTGGGATGAGAAAGGTCGTCGGAGCGAAGAGGAAAGAATTGATCTGGCAATTCTTAGGAGAGCGCCTGAGCGATATTTTTTCCTCTTTTTCTGTGTTTGCCATCTTTATCGCATGCCTGGGATTGTTCGGGATGGCCTCCTTTGCCGCAGAACAGAGGACCAAGGAGATCGGGATCCGAAAGGTGCTCGGAGCATCGGTGACCGGAGTTGTTGTACTCCTGTCTAAGGACTTCCTCAAGCTCATCGTTGCGGCTAACATCATCGCATGGCCTCTCGCCTACTTCGGAATGAACAAGTGGATGCAGAATTTTGCCTACAAGTCTGGGATCGACCTATGGGTATTTCTCTATACAGTGATTTTAGCTGTGGGGATCGCCCTGATCACCGTCAGCTATCAGTCCATCAAGGCTGCACTTTTAAATCCCGTAGATGCAATCAAATATGAGTAAACAGGATTTAGATCCATCTGTCCGTCCGTTCTTCTTCTTCTCCTTCTCCTTCTTCTTTTCATCCTCCTCTTCCTGTTTTCCTCCCTTCTAAGCGTTTACATAAGTAAAAAAGCTTTACATCGCAATCCCCCATAGAAACGCTCCCGACAATTCATCACCCATGGGACTGAGATGGCATGTTTTTTGCTAATAAAAATAATGTTAAGGGGATAGAGTAGATGAAATTGAAGCAGAGGAAGAAAAATGAAAGATCAAAAAAACAGCCAAAATTTCCTCGATATAAAGAAGATATTAGTAATCTTTTTGTTCACAACTTTCCTTTTTAGCTTCGGCCTCACTTCTAAACAAGCGAATCAGAAGATAGATACTGAAAAAAATGCAACACGCTCCGAGGATACATTCTATAGATTCACAGATTATGATAACGATCCCTATGACTGGCCCGTAGCCCCTCCAGAAGAACAAGGGATCAATTCTCGAATTCTCTCGAACGCGTTCGATCACGCTGAAAGATTGGGATTCATGTACAGCTTACTCGTTGTAAGGAACGGCAAGCTCATCGTTGAACGCTACTTCAACGGTACGGATAAATATTACGCTGATCACACATGTTCAACAGGAAAAAGTTACACATCCGCTCTAGTGGGCATCGCACTCAGAGAAAATTATCTGACCAGCCTCGATCAGAAGATGATGGATTTTTTCCCTGAGTATACAACGCCCGATCTCGATCCGAGAAAGTTCGATATAACCATACGGCAATTATTGCAGATGAGAGCCGGTTACGCATTCGAGGAGAGTGGCGACTACATCGATCCATGGTTCCAGAGCCGCGACATGATGGAATTTGCTATTGAAGTCCCATTGGCGGCTGATCTCGACCAAACATTTGCCTATTCCTCTCATTCCTCTCATATCCTTTCGGGGATCCTCACTAAAGCCACAGGTATGAGCACATACGAGTTTGCAAAACAATATCTTTTTGATCCACTGGACATCACCGTAAAGCGATGGGATCAAGATTCGCTGGGATACTATTTCGGATTCGGGTATTTATGGTTTTCACCTCGAGATATGGCCAGATTCGGCTATCTCTATTTGAATAATGGTTTCGTGGATGGACAACAGATCATCCCAGCAGAATGGATCGAGGCGTCGACACAAAGATACTCGACAGATGCGTCCTGGTTTAAAAAACACTTTGAAGATTTTGGGTACGGATACCAGTGGTGGCTTGCACAGGCTGGAGGCTATGATGTGTATTTTGCTCTCGGTCACGGGGGCCAAATCATCGTCAATGTTCCTGAATTGGACATGGTCATCGTAACCACTGCACATTGGGAGGTAAGCCCGGAGACATCGGGGACTCAGATCAATTCTGTGCTAAATTTAATCTCCAATTTTATCCTAACACCCATCAGAGGTCACATCGGACAAGCGCCCTATTGCCCATTAGAGATCAGCGTACAAAAAGTGGAAAATCGCGGTCTGGTCACCAAAGAGACCATAAATATTATAAAGTGGCTTCCCAATCCTCGAAATTCCGGTGAAAACATTACAAAGTACAGGATATACAGGCTAATCGATGAATACCGATCCCTGTTAGCGGAGGTGGATGCCAACACATTCGAATACTGGGCAAGAAAAACTAACGAGGACTCTACCAATATCTATGCGATCTCGGCCGTCACCGGCGACAAGAGAGAAAGCACTCCCATGTTTGTATCGGTGAATTGATATTTATGTGAATTAATATACAAGCCTTTTACTTCCACTCAACTCATTCCATCACTCAAATCGCCCAATTAACTCTGTAACGTTTAATAACTTCAAATCCATCTTCATCCTCTTCCACACAATACATCATGCTGTTTTTCCAGACCTGTGGCCAGAATTTAAATGTTGTTCGGAGCATGAGCTTCCCCTCGGAATCAAAGACGTCGTAATAATTTCGTTCGTCGTCTTCTGTTTTCTCATAAGTATAGACAAGGATTCTTCCCTCTTCGTCGCATGTAAAGTGGATAAATGGTGGATATCGATCAGGAAATTTTAACGTGATTGAAGGAGGAACAGGATTATCGCCATACATATTTTTGATCAGCTTCTTCTCCTCTTCTTTTGTTATGGGAACACCCTCATCTTCTTTAACAATTTTTCTTAAACAGTTTCCATCTGGATCACAAACGAATATCTCGTACTTTTTAAAATTGCCCCAAATGATTTCATCGGTGCTTAAAACATTCCAGACAAAACTTGTGGTGCGAAGTATCTCAAAATAGTCAAGAACAGGTGGTTGCGTAATGGCAACACAGGAAGCAATCTCACAGAGGGGATTCAACTCGGAATCGATTTTTTTTAAAAATATCTTGACTGGTTTATCCATAATTGCATGGCTAACAACAATATTACCTGCAGCATCTGATTTGGGTCGTCTAAAAGCGGGATATTTGCTGGTTGTCATCTGCTTTAAATACTCGCCTTCCAGGGTGAAAAAATGGAGCTTTGCTTGGCCCAGATCATTGACCATGAGTTCCTTTTGCGTCAGCATCACAAGATCAAGGGGATACATCATTTCCCCTGGCCCCTGCCCTCTTTTTCCTATTGTCCTAACAAAATCGCCATTTTTATTAAAGACCAGAATGTGTCCTGCCTTTGTATCAGTTACATAGATATTTTCTGATTCATCGACCACAAGAGTGGTGAGATTCTGAAACATAAGTTCATCATCTTCCGGGCTTGTAATGGCTAGATCCTCCTCAAGCTGAAACACTTCTTCCGAATAAATGGGTATTTTGGGATTTCGGACGATGGTGATTCCATCCTCTTCCTCGATGGTCCCTGCCCATTTAGCCTTTTGTTCACCGCAAGAAGTTAAAAGAATAAAGATAGAAAGGAATAAAATTACCGAAAGTATTGCTGACTTATTTCTCATCACATCCCTCCTTTTACAAGAAGCAGGATTATTGATATGATTTTATAAAATTCCACTACCTGTTTGCAATAAACGAATCAACCCATCCAAAATCTCTTTTATTCGTAGCGCAAAGAATTGATTGGATCGGCGAGTGCCGTCTTGATGGACTGGTAGCTGACCGTAAGCAGGGCAATGATCAGAACCAGGAATGCAGAAAAAACAAATATCCAGACGCCAATATTCACACGATAGGCAAAACTCTGAAGCCACCTGTTCATGACAAAATATGCAATAGGCCAACCGATGATGTTGGCGACCAGAACCCACTTCACAAACTCTCTCGAAAGGAGGACAACAATCCCTGAGACAGATGCGCCGAGGACTTTCCGGATGCCGATCTCTTTGGTCCGTTTCTCTGCAGTGAATGAGGCCAGCCCAAAAATACCCATGCAACTGATAAATATGGCCAGGATCGAACAGTAGGTGAACAACTGACCCTGCCTCCGCTCAAAATTATAATACATGTCAAATTCCTCATCGACAAAGATATATTCGAAGGGATATTCAGGGGCAAACTCTCTCCATTTGCCCTCAAGGAATGTGAGTGCGCTGGACACATCCTCCAGACCTATTTTTGCGGAAATATGACTGAATTGATAAGGCCTCAATGTGAGGACCATCGGTGCAATCTCATACAGGGTCGACTCAAAGTGAAAATCTTTGACAACACCGATGACTTTGGCTTCAACACCAGAATCCTCTTCGCTGAACCGCTTGCCAATAGGGTCGTCCCATCCCAATTTCTTTGCAGCCGTCTCATTCAGTATGAAGGCATGTTCGGTATCCGTTAAAAATTCTCTGGAGAAGTTCCTTCCGCGGATTAATGTCAATCCATAAGTCTCGATAAAATCATGGTCGATAAATAGAGTTTCCATATGAATCGATTCCCCCTCAGGATACCCCTCGGGAATGAAGGAGCGCCCACTGCCTGTGCCGCTCGCAGGCGTTCCGAAGGAGGCACAGGCACTCAATATGGACGGATTTCGTAAGATCTCGCTTTTAAATATTTCTGTTTTCTCTCTCAAGGAATGGCTAGTAAGAGGGATGGAAATTATCTGTTTTGCATCAAATCCGAGATCCTTTTTCTTCATGTAGTGTATCTGGGCATAAACCACTGCGGTCGCAAAGATGAGGACGATCGAGATGGAAAACTGCGCGACACTGGTGACTGCCCGGAATGATAGTCCTTTTGCCTTTTTATCTAATGTTTTTTTTAGAACTCTTGCAGGCTTAAAGGCCGAGAGAACGAGGGCCGGATAGCTTCCCGATACAAAACCGACGAATAAGGATATCGCCAGCAAACCCAGGAGCAAACCTATATCGCTAAACACATCGAGGGTAAGCTCTCTCCGTATATATTGATTGAATTTCGGCAGAAATAGCATAACAAGACATACAGAACCAAATAAAGACAAAATTGCCAGCAGTACCGATTCCGTAAAAAATTGTTTTATCAACTGGGCCCTGCGAGCGCCCACGACTTTTCGTATGCCCACTTCCTTCGCGCGGCTGGAAGAGCGGGCTGTAGCCAGATTCATAAAATTGATGCACGCGATGATCAGAATAAAAATAGCGATGGCCGAATACGCATAAAGGTAGTCTTTATTGATTCTTTGGGCGATATCATAATTCGATCTGGAAAAATGGATATCTTTGAGAGATTGAAGGTGAAGGTTGTAGCGGTCGTCTTCCACGGGAATGTGCTTGGCCATAAACTCAGGAAACTTATTTTTAAGTTCTATAGGATCTGCTCCTTCTGCGAGCAAGATATATGTGTAATCATTGGAAAAGCGGTCCCAATAATTTCCTTTGACTCTCTCTTCGTTATTCCGGGATGAAAATGAAACCAGGATATCGAATCGGAGGTGGGAATTTCCAGGGACATTCTTCATAACGCCAGTGATTTTGTAATCTTGAGAGTTCTGTACGAGTACAGTTTTTCCGACAGGATCGCTCTTGCCAAAATACTTTTCGGCGATGGTTTCGGAAATTACCATGGAGAAAGGCTCTTCAAGCGCGGTCTTTGGATCGCCTGTAATGAGCGGGAATGTGAAGATATCAAAAAAATCGTCGTCTGCATACCTGATCTCTTCAAAGAATTTTTTTTCGCCGATGCTGAATAATCTCCTGTAGTCACCGGTGATTCGCGTGACATAGGCGGCCTCCTGGAGGTCACTTTTGAGTGCAGGTGCCACGGGAATTGCGCTGATCGGGACAATTTCAGTCCCATGTGCCAGGTCCAGTTCCGAAAGAACACGATAGATGCGATTTTTATTTGTGTGGAAGCTGTCAAAACTCAGCTCGAAACGCATAAACAAAAGAATCAAGATGCAGCACGCCATCCCTATCGAGAGTCCGGAAATTTTTATGAAGGAATATCCCTTATGTCTTTGGATGATCCTGAGGGCGATTTTGAGATAATTCTTTAACATATCTACGCTCCAGTAGAGAAGATTCTTGGTAAAAGCGGGAAAAATGAGAAAAATTTGGATCCAGTAGAAGAGCTTCGCTCTGAACAGGCTGTTTTGATGGGCGACAGCTTGGAATCGCTCCTCAAAATCCCCCATCGCCGAATAGCACACATTCGGATCGAGCAGGCGTTCGATGATTCGAACAGCCAACTTTGGAGGACTTATTTTTTTCTCTATTTTTGGAGAAGTGCTATTTTTCATTTCTCTTTTCAAAGACATGAATACGCAACAATGTTTTTTTTCTCAGCACTATATTATTATTCCTCAACATCCTATTCATCGACATTAAAAGCTGGCAGATCAGTCCAGATCATGGAATTGATATGTCTAACAGCCATTAAAGCTTTCTGCCCTTTGGGAGTTAGTTTATAGAAAATCTTGCGCCGGCCTCCCCGTTCAGACGTGGGCTCTCCTTCGATCGACTCAACGAGGCCGTGTTTCAGCAATCGACTCAACGATGCATAGATCGAGCCTGTGAGCCAAGTTTTTCCTGTCGCTTTGACGACCTCTTCAAGGATGGTTATCCCGTAGGCGTCATCCTGAAGACGCCAAACACAAAGAAGTATGATCTCTTCGATCCGTGATATCAGCCTCATTTTTTTCTCTCATTATATGTATACGTTTGTTGGACAAATCGGTTTACCTAAAGATTAAAATAATTTTTACGCCTTGTAGATTTGAACTTTCCTAGGTTGGTAAGGAGGATTTCTTAGATTATATCAGATTGGTTCTCTTGAGAATCTCTTTGAATCTTGGATCGGAGCGAACGCGGTCCAGCAGGAAATCGACACTCATATAAACTAGCCAAGGATCACGCACGTCATATGCTTTTTCCAGGCATGAAAAACCAAGGTCATTTTCTCCAAGATCAAAGTGGAGAAGGGCGAGACCATAGGATGAGATGTACTCCTTCTTTGACCGCACTAATAATTCATCGAGTATCTTTTGGGTTTTGTCTTTCTGGCCCATAAGATTATAGACAATACCAATATGGGGCTCAAGAAAGCCATTTAACAAACTTTTTTCTTTTTGCAACTCCGTGAGCGCCTCTTCATACATATTTTTTTGGATGTAAACGTATGCTAAGTAAAGGTGTGTCATCGGAAAATCAGGATCCATTTCGATCGTTCTTTGAAGTGTTTCAACTGCATTTTCAAATTGATCGGCACGGACATATATACATCCTAGATTTCTGTTAAAGGCTATATTCAGTGGATCTAGCTCGCATGCCTTCTTGAAATTTCTGATGCCTTCTTCAAATTCTGCTAGATATGTCAAAAGTGAACCACGATGAAAGTATACCCAGGCATACCCAGGATTTAATTCTTGTGCCCGATCGAGATTGGCCTTGGCACTTTCCCAATCCCACTCCATATAAGCATTAATGGCTGCTTGAGCTTCATAGGCTTCCTCTAATTGATGGTCCAGCTCTAGTGCTTTTAAGACAGCTTTTTTGGCCAGTGGATAGGCCTCATCGGGAGATTTATCTCCATAGAAGGTGCTGACCATATGTGTGTATGATAGTCCGGCCCAAGCCAACGCATTCTTTGGGTCTTTATCGATTGCCTGGTTAAAGAGGCCTATGGCTTTCTTGATATTATCTCCGGTGAGCTTCCTTCGGAAGTAGAGCCCTTTCAAATAGATGTTGTATGCCTCGATATCTTCTGTGAATCTTTTAGTAAGCTTCTGTTTTTCTTCGCCAAGGAGTTCGAGCTTCAATTTGTCCGTTATGGCCAGGGATATCTCATCCTGAATGTCGAAAACATCAGCCAGCTGCCGGTCATATCTGTCCGACCAGAGATGGTAACCGTCAGCCACATTGATGAGCTGAGCCGTGATGCGGAGACGATTCCCCGCTTTGCGAACACTCCCCTCGAGAACTGATTCCACGTTAAGCTTTCGTCCGATCTCACGGATGTCGATGTCTTTATCCTTGAAGGAGAACGCTGATGTCCGGGCCACTACTTTTAAATCATTGATCTTGGTGAGTGCATTGATAAGTTCCTCAGATAAGCCCTCACAGAAATATTCCTGTTCAGGATCGGCACTCATATTTTTGAAGGGAAGCACAGCAATGGAATTTTTCCATTTGGAGCTTTCTTCCTTTGGCAACTCGTGTTCGGGCAATTCGATTTTTTCCAGATCCAGGAGCATCTCCTCAGCTTTGCGATATCTTTTCTGCGGATCCTTTTCCAGGCACCTGAGGATTAATTTCCTTAAGTTTTTGGATATGTGAGGATTCACAATCTTCGGATCGGGAGGGGCCTCTGTCTTGTGTTTCACAGCAATGCTCAATGGGGTGTCCCCCCCGAATGGAAGTTGCCCTGTGACCATCTCGTACAGGATCACACCCAGAGAATAGAGATCCGTGTTTTCGTCTACCTCTTTTCCTTCAGCCTGTTCGGGTGACATGTATTCGGGAGTCCCGATCATCACTCCAGAGCCTGTTATCCCCTTCCCCTTAAGTGTTCTTGCGATGCCGAAGTCCATGATCCGGGAATTCCCATCCCTGTTGATCATGATGTTGTGGGATTTCAGATCGCGATGTATAACCCCCAACTTGTGGGCTTCCTTAAGCCCTTCGCAGACTTCTTCGGCTATGGCTATGGCTGCTGGAATACTCAGTTGTTTCGATCTTCGTATGAAGTTCTTCAAGTCCTCGCCCGAAATGTATTCCATGGTAATAAAGTGTGTGCCTTCCCATTCACCCAGATCGAACATCTGGCAGACGTTTTTATGCCTGATCTTCCGGGCGAGCTTGCGCTCATTTTTGAAGCGTTCGATAGTCTTTTCATGGGAGGCGATTTCTGGCTTGATGAGCTTGAGCGCGATCTCTTCTTTGATCTTTTGGCCTTCGACGCGATACACCTTCCCCATCCCGCCTCTTCCCAACTCCTCGATGATTTCATATCTTTCTGCGAATATGGTCCCTCGGGTGAGGTCTTCCTTTGGTGATTCGAGGGTTTTTGTAAATGATGCGTTTGGTTCTATTGTTTCGACCAATTGTGTTCCATATTCCTTACAGAATTTGGAATCGGAGGGATTTTCGTTTTTGCATCTAGGACACTGCATTTTATCTGTCCTCTTGCCTGGCGAAATTGTTAAGATAAATTAGAGCAATTTTAGAATCATCTGGATAAATCGGTTAAAATCGTTGAGGTTATTCTGAATAATTTCATAGATAAGATCGTCATTGATTTCCCAATAGATATGAACGAGACGATTCCTGAATTTTGCCATCTCTTCGAGGCTTCCGATTAGATCGTCAGGGACAATGCCGCGTTCATGGAGTACACGAAAAGAGTCGGCGTAATCATTCGGGCTACGGAACTTTTCAGATGCAATGATGTGATTTGCGATATCCAGACAGCACTCTATCGACACTTGAAGAAGATATTTCGCGCTCTCGGAATTTCTAAAATCCGAGAGAAAATCTTTTTTATCAGTTTTAGCAAGTTGCGACAGTTTTTCAAGAAATTCCTGGAGTTTTCTTATTTTATTCTCAATAACTTCGGGCTCAACCAACGAGGCCTCCGGTTTTTATAGAATCGAAATAAATCCTCCTCATGGATCGAATCGCGGGAAGAAAATCAAAATATCGATCTCTGATAAATGTCTCAAAAGAAATGCGGAAATTCTCATCTGAACAGTAAATAAGCCGGCCGCTTGTGACAACTTCACCCTTTACCCGCAACGGGGCATTGTTGATGCAACGGATGTCGAATTTGGACTGAAACTTCTTATCCAGCAGTGCAGCAATCTGCAGCTCGATCTTAAGTATCTTTAATTGATTCAAGTTATTCCTAAGCACAAGGGCTATATCGATATCGCTGTTTATATTATGAGTTCCCTTTACGTAGGACCCATAGAGATAGGCCATCACAACAGGAAGATTCGTTAAGATATCAGATAAATAGGATTGAAACTCCTTTTTGTTCGTCATCTTTTCCCTTAATCAGTCAATTAAAATTTTATTTTATTATATCAAAAACCCTGGAAGATATATATTCATATCTGCTTATCCTATGATAACGCTCAATTATAGTACGGCTGTCGTCAAGTTTGGATGTATTCCAAACTTTTGTTCACATCTTCAGGCTTTGCCATTCAACGGTATAGTTCGTCCTG
>Ga0307379_10004686_pt1 | contig 19401 bp, 10 predicted proteins | sample UN2MG_FD_202237 | JGI IMG/M metagenome (GOLD analysis project Ga0307379, IMG submission 202237) | Soil microbial communities from Risofladan, Vaasa, Finland - UN-2 | ecosystem: Environmental > Terrestrial > Soil > Coastal area > Acid sulfate soil | place: Finland: Risofladan, Vaasa | collected... | reverse complement strand
CGCAGGGCCTCCAAGGTTGGCGAGGTCTTGCGCCTGGTCAGGGGATGCTGTTTACGTTCGCGCCCCCGCGGCGAGCGACCTTCCATATGGGGCGCGTCGAGTTCCCTATCGACCTGGTCTTCGTTGACGCGAACGGCCGGGTCGGGAAGGTCGTTCACGGCGCGCAGCCAGGAGCACGTGAGCGGTGGTCGATGGACCGGTGCTCTGCCGTCGTGGAGGTGCCTGCGGGTACTTGCTCGACCTGGGGTGTTCGCACCGGCCTGGCTTCGTCCTACAACCCGACGGAGCACATCGTCATGGCGGGCGACGAGCACACTGCCGACGACGAGGTCGCGCCCGGCGATGAGGGCTACTACCAAGCGCCGGTCACACAGGAGCGACCGCCTGGGCGTGTGCAGCCAGGCGAGGTAGAGCGCGAGTCACCCAATCGCTTCGAGGACCGCAATCTCACCCCGTCCCCCGAGTCGATGGGGATGGGCGGTGATGTGACCTCTTGGAATGTCGGCAGCGACAGCACGCCCAGCAACTACAATGACGGCGGTGGCTTCGCGAATCATGACTGGCACGACTATCCTGACGGTGTGCCTGGCGCGGCTCCGGGCGGACCGGGCGGTAACGTGATGTCAGCTAGTCTGGCACGTCAGGCGAGCGCCAACGCCGCCTGGTACATGCAGCTGTTTGCGGAGAAGCTCCGTGACCAGTGGCGTACCGCCGGACCGCCGCTGCTCGAATGGCGGCCTGTTGCGGCTCGAGGCCTGAAGGTCGAAGCTGTCGAGGTTACCGCTGCGGACATTCAAGCGTGGATCCATCAGGCGGCGACCCAGGACCGCGCACTTCGGCGCTTGCGCCCTGACGTGGTCGAGGCGACCGCTGAGGCGTTCACCTCGTCTGTAGGGCTGCCGATGATCCAAGCTGCACTCGAAGCATCTGGGGCGGCTGATCGAGTCATGCTCACGGATGGTAGGATACTGATGCACCGCGGGGCAGACCCGCATAGGAGCGATAATGGACTTGCAAGCCAGCCTCTCTGAGATTAACCAGACCCCCGAGCAGGTCCGAGCGCGGCGCGCGCGGCGAGCTCGCCGAGAGCGCGAGGTCTACGGCCCGCTCCGCGCGGCGATCCAGGCGACAGTTCGGCGTGCCCCCAAGCGCGCCACCGAAGACGAGTTCGACTTCGGCGCGGCTTCACGCCGTCAGGCAGCAGACCCGACGCTGATGGGGAGACCTCCGATTGCGTCGCCTGAAGGCGCAGCGCTCTGGGGCGAAGAGGAGGGCGAGCGACCACTCAAGTCAAACCCGGCATCCGACTCGCCCTTTTCAGGGCCACAGCAGTGGTCAGCGCAGCTTAGTTCTACGATGCAGCGCGCTGAGGAAGCGCGCGTGGCACTACAAAATCTCGAAGCGACTGCGCGCGCAGGACGTAGCCCGCACACTGCCGAGGGACTACGCAGTCCGATGGCGCAGCTTGCAGCCGTAATCGACGAACTAACGCACGTCGCAACATCCCGAACAGGCCAAGGTCCCGAACTGCTCCGTGCAGAACAGGGCGTAGCCAGGGCGAGGCAGGAGCTTGATGCGCTCTCTGAGCAATCACTGGAGTTCCACTCGCCCGGAGCAAAGTCGCAGGGCATACGTGCGCTGGTCGCCCTAAGCCATGCCATTGCGGACCTGCGCGACTCTTTGGGGTCGATGCGCGAGATCGCGGCGGGCGTCAAATGGAACATGGGCGCTGACGGCGGCGAGTGGCACCCGCTTGATCGGAACGTGCATCCTGGGCAGGCGGCCATTCAGGCGGTGGCTTCGGTGCTCTCGGACCTGGACCTGCCCACGCTCTACAACTTGCGCTACGGCGGGATGCGGCGTTCGTCCGGTAAGGGCAACGGCATCGAGACTGGGCTTATCTACGTCGAGATGTCGATGGAGTCGATCTCTGGTCACAAGGCAGTCATCGACATTCCTGTCGTGGTGCGTCAGAGCCGGATGCTCGCGCCTGGCACGATGCTCTACAACGGCGAGCAGCGTGTCATCACGCAGTCGGCCTTCGACGAGATCCTCAAGCGCGGCACCTTCTACATAAAGGAGCCCGACCGCCGCAACATGTACGCGCCGCCTGTCGAAGGCTCACAGCAGCGGAAGGTGCCGCTGATGCGGCCCGGCGTTTACGGTCAAGGCTTGAACCGGCAGCTCTTCGCGCGCCAGGCCAATGTCGGCCTGCCTCCTCCTGGTTGGGACGTCAATATGGTCCCTGACCCAATAACGGGCGAAGAGACATGGAAGCTGGTAGACCCGCAGGGACAAGAGCATGCAACGAGTGGCCCTCCTCTGTATTTCGGGATGCTCAGCCAAGAAGAGGCCATTACTTACGCGCGTAAGCTCGATAAGCAGCAGAAGCATCAGCAGAATACACCCTCGCAGGATCAGCTCACACAACAGCAGGTTCTATTTGACCAGATGACACCTGAGCAGCGCGCGCAGAACATGGGCATGTCGATGCAAGGGCGCCGCGTCTTTGCGGGCCGCGACCTCGCGCACATCGACCCGGCTGAGCGTGAGCGCCCGGCCATCGTGGTCGGCTGCGACGTGAAGCCGACCGAGGAGCTGTGCGTCTACGGGCGTAACGGTAATCGCTGGACGATCCCAGCAGGCACTGCGGGCGTTGTGCTCACGGACACCGGTGCAGGCGCAGCCTACAAGGTCTGGTGGGAGGAGCTTGGCTTTCACGCGGTCGTTCCAGGGGACATGCTCAAGAAGGCATAGGAGTGGTGCGTGCTGATCGAAGTCGAGCCTATTCCCGACGACGGTGCCTCGCTGTGCGACGACATCGCGGGCATTCTTGCCGTCTCCGTCGGGACGGACGACAGCGGTCCACACGCTGACCTCGACCTGGAGGGCCGCGCCCTCATTGTCCCGGCGCCGAACGCGATCGAGTGGGCGACCGGCGACCGCTGGTGCAGCTCGAGCTCGCTCTTCGAGTTTGTTCGCTCCTACCAGACGATTCGCGACTTCTTCGAGCTGCGCTGTCCACTCTGCAACCCCGGCGGTGTAGAAGACGGTGAGCCCGGCGACTGCTGGGGTAAGAGCCGGATGTGGCTCGAGTCAGAGACGCTGTTGGTCTGGGACACCGCGAACCGCGAGGACACCTGCCCTCGCTGCCATACGACGCGGGCTGAGCTGGAGACAGACGGACTGCTCAAAGGCTACAACCAGATGCACCTAGTGGTCGGAATGCGTGCAGGCAAGTCGATGACCGCTGCGCTGATGGCGACCTTCTTTGAGCACCGCTATCTAACGATCGCGCACGGCTACCAAGGCGGCTTCCACGAGTACCTCGACATCACGAAGGCTGAGCAGTTCGAGGGGACCTTTCTTGCAGCTAACGCCGTCCAGTCCAAAGACACGATCTGGTCGAAGTACATGGGCTTTAGGACCAACTCGACCTGGTTCAAGCGCTACGTTCCGTGGTTGCGTCAGCAAGAGAAGCTCCAGCCTCGGACGGGTATGCGGCTGTGGCGCTACGAGGAGGCGTCTAACAAGATCATCAATGAGCACCCGAACGTGCGCCTGGTGATCAACTCGCTCAACACCAACTCCGGCGGTCAGGCCGGTCGTACGCGCGTGTGGGGCTTGGTCGACGAGCTCGCTCGGATGAAGCAGACCGAAGGCACGCAAGGCGCGCAGGAGATCTACCGAACCATCGAGGCGTCGATGCGCACGGTGCGTTCGCGCGTCACAGCGCTGAACGGACACCGCTGGCTCGGAGCGATGGTCTCGGTGACGTCGCCGATTGCGCGTGATGACGTAGCGATGCGGCTGCTGCGCAAGTCGGTCGACATCCCCGACATGTACTCGAAGCACTATCCGACGTGGCAGTTCAACCCACGCGAGCCGGAGGAAGGCTTCGAGAGCAACCGCATGAAGGACCCGATCGGCTGGCAGCGCGACTTCAAGGCTGACCCGGCCGGCGCAGAGTTCCCGCTCATCCACGACGAATACTCGTGGCGCATTCTTACCATCGACGAGGACCTGAAGCCGAACGCGCGCTTCGACTACTATGACCGCTACGCGGCGACCGGCCAGGAGTATGTGGCTGTCCGACTCCGCGACGCTGAGCTAACGATGGACATGAACCCGCGGGTCATCGTCTTCGACGCCGGCAAGAACTTCGACGCGTTCGCCGGCGCGTGCGCTCATCGCGAGGTCGAGGTTGACGACAACGGCCGCGAGCGGTTCATCACGGTCTTCGACTGGATCATTCGAATCCTGCCGACAGTCGGGACGGAGGTCTACTTCGACTCCGTGCGCGACCTGGTGCAGTCCATTCAGACACGGATGCTCATTTCGCGGGTCCAGTTCGACCGCTGGAACAGCGTGCAGCTCATTCAGCAGATCCGTGACATGGGCATCGAGAGCGAGCAGCACTCAATCAAGGACAAGGACTACGTCAACTTCAAGATCGCGTGCTACAGCCAGCTTGTACGCATGCTGCCACCGGACTCGAAGGACTTCAAGATGAGCGACGACGGCCGCTACCGCTGGGTCGAGGACCCACCCTTTATGTCAGCGGAGTCAGCGGCCATCTACGAGATGCTTGGACTCGAGCAGGACCCGGACACCAACCGTGTCTACAACCCGAACAAGGGCCGTGAGCGGGGCTGGAACTGCGGTCGAGGCGACACACCGGTGGCTCTGTCTGACGGCTCCCGTAAGCTGCTGAAAGACGTCGAGGTCGGCGACCAGGTGCTTGATCGAACCGGGCGGGTTCAGCGCGTTGAGCGTCAGTGGTGCGAAGGAACGCCGTCACAGCTCTCCGAGCTCAAAGTGTATGGCCGCCCACCACTGTACTTCACCAAAAATCACGAGTGGCCAGTCTGGGCTTGGGCACGCCATTGCCAGTGCGGCTGTGGCGCAGACATCAAGCCGGGGAAGCTGTATGCCTCCGGACATAATGGAGGTCGCGGCAGTGGGCAGGGTGGTGTTGTTGTCTGGACCAGCGCGAGCGGCAACAAGCACTGCGCGCGCCTGCCTGACGGGTACGATCCTATCCAGCGGTTACAGACAAGCGAGATGCGAAAGGACGATTTCCTCCTCGTTCCCCGGAAGTTTGACCCGGTTGACACTGACGTAACGGAAGACAAGGCACGGCTGCTGGGCTATTACGCTGCCGAAGGTCATCTCCGCGACGGAAAGATTTGGTTCGCTTTTGGTGCACATGAACGGGACACGTGGGTCGCTGATGTTACTTCCATTCTGGAAAAAGAAGGTATCCCGTCAACCGTGAAGTGGGTGCCGTCCAAAAAGCCAGAGTACACCGACGACGAAACGCGCGGCGGTATTGTCATCTGGACGCGCAACCTTCAAGGCAAAGTAGACACAACGCCCCTGCAAGACTGGCTGCGAGCGCACGCAGGCGTCGGTGCCCGAGCGAAGCAGCTCAGCGAGGAGGTCATGCGGTGGCCTGTGCGCCTGAAGCGTCAGTTCTTGATCGGGCTGTTTCGCGGAGACGCTACACAGGGCTGGAGCACAAGCGGTGACGGCTATGCGCGATTCGGCGTTGTGCTGGGCGTCGTAGCGGAGACGCTCGTTGACCAGGTTGTCCTGCTGCTTGCCCAGTGCGGGTTCCCTACTCGACGGACGATCACGCGCTATGCGAGCGCTCACCAAGCAGACATGCACTATGTCAAGATTCCTGTGCCTTGGGCTTACGACTTTGCAGAGATGGTTTGGGGGCGCTCCGTTGAGCGTAAGACTTCAGCCCGTCCATCACGTTCAAGCCCGATGGTCGACGACGACTTTGTTTACCTGCCGATCCAGCGCGTGCAGCTCGTTGACAACGACGAGCCCGTCTACAACCTGACAGTGAGCGGTGACCATAGCTACCTCGTCGGCGGTGTTGCGACGTGGAACAGCAATGACGTCGCGCAGGTCTGCGTGCACGCGCACAAGCTCATCCAAGAGCTGGGCTACACTGAGAAGCAAGGCGACCGGTCACGGCGTGCAGCTAAACGTCGTGCCGAAGGCGGCGCAGCGCAGTGGGGGCAGCGTAGTGGCGGAGGCGTAGCTCGCAACCAGGGCGCGGCCTCGGTCCGTAACTGGTCCACGAAGCGAGGTTGGTGATGGGCTGGTCGGGACTGGAACTGCGCCAGAACTTTGAGCGCATCTATGCGAACTTGCCTAGGTCTACACCTGAGCAGCAGCAGAAGCTCGTAAGCTACCTGGCCGCGCTGACCAGCATGATGGAAGACGCCGGTGACGGAGAGCTAGTCGCTGCGTACCGTGCGGCAGGTCTGTCTGCGCACCCTGAGGCTGGCGTGATTATTGATTCGTTGAAGCCGCAGCCGCTACCTAAAGCCTACCTGGCTGGACCAGGACGTGTAGATGTCGACACATTCAAAACCGGGTATGAGCCTGAACTCCCTGAGCCGGACTGGGACGACGACGACTACGTGGCGTGTCCAGAGTGCAGTATGGAGACGCTCGACAGTCCAGAAGGCTGCGAATACTGCGGTGCGGAACTGGTCTTTGACAGGGAAGCTGCGGTTGATCCGGTGTTTACGGACGAGAATGAGCTGGACAGGGCGCTGGAAGATCCTGCTGACGGCTCTCCCGGTGGCGGGGTGGGTACGCTGTTCACTGAGCTGTATGGTCCGGCTATCGAGTCGGACGATGCCTTGGTTCCGAGCCGCTCGACTGAGGACGTGAAACACAACGACCGCACGCGCGAGACGACTGCGGCGGTCGACGACGCGCCGCCTGGCTACGGTCTGCCGTACGCGTCTCCTGGGCAGCGTAAGCCGCACCCGCGCTCACCTGAAGCCGATGAGCTAGACTACCCGCTGTACGGGGATGACGTCTACATGCGTGAGCTGCGGAACCGCGACAAGCCTTCTGTCGAGGAGCGCGACATTGAGCTGGCGAGCGTCGAGGTGGTGCCTGGGCAGGGCTATGAAAACATTCGCGCGGTGCTCTCGTTGGCAACGGACGCTGAGCGGGACTACTGGGCGCGTTGGTACGACCGCGGCGCCGCCGATGTCGAGGAGCTGGCGGCAGTGTATTCGCTGCCGAAAGACCGCGTTGCCGGTGCGACTGCCGTGCTGTCACCGCAGCTTCGGTGGGAAGAGAACATCGACGCGACAGAGAAGATCATCGTCGGTCGGCGCGCGCCGGCTTACGGGCAGAACCAGACGAAGGCCAAGCGGATCATCGAAGAAGGCGCGCTGGAGCTCGTCAGCGGGCCGAAGGTCGAGGTCTTCTATGAGTCGCTTATGGCGCCCGAGGAGACGCGGAAAGAGATCGTGCTTGACGGGCACGCCATCAACATCTGGCGCGGCGTGAAGGTCCGGCTTCAGAACCAGCCGCCGTTGACGGACGATGAGCGCGAGCAGGTCATTCGAGACTACGCGCAGGCTGGGCTCGACGAGGGTCTAGAGCCGCAAGAGATCCAAGCGATCACCTGGGCGATGTGGCGAGCTGCGGGCGCGCCTGCTCCTGAAAAGCCCGCGCCGCAGACCCGGCTGCACGTGGGGCGCCGCACGGCTGAGCACGTCGACGCTGAGAGCTTCTGGCGCGAGTACATCACGCGCGTCGAGGAGCACGCTGCGGGCGCCGACGAGGATGACGACCCCGATGACCTCGACATGGAAGCGGGCGGCATGGGCGTGAGCCTGAAGGACCTGACGAATGGCCGTGTCGATGCGCCGCTCGCGCAGTCGACGCCGTGGGACCAGAGCTACGGCCAGACCCGCGACGCCGACAACTATGAAGGAGGGGGCTCGATGATCCACATGGGCGCTGCGGCGTACCAGCCGCAAGAGGGTGACGTCATTCGCGGCGACGGTGGTAAGCGTGTGTACCGGCTAGGGACTCCGAGTTACGGCGGGCTCGGTACACGGTGGCGTCTCGAAAAGCCGGACGGTGACTACACCCAAACTTTTGAGGATGACCTCATCCGCGACGTAGCGAAGGGACACTGGGTTGTTGAGCGCGACGGGCAGCCGCTCAGCGTAGAGCCAGCCGGGCCAATAAAGTGGTCGTGCGGGCATCGTCGTGAAGAGGACGATGATTCGTGCCCGATCTGTGATGCGTTTGGGCGCCCGCGCGTGACTGCGCAAAAGGCTGTCAGCGTGCGCGAGTTTGAGGACGACGAGCTGTGGGACTTGCTCATTCTCGAAGGTCCGCCCGATGACTGCGAAGAAGACGATGTTCGCGCGTGGACTGGTGATCCTGCTTACGACGCCGCAGTCCGCCCTGTCGGCGTGCAGCTTCGTGACGAGGTCGACATTGCGCTCAACGACTTCTTCTATCTGTGGCTGCACGGTCCGCAGAAGCCGCCGCTCGACCAGCTCCCTGTGTGGGACCAAGCAGTGACCGACGCGGTCATCGACTGGTTCGAGACAGGCAGCGGCATCTGGTACACGTGGCTTTCGCTCGAAGGACACGGCACAGGTATCTGGGACAAGCTCGCTGATGAGCTGCACCCCAACCCGGACAGAGACACCATCGCGGACGTGCTGCACCAGTACATCACAGCGCAGCCGAACGTGCAGTATGCCCATCAGGCACTGTTGGGCGTTTTGCAGAACCAGATGTTCGACGCCTGTCCTGAAGACGCTGATGACTTTGACGAAGACCTTAGCGACGAGCCTGAAGCGACGTTGCCCGCTAAGTGGAGCTGTGGGCACACGCGGGAAGAGGGTCAGGACTCTTGCAAGATTTGCGACCTGTTTGGGCGCCCGCGTGTGACTGCGCAGCGACAGCCCTGGGTCTGCGTCGACATGGACGGGACGATCCTCGAGAAGCCTGAAGGCGCGCGGACGCAGCAGGACTACATGACCAACTTCGGTGACCCTATCGACGGAGCTGCTGACGCGCTGCGTGAGCTGGCGTCGCTGGGCTGGCGCATCTCGATTTACACAGCGCGGTTCCAAGACCTCGACGAGGCTGAGACTGCGCAGCTCGAAGGCGCGATTGCGGCTCACCTCCGGTCGTGGCAGATACCATTCACGGACGTGTGGACCGGACGTAAGCCGCAGTGCGATTACTTCGTCGACGACAAGGCGATCCAATTCGACGAGGACTGGTCCGCTGTGTTGACACAGCTCGCGGTGGAGCCCATGCCCAAGAAGCCAGACAAGACTGACAACGACGGCAGCGCAGCAGGTTCGATGGACTCACTCGTTGATCCACTTGCAGATGAGGCGCACGGGCGCACCGTCGATTTCGCGCCGTCGCCAGGCCGGCCAAGAGTAGAGGACGTGTTCGGATGAGCGACGGAAAGAAACAAGGCGGAAGCAGCGGACGTAGACCGCCAGGACCTGCTGGCCTCGGCGGCATTCATGATGCCGTTCGTCGCGAGGCCGCTGCAGATCCATATGTGCACGGCGCTGACCGAATGCACAGCGGGATGCCTCCCGAGGTTGCTGCGAAGATGCATCAGCGCATGAGCAGCTTCGTGCCGAAGATCACGACAGGTGCGGCTCGCGCTGAAGACTTCTTCGACGGCATCCTGCCTGAGGGTGCGAATCTGGCGCCGGGCGCTGGCAAGGGCTATCGTGAGGCGCTTCAGAAGTCTGCAAAGGTCGGAAAGAGGGAGGCTGCTAGCGGTGGGTTCTCGGGGACGATCTCGGACAGCTCGTCGGGCGGCTCGTTCTCGACGACGCAGCGTCCATACCAGCCGGAGTTTGAATCGCCGGACAGGCAGCAGTACCCCGTCCATCGCAACCTCGCGAACATCTATTGGCGCCTCTTCTACAAGCTCGACCCGATCATCGGTAATGGCGTCGACATGTTCTCAGAACTTGCTTGGGGCAACTTTGAGCTGGTTGGTGAGGGTGTCGACGGCGAGATCAAGGACACGCTCGAGCTCATGTGCGAGACCACCCAGGTCCGCGCGATGCTCCCCTACTTCGTGAAGGAGTACCTCGTCCTGGGCGAAGCGTGCCCGCATCTGTTCTACGACGAGGACGCCAGCATCTGGAGCTACATCGGGATGCACAACCCCGACCAGCTGGAGGTCATCTACACACCGTTTGTGAAGATGGACCCGATCGTGCGCTTCAAGCCAGACATGCGGCTGCGCCAGGTGCTCACGTCGCAGCACCAGATGACGACGGCGCTGCGTGAGTCGATGCCGGCTGAGCTGCTCAACGCGCTCACTTCGGGACAGCACATTGAGCTGAGCCCTACCAACTTCACGTTCATTGCGCGCAAGATGCATCCCTACGATGTGCGCGGCACCTCTATCCTCTCGCGTATGTGGCGCGCGCTCATGTACGAGGATGCGATCTTCAATGCGAGTATCGCGACCGCGCGCCGTCACGCCGGTCCCATCAAGATCGCGAAGCTGGGTGATCGCAACACCGGCTGGATCCCTGACCCTTCACACGAGCGTAAGCTCTTGGAGCTGCTGGCCCAGGCTGAGATCGATGTCAATGCGTGGATCGTCTACCACTACGGCGTCGAGTTCGACATGGTCGGCACCACGGACCGGGTGATGACCATTGATAGGCACTGGGAGCTGATCGAGCGCATCAAGCTCATCGCGCTTGGGATCAGTAAGGCTTTCCTCCATGGGGAGGTTACCTATGCGTCAGCGGCCTCTGGCCTGACCGTATTCTTGCAACGTCTGAAGGCGCTGCGCGAGTTCTTCGAGAACACCTGGATCTATCCCAAGTTCTTCCGGCCTATCTCGGTCATGAACGCCTGGGTCAAGCCGACGCAGGCCGAGCTCGCGCATAAGGTGCGTACGCGGCGGTCACACCGTGAGCTGCTTGAGGATAACCGTTATATCGTGCCGCGGCTCGAGTGGGACCGTCAGCTGGACCCCAGCGTGGACCAGGCGCAGATCAACGCCATACAGGCCTTAACTCAGATGGGGATCCGCTTCAGCAAGCAGACACTCAGCAGTCTGGTCGGGCGTGACTGGGAAGAGGAGCTCAACCAGCTCGCTCGCGAGACAAAGATCGAACAGAAGGTTCTCGAAGAGAACCCTGACCTCATGTACGCCCAGGGGCCGGGCGGTGAAGGCGGAGCACCAGGCGGAATGCCGGGTGGTGGTATCGGCGACCCGAACGGAATCGTCCCAGGTCTGCCAGATGAGGCCCTTGGCATAGAGCCTGGCACAGACGGGCCTGATATGGGTGGCACACCGGAGCCTGGTGGCGAGGAAACTGCGGGTATCCATGCAGGTGAGGGTGACGAAGGCGGTCCCGGCCGCGAGGGCGACGACGCCGAGGACCCTGAAAAATCGGCCATATTGGCGGACTTTCGGCGGCTATTGGCTGGAGATTTGCCGGAAGAGGAGGTCTTTGTGAACCTGTGGGCTCACATGGAGGAGACTGGCACAGTTCAGCAGCTTGAGGACCTTCTTTTGGCACACGACCCAGGCGCAGTTGACCTCATCGAAGACTGGTTGCTTGACATCGGCGGCCCGGTGGCACGGGTCCGTGCCATTGTTTCCTCCATGAAGCATATCCTAAACGAGGAAACATTTTCGGATGAGCGCTCAGCGAAGCTGCTTCAGTGGGAGCGGGAAATGGCCGAGGAGTCCGTAAATTGGGGTGGAAGCGGCCTTTTGGTAGGGAAGGGCACGCCTCCGCGACGCTAGACTCCTCCCGCGCGGCTGCCGGTACGCTGCTCCTATGTTGGCGTGAGCGGGGAGAACCAGGGTCTCGGCTTCCGCAAGACGGGACGCGGCACCTCATTAGGGGTTGTCCGTAAACCGTCTGAGCACCAGGACCGCAAGGCTGGCACGACCGACACCGCCGAACAGGAGCGCGAGAACGAGAACTCGCGACCTGCGCACACGACGACTGGCTCCGGGCAGGGACAGTAGTGGGCGCACTTCCTTCCTTCGATGAGGCGTTCAACCGGCGTACCGCTAAGGTGCGTACAGTTGCGCGTGGTGTTCATGATGTGCGAGCTGGCGGGCTCCGGAAGCTCGCTCGCGAAGAGCTGGGAGTCGGCGGCGGTGCGCCACTTTCGCAAGCCGTCGGCACCAGCTACTTCATTGGGGGCGCACGGAAGCTCGACGTTCGCGGACTGGTTGAGCGGGTCGCAGACCTGTATTCGATCAGCCCCGACCCGAGCGACTACCTATTTGAGGCCATTCGGGCCAACACGACGAACGCGCCAAACGAAAACAATGACGGCTTTCACCAGAATGAGCTGCTTCGTTTCGACCTCCGGCTCGGAATGCCTGTCTACTACACGTACAGCGGTAAGCCGCACCACGTAGACCATCGCACCGAGAACCCGCACGCAGCCCGTGGCGTCATTGTCGACTCGCACTACAACACAGACACGCCGCCACTGACGCACTGCCCTGGCTGTCGTCTCAAGACAGCTGATCGGCAGAACCGCGACGAGTCCGGCCTGCATTGCCGCCGATGCGGCACACTGACGGCAGACCACTTTGTCGAGATCCTAGTCGGCGTCGACATGAAGAAGGACCCGCTGTTCGCTGAGGGTGTCCGTACCGGGCGCTTGGCCGCGGGTTCGATGGGCTGTAATTGCCTCTCGACTGTTTGCAACGTCTGCAACCACGTCGCCTATTCGCGCCCTGAGTTCTGCGAGCACATTCGCTCCGGCAACAAGGGCTCTCTTTGGGTCCGCAAGCACGGTGGCTGGGCCAAGAGCAACAAGACCGAGGTCGGCCGCGCGCTCAGTAAGCGCGGCTACAAGTTTATCGAGAACGACTTCTGCTACGTGAAGCTCGACGGCTTCGAGGCGCGGAAGGCGTTCGAATACTGCCAGGGCGTGATCTTCGACGAGTATTCGCGCGTTGATCAGCCTGCCGATCCCAAGGCGCTTCAGCGAGAGATCCTGAAGGCCGCTCACGTTCAGGTCCCGGCGGGTGAGGTGCCGACTCCGGCCCAGCTTCGATTGGAGACCGAGCACCTGTTGCGCGCCGCCGCCCAGGTTGAAGAGGAGTCTCAGATGAGTCGCAGCGCCAGTAACCGAACCGCGATGGATATGCCAGGCGATGACCTGGGTATGGCCGCTGACATGGACCTGGAAGCCCTCGAGCTTGCGCCCGGCGAGGTCGCTGAGGTTCGACGTGTCGACGAGGCCGAGGGCGAGATGTTCTCTGGCGATGAGGAGCTTCTCGACGAGAACGGAATGCCGCTCGACCCAACGGTGGCCGGCGACGTGCCTGCGGCGCCCGGCGCTCCTGGCGTCGCACCGATGGGCATCGAGCAACTACAAGAACAACAGACCGGCGTGCCAGCAGGCCCCGCTGGCTTGGCAGCGACCGCACCACAAGCGAGCCGAACGGCTCCACGCGGAAAGAGTCGTCGGAGGACTGCAATGCGTCGTTTCGCTCAAGCGTACGCGGACTGGACTGTTGAGGTGACTGAGCAGGGCAACGCCCGCCTCCTCGACGGCAACAAGAACGCTCTTCTGGTGGTGCGCGGCTCTGCGACACAAGTGGAGGCTCGGCATGAGTTCGGCAAGCGTGTCCTCGCCACGGTCCTTGACCACGGTGTCGTTGAAGCTGCTCGGCGGCTGAAGGCGCTGTGGACACCTAAGGTTGCTCAAGTCGTCGACGGCGCCATGAACGACATGCAGGGATACGACGACCACAACCAGCATGGGTCCGTTCTCGACGGCGAGGACAACGACATGCAGCTCTCTCGCGAGACGCCTCCGGCGGATACGCGTGTTGACGCGGTCGGCTCGGACGACATGGCTGAAGACGGCCGCGGCTCACCTCCGGCGCACACGCTCGAGGACGGCGAGATGGACCACGAGAAGAGCGTCGAGCAGAACCCCAGCTCGCTCTCGGCAACTGACGAGGACACCAACGACATGGAGCACAAGCGACCTCCCTACAACGTCGGGAAGGGCAAGTCTCCGCTGGATGACGGCATCGTTGACCATGCGATGGGCCAGACCGCCAAGCGCAAATACGCCTCCAAGGCCAGCGCGTCCTCTGCGCTGAAGCAGCTCCTCAAGGTCGGCAGCTCGATCAAGCACGGCCCGAGCGGCGAGAGCTGGAAGGTCACGGACGTGAAGCGGTCGAGCGCCAAGGAGTGTCAGTTCTTCGGCCCTGTCTCGGCGGTCGTACAGAAGGGGAGCTCGATGCGCCGCATTGGTGCGCGTGACCTGCTTGACTACTGGCACGCGCTCGACGCCAGAAAGCCTGCGCCTTCTCTCGAGGATCGTCGGCGGGCCGCTGCGCCGCCGCCTGCTGCGCCGCCAGCTGCAGCCGCCGTCTCTGACGCCGAGCGCAAGAAGTATGAGGCGCGGCTCCAGAAGCTGACGCTGTCACGCATCGCTAAGGTCAAGGCTGAAGCCGAGGCTGACGCGGGGCTGAAGATTCACGCAGGCATTGATGCCTTCTGCCGCGCACTCCGCATCGTCGCGAAGCGTCAGTCTGCCGGACTTGAGCGGTCGCCAATTCGGCAGGCTGCTGAGGCCGCGCTCTGTGAGCGTCGAGCCATCGGCACGGACGCCGCATCGCGACAACCGATCATGTTCGACGGGCTCGATAACGAGCTGGGCAGCTACCTCGCTGCACAGATCGAGCAGCTCGGACAGAGCGACCATCTCGAGCTTTCGATTCGGCGCGCACGCGAGCTGATGAAGAAGGGTGACCAGTACCTGCTGGACGCCGAGGCTGATCTCAAACGAGTCGAGCCCTCTCTTCCGAAGGTCACCGCCTCGGTGCTCACGCCGGTTGACCCGGCTGCGCTCCAGGCAGCTCAGACACGGCAAGCTGCTGTGTCGGGCAATTTTCAGGTCACCCCTGCTCCGGTCGATGACGTTCCAGTCGGGAACGTCGGGAACAAGCGGAGCGCGATCCGCGGCGCGGTCAATGGGACGTTGGTGAGCAACACGCTCAACCAGCTTCGCCAGGATCCGTCCTAGCCGCTCACACATGACAAAGGAGTAGAGAAGAATGGGTTCTCTCAATGACGGCAGCCCGGATCTTGCATCGTTCACGGGCCAAGTGTTCAAAAAGGGCCTCGACCTCGGTCGATGCACCATCAAGCGCGACCTCGGCGTGTACACGACCGCGGACGGCACAACGCTTCGTGCGGGACAGCTTGTCTCGCGTGACGCCACTGGCCTCGTGATCCCGGCGACGGGCGCGGATGTCTTTGGTGTCGCGAAGTGGAACAAGCAGCAGTTCGGCGTTTCTGTGAACGTCGACGAGCCGCTCGTGTTCACCTCGGCGGCGCAGGTGCTCAACCTGAAGCGTCCCAACGTGTCCAACGTGGCCATTCGCGCGGCAGCAGGCTTCGGCTCTGCAGCCATCGCGCAGGCGGGCAACTACACAGTGGTTGCCGCCAACGGCACCGTCGCGGACATCGGCGGCAACCTGGTCGCGCTCGGGACGGTCTATGTGACCTACACCTACGCGCTCGCTGACGCCGACTTCGAGTTCGACGGCAGGGACTTCAGAAACCAGGCGAACGACGATGTCACGGGGTCCGAAGGCAAAATCACAGTCATCACCGACTGGTCGCTGCTCTACACGATGGAGTGGGCCTCGGGCGCCGGCATCACGGGCGGTGCGACGATTGGCGACTACGCTCTGACCGGCGCGGACTCGAACTTGTACTGCGACGCGCTGGGCAAGTTCAGCAACATCGCGACGGCCAACGAGTACGTCGGCAAGGTGTTTCAGCTGCCGACCGCCCAGGACCCCTACATGGGCGTGACTGTCAGCGGCAACCCGGTGGAAGTCTGATCAACTGTTCGGAAGAACGGAAAAGGAAGGAAAGAAAGATGCCAACGGCACTCAACCCGTATCGCGGTATCGCTTCCGGGCAGCAGGCTCCCTCGCAGCAGCGACAGGCCTCTCGGAACGATCCCAACCCCTATGCACAGCACGTGCAGACCAACGAGGCGCCCGCCATCCAGCAGGCGCGTCAGGCTGGTCTCGACCAGCGGCTGCCTCAGTACGCGCAGCCCATTCAGCGGTTTGCGTCGCACGAGGACGAGCGGTCGTTCGCGCCTGAGGGCACGTTCAACCCGCAAGCCTACGGCGGACACCAGTGGCGAGCTGGCATCCAGCAGGCGATTCCGGACCCGCGGCAGCGCGCGTTCGACAACCGCGGCGAGATCAACGCCTGGGACACTCGAGATGCGCTGAAGCAGATCGCGCACGTGCTCCAGTCGTCGGTGAAGGACGCCAAGACGGCGCGCTTCAAGCGACAGGCTGCCACGAAGATGACCGACGAGCGTCGGCGCATCCTCGCGGCTGCGGCTCAGGACCCCGAAGGCTTCGCGATCATGGGCCAGGAGCTCTTGCTCCCGATCAAAGACCTTGTGGATTACGAGGGCTGGAGCCGTAAGGTCTACCGTGTACGACCACTCGCTCAAGGCGAGCTGTTCCGTATCGCGAAGGACGTCCGCTCCACGGCGTGGGTTATCGGTCAGGACGGTCAGGGCATCGAGTCCCGCCTGTTCGGACGGTACGTCACTCCTTCGGAGTTCAAGATCGGCTCCTTCCCCACGATCGACATCGAGGAGATCTACCAGGTCAACTACGACATCCTTGATCGTGCGCAGGACACCGCTCGTCAGGAGATCGAGCTCGAGGAGGACAAGAGAGGCCGCGCGCTGATCGACGTCGCTTCGCAGACCGTCAACGCGGTCACGGGCTTCGGTACTCTCGGCGTCGGCGCCTTTGAGGACATCCGGTTCCAGGTCGAGAAGCACAGGCTCGTTGTTGAGAAGTTCCTCATCAACCGTGCCGAGCTGAGCGACATCGTGAAGACGATGAGCACTCAGGTGGACCCGGTGACTGAGCGTGAGCTCATCCTCGCCGGCTACATCGGGAGCTTCCTGAACGCCGTCATCCTGACCAGCGCGGGCACGGGCGTCGAAGAGGTTGTCCCTGCGGGCACCGTCTACGCGACGACCGGGCCGGAGTACATGGGCGAGATGGGCATTCGTGTTGAGCTGTTCTCTGAGCCGTTCAACATGTTCAGCCAGATGCGCTTCGTCAAGGGCTGGGCCTTCGGCGAGATCATCGGCTTCGTGATCGTCAACCCGCGCTCCTGCGCTAAGGGCGAGAAGTAAGCCACAGGCTCTCTTTCTCTGGGGGCGTCAGCCTCTTCCTAGGACCGGGTGGCTCATGGCGCAGCCACCCGGTCCACTCAACAGCGCCGTTCCGAACCGGCCGGGAAAGCCGAGGCACAAACAGTGGGTCGAAGGAGGCTACGGCCGGATGACGTGCTTGTCGTCGATGCGAGTAGACAGTTCGTGGACTATGTCCAGTCTGGATTCGCAAGACGCCTTGTCCGAGGTGGATTTGTTTCCGTCTTGCGTCGTTCGCCCTTCACGGTCATTCTGCCGCCCGGACAGCGGGTGCTCCCCAAGATCGACTGGCGTGCGAAGAAGGAAACAAAGATGCAACCGCAATACCGCCAGCCTGGCACCAATTCATTCAACTGGCTCAAGTTCTTCGAAGAAGAGAAGGACATCTGGATCCAGAACATCAGCGCCATGCAGTGGTCCTTTGAGATCGAGCTGGGCGCCGGTCAAGACCACCCTGTCCTCCTGCCGCAGATGCCTGACCCGTACTGTCTGTCAGACGAGGTCGCCTTCGAGCTGCTCAAGAAGAGCACCAAGCTCCGAAAGATCGTCGGCAAGCGCAAGAAGGGTCAGCCGGTTCTTCGGCTCATGGACGGCGAAGAGGCGCACGCCTGGTTTCAGAATAAGGCGAGGCAGCGCAACATGATGGACGCCAACGGTGAGCCCGATGTCGACGCGGCGATGACACACGCGCAGCAGCGCTACGTCGAGCTGACCACGCAGCAGACCGCTGGCCAGCAGGTTGGCGCAGACGGCAACTTCCACTTTGCTCCGCCAAAGTCGGCGCAGGAGCTGATGGCGTCGCAGCAGCCACAACAGTCGCCGATGAACGCTCGTGACCTGGTCGCGATGAACGAGGCCCGCCGGGGCATGGGCAACAACCCAGTCTCGGCGCTTTCGGCGGAAGAGGCGCAGATGATGCAGCGCCAGGCCGGCGGCTTCGCGAACGTGGGCGCCGAGCAGATCACGCTGGATGAAGCGATCAACCCACACGTCCTGCATCTCTGTCAGCAGGTCTCACTGCAGCTCAAGCCGAACGACCGGATGCCGGCGGCCGACTTCTTCGAGCGAATCCAGACGATGGGTCCGAGCCTCACCGCAAATGACCTCCAATACGTCGAGTCGCACGGCACCTACAAGACGGTGAAGAGGTGGGCTGCGATGCAGCTCCAAGAGCGGTTTGGGGGCGGTGACGAGGGTATCGAGGACGGCCTCGGCGACTCGCTCCTTCAGCCTGCGAGCGCGCCGACCAACAGGCAGTCGGCACCACGTATGACGGTAGACTCTGGCAACGCGCCGTCACGTGCGCCTGTCGCGCCGCAGTACATGGAGCATCTGCATCAGCCGCCCACGGGCTTCGCTAACGGACCAGGCGTTGCGGCTGAGCCGCAGGGGCTTGTCGACGCGCGCGGGAATCCCGCCGGAGGAATCAACCAGCTATGACCACGTACGGTTGGCAGCGCACCCAGCGCGTGAATGTTCCTAACGGAGGCTCCGTTTCGGTGCCGCTGCAAAACCGTGACGTGCTCGAGAAGCTCACCATCTGGGCGTCTGCTGGGGTGGTGAGCACGCTCTCTTTTCAGCTTCAGGTCAACGGGGTGAACTTCGGTGCTGCCGTGGCCTTTGCTGGCCCAGGCGTCCTGTCCGAAGTCGTCTTCCAGGCCGAGGACGGCACCAACGGCTCTTATCTCATTCCCGTGGCACCGCGGGAGACGGTCGCGCAGAAGGATCCCTCCTCCCTGCCGCATCCGTTCGGTGCTGTTCTCGTCATCACCGACACCGCCACCGCTGGTGGTCAGGACGTGACCGTCTTTATGACGGCCATCGGGAGGGGTGGAGGCTGATATGTTTCGACTCATTATTCTCGCTTGGATGTTGCTGCCCGGCGTGTCGCTAGCTCAGGGCACCTCGACAATAACCTCGACTGCGGCCGGCGGTGTGCCGCTAGACTCCGTCGGAGGGCTGCTCGAAGCCATCACCGCAAAAAACTGGCCGGCGGCTGCGGGTTTCGTGATCATGCTCGTGGTCTGGGCGCTCAAAAAGTACCGCGTTCTGGAGAAGATAAAGCTCGGCAGCAAGTGGGGTATCCGCGCGAGCGTGGTCATTCTCTCTGCGTTGACGGCTCTCGCCGGCGGTCTGATGGACGGGCTGCCTCCAGCCGAGGTCGTCATCGCGACTCTGCAGGCGGCTGGTTCCGCATTCGGCAGCTGGGAGACGCTCGGCAAGATGCTGCGTGACGTCGCCGCCAAAAAGAACAAGCCCGAGGCACCTGAGGCGTCTACAGAATGAGCGACGAGAGCGCCATCGCGACTACGCTGTTTGGCGCTGCTGCGGGCTTCATGGCCAACTGGGCGA
>Ga0307379_10004685_pt1 | contig 19406 bp, 12 predicted proteins | sample UN2MG_FD_202237 | JGI IMG/M metagenome (GOLD analysis project Ga0307379, IMG submission 202237) | Soil microbial communities from Risofladan, Vaasa, Finland - UN-2 | ecosystem: Environmental > Terrestrial > Soil > Coastal area > Acid sulfate soil | place: Finland: Risofladan, Vaasa | collected... | reverse complement strand
CTGCCGTCGTCATATAGCTCCAGCAAGACCTGCCAGCCCTCGTGCTTCTGGCTGGCAATGAACGCCTCACAGGCCTCGCGCTGCGCGTCGAGCGAGTTGAAATTCTGCTCCAGCCCCTCCTCGCTGCTCTTGCGCGTATAGATCGCGCAGCGACGCGTGGCTCGATCGACTGGAGTGCCACGGGAAGCCGCTCTAGTCATTGGCGTCCTCCCGCCCGGCAGATGCGTCGCCAGAATCTTGTGGGCCGGCGGTCGGCTTACGGTTCAGCCCGAAAAACCTGGGACCGGACCAGTGCGCGCCGGTGATCGCATGGGCGATCTTGGACAGCGACGAGTAGGGCTTGCGGTCATATTCAAAGCCGTTCTCCGTCACCTGGACCGCATGTGTCCGGCCGCGCCATTCCCGCACCAACCGCGCCCCCGGTCCGAGGTTCGGACCGTCATCGGGCTCTATGCTTCCGTTCGACTGCAGCACCTTGGTCAATGTCAGAATCTTTCGCCGCGTCGACTTGCTGAGGCCGCCATGGGCCAATTCCTGGAGGCGATAGGCGATGCTGCGGACCAAGAGGTCACGGCTCAGCCGCGGCGGCTGGCCGCGATACAGCCGACGCCACTCCGCGCGCAGCTGCGGTGCGGTCAGATCGTTCAGGGCCGCAAGCTTTTGCGTTAATTCTGCGGGAGAGGCCGGACCAATAAACCTTGTACCAGCCTGCTGGCCCAGTCCGGATCGGGCGGTTGGCCGCTCATTGGCCCTTGGCAGGCTTTTTCGATACTTCGGAAGATCGAGATCGCGCAAACGCGCGATCGCGTCTTCCAAGGTGTCAGGGTCAACGCGGTGAGCCACGACACTCACCGCCGCGCCTTCGGCGCCCGCTGGCCTCTGCCAACAAGTGCTGTCCTGGACCATCGCGTTCAGCCGGCGGTCGGAATGCGATAGCGGCGGGGCCCTGCATCGGGCTTCTCCGATATTAGTGTGAGGCCGAGCTTCTTTTTGACCGCCCCGGCCAGGAAGCCGCGCACACTGTGCTTCTGCCAGTCGGTGGCCTGTTCCAGCTCCTCAATCGTTGCACCTTCCCGGCGACCGAGCAGGTCGAGGCAGGTCTGCTGCTTGGTCTGTTTGCCGCTTGAAGGTTGGGTGCCGTTGCGACTGCCAACGGCACTCTTACTGTGAGTTCGCCGCTTCTGCGCCTTCGCTGTTCTGCACGCCCTCTTCACATTCGCGCGAAGCAGAGGCTTGGCCGGCTCGGCCGGGTACGCAATTCTTGTCTCGTCAATAGGGTTAGATTTGGCCATCGGGTGGTACTCCGCTTGCGCGACCGCGCCCCATGCGCGGTGCTTCCACCACCCAAAGCCCCGCTCTTAGGCGAAGCGCTGTCGCGGCCGATGGCGCGATGCCTTCTCGGCCACCAACGACGTCAGCATGAACGCTTCCTTCGCCGTAGAAGTCCAGCCGAATGTGCGAGAGTTGCAGGCGGTGGTAGTTGAGACGGGTCGTCTGAACCGTGAGTTCAAATGTTCCCCGGGGCTTGCCCTGGTTTAGAATAACTAGCTCGCCCGAGCCGGCACTTTACGCAGACAAGTCGTGACCGGGCCATAGGGACGACGCGCAGTCTCGTGCCACAGCACTTCAGGCGCGAAACTTTCTCTGGAGTCGAATCAGGCGCGTGAGGCGGGAGTTTCTGCCGAAATTCAAAGGCAATTTTGCCCACCGGACCGGCAGTTCATCCCGTAGCGTTAGCATCCCCTTCGCTCGGTAAACAATCAATCCCGACGAAGTTGATCGTTAGGCCAACTCGACGAAGTCACTTTGATCGCCCTGACGTTGAACGCGAAGGCTTGGGTGCTTTCTGAGTGTCACGGCGTTCAGCTGTAGCTTGAACGGAAAAATGGCTGGGTGGCTTATTAGCTGTGAAAGTGACATGCCGCGTCCTTGGCTCAGCATGACACCGTGCACCAAGATCTCGGCGATCTCTTCGGAGGCCTGGATCGGGTTGTGAGCGGCGACCAGTGATCCCTTCTCCGAGCCGGGCTTCAGCGCCCCCCACTGAGCCATGGATTTGAGCACATGCTGGATTGTGCGCTCCAACGTGGAGCGATCGCCCCACGATTCCGTCATACGGCGCTTGATCTGCGATCTGTTGGCTTGTCCATGCAGTGCGAGAAGCTTTCCGACATGCGTGGCAACATCGAAAAAAAAAGGATGCGTAGCCACGACCATGGCCCAATGAACAGCCACTCGGTTCTCACCATTTGCCGATGCCAGGCACTTGAGAGCACTGTCTCGCAACGGTTCGATCTGCTCCGGCACCGCTAGCCAGATACGGGTCAAGACCGTGAGGGTCTTCCCACGCCCACTATTGTTGGTGTTACCCGGAACGAGGTCTTCGAGAAACTGCCACAGGACCTTCCGTGTCTCCGAGGGAGGCTCTCCTCTTGAGACCCGCGCGGCGACAATATCTAGCCATTCGATGTGGATCGTTCGATCGAAGCCGATCGTAGTCTTTTTTCCAGTACTCATACCGATCTCGCCACCGTCACGAAGGGCACGATGGCTTCCTCGATGCATATTCCGCCGTGCGCCACGGTTCTTTTTCCTTCACCAATGAAGGCGCGTAGCGGTGGGGCTATCAAGGCGAAATAGTCATCGGGTAACGCGACGCTCGGCCACTCCAGAGTTCCCGGGTATTTCGTCCAGGTATTGGATCGCAGTAGAGCGTCGCGGAACACATGAACCCTCTCCCCGCGCTCGTCGGCTGTCGCGCCAACGTTAGGCTTTCCTATGCCGATGCCTTCTACGTTTCCATGATCGGCGGTGACAACAACTTCAAAGTCGCGATCAAGCAAAGCGTCCAGGAGACGCCAAAGCGAACCCCTCTTGGCCCAATGGCGGACCCCGGCATGCATGCCATCGGTGCCCGTGACGATGCCGTGCAGCATCTGATCGATTGTCCCGACCACGATGCCTGCGATCCTGCAGCGCGGCTCGTCGAGCTTCCCGCTAACCCTGGCGATGAAGGCGTCGTCGTCCTCCAAGGTGCCTTGACAGGCATAGGCGGCGTCGCCTTTCCGGTGACCGCGATCTTCCCAGAATCGAGACCAGTGCTGTTCTTCCTTACGCGTCGTGTCGAGGCTCTGCCCAAAAAAGAACGGAGGGTCACCCGCAAAGATCGATTGGCGCGACACCGACGTCAGTGTCGGCACACATGCGAAGGCGCCGAATTCCTCGGTTACCCATTTCCGAGGCGGCATTTCCCGACGGACAACCGCCCACTGGTCCATGGCCAGACCGTCGATGATAACAACGGCCAACTTCGCCCTGCTTCCCTCTGAGATAAGCCGGTGGGCCATATACTTTGGGATCTGGTGAACCATGACCGGCCGCGGTAGGAACGAAAGGCTGTGCAGAGAGGCGTAGTGCGCGACCATCCACGCGTAGAAGCTCTGCTCAATGCTTTGGTGTGCGGCGATGAAGCGATCCTTGTCTTCGGGCGCCACATCTCCGTGCAGGGCCCAACGCAATGCAACAATCTCGGCCCACCGAGCCGCCGCCTGAACCCACTCATGATGATCGCTGCTCGGCGATGGACTGTTGACGTGCAATAGCTCCAGGAGCCTTCGGAAGCGTAATGTGTCGTCGGTTGACTGGGATCCCGCCACACCGAAAGCCATCCACGTTCCCTCGACGAGCGATCGAGAAACTCTGTTCGTCGGGATTAGCATACCGTCTGCGAAAAGATTATCGACGTAGACCCGCACATCGTCGTGGTCGAAGGGGAGATGCTTGGGACCCGTGAACTGCAGATCGTAGCGCTCGGGCTCCTCGCGCAGTCCACTGTCTTGCGAGTCCAAACGATCCTGCAAGAAGATCGGCCATCTCTCTTGCAGGAACTCCAGAAAACTCGCGCGGCTAGGTAGAATCTGATCGAGCGGCCAATCGCGCCATCGCCCGGTGGATCGCAGCAGATGGATCAAGCGCTCGTCCAGTGACTTGGGAACTATCTTCCCGCTGTAGTGGCGCCGCAGAAGGGCGCGGAGTAGGTCTGCATCGCTTTGGATTTGTGCGGGATCGAGTCGAAACACGTTTCGCAGAAGAAAATCCCGTGTCGCGTTCTCGCCCATTGGCTCCGGCTTGAAAAGCTGCTGGGCGGCAGACACGGCATCGAGCTCACCCCGATCGAGCTCGGAAAGAACATGAGGGGCGAGCGCGGGGAACAGCTCCGCGAGACTGAACGAAAGCAACCGCCGGTCACGCTCCGCCTGCTGAAGCAGGTCAAAGGGAAGATCACCGATGTCCGAGCGCGCCGCTCGCAGGACGATGACCAGATTTGTGTCGTTGCCCTTGTCCCAAACCTCCCGGAAGCGTCGCTCATAGGCATATCGAAATGCGACGTGGTCCTCGAACGGCACGATCTCGAATCCGCGCTGACGGATACCGTCACCGATACCCTGTTCCGTCAGCAGCTCGTCTGGATCCGCCACGACGGTCAGACGCGCGATACTGGCGATGTCGCGGCTGAACTGCGCCAGAATGGGCTCGCGCCATGTGCCGCTGAGCAACGAGGTGCTCATGCGCTGGCTCCCATCGGCGCCACGCGAACCATGAGGACGGCGGCGAGATCAGGGAGCGCAGCTTCCCGCGTCGCGAGTTCTCGGGTCCATGTCTGCTCTTCATCCTCCAATACCTGAAGGCGATGAGCCCTGACCTGGGGTAGCCCAAGCCGCTCGATGGCACGGCGACGCGATGAGAATGCGTGCGTGCCCTTCTTACGCTCGCGCATGACGCTCATCTGATGAGCGGCGGCCAGCTCCTCAAAGACCGCGGCACCCTGTGCTTCCGCAGCCTTGCGGCTGGTATCGAACGCATCCGCTGCGGCAGAACCCGATATCTCCTCACCCATTTGGCTCAGGCCCTTGGGCAGGTCGATCAACCGTTCCCAGATTGTGCGGGCTGTCGGCCCAAACACGCGACCATCTTGGGCCAGGAATAGCGCAAGGAAGCGCTGCTCCCGTCCATCTGCCGTGTGCAGGCTGATGCGCCACAATGACCAGAACCCGCTTGTCTTGTCTGATACGTCGGGAACCTGGATAGTGGGTATCGGTTGGCCGGGCGCGAAGACGGGCAAACTATTTGTGAGTCCCCGAACTCTCTCGTCTTCGAGTGAAATCAGCGTGGCTCCTGGCCGATCCGCGTCCTCGCGGCTGAACACAGCCGCGAGGCAGGTTTCGCCATTGGGCCAGCGAAGGTCGTGGCCGATGACGGCAGGCTTGACGGATGCGCCGACCGCCTCCTGGCTGCGCAGATAGGAGATGGTCATCCGCTCGGTCCAATATGGCATCTGATGGTTTGCGATCTTCTGCGCCGCCGAAGGGTCCAACCGCTCGGTTGCGCTGAGCAGTCTAGAACCAGCTTGGGCTTCCCCCGCTCGCCGGCGTATCTCGTCCGCGACACCGGCTGCTCGCTGTTCTGCATACTCGGGCGCGATCATCGCTTGCGCAAACAGAGCTTCGAATGGCACGCCGCCGTCCTCGGAATCGAGCACATCGGCCAGCTTATCGACGCCAAACTCCTCGAGAATTCTTGCGAGCTTCTCTTCCAGGACCTCGCGGACGCGAAGCTCAACCGTATCCGCGAGCGCGAAGTTCATCGCCCGCACGATGTGCTTCTGCCCGATACGATCGACACGGCCGATCCGCTGCTCGATCTTCATCGGGTTCCACGGTAGGTCGTAGTTCACGATCACGTGGCAGAATTGGAGGTTCAGACCCTCGCCGCCAGCATCGGTGGAGATGAGGATCTGTGCGTCGGTCGCAAAGCGGCGCTGCGCTTGCCGCCGTTCCTCCAAATCCATCGCGCCATTGAGCGACACGACGGTGAAACCGCGATGCTCCAGAAAATCGGCAAGCATCACCTGGGTCGGAACGAACTCCGTGAAAATCAGCACCTTCAGGGTCGGGTCGTTCTCCTCGCGTTGTTGCTGCTGAATGCGTTCGAGCAGCGCTTCAGCCTTGACGTCTGGACCGCTGGCTTCGCAGCGACGCGCGGCCGACAACAGGAGCTCCACCTCCTTGCGCTCGTCCCTGAGGCCCTTCAGGCGCGTCTTCAGGATGGTGTCGAGCTGTTGCTGACCATCCAGCGCGGACCAGTCCTCCCCCACATCCTCGGGGAATAGCGAAAGCTGACCCTGTGGCAGTTCGAGCACCGTCAGTCTTCGTTCCAGGGATGTACGGATCGCAGTGGTGCTGGAGGTTATCAGCCGCTGCATGAGGATCATCAGGAAGCCGACGGCGGTCCGCTTTTCCTTGATGGCGCGGTTGTAGCCGTCGCGAACGTACTCGGTCACAGCGTCATAGAGTGCGCGCTGTTCCGCGTGCGCCGCCCCCCATTCGATCGGCACCAATTGCGTGAAGCGCGGCTTGAAAAGCGGGTTCCCTTCGGCGTCGATCGCGCGGCGCTTCTCAGTGCGGATGACGAAAGGGGCGACCGCTTCGCGCGAGATCGCGTCGTCGCCGGGAAGAGCGTCGGCGTCTAGAAACCCGATGAGCCTGCGAAAGGCGTCCGACTTCCCCTGGTGCGGCGTCGCCGAAAGCAGCAGCAGGTAGGGCGCCGCCTGCGAAAGGGCATCACCCAGCTTGAAGCGGGCGACCTGTTCGGTGCTACCGCCAATGCGATGGGCCTCGTCAACGATGATCAGGTCCCATCCGGCCGAGACCAGGTCTTCGAACCGTTCGCGATTGTACCGGGCCAGCTGCTCCTGGCTCCAGCCGCGGCGGGAGTCGATCGGCTTCACCGAATCGAGCGGGCAGATGACCTGTTGGTGCATGCGCCACAGGTTCTCATTCTCGTCGAGGGCGCCCGCCTGACGGAGTGCGCTCAGGCTGCCGGGAAGGATAAGCCGGAAGTCTTCGTTGAAGTGGCTCTTCATTTCCGAGTGCCACTGCAGCACTAATCCCGCAGGAGCGACGACGAGGGTTCTCCGCACGAGCCCGCGTATCTTGAGCTCACGCAGAATCAGGCCTGCTTCGATCGTCTTGCCAAGCCCTACTTCGTCCGCCAGCAGATAACGGATGCGGTCGCCGGAGATGGCGCGCTGCAGAGCGAGCAGCTGGTGAGGGAGCGGGATGACAGTGCCTTCCAGCGGGGCGACTAACGTGTCTTGCTCAAGAGAGTCGGCAATCCGTGCGGCGGCGCTGACATAGGAAAGGCGATCGAGGAGATGAGACTCGTCCGATTTCAGAGGGGAAAGATGCTCCTGCAGCACCAGGACGGCAGTTCCGCGGCGCGGCAGCCAGACCAAACAGGTGGTTCGTCCCCATAGCGTTTCGGTATCGACTATTCGGCAGGGTTCATCATGGTCGATACTGTGCCACCACTCTCCCACCCGCATGCCATCACCTCACTCATCACCGAGGCGCATGCTCGCGACGTCATAGTACATCAACAGCTTCTCGTCCTCCTGCAGAACGTTCTCCGGCAGCTTCGCTGCGACGCTGACGATGGTCTTGTAATTCTGCGCTTCATAGGCGGCCTTGAAGCCGGCGCGTACCGCCTCAGTGCGGAACAGCTTCAGCTTGCGCTCCTTGGCGTGCTTGTACGCCTCGAACTCAGTCAGAAGCGCCTTCTCGCGCAGCTTCTCCAGATCACCTTGCCTTCCTGGATTGGGGACGTACCAGCGATCCGCCGCCTTGGCGATCAGTGCCGGATCATCCTTGGCGAGTTTGCGAAGCTCTTTGAAATTCGTGGATAGGTAGGAATGGATCTGGCTCGGGACCGGTCCATTACCAGCATAATGTAGACAGTTCTGCCGCAGGATTTCCTTGAGCTCGACGGTCTGTTCGTGCTTTGCCCAGTTCTGAATTTCACGCATGAACATTGGCTGGAGGTCCTGGAAGCTGCGCGGCTTATCCTGAAGCTCACGGCGTATCCATTGAATGGCGCTCGCCTCATCGATCACGAAGAGGCTCAGCTGGCGTAGCTCAGCAGCCGTGTTTCGTTTGCGGTCGTATTCGGCGACCTGCGTAGGTAGGAAATACATGCCGTCACGCTCGGGAAAGCGCTGGTTCAGTCCACCGAGAAATTCTGCGGTCGAAAGCGGCACAGAGAGTTGGCGTTGCACATGGAAGGCAACCATCCGATCATGAAGCACCTGCGCCGTGCGCTCGGCGATTACATCGGCGACACCTTCAAAGCTGTAGAAAATGGGAACGTGGCCGAGATGTTCTGTGATAAACGCCCAAGCATTCTCTGGTGATGTCTTCCCAAGGGAGAAGCGCTCTGACAGGGACTCAGTTGGCTTGTATGCTGAGATGATCAAGTCTTGCTTCACAGCCGAGCTAGTTATCTGGCGAAAAGAACCATGCTTCTTGTCGAGTGTCCGAACATCAGCAACGACAAAACCGGCAGTGCCAAGAGATTCTTGAATTGCTCTCCACACGGAATTTGATGAGTTACTGAAAACAACCGTCATCCAGCGGCCAGGTTTCAGAACTCTTGCGTATTCGTCAAAGCACATTTTCATTAGGGATTGATATTCATTCAATCCTTTCTGTTTAACGCGATCCATAATTGCTTCTGGACCGTGCTCAGTAATCACTTTGTGCCATGCTTCGACAAGAAAATTAAGATCGGAATAGTATATATTTTCACCAAACGGCGGATCTGTGAAAATGTAATCAATGCTGCCACTGGGGATATTTAAGTAAGCGCAATCTCCTGTTGCTACGATCGACGATCCATACCGAAAACGTCGGGACGACAGAGCTTTAGCAAGCCTTTTTAACTTTCCGTCTAAAATATACCAAGGGGAAACGTCGACAATTTGCGAAGCGACGTAAAAGACACCCGATAAGTACTGGTTCACCTGTGAGTAATGACTTGGCGTATAACGGGCAAGAATTGACATGCCCCATATCGCCTGCTCAAAAAAATAGAGAAGTGAGTTTCTCAATTGAGGATGTGACGTCTCCGCTGCTCTTGCCCAAAGCCACGAAAGCGCCTGCGCTGGTCTCGGCAAAAACATGTGATGGATGGCTTTTGTCTCTGTTGTCGCCATCCTCCCAACGCGGGTCATCTGAACATCGGGAAGTGGTGTCGTCGGGAGTTCTCTCGGAAACGGCAGCTGCGATATGCGATCAATAATCTCAATGTCATGTTCATCTGGTGTCTTCTCAAACACCTGCTTCCCAATACGATAGTTTATGATCGAAGGACGCCGCTTCGGTCGCCGAGTCGCCTTCCCAGTAGCCGGATCCACAAATGATTCGAAGGAAAGCGTCATAGACGCTTTGGTCAGCTTTGTGCCGCAATGCGGGCAGGGAAACGTGTCAAAGACACGCTTTGTTTTGGGATCTAAAGCTTCCGCGACGAAGTTGATTTCGCCCGCACACTCCGAGCACGTAAAAATTTCGCTCCAAACGGTGTACTCAATTCGGCCTTTTGTTTTGCCGTCGGTATGTACGGTTTCATACATCCAACCGAATTCCTCGGCGCCATCATCTAGGATCCGCTGGGCCGCTTGCGTAAATGCCGCCATATCGATGGGGCGATTGTAATTTGCAGAGATAAATGTTGCCGCCGGCCCAAGATCATTCAGAACGGCACGCCGGATACCCCATTTCGGCTTCGGCACCCCCTGCTTCGACCACTCCGCCTCTAGCTGCTTGCGATAATCCGCCGGCGCCGAACCGCACCACTGGGCGGCTAGCCCGGTCATGCCCGAACCGGCGAACCCGTCGAGCACGATATCGCCCTGTTCCGTGTAGTGCAGGATCGACGGAACGATCGCGAGATGGGGCACCTTCGTGTGGTAGCCATGCGCCTTGTAGAGTGCATCGGTCTTCCCGACGCTAACATCGACTGCGAAGGGGTCGCGCTTATAGAATCCCTTCAAATCGTAAGGCTTGCCATACGCGCGCACAAAGTCGGCGAGGAAGGGATTGGGACATGCGGTGTACCAAGGAGCGTCGGACATGCGGACGATGTCTTCGTTGGTCCCCTTAGGGAATCCCGGGGTCTTGCGGAACTCGGGATCAGCCAGCTTCTCCCGCAGCCGAGCGGTGAAATATTCCCGGCGCGCGTCCTCGCTGTCGAACGTCATTCCGAGACATTCGACCTGGCCCTCTTCTAGGGCTTCCTGCTCCACTGACTTGTCGACTAGACGGAGCTGCCCCGAGCCGTCGATAAAAAGATCACCGTTTCCTTTGGATCGTCGGGTCACGAGATCTCCCTCCAATGCTGTGCGATCTCATAGCCATCACCGGAAGCTTCAAGAAGAGCTTGCACCACCAGATGGTTCGCGGCCATCTTCGCCGCGTCCGGCTCCATATTTAGGCTTTCACATAGCGTTTGAACCGCTACGCCTCCCGGCCTTTTCGCGAGCTCAACAATCTTGACTTCGAGTGGGGTAAGCCTGACTCCTCTTCGGAGCCATTTCTGATCATAAGTTGTTTCCGCCGCCCGCCAATCGAGCTTTAGTGAAAAGGCATTTGAAGCGCGATCGGACGAAATAGCGGGCGCCGGTCGGTGAGCGCCGAACCAGGCGGCGTGGAGGATCCGCAATCCTGAACCAGCACTCTCAGCAAATCCCACAAGGCGGGCAGCTCGCGCGATCAGTGGATTTCGTGATTGGTGGACGCCCCCTTGATCAAGTCGCTCTAGCGCTGCGAGAGAATACCCTGGGTTGGAAAGGACGATCTCGTAGGGGCGAATTGTGATCCGCGCGCACGCCCTCGGATCACAATAGTCTTGATGGATAAATTGGTTCATCAGCGCCTCGCGCATGGCTAGGTAGTCGGGTGGCCCGTCGGCCTGCGTGAGACCGTCAAGTGTCAAGCCCGCGGCGGAGAGGTATCTTGCGAGGAAATCGATCGCTTTGCTGAGAGCACTGAATAGATTGCCTCGATCAATCAAAAGCCTGTCATCCCATCGCTTCTGTGGGTCGGAAATGACCTGCAAGTCCAAAATGTCGCGCCGGAGCTCATCCCGAACAGCTGTATCCTTTCCAAAAAGCAGGACAAGCTGCCGACGCTCGTGGGAATCGATGGATGTTCGGCCGTCCAGTAGGTGTTCGCAGACGATTTCGGTTTGCGGCGACTTGGCCCCGGGCGCCAGTTTTTCAACGAACCAACTTATGGTCGCCTGATCGAAAAGATCCCAGGGGATGAGCCCGTCGCCTCGCGCTCCTGTTTCTTCGATTAGACGACGCTTCTCGCTCCACTCGTGTGCGAGATGTCGCCCATCTCGGAGTTCAACTCGCTCGGCCTGTCGCTTCTTTCCCGAGCAAAGAGTGACAACCTCGGCGGCTCGGTCTGGTGAGCCACTCACTTGGTCGCCTTCGACAGTCTTGTACCGACTCGCCTGCGCTTTGACCTGGTCTAGAAACAGCAGGCGCGTATTCGCACGCTGTTGAACAAGCTCCCAAATAAGGATGGGTGGAAGCTTGAGCAAAGTTGCGTTGACTGAAACATAAGGAACGCCAAGCTCTTCGATCCCTTCGGTGATCTCAACCTCATCCGGCGCGGGGTCGGCCGACTCGCCCATTAGCAAGAGGCGGCGGGCTCGGATCACCTTCTGAACGAGCTGCTGATCTTCAACGACAAACAACGGAAGCATGAGTAGCCCATCAACTCCCTTAAGCGCTTCAGCGAGTCGAGCGTCTGGCTTGCGCTCTTCGAGGATGGCCTGAGCCTTAGGAGAGTTGATGGCTTGGAGCTCGTGGCCGAGCTCGTTTCGCAGGTTCAGCAGTGCTTCGAGGGCGGAATATGTGGCTCCGTTGACTTGGCCCTTCTTTGGTTTGAAGCCCGCGGATAGGTAAGGCTCACCCGGATGGGGGACTTCGATATTCGCCACCTGCTGCGCGGCCGATAGGAAGTGCCCAAAAGCCAAATTTCCGTCGAGAACAGAGATGTTGAGGCCGTCGCCGCTTTCCCGTGCAGCGAATGATGACAATGCAAACGCCGCAATATAGCGGGCGAGTACTTCAGCCGCGCGCAAGCAGGCGTCCAATCGCTCGGAATGCGAGCGAGAGCGCAGGACCCGACCGCAGGCTATTGCGACGGGCTGCGGATAGATGAGCGATGCCCGTCGCAGGGCCGACGAAGTGGGTGCGGTCATTCCAGCTGGCATTGGGTGAGTGACCTATTCGATCACGATACGGACCTTGGACGCGTCCTTGCCCTTGATCAGGTTAGCGACATAGAGGTCGAATCGCTCCTTCAGATCGCTAATGGTGCACGGTAGCCCTCCATCGGAGAGTGCGGCTCGCAGATCGGCGCCACCCAACGTCACCGGCTGTAGGCCGCCGAGAACTTCCTGCAGCGCCTTCACGAAAGCCGGGCTGACTGGATCTGGCAGTGTCTTGCTCTTCAGGAAACCCTGCAGCTCGCGCTTTCCAACAGGATCGCTGACGAGAGCGATGTTGCCCAACACGGTCGGGTCTTCGAGATTGGTGCGCAGCGTGTCTGTCCATCCGCGGACGATGGCATCTAGCATCTCGTCGAGATCAGCGAGCGTCTTCTTCGCGGCGGCGGCACCAGCCGGCTCCTCGGCCGGCCGAAAACCGCAATGCGGACAGAGAGGATCGCTGTTCAGATCTGGACGCCCAAGCTCGAAACAGGTCTTCAGCGCAAACAGCTTGTTCTCAAAATCCCGTAACTGCGGCGTCGGCATCATATCAACGTTGGCGATCTTCTGAATCTGAGCGAGGCGCGAATCCTTGGCCAGATTCGCCTTGCGCTTGTCATCGTTCGCGCCAAGGCGGGCGCGTTCGTGCGCGGTCAGGTAGGCGTCTTGATACTTCGTCTTCAGATCGCCCAGCGTCTGGGTCAGAAGCCGCTTGAAATCGGCTTCCGAGCGCTGCTTGGGGCTCGCGATCTTGGCCATGAGATCGGCACGAGCGGTTCGGACGGCATCTTGCCAAGAATGACTGGCGTCGAGCAGCGCCTCCGCTTTGCCGAGATACGAAGTCAGCGGGTTGGTCTGCTGGAGCACCGTGCCAAGTTCATCGACTTCGCGACAGAGGTCGATCGCCGGTTTCTGGCCGATCACCGCCGCTGAGTCGTGCGGGAAGTTCTTGAGCTTGCCGGAGGTGTTGAACGGCTGGAGCGATTCAACGAACCCCTTCAGACTGCCGAGCCGGTCTTTCCAGTCTTTCTGCTCCTGGTCGGAGAGAATGGGGCGGCCCCAGAAGATCAGGTCGGGAATGCGCGCCTGGGCGGCGACGACCTTGCCGAGAAGCTCGCCGGCGCGCTGCTGAATCTTGGCCACGCCGTCATCACGGTTCGCAGGATTGACGATAAGCCCCTTGGGCACGTCGAGCAGATCGCACAGATCCTGGAGCGGCCCGAGCGGCAGATCGCGCGGGCGATCGATGTGCTTGAACTCCGTGACTTCGGCGATGCCAATTTTTGCGAATTGATCGATGCCGGCCGCATCCACCTTCTTGCCGGCGAGGCTGAGGACGATGTCTCCGCTGTGAACCAATGCGGCCAGGACCACGCTCAGAAACTCAGGCTCGATGCGAAACTTCGTCCAGTAGTCGACGCCGGCTTCGGACGCGACCAGCTCGGATCGATTGAGGACCTGGCCTTGGCCCTTCTGGCTCAAGGCGTCGAGCACGTGCTTGGCGTAGCGAGAGTTGCGTGGCTTGAGCGTCTCGCCGTCCAACAGCTCCAGAGCGTCGAGAATTGCCGTGCCCTGCTTGCTCTTCACGCCACCGGCGATCCACCGCAATGCCTCCTGCGCGGCCTGGTCGCGATTCTGCCGCGTAACCAGAACGCTGAAGATCGGGTACTCCGGGCTTCGATCGGCAAAGTGGGGCGCCAAAAGCGCCGAGCCCGCCGTGTTGACATAGTCCTTGACCGTCGCATTGGACGGAAGCTTGCCGCGGACGACTTCTTGAAGCGTCTTCGAACGCCCCTGATGCACGACATCGACAGCTGTCGGCATATGATCGCGGAGCCAAGATGTCATAGTGCGGAGATGGTCGCCGGCCTTGTCCTCATAGATCTTCTTGTTGCTGCCGGAGGCAGCGGCGGCCTGTTCACGCGCGCCGGCATAGAGCCGCAGCGTTTGGTCGAACGCGTCGTCGCGATCCTTCAGCCTGAAGAAGACCTCATCAGCCTTCTTCTCATCCTTGAAATAGGGCGTGTCGAACGGCTGCAGGAAATAGAGATAGAAGTCGCGTGCGGGCTGCGCGGTTGAGCGCTCGTTCGGAGCGCCGAAGAACAGGTACCCGCTTCGGCCGGCGCGCCGTTCCTGCCACTCGATCTCGTGTTCCCAAATGCGATAGCCGGTGACGTAGGGCGCAGCATCCGGGTCCTCGAGGACCACGCGCCGCAGTGCGTCGAAGTAGTAGCGATCCAGCTGCGCGTCGCTGAGCGTCTCGGCTCGCTTCTCGATGAGGGAATCGAAATCGACATCCTTCTTCAGGTCGAGGAAGTACTGGCCGTTTTCCTTGTTGAAGCTCAGGAACTGACCGCTCACCGTGCGCAGCAGCTCCTTCAGCACCGTCTCGACGAGCGTGCGGAGGAAGCCGGCGTCCTTTTCGGGAACGGGCAGCATCAGGCAGAGATCATCTCTCAGCTCCTCCGCCGTCGCCCCGATCGGCGCGTAAATGTCGGACGTTGTCAGCCGGTGCACCGACAGAGCGTGCACAATCCGAATCGCCGCTGGTTTGTACTGCGGCCGGGTGAAAGCTTGCTGGACGCGAGCGTCGAGAACGCCACTGCGATCGATGACCTCCTTGATGGCAGGATCGGATCGGAATGACGGATTGTCTCGCAACACGCTCCAGTAGGAATCGTAGGCAATGAGTCCGGTATCATTTGCCGGCACCTCCAGACCGATGATGCGTCGAATTGCGGCGCTGAGCGTTTTCAGTACCTCTCGCTTTTCAGCCACGTATACGCGCTCGAACGTGTCGAGATAAGCTGGGTGCACTGGGAAGAGACGTACGAATTCCTCCATTCGTTCGTTCATCGAGCCGTAGAGTGAGGCGAACTGCTTCAGGTGCTCACGGATCAACGCCTGCTGCTTGGCGTCCTTTTTCAAAATTCGTTCGGCCACGACAAAAGCGACATCGTCGCGAGCAATGCGGACCTGCTCGAACCTATCCTGCACGCGCCGGAGCGTGTCCGCGACGAACTGAAAGCGTGGATTGTCGAACAGGCCTTCTTGCACGCCTGCGATGAAACGGAAGCGAGAGCCTTTGCAGACCTCGCCAAGCTCTCGGAGGAAAGAAAGATCGAGGCTTAGGGCTTGGTCCGCACGAGATCGCAGATAGTCGAGAAGCTCGTCGAGAACGAGGATCAGACCGCGATCGGGGTGCATGGCCTGAAACGCGGCCATCATCTCCTGGAAGGCAGACTTGTTCTCGTGGCGATCGTCGGTGGACGGGAATTCGTAGGTCACTCCGAGCCGCGCCAGTCCATCCTCCAGGACCGAACATACAATGTCCCGAAGAGACATCGTGGTGGAACCGATCTCGGCGCGGATCACGCGGAAATGGCCGGCGACCTTTGCAGCCTTTTCAGCGACCTTTGGATTTGTCATCCGCGAAACGAGATCCGCATTCTCGGCGATCGCCGAGATAACAGCCATGAGGTGCGACTTGCCCGTACCGTAATTGCCGACGACGAGAATGCCCTTGTTGTCGGCTGGCCTGCTGAACTGCAGCTGCGGAAACACGAGCTCGCTGAGCAGGTCGACCATTCTGTCCGAGATGACGAATGTTTCGACCAGACGACGGGCATCTGCGGCGGTGTCTGCTTCGCGGAGCTGGACGACTGTTTCAATTGGCTCGAACTGAATGAGGTCTGAGTATTTCATTCTGTCTCCTCCCCAGGCGATCCAATCTCTGGCTCACCGGCTTTGCCGGCCCTCACGATCACCGCTTGGGGTGTCGGATATCGCCTCGCTTCTGGATGGCCGGGCTCCGCATATGTCAGAGTGGCACCATCAAAGTTTCCCGGCCATGCCGCAACGATCGTCCGGTTCCGAGAGAGTGATTGAAGCAGCTTGAGAGGATTCTGCGCTAGCTCTGTAGCGAAAAGCAGTTCGATATTATCCAGCAAGACGATCTTGGAATTCTCATACCGCACGGTGTCGTCAAGAATGCCCGCGACTCGGACAGCACGCTGCCGATGCGTCAGCTCGAGGAGCTTCTCCGATAGACGGAGAGTGACATTGACTCGAGGCCACTTGTGCTTCGCGGCCAGCTCTGTGAGGGCGGCGGTCTTACCGGAGCGTTGCGGCCCTACTGCTAAGATCAAGCTATAATAGGTGTCCTGCGTCTTCGGCAAAACATCCTGGAGCTGAGACGAGAGCGATGTGGCCACGTCAACCCCTTCCTTCGTCACGGGAGACCGTTTTCTGCTGATCGATCCAGCGGTCGATGTCGATGCGCTTAAACCGCCATTGCCCGCGCACCTTGAAGGCCGGCGTAGACGGGCTTCTCGGCGACCTTGAGCAGCCGAGTGCGGAACTCATCCTGCAGAATTTCGTGCGCGTGCTTCTCGGATCCGACACGCTCGATAAGCTGCGTTTCAAGTGCCGCAAGGATTTCTGCCGGGTGCTCTCCGTCGTCTTGCCCACGTTCCTCTGGAGAATTGCGCCGCGATAATCGGCAGCCGCGGAGCTTTGTGGAACCTCGGTGAACACCTCACCGAGTTCCGCCAGCATGGTCCGACTGATGTGTGCGCCTCCGGAAGAGAACTTGAGGCCGAATTTCTCCAACGCTGGTGGGGTAGAGGGAAAGCCAAGTGAGGAAGAGCCGCTGGACATGGTCACTTCTCTCACTTTCCGCTTCATCGCCGACCGGGTCACTGGGCGCGTCCAAGTCTTCAGTCGCTCGAACTCTACCCCTAGCACTGATAGGCCGTCCTTCCATTAACGCTGTTACTCCTTGTCAAAAAGAGGTGGCATACTTGAACAGCAACATCATTGATGGCTACAAATTGCATCGGCTCCCCCCGAGCGGCTGCGTGTTTCCTTGGTAAGCTACAATGCTATTCGCTGTTCAGTCAGCGAAATTCCCCGTTCCGAGTCTGAGGGAAGTTCGAGGAAATGCCTTGAATTGGTGACGAATGCGAGACGTAGAAAGCCGCTACATTCTCGGATTTATTTGCACAGGCGCAACGTCTCGGCCCCGTCACGGAACCCAGGTCGTCGACTGCATTAAAGTATCCACCCTTGAACGTTTTCGAGGGTTAGCAACCTTATGCGTCAAAAGCGGACGTAGACGGGGTCATGATAGGAGCGGCGGCCTCAATGCTTGCGTTACGTTTTGCCATGTTCAGGGCCATCCCCTTGGTCCTCGCGTATCCGGCGATCTCTTTCAGCATCACTTAGCCAAAATGCGCGTCTTTCGACGACTGGTCTCTTGCTTATGATGAGCCCGTAGGCCTCGTCGAGCGTGACGCCGTGCCGCTCGCAAAGCCAAGTGGCTACCACCAAGGGGCTGCGCTCACGGCCTGCCAAGCAATGAACGAGCACTTGTCCGGTTTTCAGGAACTCATCGATGACGAGGTGCGCGGTCTTGAGGAGGTGCGGCGCGCAGCGGATCAAGCGCCCGTATTCCTCTTTGACAAGCTGCGTCTCGCGGTCGTTTAGGATGCCGCCGCTGCCAACAGCAAGAATCGGTGCGTGAGAGCAGCCCTGGGCGCAGGGGTTTTCGAGCACACAAATTGTCCCGAACCCCGCCTCACGAGCGTAGCGACAGGCCCATTGCCCCCCCAGCCAGAGACCTGGCACGATCTCCTGAGCGTGTTGCTCTAGCTTAGTTTGGCCCATTTGGGTCACTCCGTCGCGTGTCTGTAGGCCAAATGCCCGGAAAATGCTGAGTGATTTTGCCGAAGGCCGCCGCCGAGACACGGCGGCGTCCCAAAGTTACGGTCACTTCCCTGCACGATATGCGCGCGCAAGTTTTTCGACGGGCTGCCCTTCACAGTCGAAGCGCACCGCGTGATCGGCGGTGTAGTTCACGATGAAACCCGGCCCAAGTTTGGAGCGGGGTCTTGTTCGCCGATAACTGTCCTCCGCAATGCGGGATCACGGGCGAGCAGTCCTAGCGCAATCATGCTGTGCGTCTTGCCACCCCCCATAGCCTGGGAGAGCAGGAAGACCGACGACCCTGCGCCCGCGCCTCCCAAATGTCGGAATGCCCGGTCGACCAGCGTGAACATCCCGTTTGCAAAACAGTTCTCCTCAAAGAACTCACGGCCGTTGATCTGCCCTTTTAAGAAGTGTCGAGGCTAAGAACGGTGGCTCTTCGGTCGGAATAGGGACGGACTGATGGGGTTTGCAGAGGGATTGGATGCTCATGACTATCCTATTCCTAGAGTTTTTCATGCTCTACCAGCTGCACATACTTGGGGGCCAGCAGCATCTTTCCATAGGATTATACCCATCAGCGGTCCGGCGCCTAACCAGCCTTTCGGCCGCTTGGGCCAAAGTTACTTTAAAGTGCGCTAGGCGGTTATCCAGCGGCGCCCGCTTACCAGAGATTTAAGACTCATCCCCGGTTCACGGAGATCGGTAAAATGAGCGAGCGTGAAACTCAGATCAGGGGACCAACTTGTTTCGTGGCACAAATAATTCAGCGTTTTCAGGGTCCCGTGTCCCATCGGATACCATAGATGCATACCTGGGTACCCAGTACAGAATACACGGCGACACGCCCTTCGTACTCCGCATTGGCCAGAGGAGTGAGGAGCTTGCGACACTATTTCAGGAACGCGATGTTTCGAGCGCTGCTGTGCTTACAGCGTGGAACCCCTACAGTGAATTCAAGACGAAGGCAGAAAATGAGGTCGAGCAGGGCAACCTTATCTCCGCACTGGATCGCTTAGCTCTACCTCATCACCCAGGCCACGGCGCCGATCCTACTGGAGAATGGCCACCAGAGCCCAGCCAACTTGTGCTTGGAGTTGATTTAGAAGTTGCGATCGATCTCGGAAATCAATTTCGCCAAAACGGGATTGTTTGGATCGGGACCGATGTCATTCCCACTTTGATCTTACTTTGCTAGCGTCTCCGCCGTGGAACATGCCAGATCGGATGGGGTCTTTTCACTTCTCAAGCCAACCATGACAACTCCGCATTTCGCTTCGCTAATTCTCACCGAACCGCGAGCATCGAGACCACATCGCGCGGTCATGTCAGAAACGGGCGCTATTTTCCTCGCCATCAAGCTCCTCTCCCTCACGGTTCGGAGAGCAATCTGTAGGTTGCGAATGTCTGGTTGGCTAGGTAGCGTCGATTGTCGTCGGCTCCAGGCTAGGTTCGATCCGGTGTTTCGCCGGGGGTGCGCAAACCGGTCCCAGGTCGCCCGTCGCGGTCCGGAAGCGGTGCTGCTGAGGCCCGCCTGACCCGAAAGGCGTGACCGCAGACTTCATCCGCACCGCTTCCGGACC
>Ga0307379_10004684_pt1 | contig 19407 bp, 14 predicted proteins | sample UN2MG_FD_202237 | JGI IMG/M metagenome (GOLD analysis project Ga0307379, IMG submission 202237) | Soil microbial communities from Risofladan, Vaasa, Finland - UN-2 | ecosystem: Environmental > Terrestrial > Soil > Coastal area > Acid sulfate soil | place: Finland: Risofladan, Vaasa | collected... | reverse complement strand
AGATTCGAAGCGCGGGGATGCGGATGCCCTCGTGAAAAAGCTCGGTGGCACCGGGAGCGTAGGAGCCGGGCTCCATGCCGCCCACATCGCCGTGGTGAGCCCGGTTGATGGCCACGAACTGCAGCTCCCCGTCAAAGAAGATCGGTTTCATGATGGTTATGTCGGGCAGATGGGTACCACCGAGATAGGGATCGTTGAGCACGAAGACATCCCCCGGGTGGATGTCCCCTGCGAACTCCCGGCTGACAGCCTTGACCGCCTCCATGGCCGAGGCGGTGTGGGAGGGCACGCCGTCGATCTGCGCCACGATTCGATTGTCCCAGTCGCAGATGGCGCAGGAGAAATCGTGCACCTCCGCAAATATCGGAGAGATCGAAGTGTTGATCATGGTGATGCCCATCTCCTGGTTGATGGTCAGCAGGCGGTTATAGATGACCGACAGGGTGATGGGGTCACCGGCCCCTTCGAACTCCTTCTTCCGGCCGGGGCTCGAGCTCATGCGATTACCTCCATTACTATATTTCCGTAATTGTCCACCTCCATGGTCCACCCCGGATGGACGATCACCGTGGTGATGCGCTCTTCCACCACGGCCGGCCCCCGCAGCCGCATTCCCGGTTGCAGGCCGCCGCGGTCATATACCGGCGTGCTCCGGACCCCCCCCTGCTCCGCAAAGTATAAGGGGCGGTTGCCCTTCAGCGCTTCGGCTGGATCGGGCTGCTTCGCTTCCGGGACTTGAGCCTCGAGGCCGGCCTTGTCCACCGCCCCGACAGCGGTGATGCGCAGATTCATGACCTCCAGGGGGTTCTCCGCTGTTGAGTAGGTGTACAGCCGCTCGTGGGCTTCGTGAAAAGTCCGGGCGATCGTCTCGAGATGCTTCTCCTCTATGCTGCAGTCATGGGGAATCTCTATGGTTACTTCGTGATGCTGCCCCACATAGCGGACATCGAGGAAGCGCAGCAGGCGCGCCCGCTTGCCCTCCACCCCTTCCTGAAGCAGATCCCTGAGAGACTGCTCTTCGACCTCCCGGATCGTATCGTTGAAGCATTGTAGATCGATTCCGGGAATGAGGGCATTGAATGTGCGCACGGTGTCCAGCCTGATGTCCGATTCCAGCATTCCCAGAGCGCAGAACACCGAGGCGGCTCTCGGCACGATCACGGTACCGCAGCCCACCTCCTCCGCTATCTTGCAGGCATGGATCGAGCATGCTCCCCCTGCACTGACCAGGGCGTATTCCCGGGGATCGTGGCCCCGCTGAACCGACACCACCTTGGTGGCATTAGCCATGTTCTGATTGATGATCTGGAATATCCCGGCGGCCGCTTCGGTTTCGTTCATGCCGAGGGGATCGGCGATCTCCCTGCCGAGCACCGCCCTGGCCTTTTCCAGATCGACCTTCATCTCCCCGCCGAGGAAATAGTCCTTGTTCAGATATCCGAGAACCAGGTTGGCGTCGGTCACCGTGGGCCTGTCCCCACCTAGGCCGTAGCACACCGGACCCGGGTCCGAACCGGCCGAGGCCGGTCCCACCTTGAGCATTCCACCTTTGTCGATCCCGGCGATCGAACCGCCCCCGGCCCCGATCGTATTGATATCGATCATCGGCTTGGCCACCCTGTAGCCGGCGATCTCGCCCTCCGTGCTCAGGGTAACCTTTCCTCCCGATATCAGGGTGACGTCAAAGGAGGTACCCCCCATATCCATGAGGATCAGGTTCCCTCTGTCCAACAGCTTTGCGAAAAAAACGGCCCCGACAGCACCGGCGGCGGGTCCCGAGAGCAGCGTGGCCGAGGCATGCCGTATCGCCGTCTCGGCTGTCATCACCCCGCCGTTGGATGCGGTGACGTAGAAGGCTCGCCCCAAGCCGTCATTTCGCAGCTTCTTCTCGAGATCGGACAGGTACACGGTGAGCTTCGGCCCCACGTAGGCATTGGCCACGGTTGTGGACATGCGCTCGTACTCCCGGATCTGAGGAAGCACCTCCGAGGAGATGGAAACGAAGGCGTCGGGCAGTGCCCGCAGAACAGTTTCGCGGATTTCCCTCTCGTGCCGGTCGTTGAGAAAGGAAAAGAGGGTGCAGACCGCCACCGCCTCGACTCCCTCCCTCGCGAAAAAACGGCACACCTCCTCCACATCCTCTGTCTCCAGCGGATGTACCACCTGAGCCCTGAAGTCTATCCTCTCCCTGACCCCGCGCCGGAGGTATCTCGGCACGAGAGGTTGGGGAATCGGCAGGTAGAGGTCCCAGATGTCCTCCTTGTGAGCCCGGCGCATCTCCAGGGTGTCCCGAAAACCCAGGGTGAGGATGAGTCCCGTCTTCGCGCCCGTGGCAGTTAGAAGGGTGTTGGTTGCCACGGTGGTGCCGTGGGCAAAGAAATCGAGCTTGGGAAGAAACTCTTCGAGGCTCTTGCCGAAATGAGCAGCCGCCTTGCCGATCACGTTGTACAGTCCGATCGAGGGGTCTTTCGGAGTGGACAGCTCCTTGAAGGTGTGTATCTGCCCCTGATCGTCGATCACCACGCAGTCGGTAAATGTGCCGCCGGTGTCTACGCCGACTCTGAACTTCATGCCTGCCCCCCTGCTGTTTACCGGAGTTCTACCTTTAATAATGTTAGTTGGGCTGCTGGTCTGACAGCTATGCCCCCGATCATACTATAAAACATAGTCAGGTATATCAACATCGCCTAAAACATGACCCTGGCATCGAGTATCATGGCTCCCTTTTCAAATACAACGATGGGGTTGATATCGATCTCCTTGATCGCAGGGTTGTCTTCGACCAGGGCGGCGATCTTCATCAGGCAGTCAACCACCGCCGCGGTGTCTTTGGGCTTCTGTCCCCGAATCCCCCTGAGGAGTTGGTAGCTTTTTGTTTCGCGCACAAGCTCGCCTGCATCCTGCCTCGTAATAGGAAGCACCCTGAAGGCGACATCCTTTATCAGCTCGACGAATATCCCTCCCAGACCGAACATGATCGCATGGCCGAATTGAGGATCTTTCACGATTCCGATGACACACTCCAATCCCGGCGGCGCCTGGGCGCAGACAAGCACTCCTTCCAGGGAGGAGCGCTCTCCGATGGAATCGACGGAGCGTGTTATTTCGTCCCAGGCGTTTTTCACTGCTGTTTCGCAATCCAACTGGGTTTTCACTCCGCCGATTTCGGATTTGTGCACGATCCGTTTCGAAATGACTTTCAACACTACCGGATATCCGATACTCCGCGCGGCAGCCAACGCCTGCTGCTGCGTGTTGGCTACTTCGTTCACCGGTACGGGAAGACCGTATTCTGAAAAAAGCGCAAGCGCTTCCGGTTCCAGGAGGTTTCTCTGTTCACTTATCCCGCGGTTTATGATCTCATGCATCTGTCTGCATTCCCAGCCTGAAGGCTTCGATATTCACATCAAGAAATCTCCGGGGTACCCGTCGCTTTATTGCTTCCAGCATGATCTGTTCACCGAAGGGCAGAATACCACTCTTAAATGCCGTTCCAAGCATGACGATGTTCATCGCCTTTGCCGTCCCTGCTTGCACGGCGAGCCGGGTGCCGGCCACAACCCTGACAGTGCCGCCGAGCTCCTCCAGCGCCCTCTTAATCTCCTGTATATCAGGATACTGCGCCGCTCCTATCTTCACGTCCACAGGAGCGAACTTTTCATCGTTGAGAACGGCCATGCCGCCCTGCTTTATGTATTCCACACCGATCCTCAATCCCTCCAGAGGTTCGAGTGCAATGATCATGTCCGCCTGTCCTCTGCCAACGAGCGGTCCATATACGTCATCTCCAAACCTTACGTGGGAAGCAACGGCGCCGCCTCTCATGGCAGCTCCAAATGTCTCCCCCACCCTCACATTCACCCTCCTGCCGTCCCTTGACTCCGACTCGGCCAAAATAGCGGCTTCTGCCAGGATATGGGAGGCGAGAATGCTTCCCTGTCCGCCGACTCCGGCCACGATTATGTTTACGCTCATTTCTCACCCCCTTCGCTTCGCTATCGCTTCATGGGGACACACCTGTACGCAGAGATTGCAGTCGACACAGTTGATCTCGTCTATTTTTGCTTTTTTCTTCACTTTGTCGAACATAACCGCCGGACAGCCCAGCTGAAGGCAAAGCTCACATCCCGTACAGGCCTGCTCATCGACGCGGGTAGCGGCCCTTCCCTTCTTCGTCCTGCGCAGCACCTGGAGCATACATTCACCTTCAAGAACCACGATAGACGGCCCCTCGAACTCGAGGGCTTCGGCGATAGCCTCCTGTGCTTCCTCGAGATTGTACGCGTCGACAACCCGCACCGATTTGACTCCCAGGGACTTGGCCACGACCGCAATGTTGAACCTCTCTCTTTTCTTGCCGAGGGTGTCGACACCGGTGTTCGGATTGACCTGATGCCCCGTCATGGCCGTCCATCGGTTGTCCAGGACGAGGAAGGTGATATCAGCCTGAGAATAGACAGCGTTCACAACGGCCGGAAGGGTCGCGTGAATAAAAGTCGAATCCCCTGCCACAGCAACTACCTTCCCATCGCTGTACCCCACCTGTGCCTGTCCTTGGGCGATACCGATACCGGAGCCCATGACGTAGAGCGTATCGAGAATCTCGTAAGCAGAACGAATGGAATGCCTTTTGCTCTCTTCATCGCTCACATTTATCTTTGAGGCAAAAAGCCCGTATCCGCCCTGCTCGTAGCACCCGATATCGCCGTTGACAATATGAACCCCACTGTTCTTTTTTAAAGCCTTTTTCAGCGCCCAATACGTACCGAGGTGCGAACACCCGGCGCAGAGAGTCGAAGATCGCGGCGCAACGATAGCTCTAATTCTTGCTCTGGCCGCTTCCCGATTGTCGGGCTCCAGCTTTATTTCCATGGCTTTGGCAATCGCTTCGGTTGCTTTATCCGCGTTGATCTCTCCTGTGGGCGGAAAAACCGCGTCGTAGCTCTTACCGTAGATTTTAACCTGAAAGGCGTTCTCTTGCGCAAAACCGCGCACCATGGATTCCACCACGGGGTCACCCTCTTCGATGACAATGAGCGTAGCGATTTCGGATAAAAGCTTGCCCACCAGTTGGTCGGGCAATGGATGGATCATGCCGAGTTTCAAGAAACTCACACTCAGGCCAAGCCGCCTCATGGCCTCTTTTGCATATGATGAGGCTATCCCGCTGGAAATGATGCCCACCTTCGCTCCCCGAGCCAATTCGAGCTTGTTATACGTGCTTGCATTAGCCGCCTCTCGAGCCTTGGGCGCCACGCTGTGAAGCCACTCGTGCTTGGATACCGCGCCTGGAGCGCCGTAAACGTTCCAGCGGTAGGGAAGCTTGTAGTGTTTGTTGAAACCAATCCTGTTCCGCTTCTCCGCTCTCGGCCCGAAAGTTACATCGCCGCTCGCGTGGGATATCCGGCTGACAGAGCGAATAAAAACAGGCAGCTCGAGGGCTTCCGACATCTCGAATGCGTCTCTGGTCATGTCTTTCGCTTCCTGCGGGTCCATGGGCTCGAAACAGGGGATCTCGGCGTACATGGCCAGCAGCCGGGTATCCTGCTCGGTGGAGGAATAATGCGCACCGGGGTCATCCGCCACGACGATCACCATCCCCCCCTTAACACCTCCATAGGGAAGTGTCATAAAGGTGTCCATCGCCACATTCAATCCGGCATTCTTCATTGCCGTCATTGAGCGGGCACCTACCAAAGCGGCGCCGGCAGCGACTTCGAAGGCTATTTTCTCGTTCGTGCTCCATTCGATATAGTAATCCGATTCTCCGTGTGCCTCTATCAGCGCTTCGCAGACCTCGGAGGACGGCGTTCCGGGATAGGCTGCCATGAGCTGTAATCCTGCCTCTACCGCTCCGCGGGCGATCGCCTCGTTTCCCATTAGAAGAGCCCTGCTTCCCGCCCTCTGATTGATTTTTGAGTTTGCCATTACCGACTCCTCGTTGTTTATGATAACAGTACCTTGAGAGCTCCTACGGCTCTTTCCGGGGTGGGGAAAACGGGTGTACCGCTTCTGTTCAGCTTTATTGTCTCTTCTTCTTCGATGTCACCGCCGCCGAGATAGGCAACGATGATCTGTTTTTCCGTCTTCTCCTTGAGCTCCCCAACCACCTCGGAAGCTCCCGGGATGGGATCGCCGAAAATAAGGAGAAGAGAATCGATGGAGTCACACCGAGCCGCGATACCGGCGGCTATTCGATAACGCTCCGCCGTTGCGTCCCCGGTTAGATCGAGGGGATTGGCGACCACGCATTGAGGGGGTAGAGCGCCCTTCAATTCCGCAAGCAGCTCGGCGGGCAGGTCGACGACATCGATGCCGCCCTGTTCGGCGACGTCGGTTGCGATGATTCCGCTTCCGCCGCTCGATGTTATGATGAGAACCCTGTTGCCCTTGGGTTTACCGAGGAACCCGAGAGCCAGTGAATAGTCGAATAGTTCGGTAATGCTTTTGGCCCTGGTTATCCCGACCTGCCTGCAGACCGCATCGAAGATTTCATCATTCCCGGCGATCGAGCGGGTATGGGATTGCACCGCCCTCGCTCCCTTTGGAGTTGTTCCTGGTTTCAGCACAACAATGGGTTTCTTTTCTCTGGCGGATCTTACGCTCTTCATGAAGCGCGCTCCGTTTTGCACTCCCTCGATATACAGAGATATCACCTTCGTATTCGGATCCTCTTTGAAAACGTCAATCAGATCTATCTCATTCACATCCACTTTATTACCCAGTGACACGAAACAGGAGATCCCAATCTCTGCCTCTTGTGCCCACATTTCAATAGCCGCCCCAACCGTTCCGCTCTGGGAAATGACCGCAATCGGACCGCTTTTCGTCACGAGGGGCCAGGATGCACAGAGACGGTTCGGTGTATAATTGAAACCCTGACAATTTGGCCCGATGATTCGCATTCCGTATTTTTTTGCTATATCCAGGATCTGCTTTTCCAGTTCGCCGTTCCCTATTTCTCCAAATCCTCCCGAAATTACGACAGCCCCCGTCACTCCTTTTTTTCCGGCCTCTTCCATCACATCCGGAACGAACTTTGACGGGACCACAATGAGAACAACATCAACCGAATCATTTATTGCCGTTACTGAAGGGTAGCAGGGAAGTCCCAGGATTTCTCCTGCCTTGGGGTTGACCGGGTAGATCTTGCCCTCGAACCCGCCCTCTATAATGTTCTTCAAGATGATATGTCCTGTTTTTTCGTGGTTTGCCGATGCACCCACTACTGCAACAGAACGCGCGTTGAAAATTGATTCAAGCGGTTTCAACCATTTGCCTCCACAATTGTCAGATGGACTGTTGGCCTGACAGCTTTACCTGCCGGCATGGTACAAAATATCCTCATTAGTGTCAATACCTTCCATGGGAAATTCCCTGCAAGGTATTGACAATTTAGCCGGGATGTTTGATCAACAACCACATAACGCGACGGCCGAGCAGCAGGGTCTGTAGGATACGCTGAAAGAAGAGTTGATCAGCCTGGGGGGTCCGCTATCGGGCTGAAAGAGAATAAGTCGCTACTCGTCAAACAAATCGGTCTTCAGGTCTTGGATGTGCTGACGCATCTTGGTCCGAGCCATGTCAGGTTTTCCGTCCCGTATCGCGGTGAAGATCGCCCTGTGCTCTTTGCCGTATCTCTGCAGATTGCCTTCTATGCCCACGGCCTTTGCCTTGAGAGTCTTCCAGTGAGCTTCTTTCATCATGAGGTTTACTCCCGAGAATACCATGAACAGAACGCTGTTATGGGCACAGCGTCCGATCAGCAGATGGAATTTCCGGTCTTCCTCCATGTACTCTTCCAACTTCGACGGGTCCGACTGTAGGTCCTTCCCCAAAGCATTGAGCCGCTCCACCTGTTTTGACAGCTTCTTCTTCTCTTCTGCTGTAGATCTCTGCGCGGCCAGCCCAGCCAGGTTCGGCTCGATTTCCAGACGGGCCTCGAATATCTCGTACGGTCGGTGTGCCTTTAACAGCTCCTTAAGAAGCTCTCCGTCGATCGAGGTCTCCGCTCCGTCAGCTCGGATAAAATTACCGTGTCCGCTCTTGCTCTCGACCAGCCCGAGCATCTCCAGTGCACTGAGAGCCTCGCGTATGCTGGCCCTGCTCGTCCCAAACTCCTGTGCCAGATTCCGCTCCGGGGGCAGTTTGTCCCCCACCTTGAGCTTGCCCTGCATAATATGGTTGCGAATCTGACTTACGATCTGCATGTAGTATTTTTGTGATTGTACCTGCTCGAACATCGTTGTTTACCCTTCAATTGAAGTCAGGCGGACTAATGGCTTGACCGCTTAGCTAGCTTACATGTTATCTGATTGAATAATTGCTGTCAATAATGAATCTCTCCGCCGGCCGACAGATCGGCAATCTCAGCTCGGAAGTAGAAGCAACGATACCCGATCGCCTAATGAGCGTTGAAATATATACCTTGATATATGAGGATTGTCTGCTAAACCAGCAAACTGTCAGTTCAGTAGTCCACACCTCCAATAACTAGATTTGAAGCGTGTTTCTCGCTGGCTGACAGAAAACACTTTGTTTTCGGCGGCTCAGTATGGGTGAGAATTTCGTCATTATCCTGATCATGGCGGTGTATCTTTTTTTCATGATCGCCATCGGATTCTTCTTCAAGAGCCGGGTCAAGAAGTTCGACGATTTTATTCTCGGCGGCAGGGGCCTGCCCTGGTTCGTAATTGCCATGACTCTTCTTGCGACCCTGGCCAATGCCCAGCAGGTACTCGGGATCGCCGGATTCAGCTACCAGACCGGGCTATCCTTCATGATCTGGTTCTTCATTATTGTAAATATCTTCATCTTTCCGCTCATGAAGCGTCTCGGAAGCCGGTACCGGGGCATGAATTTCTCAACAATCGTAGACCTGGCCGAAGAGCGTTACCTCGGCAGCGGCAGGATGTCGATCTTGATGTCTGTTTTCCAGGTCATGTGGGCGGTGTTCAGTGTCGGCATTTGTCTGTTTGGAGGAGCAATCCTGATAGAAGCGGTTTTTAACGTTCCCTGGATCGTCGGGATCGCCATCAGCGGCACTGTTACCGTGGTATACTGCATCATGGGGGGGCTGAACGCGGTCGTGTTCACCGATCTGGTTCAGTGGCTGATTATCGTTTTAGGCACCGCATTCTTCATCCCTATAGTGTTCATCAAGTACGGGACCTTCACCGCCTTTTTCTCACAATTGCTCGGCGCCGCCGGCATGACCGCCAACGAGGGAAGCGGACTGTGGGGCGGATTTACGGATCTGTTCACTCTGGCTCCGGGTGGAATGATAACGGTGAAGGGCATAATTGCCATGGGCATCGCCGGCTCACTCTGGATCCCAGTCGATCTCGGCTTCATGCAGCGTATGCTGGCCGCAAAAAGTATAACCCAGGCCCGAAGGGCATCTCTGGCTTTCATCTTCGTGATCACTATCTGGGCCACCCTCATGGTCGCCCTCGGCATGTACGGCCGCGTACTCTTACCAGGCGTCTCTCTTCCAGACACCGTTGTAATTCTTATGGCCAAGGCGGCGATGCCCTTACTGGGCGCCGGGCTGTTCATCACAGCTGTCACGGCTGCTGTAATGAGCACCGTTTCAACCTACCTCAACGCCGGGTCGGCGATCATTGTAAAGAACGTATACAAACGCTTCATCAACAAGGATAAATCCGACGCCCATTACCTGCTGCTGGCCAGGATTTTCACCGTGGTCATCGTGCTGGCCGCCATGGCCTTCGCGCCCATGGTGAAAACAGGCGGCGTGTTCGTCACCGCTTTGACGATCCAAATGGTCATCTGCTCTTCCCTGGCCCCGATGGTCATTCTCAGCACCTACTGGAAAAGGATGACCGAGCGGGCTGCGTTCTGGGGCACTCTTGCCAGCGGTGTTGTAACCACAATCCTAACGATAAAAGTCGGAGGGGGGGGCGCCGCTTTCGCCGGCGCGGGTCTATGGGGGATTCCGGTTGTCTTTCTCGGTCTGATCATCTCGATCGTCCTGTTCGTTGTTTTGAGTCTCATAGAGCCTTACAACCAGGCGAAGGTAGGACCGCAGTTCCGGAAGCTGTTTGCCGGAGAAGGAGAGAAACAAAAGGTTTCCAACACGGACCTCATCGTGGTTCTCGGCATAGTGGCGGTGGTGATCGTCACTCTTGTCGTACGAAAAATAGCAGGCGGACCATTTGCGGCCTTTCCACCGCTGAGCGGACCTTTCGCCTGGCCGAGCAACGGCTACTTCCTGGCCGCGGCTTTGGGTGTGACGGTTCTTTGTATCTATGTGCTCGTGCGATCCTTCGGCTGGATCAGGGAAATACGAAATAAAGGCAAACAAACGGAGGGATAACGGTGTAAGGACAGGGCTCTGCCCCATACACTTTAGAACCTAATCAACCGGTGGGCTTCCTGGCCCGCCGAAAAACCAAGGAGGACTTGATAATGAGTGCAGACGCATCAAAAGCACAAGGGACTCAGCTTGCCATCGGAGTTGATGACAAGCTATCGGTAGGGGAAAACTTCCTCTATGGCTTGCAGCACGTATTCGTGCTCATGATGTCGCCACTGATCACTCCGATTATCTTTGCCAGCGTTTTTCAGTGGGACATCGACATCACCGCGTACCTGATCATGATCATGATCGTGGGGGCGGGCATCGAAACCCTGATCCAAACCCGTTTCTTGAAGTTACCTGTGGCCCAAGCTCAGGCGATCATCTTCATCGCCGCCATGATTCCGGCGGTGTTCGCCTTTGGGCCTATCATGGTCTGGATCGGCCTGCTAGTGGTCAGTCTGATCACGATCCTGCTGGTGATTCCGTTCAAGCACGGAGTGGTGGGAAGGCTGTTGCCCTATCTGACCCCGCCCGTTGTCATCGGCCCTCTGTTCATCGTGATGGGAGTCAGCCTGGTAAAGGTAGCCAGCATCGATCTGATCTTCCCGCTGGGGCCGGAAGGCGTGATCATCGATCCGGCAAATTTCATTTTGGCCCTCATAGCCATTCTCGTGCCGATCCTCATTTCATTCTTCGTGCCCAAGGGTATCCTACGCTACGCCTGCGTTCTCTGGGGAATCGCGGCCGCTACGATTGTGGCGGCAATTATGGGTAAAATCGACTTCGCCCGGGTAGCCTCCGCGCCCTGGTTCGTGGCTCCACGCTTTTTTACCAGCCTTTTCGCGGGAAACATGGGAAGACCGATAGCCTTCAACTGGAGCTTCATTCCGGCTATGCTGATCTTGTTCATAGCCGAAATCAGCAACGTCACCGACACGGTGGGAACCTATCAGGCAACCTCAAAACTTGTCGGTCAGAAACTGACCAGCCAGAGGACAAACAAAGGCCTGTTCGTCGAGACGACCTCTTCGCTCATCACCACCCTGTTCGGCAACATTCCCTGTACATCCTTCAGCCAGAACCTCGGAGTGCTGTCCCTTTCCCGGGTCGGAGCTAAGAGTATCATGATCGCCGGCGGTATCATCATGATCGTCGTGGGCGTATTCTACAAGGTGGCCGTGTTTTTTACCGTGATCCCCTGGGCCATCTACGGCGGAGCGATGTTCGTGCTGCTGGGAATGATCGCCTTCGTGGGTATCCAGATCATCCTTTCCATGGAAATGACAGAGACGAATAAGCTGATCGTGGGAATCTCGACGATTCTGGGAATCGCCTTCACTTTCATGCCTCAAGCGATTACCAACACATTGGCCCAGTTCTTCAGCTTCTTGGTTCAGAATCCCATCGGGTCCACTGTCATCGTGGCCATCATCCTCAACCTTGTTTTTGTTGTAGGACTGAAGAGCCCCGGGAAATAATCGGGAATCCGATAACCCAAGCCCTCCCTTCACCGACAAACGTGGAGGGAGGGTTTATTGTTTTTAGCAAAGGTTCCCCCGCCGTCAAGGAAACGTCGTCTCCTTCGCCACGCCAAACATCTGTCCAGACCCCCTTGATCTTCTTAGATTTCTCAGTACAATAGGCTGCTGGTGTACGTTTTTTAGAAGGAACAAAATTGATATCGGTTGCGGCTGCCAGGCCGCAATAGTCATATCATTTGGGATACCTTTTCTAACTACCAAACGAGGGATACTACATGAAGACGAGAAGAATACTGATTCCTGTCCTGGTCGTAGTCATCATCGTCGCGGTGGCCGTGGTTGTCTACCTGACCATGAATCCTGTGGATACCACCTACGAGTTCCAGGTGCGCGACGCGGTGAGCAAGGATTGGGTTTGGGATGCCACCTTTCGCCTCAAGGACAGGGTGATCCGCGCCTACTTTCAGTCCGACCGGGGTCCGGTAACCTACAAATTTACCCACCTCGAACCGGGAGAGGGGGAACTGGAGATCAGCGCCCCTTCCTATGTATCACAGACGATATCCGTATCGTTGAAGCGCGGGGAAAATCGCCTTCCGGAACCGGTCGATCTGGTTGGCTATGAGATTCCCGACCTGACCAAGTGGATCATCTTCGAGGACCGCGTCGGCAACGACGTTGTTCAGGAAATCCGCCCGGTCAGCTCGGAGGGCCCGGCGGTGCTCAATCACCCCTGCCTCGACCTGTGGATCGGCGCCCGGATTTCGGTTCAGATCTACGACGGCCTGCCCGCCCAGGAGGAGACCGAAGAGGGATCGGAACGTGGGGAGGAGCTCTACAAAGGCGTGCTGGAGTGGGAATGGGACGCTCTTCCGGAAACCACCTTCCGCTACAGCTCCTTCATCCCGGGTTCCCAGATCAAGGCCGCCTCCGATCCCTACTGGGTGATCGACTACCTGATCATCGTACCGGATCCCGGAAAGATCAGCCGGGAGGAAATCGAGGAGATCATGAAAAAGGCCTGGGATCTGCCGCCGGATGCGGTAGAAGCCTACCTCGAGCCCTACGAGAACGAAGGGAAGTTTACTCCCTACGTCTTCACATCCTGGAATGTGGAAGGAGAAAGCTCATGATTCAAACCAAGAACCTGACCAAGCGGTACGGAAAGTTTACAGCCGTGGACGGAGTGAATCTGAATATCCCCGCCGGGGAGATCTACGGCTTTTTGGGGCCGAATGGAGCCGGAAAGACCTCTACGATCATGATGCTCTTGGGCATCGTTAAACCCACAGCCGGTGAAATCCGGCTGTTCGACGAGACTTACAGTTCGAAGAGGCTCGACCTGCGGCGCCGCATCGGCATGGTACCGGAGAAGCATCCGACGGGGATGTGGACCTGGATGACCGCCGGGGAGTATCTGCAGATGTTCGCCGATCTGTTCGGCCTGGAAGATTCAGGTAAGCGCATCGATCACCTGCTGGAACGGGTCGGACTGGCGGAGGTGAAAAATAAAAAGTTCGCCGAGTTTTCCCGGGGCATGCTGCAGAAACTGTCCATCGTCAGGGCACTGCTCCACGATCCGGACATCCTGTTTCTGGATGAACCGATCTCCGGGTTGGATCCCTTCGGGGTCAAACAGATCCGGGATCTGATTCTGGAGGAGAATCGGGAGGGACGGACGATCTTCATCTCTTCCCATATCCTCTCGGAGATGGAGAAGGTGTGCCATCGGGTTGCGATCATCTTCGGTGGAAAACTCATGGCAGAGGACAAGATGAAGAGCCTGCTTACAACCCTGGCCAAGGACCGGGAGATCCACGTGGGCCTGGAAGAGCTTCCCGCCGACCTCCCCGGAAAGGTCAAATCCCTCGACTTTGTGCAGGACGCGACGGGAGAGGAAAAAACCCTGGTCGTCAAGGTTCCCAAGACCGGAGACTACCGCAAAGCCCTGAGCAAATTCCTGATCGATCAGAATCTGGTACCCTTAAGCATCCAGGAGAAGAGCCTCAGCCTCGAGGAAGCCTTCGTCACGATTACCAAGGAAAACATAAACATGTTCGCAGGCATAGGAGGCGAGAAATGAATCAGAGAGCCCACGCAACATCCGTTCTCGCCAGACGGCGTATTTTCGAGACCCTGATCAGTCCGGGATTCTACGTAGCCCAGACGATCGGCCTGGTTCTGGCGTATTTTCTTGTGGCCGGCTTCATCCGGGCCATAGACTCAAGCGGTTTCGACTACCAGCTTTACCCGGCCTACGAGTTGATCGGCAGAAGCCTGGTGGGTGCCTTCGGGGCGACCTTCGTGGAAAAGCTGTTCTCCGAAGGACCGTTTCTATTCACCCTGTACATCGCCTTTCTGCCCGTTCTTCTGTATCTGGCGGTGAGCTCCGTTTTCCGCTTCGGTCTGGAAAAGAAGGTGGGCGCCCTGGAACTGCTGGCCTACGGTCCGGCGGACAGCACTTCCTACTTCCTGGCGGCGTTGATCAAAGACATCCTCATGACCGCTATCTATCTGGTGGTTCTGCTCGTATTCCTGTTCGTTGCAGGGATACTGAACAACCTGATCCTGGGACCGTCCTTCTACTACAGCCTGATCATCCTGTTCTTTCTGTCAATCGCGATATACGCCTACGGGATCTTCGCCTCATCCTTGACGGACAACTCCGCCTCGGCGATCGCCGTGTTTCTCGGTTTGATCCTGTTCTTCATCATCATCATGATGGGGTCCTTTACGATTGTCAGCGGGTACGTGCGAAACCTGGCCAGCGTCTTCGCCTGGATCATCAAATGGATTTCCCCGCTGTTCTACTGGGACCTGGCTCTGCGCTTTGTAGAGGTGGGCAACTGGGGAATGTACTTCATCGGTATTCTCCTTCTGCTCGTTCTCTCCACGGCGGTTCTTCTTATCAGTCATCTGACCATGAAAGCGAGGGGTGTACGATCATGAAAGCTCTACGAATTGCTATCCCCCTGTTCCTCCTGCTCTGCGCCGGCCTTCTCTTTGCAGACGTTCCGGTGCGGGAGGAACAGTTCATCTATTCGATTCTGGCCTTCAACGGCAAGGATTACGCCGGTACCTTTGCCCGCAAAGATGCGGACACGATCTACCTGGTGGCGGACGTCGACAATTTCATCACGGTACGCAAGGTGTTCGTCTATTTCTGGCCGATTACCGAGGACTGGAAGACCGATACCTCGGCTCTGAATATTCCCTTCGAGGGTACCCTTGAGCTGAGCGGCAGGCAGGCGGAGCCGGAAACAATCGGCATGACTCCCTACACCTACTACAACATCCGGGGCGAGTACGAGCTGAATTGGAAGGTCGCCAAGGAGGCGGAGGCGGATCAGGCCTGGCAGCATTATCAGGACCTGATGGACGCCTACTGGCAGTCGGTCTCTAAATATTACGAGACGAGGGCTCTCTACGAGGCGTTGCTCAACGAACTGACAACCAGGATCACCAAGATGCGCGACCAGGGGCAGGACGTGACCCAACTGATCGATAACCTGAAAAAGTTGAAAACCCCTCCGGAGCCCCAGTACCCGACCGAATACATCGTACCTCCGATGGCGGTGCAGAAGGCCTTTATCCTCAATCTGCCGGTGGGAGAGTACAACATCCGCTTTTATACGGAAGACGGACTGGTGATGGAAGGATCGGAGCGTCGAATCGTGGCCTTCGAAAAACGGAGAGCCGAAGCGATCGGGCTGGAGGTCATTCCAGGAGATAAGTGGACCCGGCCGGTCGAATCCAAGACTCCCGCTTCCGTGCTGTACATCGACGGCTCCACGGACCTCTACCTCAGACCTTTCTATCAACAGGAGTACAACGACCTCTTCTACGAGAAGATGAGGAAAAACGATGCCAAGGGCAACCCGGCACTGATGAAGTGGGTGAGGATCCAGCAGGTGCCCAAGGCAAGGGTCGAAGTTACCAGCCCCTCATCGGAAGCGCGGATGGTGCTCGAGGAACCTTTTTACGTTGAACAGGTGAAAGGCGCGGCTCTTGGCTACCAGATCGTACCTTTCGATCCGGAGGGCAAACACAAGGACCGGGAACCTTCGCTGCAGGCCTTTCACATTCCTATAACAAAGGACCAGCGGGTGGTTCGTGTCCGCGTCCAGGATAAAGACGGCGAGTATCTATCCTCCAGCGAGCGGCAGATTCGGATTATCACTCCCTCCCGAGTTGGATTCATCTCCCTGATTCTCGCGGTGGCTCCCCTGGTTGTGATGATCCTTGTCATGGCTCGACGATCCCGCAAGTATACCAACTGAGGCTGCGATCCGTTATTGCATAGCGAATCTGAGGGCTGTCCCCGTACCGGACAGCCCTTTTTTTTCCGGGATAATGATCTACGGCAGGGTGAGCTCGTTGCAGAAGACATGGAAGGGCAGCACCCGGACATTCCTCTCGGCATCGCCCCAATCTTTTGTCCCCAGATGAACCTGATAGAAACGGGGAATCCCGGCCCGTTGGCGAAAATAGGGAATCGCAGGATTGACCCCCCGTTCCCCGGTCTTGCATTCCACTGCGAATAGAGGCTTCCTGTCTTTCAGTACCACAAAATCGATCTCCCGCTTGTCCGTATCTCGCAGGAAACGCAGCTCCATGCGGAATCCTTCGCTGTTCTCTGTGAAATGACAGTACTTCAGAAGCTGGCAGGCGACGAAGTTCTCAAAACGCTCCCCGGGTGAGGAAACCCGGGACCAGTCGGTAAGGTAGAGCTTCTGCTCTTTCTTTACGGCTCGAATCCGCGGCGCGCCGAACGGCGGTATGCGGAAACAAAGATATACCCGTTCAAGAATCGCAAGCCATCTCTCCACCGTATCGTGGGCCACCTGAAGCGTATCCCGCAAATTTCTTACAGACAGCGGAGATCCGACCCGGTTGGGCAACTCTTCCACAAGCAGTTCAATTAAGCTGATCTCCCTGACATTTTCGAGATCTCGGATATCATCGTAGATCACCCGGGTCATCCGCTCACGCTGCCACCGTCGCCAGGCTCGTTCTTCCGCTCTGAGAAGGGGTTCGGGAAATCCTCCGAACTTCAGCAGCTGCTCCACATCACTGCGGTCGGGTTCTTTGCTGATTTCACGAGGCGAGAAGGGATGCAGGTGGTAGTAGTGGTAGCGACCTTGGAGGGAGTCTCCTCCTCTGCGATAGAAATCCAGCCGGGCGGAACCGGTGATCAGGAAGGCAGTCCCACCCCTGTAGGTATCGTAGAATCCTTTGACCAGGTTGCGCCACCTGGCGTACTTGTGGATCTCGTCGAGCACAATGAGCTTCTGCTTTGCAGGGAGTTCCCCCCGGATCAAGGAACGGTGAGCTGAAGTGTTGTCCCAGTTCAGATAGGCGCGGTTCTCAGGAACGGGGGGCTGCAGGTAGCTCAGGGCGAAGGTCGTTTTGCCAACCTGACGGGCTCCGCCTACGAACACCATCTTCTCACGGAGATCGTCTTTCACTGATTCGAACAGATAACGGGGAATCGTTTTCATGACTAATATCAGTATAACCGGACATTACTCATGAGTAAAGTAGGATGGTGCCGATTTTACTCATGCGGGCGGACCCTGTGGCCGGCTCCGGCCGCTCCGGCCGACTAAGTCTTTTTGGATAGCTCTCAAGCGCCGAGAGCGCGCTGAAGCTCCCCCAGCCAGCGCTGGTAGGCATCCCGGTACGGACCCTCAAGATCCGAATTCGGCTCGATGACACTGACGGTATCCAGCCCCTCAAAGGCACTCTCTAGACTGTAGATGCCCGCTCCGATCCCGGCTCCCCGGGCCGCCCCCTGGGATCCGTCGGTGTTGTACAGCTCCACAGCGGCGCCGGAAATCGTGGCAAAAGCCTCGGCGAACAGAGGACTGAGAAACATGTTGGCAGCCCCGGCCCGCACCCTGTCGATGCTCAACCCCATACCCTCCATGATCTCCAACCCGTAGCGCAGGGCGAAGACGATCCCCTCCTGAGCGGCCCGCAGCAGATGGGCCCGGCCGTGCCTGTTCAAATCGAGACCCTGGATCGAAGCGCCGATATTCCTGTTTTCCAGGGTCCGCTCCGCCCCGTTGCCGTAGGGCAGAACCACCAGGCCGTCCGATCCGACCGGCGCTGAAGAGGCCAGATCATTCATCTGATCGTAGGAAGCGCCGGTCCCCTGCAGGGTCATCAGATTGTGTTTAAGCCAGCTGTTGAGAATCCCCGTGCCATTGACGCAGAGAAGAGTGCCGTAGCGGGGCACATCCTCTGAATGGTTGATATGGACGAATGTATTCACCCGGGAGGCGTAATCGTAAACTGTATCCGCTCCTACTCCGTACACCACACCGGAGGTCCCCGCCGTGGCCGCTACCTCACCGGGGTTGAGAACATTGAGGGACAGGGCGTTGTTGGGCTGATCCCCCCCGCGGTAAGCAACCGGGGTGCCCTGCTTCAGTCCCAGTTTGCCGGCGGCCTCCGCGGTCACCTGCCCCTGGGCTGCGAAGTTGGCTACCACCGGCGCGATCAGCTCTTCAGGAATCCCGTAGTGCTCGAGCAGGAAGACGGCCAAGCCGCCCTCTGGGAAGTTCCAGAGAATCCCCTCGGAGAGCCCGGAGGGTGTGGTATTGAGCCGGCCGGTCAATCGATAGGCGATATAGTCTCCGGGGAGCAGGATCCTGTCGATCTTTTCGAAGATCTCCGGCTCGTTTTCTCGGACCCAGGCTAACTTGGAGGCGGTGAAGTTCCCCGGCGAGTTCAGCAGATTCTTGAGACAGCGCTCGGGGCCGAGATCTGCGAAGGCTTTGTCGCCGATCTCCACCGCCCGGCTGTCGCACCAGATGATGGCCGGGCGAAGGACCTTGCCCGATCGGTCCACACAGACCAGGCCGTGCATCTGGTAGGAAATCCCGACGGCCTCGACCTCCGCCAAACTCACCCCGGCGGAGACGATCTGTGCAGTCGCTTGCTCCAGATGCTCCCACCACACCTCCGGATCCTGCTCGGCCCAGCCGGGCCTGGGAGCCTGGATCTCCAGTTCCCGATCGGGGGAGGTCGCCGAGGCGATCGTGGTTCCACTTTCGATCGACAGCAGGGTCGCCTTTATCGAAGAGCTTCCCACATCGTAACCCAATAAATATCCGCCCATAACCTCAACTCCTTTATTTGCCGTGATGATCTGCCGTTCTCAGCACCGTCACTATAGGCTGCCTTACCCGAATCCTGCAAGAGTTCGTTCCATGGGATAAAGGACACGGATATCACGATCTTGACAAATTTACGATTGAATAGTAAATTAACAATATGATCAAACGATTCCTCGAACCCTATCTGCGCCGGGATGCCGGCTATTATCCAGTGGTCACGCTGACCGGGCCGCGGCAGTCCGGAAAGACCGTCCTGGCCAAAGCAGCTTTTCCAGAGCACGACTACGTGAATTTGGAGGAAACCGAGCTTCGGCTGTTTGCCAAAGAAGACCCGCGGGGATTCCTAAATCGATTCCCGCGCCCGGTTATACTCGATGAGGTACAGCGGGTACCGGATATCTTCTCCTATATCCAAACAGCAGTAGATCGGGATGATACACCGGGCCGCTTCATCCTGACAGGGTCTCACAACTTCCTG
>Ga0307379_10004682_pt1 | contig 19410 bp, 18 predicted proteins | sample UN2MG_FD_202237 | JGI IMG/M metagenome (GOLD analysis project Ga0307379, IMG submission 202237) | Soil microbial communities from Risofladan, Vaasa, Finland - UN-2 | ecosystem: Environmental > Terrestrial > Soil > Coastal area > Acid sulfate soil | place: Finland: Risofladan, Vaasa | collected... | reverse complement strand
GACGGTCTTGTCACCTGCCGACGGAATTGAAACGAGGAAAATGGTCAAGGCGGCGGCCGAACACGAAGGGCCGGTCTACATTCGTATCAACCGCAATGAGGTACCGGATGTCACTGAGAACAGTGAGGAATTCGAAATCGGCAGGCCTTATGTGGTACGAGAAGGTAAAGATGTTACAGTCTTTGCGACAGGTTATATGGTTTTCAAGGCGTTAAAAGCCGCCGAACAACTTGAAGCAGAAGGTATATCACTGCGGGTTGTTAATGTCAGCACATTAAAGCCAATTGACGAGGGGTTGATTAAGAAACTGGTTGAGGGGGTAAAAGGTATTGTTACAGCGGAGGAGCATTCTATAATAGGCGGACTTGCCAGCGCGATTACGTTCATATTGAGAGGCAATGGCGTACCAATCGAAGCAGTTGCCATAGCCGATTGTTTCGGCCAGTCAGCGCTGGATTACGAGCAATTGTTGGCGCATTACGGCCTTACCGATACAGCAATAATCGAAGCGGGGAGAAAAGTTTTTGAAAAGGGAAAGGGTTAATCTATGGGAACGAAAAAGCAAATAGGTTTTGTAGGTCTGGGTATTATGGGCAAGCCCATGGCAATGAATCTGCTTAAGGCCGGTTACAGTCTGACAGTTTATGACATCAGGCCCGAGCCGGTAAAAGAAGTTGTGGCAGCTGGTGCGGCGGAGGGAACAAGCAGTAAAGATGTAGCGGAAAAAAGCGAAGTTGTGATTACAATGCTGCCCAATTCTCCGGAGGTGAAGGAAGCTGTGCTGGGAAAAGACGGTGTGCTGGATGGTGCGAAGTCGGGCATGATATTGATTGATATGAGTTCGATTGCTCCGCTGGTTTCCAAGGAGGTCTGCAGCAAGTTAGCAGAAAAGGGGGTTGAGATGCTCGATGCGCCTGTCAGCGGCGGCGAGCCGAAGGCCATAGACGGGACGCTGTCGATTATGGTCGGCGGCAAAAAGGAAGTGTTCGACGAGGTCGAGGACATTTTGAAGGTAATGGGAGGTTCGGTGGTTCTGGTCGGTGATATCGGCAGCGGTAATACGACCAAGCTTGCAAATCAGATAATCGTGGCGTTGAACATTGCAGCGATGTCCGAGGCGATGGTTCTGGCGACCAAGGCGGGAGTTGAGCCGGAGAAGGTTTATCAGGCCATTCGCGGCGGACTGGCAGGCAGTACCGTGCTGGACGCCAAGGTGCCTTTGGCCCTGGAGGGGAACTTTAAGCCTGGTTTTAGAATTGAGCTGCATATAAAAGATTTGGCAAACGCTCTGGAGACGGCACATGAGATTGGTGTGCCTGTTCCGCTGGCCAGCGGCGTGATGGAGATTATGCAGGCATTGAAAGTGGACGGCAAGGGCGGTGACGACCATGGCGGGATTATTCAGTACTATGAGAAGATGGCCAAAGTAGAAGTTCGCCGTTGAGGTTAGCCGGGATTTTTTTCGAATTTTAAGGAAAGGATTTCGCTTATGGTGTTAATAATACTTTTGCTGCTCAGTATAGCTTTTATTGTTGTCTCAACGAGTAAATTTCACTTTCATCCTTTCCTTGCACTTTTGTTTGCAGCGGTGGGCTTTGGTTTGTTTGCACGTATGCCTCTTGACGAAATAGCGGCATCAATCAATGACGGATTCGGTGGGACTATCGGGAGCATCGGTATCGTAATTATCGCCGGGGTTATAATCGGAACATTCCTTGAGCATTCGGGCGGCGCTTTTGCCATGGCGCAGAAGATCTTAAATGTCATCGGCGAGAAGCATGTTTCCCTGGCAATGTCTATTATAGGCTATATTGTTTCTATTCCGGTTTTTGCCGATTCGGGTTTTGTAATCCTGACTCCGTTGAATAAGGCACTTTCCAAAGAGTCTAAAATTTCCCTGGCAGAATCGGCAATGGCACTGGCCGCTGGTCTTATGGTTACACACTGTCTGGTTCCTCCGACGCCCGGTCCTATTGCAGCGGCAGGGCTATTAGACGCTGACCTCGGGCTGGTTATCCTGCTGGGAATGATAGTCAGTGTATTCGGTCTTGTTGTCGGATGGTTGTTCGCAACGAGGGTCGCTTCGAAAACTTATATCGACCCAGAGCCGGAGCTTTCAGATGAGCAGGTTTTGGAGAAGATTAAAGAGGCACCGTCAGCCTTTAAGGCCTTTACTCCAATTCTGGTGCCGATTTTGTTGATTGTTATGAAATCGGTTTCCGATTTTCCGACAAAACCTTTGGGTGAGGGGGCTTTTAGAGAATGTGTTGGTTTTATAGGCGAGCCTGTGATTGCGTTGCTTATAGGGGTTCTTTTGGCATTTCGGCTCCCGAAGAAACTGACAATGCAAATGCTTTCGACAACGGGCTGGGTAGGCAAGGCCCTTTTGAATGCCGCGATAATAATAATGATAACCGGCGCGGGAGGCTCATTCGGTATGGTTTTACGAAATTCTCCGATAGCCGGTATAATCGGCGAATCACTGTCAAATGCGAATCTGGGTATCTGGCTGCCATTTATCATTTCAGCCGCGATTAAAACCGCACAAGGCTCGTCTACCGTTGCTCTTATTACGACGGCGTCACTGATGGCGCCGCTCATGGGGCCGCTTGGTTTTGAGAGTGAGATGTCAAAGGCTTTGGTAGTGTTGTCAATTGGGGCCGGCTCGCTGGTTGTATCGCACGCCAATGACAGTTTTTTCTGGGTCTTTACTCAGATGACGAGGATGGATGTTAAGACCGGTTACAGGCTGCATACTTTTGCGACACTGCTGTTAGGAGTAACTTCGGCGGTAGTGATTTGGGTGATTAGCCTTTTTGCCATGTAAGATTTGGCAATGAGTGTAAATCTTATGGCACAAGTATGACTTTTAGCAGGCCCGGTTCCTTGTCGTACAGGCGTTTGAACCATGCAGGGCCTTCGGCCAGCGGGGCGGTAGCGCTGATTAGAGGCTCGACGTTAATCTTTCCGGCAGCCATCATTTCCAGACAGTATGGATACTCTCCGGCGGATATACATGAGCCGTAAAGTGAAATTTCTCGTGTCACTATCGCCTGCAACGGCATTTCCACTGTTGCCGAGAGATTGCCAATGAGGGTAAGTGAACCGCCTTTTCGCAGAACCGCGACAGATGTTTTTACAGTGGGTGTAATTCCCACGACTTCGAACGCGATATCGGCACCGAGGTTATCTGTTCGCTTAAATACTTCCTTGACGACGTCGCATTTGTCGGCTTTTAAACCGGCGCCGGCACCAAGCTCACAGGCAAGGTCAAGGCGACCCTTATCAATATCTATGGCAATGACGTTGCTGCACCCTTGAGCTTTGAGGGCCTGGATTACCAGCAAGCCGACCATTCCGGAACCAACTACAACAGCGGTATCATTGGGTGATATGGGTGTTCTTTTGACGGCGTGGACAGCGACCGAAAGGGGTTCGGCTAAAGCTGCCTGCTCAAAGCCCAGATTATCCGGCAGGCGGTACAATATCTGTTGGGGTACGGCTACATATTCGGCGAAAGCGCCGTGACAGCGGTAATCTTCGCAGGAGACGCCGAGGACCCGGCGATTGTCACAGAGGTTGATTTGTCCTTTTTTACAAAAACTGCATTTTCCACAGGAGACGGTGGAGTCAAATGTTACACGGTCACCGTTTTTGAAGTTTTTTACATTTGAGCCGGTTTCAGCAATAATTCCGGCTGCTTCGTGCCCCATGATAACAGGCGGCAGGCGTCTGCCGGTCGAGCCGTCCATGCCGTGAACGTCACTGCCACAGATGCCGCAGGCTTTGACCTGAATCAATACATCGTCGGGGCCGATTTGAGGCTTGGGCATGTCCTCATAAACCAGGTGGTTATACTCTTTTAGAACAAGTGCCTTCATAGGCGAAAGAAAGTTAGAAGTTTTCCTTTATGTATTTTACCGCGTTGTTGAAGATAGTCATTCCATCACCGTCGTCTTTGTTTTCAAGACGGGACCAGTGAGGATGCTGGGTAAGTCTTGTGAATCTTTCGGGGTGCGGCATAAGCCCGAGCACTCTGCCGGTGGAATCGGTCAGGCCGGCAACCGAATCCATCGAGCCGTTCGGGTTGATTGGGTAGGGGCCTTCTTTGCCGTCCTTATCAACGTATTTGAACGCAATATGCCCATTGGCTTTTAAGGTTTCCATTGTGGCCTGGTCCTTTGCCACAACTTTGCCCTCACCATGCGCTATTGGCAGGTATATTTGTCTGTCCGGCTCGATAAAGACGCACTTTTTTGTCTGCGGAGCAAGATAAACCCAGCGGTCCTCAAATTTACCGCTGTCGTTATAAGTTATAGTGACATCTTCCTGATGCCCTGGTTTGTTTGAATCGCCGCCGGGGAGGATTCCGGCTTTGACGAGGACCTGAAAGCCGTTGCAGATTCCGAGGGCCAGTTTTCCATCTTCGATGAATTTCTGTAATGGTCCTGCAAGATGATGAATGATTTGATTGCTTAAGATTTTACCCGCGGCAACATCGTCGCCGTAGCTGAATCCGCCCGGTAAAACGATTATCTGGAATTGCTCAAGCAGTTTTTTGTCTTCTATGAGCCTGTTTATGTGTACCCGCTGCGCTGAGGCGCAGGCCAGTTCAAGGGCGTATTCTGTTTCCATGTCGCAGTTTATACCTGCAGCTCTTAAAACTACCGCTTTTACCTGTGTCATTGACAAATCCTTTTCGACGCTACCATTTCAAGGGTTCAAGCCATGCCTTTTTAAGTGAGTCCACACCAAGGTTCACAACGGCGTTGCCGCTGCGGTCTTTTATAATAAGGTTCTTCTCTTCGGTTACCCTGCCGATTTGACCAAAAGGCAGGTTCAGCATCAGCTTTGCGAAGGCGTCGTAGTTCCGGGGATTGACTTCGACGATATATCTGGAGTTTGATTCGCTGAACAGTTGGGTATCTGTTCCGGAGCAATCATCGCTTTTTGGCAGGCCTCTTAAATCGGCTTCGATACCGAGTCCACCGGCAAAAGCCATTTCGGCAAGAGCGACAGCGAGACCACCTTCGGAACAGTCGTGACAACCGACTACCAAACTATTGGCTATGGCATGAGAGATTCTGTCGGCTATGTCCGGCGCCTTCTGCAAATCTACCCTGGGGACGTTTGCGCCAATCTGGTTGTGGATTTTATAATAATGCGAGCCTCCAAGTTCGTTTTTGGTTTCTCCGACTATAAACAGCAGGTTGCCGGCCTTTTTGGCGTCCATAGTTACGCACTTGTTAATATCATCGACTATCGAGATTGCACTAATCAGGAGCGTCGGCGGGATGGAAATCCGCGTTCCGTCTTCACACGAAAACTCATTATTGAGAGAGTCCTTTCCTGAAACAAACGGGGTTTCGAAAGCAAGAGCGCCATCGTGGCATGCCTGGGCGGCGCGGACTAATGGGCCGAAGGTTTCGGGTTTCGTACAGTTACCCCAGCAGAAGTTGTCCAGCAGTGCGATTCTGTCTGCCCGGCCGCCGACACAAATAATGTTTCTGACTGCTTCATCAATGCCGGCAAGCGCCATCCAATATGGGTCGATGTCCCCGTATAGCGGGTTCATTCCGCAACTGATTGCGACGCCTCTGTCCGAATCAAACTTGGGTTTTATAACCGCTGCGTCACTCGGCCCGTCATTGTCTATACCTGTTAATGGTTTTACCACCGAGTTGCCCTGGACTTCGTGGTCGTACTGGCGAATGACCCATTCCTTGCTTGCTACATTATAGGAAGAAAGTATTTGCAGGAGGTCTTCGTTGTAGTTGTCTTTTTCAGGTATGGCTGGTTCGGCAAGTTCGGGGGTTTTCCATACAGCCTTGCGTGAATATCTGGGCACCCCGCGATGCAAAAAGTCCATGTCCATCTCGGCGACCTGCTGACCGTTGTATCGCAGAATGAGTTTTTTGTCGCTGGTGAATTTGCCGATTACAGTTGACTGCACGTTTTCGCCATCGAAAATTTTGGTTATAGCCTCGAGGTTTTCAGGCTTTACGGCGAGTACCATTCTTTCCTGCGCTTCGCTAATCCAGATTTCGGTATAGTTGAGGCCTGCATACTTTAGCGGGACTTTTTCCAAATTGACCTCGGCACCGAGCTCTTCCCCCATTTCACCGACGGCGCTGCTGAGCCCGCCGGCCCCGCAGTCGGTGATAGCTTCATACAGGCCCGCCTCGTTTGCCTGGAGTACTACATCGAGCATTGTCTTTTCGGTTATAGCATTTCCGATTTGGACGGCGTGCGAGAAGATAGTTTCATACTCATGAGTAATTTCACCGCTTGAGAAGGTTGCACCGTGGATACCATCACGGCCTGTTTTCCCGCCGACCACCACAATCAGATTCCCGGACTGTGGATGTTTAAAGCATTTGTTTTTGTCCATTATGCCGAGGTTGCCACAGTAGACCAATGGATTACCCAGATATCTTTCATCGAAATATATCGCGCCGTTGACCGTGGGTATTCCCATTCTGTTGCCATAGTCCCTGACGCCGGCGACGACACCTTTCATGATTCTTCTGGGATGCAGAACCCCTTTGGGGATGTCCTCGAGTTTTTTATCAGGCGGCCCGAAGCAGAATATATCGGTGTTGGCAATTGGCTTTGCGCCGAGGCCGGTCCCCATCGGGTCGCGGATTACTCCTCCAATGCCGGTAGCCGCTCCGCCATATGGGTCCAACGCGGAAGGGCGGTTGTGTGTTTCAACCTTAAAACAGATAGCCGAGTCCTCATCGAACTCTACCACGCCGGCATTGTCTGAAAAGACGGAAATGCACCAGCTTTTATCGAGCTTTTTGGTGGCCTCAAAAACTGTTTCTTTCAGCAGGTTGTCGAAATGCACCTCCCGGCCGTTGATTGTCATGTCGGTAGTGCTTTTTAGTGTTTTGTGAACGCAGTGTTCGCTCCATGTCTGTGCAAGGGTTTCAAGTTCAACGTCTGTTGGCTCTCTGCCGAGTTCGGTGTAATGTTTTTGGATTGTCTGCATCTCGACGAGGTTTAGAAACAGGTCCTTCGCCTTGCTCAGGGCTACCAATTGGTCATCATCGAGGCCGCGTACAGGCCAGTGTGTAATTTTCAGCTCGTAAGGCTTTAGATGCGGGCTGGGCGGCTCGGCCTCATTGCCGATTATGACATCTTCGATGCAGTCATTTGCCAGTATTTTTCTTGCGATTGTGTCGGTTTGCTTTTGGCTTATTTTGCCCAGCAGGATGTATTTTCTCGCGGTGCGTACGTTTTGGGCAGTTACACCCATATCCGTCATTGCAGTCATTACCGATTCGGCGACGGGGTCAGTGACACCGCTTTTGAGGTGTACCTCGATAAGTGTTGCCTTCGCCAGACCGGCCGGTGCGCCGCTTCGACCGATATAGTATTGCTCAGAAACTGAGTCAGTCAGGAGTTCTTTTGCCAGATGTTCGGCGAATTTTTTATCAAAATCGGCCTCTATAAGAAATACTTTAGCCGACTGGACCGCTTCAACAGAATCGATACCCAGTTCCCTGATATCTTCCAATACGCTGTTACCATGAACGTCTGCAGAGTGTTCCCTGCTGAAAACTTCGAAACGCCACTGTCTCACGATATCATTTCCTTCTTCTTAATCTTGTACTTTATCAATGCTGCCCGCTTTTCTCTTGCTTTTTTGAGCAGGTTTTCTGTTTGTTTTCTATTCCCGCTTTTAATTGCTTTTTTGAGCTTAGCAAGCTCTTTTATCACCTTGTCGATTCCCTTGGCGGAGTTTTCCGGATTTGTCAGGAGGATGTCGGCCCAGATGTTTGCCGGGCCTGACGCTATTCTGGATGTGTCGATAAAACCCTGTCCTGCAAATTGCAGCGTTTCGTTGCTGTTGGCGTTTATCAGGCCAGCAGCTACCATGTGAGGCACGTGACTTACATTTGCCAAGACTTTGTCGTGTTGAGTTGGTGTCATTACCTTAACGGAGCAGCCAAGAGCGGACCAGAAGTTTTTCAAAGTCTTCAGCGCCCAACGATTAGTTTTTGATGTTGCTGTGAGGACACACATGGCCTGGTCAAACAAATCATCTCGCGCGAACTCAATACCTCTTTGTTCCGAACCTGCGATGGGATGCGAACCGACGTAATGAACATTTTTGCGAAGTCTTTTGGCTGCCCACCTGTGTGGCAGGACCTTTGTTGAGCCGACATCGGTGACGATACAACCAGCAGGCAGAGAGCGGGAAATTGTTTTGAAGATTTCCTCGAATGTATATATCGGGGTAGCGATGATGACGAGGTCGGCGTTGGAGACAGCGGCTTTCATGTCATCCACGATTTCGGCGGCAACGGCCAGTCGGTTTGCTTTTTTGCGAGTAATGGGGCGGTGAGTGTGGCCTACAACTTTAACTGAAGGCAAAGAACGCAAAACCGTCAATGTTATGGAGCCGCCCAACAGACCGAGGCCTATTACTGATATTTGCTTTAAGTCCTTCAAAATAAAGACCTTACAGAAATATACAATAAAAAAGATTCTGTTAAAAATTATAGCAAGGACGCACGAATGTCAATTTTTTTCTTTTATTTATGCCACTAAAATGGTAATATACCGACTTTAATAGAGAAGAGCTAACGGATATAGCAAAAAAAGTAATGCCTGATCTCGCTGTTTGCGGGCAGGATTTTTTTATGGATATTATAGTCCCGTGTGCAATTCGGTTTTGTACACAAGGCTGATTTAGGTATTTTGACAGATAACATGCCAGATAATGGTAATAACATAAATGACGGTGACCATCTGGACTTTGAGGAGAGGGTGGCGGACCTCGATCGCCAGATGAATGAGCTCCGGCGGCTAAGCTCTATCAAAGGGATTGACTATTCTGCGGAGATTCGGCGCCTGCAGCAGGAGCAAGTAGCGGAATTGAAGCGAACTTATTCGAACCTGACTGCCTGGCAGACGGTCCAAGTTGCCAGGCATCCCAAGCGGCCGCTATTTAACGATTATCTCGATCTTATGGTGAAAGACTTCCGTGAGTTGCATGGCGACAGGAACTTTGGCGACGACCGGGCGATAGTAACAGGACTCGGACAAATCGGCAGGGAAAAAGTCCTGATTGTCGGTCAAAACAAGGGCAGAAGCACCAAGGAAAAAGTGAAATGTAACTTCGGGTGTCCAAATCCGGAAGGTTACCGCAAGGCAATGGCGAAGATGAAGTTTGCCGCCAAATACAATATTCCTATTGTCACCCTAATCGATACACCTGGCGCATATCCTGGTGTTGGAGCCGAAGAACGGGGCCAGGCGCAGGCAATAGCGGTAAATCTGATGGAGATGTCGCGTTTGCCGGTGCCGATAATTTGCATCGTGATTGGTGAGGGAGGCTCGGGCGGCGCACTTGGAATAGGCGTCGGTGACAAACTTGCGATGCTTGAATTTGCGTATTATTCCGTGATATCACCCGAAGGTTGTGCGGCGATTTTGTGGCGTGACGGATCGCAGGCGGCGGACGCCGCTGAGGCGCTTAAACTGACAAGCAAAGATTTGCATAAACTCGGGCTAATCGATGCTGTCATTTCCGAGCCTCTTGGCGGGGCGCATCGTAATATTCATGACACCGTCTACAGCGTCGAGAAATATATCGTCAGAACGCTGGCTGCGCTGAAACGCACAAAGGTTGAGAACCTGCTCGACAACAGGTATAAGAGATTGCGTTCGATAGGCAGCAGCGACGTCGATATTCTTCGAAGAAAAACCCAGCTGAGCAGAGACAAAATCAAAGCAGCGGTAAAAGCTATTCCCCGCAAACCCAGAGAGGCAGCAGGTGTAAAAGTTTGATATTGCCGCTAAAAGCTCCTCATTGACTGAACCTTCTCGACAACGTTATCGATATTTGTGATTTGGATATTTTAGTGGGGAACTGGTTCGAAGAGGTTAAGCAGCTGGTTGTTTTTATGAATCGTTTGTAACTTCTGTTGGTTCTCTGCCTTCTTCGATGGCCGTTATTTTCCTTACTCTTCTTTGGTGCCTTCCGCCGCTAAAGTCTGTGGTAAGCCAAACTTCAACTATTTTTCTCAGCAGCACCTCTCCGATAAGGTCTCCCGAGACACAAAGTACATTAGCGTCATTGTGGTGGCGTGAAATTTGTGCGCTTAGCTCATCGTGACACAGTGCAGCCCTGATTCCTTTTACTTTGTTTGCGGTTATGCTCATTCCAATTCCGGTTCCACAGGCTAAAATGGCTTTGTCTGCCACTTTCTGTGAAACGGCGATTGACGCCAGATAGGCCGGGTCAGGATAATCAACGGGGTCATTGCTTTTTGTCCCAACATCGACACATTCATGTCCCAATTGGGTAACTATAGCCTTAATTTGCTCCTTGGCTTCAAAACCACGATGGTCACTACCGACTACTATTTTCATATTACAAGCTCACCAATTCTTTCTTTTACAGCCTTTTCTATCATGTTGGCACAATCATTATAAACCTGTTGGCTCTGACCGATTGGGTCAGGTACATCTTTATTTGCTGCTAACAGCAGGCACTTTTTTGCGGCGTTACTGCTAAGGGCAGCGACATGCTGGCGATGCATTTGGCCCAGTGCGAATATGAGGTCAGATTCTTCAATGAGCAATTGGGATAGAGTCTGACTTCTATGTGCCTTTATATCTATCCCTTTAGCTGCACATGCTGTAACAGCTTCCGGACTGGCCGGCATGCCGGGTGCATCTATAACACCAGCAGATAACATTTTATACCCCATTTTCTCGAGATGGTCAACCTTGCACTGCAATTTTTCTGCCAGATATTTCCGGAAGATTCCTTTGGCCATAGGACTTCTGCATATGTTTCCGGTGCAGATAAAGAGGAACTTGACCGTTGAGATAGCATCGATATCGGCCTGTGAATGCAGGCCGGGCCTTAAAATTTCAGCGCCTTTCTTACCTATTTTCACAACCGTGCTGCTTTTTCTGTATTTGCAGGGGCCCGCATCCAATACCAGCTCGATTTGGCCCGAAAAGCTGGCTAAAACATGGTCAGCATCTACTGCCGGCGGTTTTCCTGTCATATTTGCGCTGGGCGCTACTACGGGTCTTGTGCTTTTCTGCAAAAGTATCGAGGCTACAGGGCTGTCGGGACAGCGTATACCTATGGAATTGTTTTTATAGAGGTTCTCAAATACTTCCGGCTCAAGGACTTTGCGTTGGTTTTCAATTTGCAGGTTTTCCAACTCGAAAACGATGGTCAATGGTCCGGGCCAGGCTTTGTTAATCAGTTTTTGTGCCCTCAGGCCGACAGCAGGGAGGTACTTTTTGATGGCGGTTTTTTGGCCTATATGCAGAGTGTAATATTTGTCGGGAGGGCGGTTCTTGAGGCTGTCGAGACGTTTTAGCGACTCATTATTGACCCTGCAGGCAATGCCGTAGACAGTTTCAGTAGGAAAGGCCACAAGGGCACCTGAGTCTATCTGCTGGGCAGCTTCAGTGATTTTGGCTACATCGGGATTACTGGCATCGAGTTTTATAACCTTCGTTTTCATGGGGTCTTAAGCATACAGCAAATAGTGTGAAATGGCAAGAGACTTCGTGGGGGGCTGAGCTTAGACTTAAGAGTTGCTGATGCCTGTTTCGGGCCGGGATTTTAAGCTGGATTATAGGACTTGTGAAATGCAAATTGACGGTTGCAATCAGAATATTTGCCAATAATTTGGCGAAAAAAAGCGAAAAAGCCCGATAATAGCATTGGCAGGAGGGAGCAATGCGAAAGCAGGAAATTTTTTACTGCAAAGGCCGGTATTTTACCCAAATACTCTAATCTATCCAAATTAACATTGCCGATAGATTTATAAACTGATGGAACGATTGACGGACCGATGATGAAGATAATGGAGATTTAGTTATGGAAACTTTAATCGAGCAGCGCAAGGAGAGTCGGACGGAAATACCGTGGCCGGTGAGTGTTTGGCTGCCGGAGGCGAACAGGTTTTTTAACGGGAGAAGTTCGAATATAAGTAAGACTGGGGTGTTTGTTGTGGTGCCGATGACAACGCCGGTCAGGACGGGGCATATTGTGGAAGTTAACTTTCCCCGGACCGAGACGCTGGCCAAAGAAAAAGGTTCCTTTGCGCGTATCAAGAGTGGGAAAGTGGTTAGAATTGAGCGTGAAAACCTGCTTAGCGACGCGAAAATCGGTTTTGCTATAGAGTTTTTGTAGCATCCGGCCAGCTGCTCAATAATGGCGAAGAGCGGTAGAGCAGGGGGTAGCTGAATAAGGTGAGGGGGGCAGATGACACATCAGGGCATAAGTGCACACGTCATAAGTGTATAAGTTCAAATTTCAGATTGACGCAAATTGGTAGATTCTCGGCGCATTTGCCCTTCGAAAAACTCCGGGTGAGGCCATTTCGATTTGACGCAAAGTGGTAGGTTTGGGACTGATTTGCGGCAAAAAAAGGTGTATTTTTTGTCATTTTTTTGTATTTTTTTGTAAAAAGCGCGCACTTTTTGTAATTTTTTGTCATTTCTTTGTATTTTTTGTAATTTTTTTGACAATTTTGGGCGGAGTTCGCGCTTTCTCTCTCTTTTGGTCTATGGGGGGTGAGCGATTTCTTAAAATGGGTAGGATGGTTAAGGTAGGGAAGTTTTCTCTGTCGAGGTGGGTTTTTTGTCTTCGGAGGTTTTTCTCGCGGGCGGGTTTACACTGGCCGTGTGTTTTGGTTTTCTTTTTTTTTGAGCGGGTTGGGATAATTTTCGCTCAAAAAAGTTTAGATTTAGGCTTATGGCCGGAAGTTGTTGACGGAAGTGGATAGGGGTATCTAAATGATTATTGATTATGGATGATTGATGATTGGAAGGAGTGGCTGTAATTGATTAGGGATTATTGATGATTGATAATTGGAAGGGATGGGGATATAATGTTGGGTGGAGCGGACGGCGGTCCGGGAAACTCTTTTGTACTTAGCAAGTTGTAATTTGTTGTTTGTATATTAAATCGGGAATCATAGTTTGAAGCATGTTACTAACAAAATAAATAAAAGAGCCATTTTCCCATGGCTTTGTGCGATAGTTGTTTTTTGCTGTGTCGCATTTTCCATATCATACGTTTCCAAGGAAATGGCTCAAAGTTGTATAGGCCGTATCGTAGTATTCGTAATTTGGCTCATAGTATTATCGCCTGGAATGAGTTGTTTGCTTTCCATCAAAGAATTCAGAAGACAATTTAGACTTTTTGAAAAATCGGAAAGTGAGGGGAAGGAATAGGGTTTTTTAAATGATAATTGATTAGGGATTATTGATGATTGGAAGGTGGAAAAAATTTGTGTGGTGAGGGAAAGGGAAAATAGTGGGAGGAAATGGGCAAAAATCAAGGGGGCAAAAAGATGGGCGAAATAGAGAATAACGCTGAAAGGGAAAATGGTATAGCTAAACTGTTACTTATTATAATTTCCCTGCCAATTCCTATAGCTACGCTGTATATGAGCATATTTGGATATAGAGAATACGGCACAAATAAAGTTTATGTCGCTGGCCTTTGTTTTATTTGTTTAAGTTCGTGGGCGGGTTTGTGTTTCCTGCAATTCTGGCGTCCTGATACACTCGTACACAAAATAGCCAAATTTATATTATATATAGTTGGGTTGGTCGTACTTGCAGGTACTTTTTTTATTATATTGCTGGGCCATGCTCTTTCACAAAGTCTCTAAGGTGTGTCGAAATGCTTGATGCAAAAATAAAGTCAAAGCTGCTCCCAATGGTAAATAACAAAAAGAAAAGGCAAGGTGAATATTGTGGTAAATTTTTGGTTTGACGGGGTCTGGAAAGGGGGGTATTATGTTGGGCAGTGGTTGAGAGGAACCACGATTGGAGTGTGTAGCGATTTGGGAAACTCTTTTGTACTTAGCAAGTTGTATTTTGTGGTTGGTTGTGATCAGATGACGTGATAGAATGACTTTGAAGCTTAGGAGTTAGAATTCCAATGAAGTGCTGGGCCATATGTCCTCTTTGCAACGCGCGTATTTCGCGGATGGGTGTTTTTAGCACAAAGGTGAAATGCAGAGCTTGTGGTGTGATGTTACGTCAAAATGCAAAATGGGACTGGATTGGTTGTGGAATTATCGCTTTTCTCATAGTTTTTTTACCGCTTGTGATAGTTTTTTCACTCCTTTTTTTTTGTCCTTATTCAGTGCATGCTTCTGTTCTTACTTTATCAGTTATGGTAGTGGTACTTAGTCTCGTAGGTTTTATCGTAGGTTTTATATTGTTTCCATACATAAGTAAGTATGAAATAGATCCAAAACATGATAAGTCAAATTCAACAGGAGAGGAAAAGGAATAAATAGAGAAAAATTTTGTGTGGTGAGGGGATGGAGAATTGATTAAGGATTATTGATTAAGGATTAAAAAGGCAGGACACAGAATACAGGACACAGAATACAGGACACAGAGGATTTGGGAAAGTCTTTTGTACTTAGCAAGTTGTATTGTTGTTAACCGCGGATTACGCGGATTACACAGATTAAGCAGATTATTAGATATGTGGGAAAAAAATTGTGCGGTGAAAGGGGACAAGATGAAATGGGTAAAGGTTTTTTTCGGTTCAGTTGCAGGGCTGTTTGCTTTGGCCCATTGTATTTATTTTCCGATGCTTCTTTTGCGGGGCGAGCATGTTTCTTCTTTGATGGGCAGTCTGGGCGGTCTGCTTATTGGGGCAGCAATCAGTATAGCATTGTTTCGGAGTGCCTTTGGGAAAAAGGAAGTAAAAGGGCAAAGATGATGAAAGATAAAGAATAGGAATAGGTAAAAAAATTATTGTGTGGTGAGGGGATGTTATTAACAAGGTAGGTTTCTTATGAAATATCGAAAAAAGAAGCTGATAATTGCCATCGTGGTTGTTCTGTTGGCTGCGTTAATTCTCAATGCCATATTTACATGGGGAATAATGTTTGATCACTATGGCGGATTTGGATCGTCAACAACAAGTTTATTTGAAAATATCGTTACTGATGGATACGCATATGTAAGCCTGGGGGGAGATATCAGTAATCTAATATTTCGCATCCCTTTTGTTTTTTCGGTGTATGGTATAGAATCTCCTCCATATGCTATCAATATTGCTGTTCGCGATAACACAGGATTGCTTAAAAGGTGTTTTTGGGAATCGGTAATAATAGAGTATGTTGATGGCCAGAAAATCGACCATAACTTTGATTGGGTGAGGGAGTTTAATAACAAATTTTCAGGTATGCAAGAGAAGTATGTTATTGATAAATTGCCTGTAACCGTTGACAGAAGGCAAAGCTGTAATATCAGATTCGTAGGTTATTTTGTTAATAAAGAAGGCGTTAAAATTTCGTTTGATACCACAAAACACTTTGAATACGAATCCCACAAATGGAGTATATATCGTGCTGCTGGCTCATTCTAAATTAAGTAACGCTGATTTTTAAGTAAATAGAAAATTTGGTTTTGTGTGGTGAGGGATTATTTAAATGATTATTGATTATGGATTATTGATTAATGGAAGTGGGAAAAATTTTGTGTGGTGAGGGAATGGGAGGTAGTTGTAAAAATGTTTTGTTTTGTTGTTTTTTTAACGGCAACTCTTTGGCACTAAGCAGCGGTGTAGGCGGGTTAGGGTAAGCGTGCCGGCGAGGCACAGCCGTGAGATGGGAATGAATCCGCCACACGGATGGCGGATAAATCTCACGGGTGGAGGTTTCGAGGTTAGGCTGCGCGTCCGCCACACGGATGGCGGATGAATATTTAAGAAGGGATGGGAAGTAGTTAAACAGGACGGGAAATAAATTTGGGGAAGATTTACATTTGCGGAGCGGTAAGTGACCCCCAGCGTGCGAGCTGAGGGCTAAATCCTAACGCCTAAACGACAGGCGTTAAAGGGTTGTTCAGGACAAGTTCACAGTGAGTTTTTCAACCTCATTGAGGTAATAGAAAAAAGATTATCTGCTCAATCAGGATATGCGTACTTGAGATTGTGGTTTGCGAAATCAAGGTAGCAGATGTGCGGTTTCTGGTTTTCATCGAGGGCGATTGACGTGTACCTGCCCACATCGCCGGCGCTGTCGACGGTTTCGATGTCCCAAGTTGAGCCGTTGAAGGCAGCGTACTTGAGGTCGATGTCGGAGGCATCATAGTAGCTGATGTGTGGCCGGCCGGCGGTATCGAGTGCAATGGCTGAGTCGTAGCCGACCCATCCGTTGCTGTCGACAGTCTGTAAGTTCCATTTTGAGCCATCGAAGGTCGCGTACCTAAGGTCGCCTTTTGGATAATCGGTGTAGCTGATATGCGGGCGGCCGGCGGCCACGAGTGCAATTGAAGTTTTTATTACGATGACGCCCGGGATGTCAAACGGGGTGAAGTTGACATTTTAGCCGACGAAGGCAGCGTACTTGAGGTCATAGTTTGTCGAGCCGGTGTAGCAGATGTGGGGGTTCTGGTTTGCATCGAGGGCAATTGAAGAATCCCAGCCAACAACCCCGTTGCTGTCGACCGTGGCGATGTTCCATTTCGAGCCGTTGAATGTCGCGTACATAAGGTCATAATTTTTGGAATCGGCGTAGCTGATGTGCGGTCGGCCTGCGGGATCGAGTGCGAGTGATGTAAAGCTTCCCATCTGCTGAGAGCTGTCGAGAGTCCGGATGTCCCATGTTGCGCCATTGAAGTCAGCGTAGTTGAGTTGTTCCCTGGCCTGGTTATCGTAACTGATGTGCGGTTGTCCAGCTGCATCGAGGGCAATAGCTGTAAAAGTGTTGTAGCCCGAGACTCCAGTGCTGGTGACGGTTTGGATGTTCCAAGTTGAGCCATTGAATGCGGCGTACTTGAGGCTGCCTTTGGTATAATCGATGTAGCTGATGTGCGGTTGGCCTGCTTTATCGATGGCAATGGAAGTAGTTCGGCCAACGTCAGAAGTGCTGTCGACGGTCTGGATGTTCCAGTTTGAATTTGCACGGGCGGGGCAGGTAAGGCATGGGGCTGACAACAAAAGAAGTGCTATAGAGATATGAAAAACAAATCGGTTCTCCATTTTCCTATATCCTTTAAAAAGGTCATCAAACTTCGACATATAAAAATCCGCGTAATTAATCTTAGCAAATTGACGTTGAAGTATCAAGTATTTGCTCTTTTAAAGCCGCTTTGGGGTAATGAAAAAGGGGTGTTGACAATTCTGTTTTGCGGTGTTATTATCTTGGTCAAAGAGCGTTATAGAGTTCTGGAACGGGTATTATAGAGTTTGGTCTAATCGGAGAAGAAAAATGAAAAACAACAATATCAAGAGACGTGATTTTCTAAAAGGTGCCGCAGCAACGGGAGCGGGTCTGATTATTCTGCCGAGCGGGGTGTTGTCGGGGCAAAACGCGCCGAGCAATAAGCTGAATATCGCGCTGATAGGGGCTTACGGTCGTGCGCTTGCTCATTACCGGGGACTGAAAAATGAGAACGTGGTGGCGTTGTGCGACGTGGATGAAAATCACCTCGCGCTGGCGGCGAAGGAATTCCCCAATGCGAAGCACTACGCCGACTGGCGAAAGTGTCTCGAGCAAAAGGACCTGGACGCGGTGGTCTGCTGCACGCCGGACCATTCACACGCGTTTATCGGGGTGTGGGCGATGAACCGGGGGCTGCACCTTTATATGGAAAAACCAATGGGTATCAGCGTGGAAGAGGTCCGCCTGGTGCGGGCGACTTATTTGAAGAATAAAAATAAACTCGCGACACAGCACGGAACGCAGCGTCACCAGAAGCCTAATTTTGACCGCGTGCGCGAATTGATTCATGATGGAGCGATCGGGGAGTTGAAAGCGGTGCATGCGTGGGGTGACCGTCAGCTTCGTCGCGCGGGTTATCCGGCCGGGAAGGGTGAGCCTCCTAAAACACTGAATTACGATTTGTGGGTGGGGCCATCACCGTATCATCCGTATAGTCCTGAATACTTTTCCGGCGAACCGGGCATGAACTGCCTGCAGTGGAACATGTATTGGGATTTCGGGACGGGACAGGTCGGCGACATGGGCAGCCATACAATGGATTTGGCGTGGAATGTAATCGAGGCAGGGATACCGCTGTCAGTTGAAGCGACGGGTGACGAATTCAATCCCGAAGTAACGCCGGTCGAACTAAAAGCGGTGTTCAAACATCCGGCGAACAGTTGGCGGCCGGCGATCGACGTTATCTGGTACCAGGGCGGAGCAATGCCGTCATCACCGAGGGATTATGTTGATTTGAACAAGATAGGGCACGGGGTGCTGTTCAAGGGCAGCGAGGGCTTTGTCGTGTCGTCGTTCGACGAGAGGCTGATAATTCCTTTCGGAGATGAGGCCGACATGACCTACTACAAGCGACGCGGGAAGGATGAAGTCATCGAGCCGATGGGGGACTTTCAGCAGGAATGGATAGATGCGTGTAAGGGCGACCTGAAGACGTCTTGCGATTTGGAGTATGGCGGCAATATGATGGAGCAACTGCTGCTTGGTCTGGTAGCGTACAGGGTCGGCAAGGAAATAGAGTACGATGGCGTCAACGGCCGTGTTACCAATAGTGATGAGGCGAACGCTCTTCTTAGCCGTAAATACCGACCGGGATGGGTCCTGAACGGATAATGGAGACCATGTTCATTCTGGTCTTCAGACGAGCGACGGCGGCTGATGCAGCGGTGACACTGACACACTTACGGCTGGTACGGTGAGTGAGGGGGACAGCAGTTTAGGGCGTAACAAACCTTAACAGGACCAGGACAAATAAAAAGCAGGCAACGAGCAAAGCGGCCCTGATTATGCGTAGCTTTAGTGTTTTGGGCTGGACGAGCTTCCAAACAAAAGCCCAAACGGCAATGATAATCCATAATCGCAGAACAAGTGAAATAATCCTAACAAGCATAGTGCTATTTTACCCATTTTAACGCACTAAGTCAAGGGGGGAACATCCCATTTTGACATGATTTTGGCATAAATTTAAGTAATTTTAAGTGGTAAGCCGAATATACTGCCGGACGCTTAAAGTATCTCTAAAGTGCATTACTACTCAATTTAGGAGAACCAAAGATGCGTTTTTTTGAAGAAATGAAAAAATGGCTTGGTGAGGTTACTGAAATTTTCCTGCTATTGATTGCCATAGGGATTGCCGCGGGTATCCTTTTTGGCGACACAGTCCCTTTCTTTAGCGGTATAGTCGGTAATCTTACAGCACTAATCGCCAGTCTTGGCGAAAACGGTCTTGTCGGCCTGATTGCTTTGAGCATCATTCTCTACCTGTTCAACAAAAGAAGAGTTACAGCTTAGAGTCATACTTCCTTCGCATCAACAGACGCAACAACAACCGATAAAATAGAGACAGTTGTTTTTGGGTGATGCGCTCAGGCTCCCTGCCCAGTATATTAAGGGAGGGGGGGAGAGAGTTTGAATTTAGAATAGAGAATTTAGGATATAAAATTGG
>Ga0307379_10004679_pt1 | contig 19420 bp, 11 predicted proteins | sample UN2MG_FD_202237 | JGI IMG/M metagenome (GOLD analysis project Ga0307379, IMG submission 202237) | Soil microbial communities from Risofladan, Vaasa, Finland - UN-2 | ecosystem: Environmental > Terrestrial > Soil > Coastal area > Acid sulfate soil | place: Finland: Risofladan, Vaasa | collected... | reverse complement strand
GTATATGACCCTGAGATACGGTTGCGTAGTCTCCGCTTGGAGCGACAAAGTTCTGCCATATCCATGACGACCATTGCGACCCGTCCCACGATGTTAGTTCACCAGACGTCCAGTTCATATCCTGGACATCGATTAGCCCACTAAATGACGGAGCGCAGGTCACATCTGAATTGATCCATTCAGTACCATTCCATGACAGGTGGTGACCTGACGTTAGGGCAGCAACTGTAATATTTACGTCATCTGTGAGACCAGAAAGAGCAGTCGGCGCATCCGCACCAGCAGCTCCAGTAGCACCAGCAGCTCCAGTAGCACCAGTGGCTCCAGTAGCACCAGTGGCTCCAGCAGCACCGGCGGCGCCGGCTAAACCAATATCTGCCAGGAACCAACCATTAGTTATGATACCATTGAAATCAATCTGGGTCGTATCGGTATCTGTATGTTGAACACGTACATCAATCTCGGTAAATGTCTTATCGACAACAGTAGTTTGTGGATAATTACCAAGGTTATGAGTAAACGTGAATGTTTCCTCAGCAGTAAACTGTTCAATATAGCGTCCACTAACGTTAGTGCTTTCAGGGTCAGACGGAACAAAGGCGTTGCCGTTCCACGCCACATGCATACCAGACGTCCATCCACTACCCTGAACATCAGTAAGTCCGCTAAGACTGAGGATAGGATCTGCAATCAAGTATGGTAGCCACCGCGCGCCATCAAAACGAGACATATACCCAGACGTCCAACCTGCAGATTGCGTATCCGTAAGGCCGCTATAGCTCAGCCCGCTAAATGCAGAGGCGCTTCCAAATGTGTATGCTGTCCCATCGCACTTCAGGATGTTCTCTACATAGAGATTACGGACGCACCGGCCGGGCAAGCCGATATCCAGATACACCGAGCTAGGGCTGGCGAATCTCTCTGAGTCCGGTGGGGAAATGGTACCCCACATGTCGAGATCACTCTCGAACCATTCGAACCTTTTGCCAGTCCATTTAAACCTCACAGCTAACCCCCATTCCTTGAGTTAGCCGATAGTCGATGACTAGGACAAATCTTACGCATGTATGATCCTATTAGCTAGGAGTTCCCCAAACAAAGACTCGAGCATTGAAGCCATCGCCAGAGAATCCTGACACAAACACTAGGTCACCAGCTACAAGATCGGTATTGGTGAAGCTAGCAGTTGCTGTTGCGCTACCAGGGTTGGAGGCAGGAATAGCAAGTCCACTATAGATGAAGGCATTGACAGAAGAGCGATTACGATAGATACCAAGCGTCAAGCCAGTTGTTCCGCCAGCTTCAAGAGTACCAGCAACACGTGTTACAGTATAACCTGCAGGAACGTATGAGTACCCACCAGCATATGTAAGGTCGCTAGGCTGCGCGCCGGTCCAACCACTTGTAATTAGCCCTGAAGTAGAGTTATCCCAAGGAAGCGATACTACACCAGATGGAATCACGCCATGGAGTCCGCTAATCTTGATGTCGAAATCAGCAATTTGAGTAAGGCGCGCTGTGATACTATTGGTATCACTTAGGTCACCAACATCTAGTCCATGTGTATTCGTTGTAGTTACCGTACCTGTACCAACTTTCTCTCTGTGAGTCTTAAGCGAGTCTCCCGAGAGTCCGGAGCCTGCGAAGGTAACAATGCTGTCACCTGAAATATCTTCGACGAATTCTTTCACACGCCAGATAGAGTCCTGGATATCATAGGTGGCCGGCTGGCCAGTAGTATAGTCGAATGCTGAAGTAACATCGATACCACTGATATCTGTCGGACGTAGCCCTGCGTTCAGGGTAATGTCACCTTGTACAATATTGAACGACGAAGGATTGATTGAGTTGTCGGCAATACCAGCTGCGATACCAGAGGCTGTAAGAAAACCAGTGGTCGTAGTGTTGATTGTACGAACAATACCGATGAAGTAGTTTAGGCTGTTCTCAATCTCAGCAAGAGTTGCGGGGTTAGTGCTCTCGCTAGAATCGATGGCGCCAAGTCGAGCATTGATTGTATTGATGCGCGCATATAGGGCATCAACATCTTGACTCAACTTTACTGACGTTTCTTTAACTGTCTTGGGCCGTCCCTGTGACGCGTTATAGAAGAACGAGTTAGACGTATCTGTCCAATCGTTATCTGTAAGCAACGTCTTGCCATCGAGGCCTTCGGTCACAACGCTAAAGTCGTTGTAAGTACCCGCCGCACCCAGTCCGTTGAAGACCGGAATGATTGTATTGTTTACGAAGTAATACAGCTCAGCTAGATCATGAAGGATCTCTTCGAAGCTGTCGTTTACATCGCTTGAGCGATTCGGCCCACCCTTCGCCATTCGGCGAAGACTTTGCGCCGACTTAAGTTTATTGAAGTCTGCCATGATTAAAACCCCGCGATCACGACGTAACCCTTAAGTAGGGGCGTGAATCGTTCGTTATTTGACGTCATCTTTGCTACCAATGTAATACTGGTTACCTGTGTGACGTCTGCACTCTTATACTTGTATCGAATAGCATGCTGCTCAAAACGCCAGCCCTCTACCGTATTGGTAATAACAGGTGGGCGATCAATCTTGATTAATGGATTTCGTTCACGGATAGCAAAGAACCTTGTGTCAGTGTTATCGATGTTCTTGATGAGATCAAACGCTGCCACCATCTTGAGTTCTTCAGCTGCCACAAACGATGCTCCTGGATAGACTGCTGAGCCAGGGATACCTTCGATGATTAGCTTATGGTTGTGAGGGAACAGAGGGTCATTGCCTTCAGACTCGGCAGGCTTCCAGTTAACTTCGTGCGTCCTGAACTCATAGAATCCTGGCTCGAGGATATTAATACCGTTGCGCTTCTCTCCATTGATGAAAGCAAAGTTGATACCAAGGTTGATCTCAGTATCTTGTTCTATTTCGAAGACACAGTTATAATAACTGTTTTCAAGCTTCCAACCTGACGGAATTCCATCGATTACTACACCAGCCTGGTAGGTGTTTCGGAACATCCGTACACTCTCCTGGATGAAATCATCTTGTAGTACTAGATCGATCAATGCATGGTTTGCGTCAAATCTTGACTTGACTTTTGCCTGGTCAGATCGACTCTCAAGTACTGTGTTGAGTACGATCTCTTTTCCTGGCTCGATTCTAGTCAATAGATTAGTATCATTGGCTGTGCTGATGTAATAAATAATGTCAGTACCAGGCGGCCGCTCGTCTGACGCGTCGACTCGCAACCGGTTGATTGGCTGGGATACACGCGTCAGCTTTTCGACAAGCTGGATAGGCTGTGTAACCACGTCAGCTCTTGGATAATATGTGGTCTCCCAGATCTCTAAATTATCTAGTCCAAATTCATAGACCTGAACAGTCTCGCCGCGGTTCATTTCGAAGCTTGGGCGCCGGCGAGTCATTTCGAGCCTGATATAACGTGCTACGGAGGGTGTCATGGCGATCTCTGCAGCCTCTGCCTTGTAGAAGCGCCTAGGAGCCATCTCCTGCCACTTTGTCCCATCGGGGGACGTGAGTACTCGGAGACCCACTCCGTCCTCACTGTCGGCTTCCAGGGGCGTCAAACCAACGCGTGAAACGTTCAGAGCCTTTCCAAGGTCTACCTGGAGGGCAAGTGTCTTCTCGCCTGATTCTCGGCTCACCAATTGGTGCACCCAGTAGGACTCACTATCATCGGTCATGTGTAGGAACGACGATCCTCGTGCTAGATTCAGCCCAAGGTAGGGTCCTTTTACTACCAAGACATCGAAGGCGCCAGGCTTGAGGTGTGTGAGGTCATGCTTGGTGGCGAAAGGCCTTTTCTTGAGGCCTGCTGTCTGGGCTGCAGAATTAAATTCAGCTGTGGTCTTCTGCTGATCAATATTGTCGAGGCTGGCAAAGCTGTCATAGTTAGACAGGTGCATGCCGTTCTGTCTGGCTAGTTCGAAGGTACAGAGCTCGAGGGTGGTGTTGTTAGCGTCCCGCCCCACTAGTGCAATATTATTATTTGCTCGGTCGAAGATTCGCCGGCCTCGATCTTTGATCTCGTCGCCGGAGGTCTGGATTGTCTTCATCTCTAAGATAAATGTATCCAGAGTCTTCATGATCCTGGCCGCGGAGCCTTCAGACATCCACTCCGGATCATACTTCACCCTACTGCCGTTCTGACCGGCATTCTGTAGGATGGCCTGATTCTCGAGAGAGCGAAGCCCTTCCATACCTGGAGACCTACCTAGCTTTAGGAACCGCCTACTTAGCAGGTCTAGAAAGATAAGTCTTGCGTAGACATCCAAGATCATTACTGCTTCTCCCTCAACACTCCGAGATCATATGCAAGATGCTCTATCCAGATAGCAAGTGGTTGGAATCGTTTCCATTTCGTGGATCCACACTCTAAGCAGAGGTCATCCAAGAGCATAGAGCGTCCCTTTTCTGGGCGGGCGCCCATCTCTCTACCACACCATGTACATGCAGGATTCATATTAACCCTTTGAAACCTTTAGTTTATAGCCATACAGGATAGGTGTGTAATACCTCTGGACCTTTGCTGGGTCCTGTGCGAAGTTTTCCACGACACTATATCGTACGAGAATAGAGCCCTCTGGGGAATCGAGAGCCTCGTCTAGACTATTAATTGTGACTGATAGAGCCTGAAGGTCCACTTCGAAGTCGGTGCCCTGTAGTAGCTCCTTGTTGGCGACGTATGAAACTGCGATATCGCTGAATTCATACTGTACAATAGTATAGGCAGGAATGGGATCGAAGGTGTATAGGATACCATTCTCATAATCAACGGTGTAGTCGCCGCCCACCAAGAGCTCGTCCTTGCCATTAATAAATCTGACTTCCTGCACAAGTTTGGTTCCGTCGATGTCTCTCTGTGTAAGGGTGCCCACACTTGAGCCAGTCAGGCTATTGCCATAGACGTCCTTCACGGGCTTCGGTGCCACTGTGATATTATTCAGACTATCTTTTGTCACGATTCTGTCATCGAAACTATTAATATCATCAGATAGGTGGATGAAGCGAATCGAGTTCTTGACGACCTGGTCATGCTCGAGGTTGACTCGAGTAGCGCCAGTAGGCAGTATAAACCCCTTGATGAAATCATCGGAAGGAACAAACGTGAAGTTTGTCTGTGGCACTGTGTCTTGAAGCGGACGCTTAGACGCTGGTACAACATACTGTTCGCCAGTTGAGCTATCATCAGTCCCCATCTTTGCAGTACTAATTTCAATAGTCGGATTGGACATGTAGTATTCATCGAATGGCATCCAGATGAAACGATTGTCCTTGAACAGGAAGAAGTATCTTGTTGATGTGGTCTCTGTAGAGCCAGAGATTGTTACTACAGAGGTTGTAGCAAACGATAGGTCGTTCTTGTTCACAAGGACGGAGTCATCGTCGAGAACAATCTTCTTACTGCCTTCACCAAACTGCCACTCCAGGTCGCGCTTTGGACTGTAGTAGTAGTTGATAGATGCGTTGCCTTCTGTAGGTGTATCACTGAATGTATAGGCAATGCCGTTGGTGAAATCAATGGAGTAGTCGCCCGCGCGCGTCAACTCATCCTTGCCATTGATGAAGCCCTGCTCTGTGCCAAATGCATCAGCATTAAATGTTGGGCGATAGATCTCAAGCTCATCGCTAGAGTATAGCTCGGTATTGTATTCGCTTCGCACATCCACGATGCGTGCGACTGCGTCATACTCCACATACCCAGGGAAATCAGAGTCTGTTGTATTGTTGGCAGCTGTGCTGACACCGGCCCAGACTTTCACTGGAGCGAACTGGTTACCAGAAATAATAGGAATGGTTGACCAGTTACCACTCGCAAAAATGATTGTGTCGTCAAACTCAAGAGCCCCACGATCAAGTGGAATATGCTGAAGCACAAAGCTTGTTACACCAGCAGGGACTGCCTCTCGTACGCGCAGTGACTGCAAGATATTGTTCTGGGCTAGAGGATGTTCAGTTGCGCCACGACGAAGAATCTCTTGAGATATCTTGGCTGGCTTGCCAGTCCACGTCACATCGATATTGCTGCTATTGAAATCATGGCTATGGTCTAACTCTATTTCGAATGGGCTTGTGTCGGGAATAACGATCTTCTCAGCTGGAGCCTCGAGTCGAATATCTGCCTCTGGCACTTGACCCTTAGTGTTATTGCCAAACTTGATCTGCTTGTTATTGTAGTCAATCGTATAGTGAGTATCTCCTGGGCTAGAGCTGTCGAAGTTAGCGACCCGTGTCCAAGCATACCCATTGATCTTTACTGTTTCCGTGAATGGCTTTACAGCAACTGGCATATCAACAGTAAGGTTGTCCTGTCCACCACCCGTACCAATGAGCGTACCCTCCTTGCCAATCGCAGCGATTGGGCGGAAGATCCGTAGTGTGTCTTGTACAGGAAGTGTTTGTAGCGAAAACGTTAGTGGAATCTGTCCTAGTGGAAGAGACTCACTCACAGTCTTCACTGTGCTAGCCAGCGGTGCGGCAATACCGTTAAAGTTCTCAGTATTCCGCACCGCCGTCAACCGTAGCCGCGCCTCCCGCTTCTGTCCGTCAACAGAAATCGAGGTCGGAGTCCCGGTGTTGATATCCAAAGGAGTATCAACGAGCATGGGGGAGTATGTCGCTCCACCATCCAACGAAATCTGGTAAGCGATGGTAGTCAGGGGGTCTGTCTGTGCTGCCCGTTGGGAGACAAGCACTCGCTTAGCCAGGAATGGCAGGGGCAGTGCTGTTGTTAGAAGCTCGCCGCGCTCCTGGTACTGCACCTGCTGAATATTGATGTCACGAATGGCGATGATCTGCCTGAAAGTCAGGTCTGTCTGCTCAGTCTTCTTAGACTGTCTGATACGAATCTTGATGAACTGACAGATCCGCGGAGTGATAACAAACTCTGCTGCTGACTGGTTTCGGAATCCAACTGGACCCAGAGTGAACAGGGCGTCCTCTTCTTCCTTGGTAATGAAACTAGGAAGTGAGTCACGAATGTCCTGGTAGATACGACCATCAATACTTGTCTCGATTGTCTCGATGTGAGGGAATGCCTTGTCGTCCAGAATCAACGGACTAATTCGAATCAAGTTCACGATCGTAGGTAGCTTCAGCTTGATCATTAGGTCGAGCGTTAGCTTTGTGTCATCATTTTGGTCTGCTGCTTCACGATGATATTCAAACCATGTGTCAGCATTGTCATCTTGTAATGCTTCTAGCTCCTGACCATCAGGTACAAACCCATTGCTTGAGTTCATTACCAGGATCTGTACTGGAACTACATTGTCTGCTTGCTCACGAGGTAGTGTGAGTATGCCGCCCAACCTGCTCTGGAACATGGCCGGCACGGCGCTTGGATTTTCCTGGTCAATGCGATTCAGATCGTTGAATGTATCGCCGATCTCAAACACGCCGATATCATTAAGGACTGCTGTGCCCTGGACAACTCCATTGGCTCGGGACACTCGGTCTTCAACCTGACGCTTGAACGCAGCGAACTTATTCATCCTGGTCTGGAGGTCGACCTGGGTATCCTCGATACGATTATATGCACCAGATACATCCCAGCTAATTGAACGAACCATCGTGGCTTGCTTAACAGGATTCAGGATGTCAAATTGCTGGAACATAATTGCAGCGGTATGCGTATTGCGAATAGCCCTGAAGAATGTTTCCTTCAGCTTATTGACTAGTGCCATTTGTTCGTCAAGAGTAGGATAGGTGCCAGACGAAACCTGGCGCTCCAGCTCCTTGGTTAGGCGCTGCAGCTCTTTGCTGACAAACTCTTGGCTTGTTGATCGTCTTTGTTCAATCATTATACGAAAAACCTATTGGGATCCTGCTCGCTGATTAGGAGCTGATAGTCACGCAGCTTCGGTGTATTGAAACTGTCGTTATCGTTGCGTCTGATGATGATGCGGGTATACACATCGCTGAAGTCAATCTTGCGATTAGCAATCTCTGGCGTGGCAGTAACTACAGCCTGAACATCATTGATGCTTAGCTGGAAGTTGCTATTGTCCTCTAGTGATAACGACCTGTCATCATTAAGGAAAACGCCGAACTGTGGCACATACACAACAATCAATACATTGCTTGGGCCAATATCAGTACGGCTAATGACTACAGTGCTCTTAGGTGCTACCTCATTGGATGTAGACAGAGTATATTCTGCTGTAGTAAGAGTCCTGCTATTTGCAATGTCTGTGATGCTTGTAATTGAGGATGCCGAGAACCTTAGTTTACCCACTTTCGTGTCATCGATGAAGAGTCTTTCAGTAATGGCACCGCTTACTGCAAGCGGAACAGGGAAGTCTTGGATGTTGATTAGGCTACCTTGCTCATCGTGGTTGAGTTTGACTACACTAAACTCAAACGTTCCAACATCAGCACCACTTACTGCTATGTCAATGCCAGGTTCGAGGTTTGCCTGCATGCCAAACATGGTAGGTGTGCGCACCCGCCGTTCCTTCGAAACAGCGATTGCGTTCTCAGAGTAGGAGCTCAGTCCGCATCCAACCTCAAAGAGTCCGACCTGATAGAAGTGGCCATCATTGATCTCAGGTGTCCAGTCAGTCTGCACAAAGATATCACGTACGTCTGGGTCACGAACGAAGTCTTCCATAAGGATTGGCATATCAACAGATGCGAGATCTCCTGGCGTTGGCTCGGTTGGTCCAGACTTGATAGCCTCAATCTGATTCAATGCAGTGGTCTTGGGATTTGTTACAAGCCTAGACTTACGATAGTTCTTCTGCTGAAGCGTTAGGTAGATCTTCTCTGCTTCGATGCGAGGCATATCAATCCTGATACGATCCTCAACGTTGATATTGCCAGTAACGATAGTCTGGCGACCAGACTCATTAGGCTGTGTATACTGAACGTTAGTGATTGTAAATGGAGCATCAATAACAGGGTCTAGTTCAATCCAGTTGATGTTGCTAGGCGTAGTGAGCGTGAGCTCGAGAGCGGTGACGGCACCTACTGTACCAGACGGCTGGTTTGAAATCTTGAACGTTGTGCCGACTCCAAGTCCGCTGAAGTTGGTCCACGAAAGTTTTGCACCAGTGTTATACTGGAAGCCATCCTCAAGAGCAACTGCCCCACTAGCTGCAGTCGTAGTGTCAGTGCTATACCTACTACAGTTAGCATTGATGCAGTTCTGTGAGTATTGCTCATCATATTTCCAGAAGCATTCAAGCTTGGTGTCATACTGGCAGATAGGTCCAATATACGACTCGGCTGTAGAGAGGCTGGTAATGACAGGGTAGATGCCACTCCAGCCTACGATCTTGACATAGTAGTCGTGTGGCCGCGGGTCCTGTAGTCCACTGAAGTTTACAGTGGGGCTAAGCCCAGATGTTCCTTGCACTCGCGTAACAGCTGGGACGGAAGTGCCAAGTAGTGGCCACTGCGTGCCAAGTGTAAGAGACCAGAATGTATCTGCAGAACCATCGATGGCATTGAAGATGGGGTAGATATTGTTGATAGGCAGATCACCACCGGTGGAATCTGCTACAAGAATCTTAATCTCCTTGAAGCCAACGTCTCTGTTTGTTGCTGAGGGAAGGATAAGCTTTTTACCAATACCTTCTACACGTGCGTCAGCACGGATCGGAACGGCTTCAGCCTTCGCTGTGTCTTTTGCTGACCTTACATCCTTGAATAGATCGTATGGAACCTCTGCTCGTCCTGCTAGGTCCGAGTAGCCTCGATCAAAGCTGTCTCGAGCAATGGTGGTGAAGCCGGCGCCCGGCTTGATGCGGATCTTCTTCTGGATACCCTCAGCCTTGAGTTGCCCCATTGCAAACCGAAGACTTTGAATCTGTGCGTTGATAACATCAGCTTGTCGTGTCAGTAGCTCATCCGTATGGTCGACCTCAACAAACAGAATGCTAATGTCTGCCGAGACACCCTCAAAGAATCTGGCCATTGCTTCTGATGAAATGACTTCACCAGGACGCACTGGAATCTCAAGGGTGATTTGACCACGAGCATTGACTGCATTGATTTGCTTCTCGAGCTCCTCACGCAACTGTGCTTCTGTGCGAATCTCGCCGGACTCCTGCTTCTTGATAAGGTCACGGAAGATACGCTCAGAGCGCTCCGCGGGAATCGTTGACCTGAACTGCTGAATATTATCCATTGGATGGTTTACCGTATGCCTTCGGTGCTACATAGCTTTTGTAGCTTGAGCCGTTAAACTCGATTGTATCCCACTGACCATCAGGGCGGCGGCCCTGTATACGCTCAGCAGTTAGCTTCTTTTGTCCTGTCTGCGGATTCATTACTACACCACGAGAATGCCAATATTCCACATAGCCTTTTAGGGCTGGAGAGCGCTTGCCATTATGGTACATGAACACTTCAACGATACCTTTAGTGGGTGTGCGGAGCCACGTCCTGCCATGGTTCACGTGCTCAACAATAGTTTTGCCGTCTGCCATTTTCTTTACCCACATGATTAGTACTCCTCCTCTCCCAGAGCGGCATGAGCTGCCTCTTTCTTCTGCTGCTCAGCTGTTTTGCGCAATGGGTGGATTGGGCCGTCAGGTAGCTTCTCGCCCGCCTTGACAACATGATCTGCAATGCCGTATTCTACGGCCTGGTTAGGATCGAACCACCAGTTACCAGTCTTCATGAACCGCTTTCTGGTAGCAGCGTGGATACCCGTATACTGCTTGAGTGTCCACATATCGAACTTCTTCTGTAGCTCATACATATCATCGTCTTCAACGTGACCAGATGAGCTGTGTGTCATAAACATCGTTACTTCGAATGCGAATCGGTAGCCCTTGGAGCAAGCAGCAAAGATGTCGAATGCAGCGGAGGCGATACAGCCGGCGCCATACACTCTGACAATCATTCCCTGTGATTTACACATCTCCATAATACCAATTAGAGCCCTAGTATCATCCTCTGAGCCACCACCACTACAAATTAATAGGTTAACTTCCTTCTCACCACGCATCATCGCGTCCATTAAAAACATCGAGCAGAGCTCGCATGAAGAGTCACTTACTGGACCCCAGAAGGAGAACCAGTTTTTTGCTGCAAGACGTTTTACAAAGTATCCGTAGATGTCGCCACCATAGCCGCCATCTTCATATCCTTCCTCATCTTCGTCTTCTCTACGTGGCTTAAAGGGATCCATGGATTACTCCGTATAGTTGTAGAATAGTCCGATGTTGAAGAGGAACACGCCAGCATCTGCTGGGGTAGTGAAGGAGGTAGGCACTTTAACTCGTGTAAAGATAGTAGCCTGGTCACCTGGCGAAAGCTCGCCATCGACTGTTCCAATGTCGAATGCTGTGGCTGCTAGCGAGAGAGGGTTGGTAAGTATGCCCACCGCCGTTGCGAACTTGGTATATGTTAGACCAAGATCAACGCTAACTTCTACGCCACCTGTAGCTGCATCGCCCCACGCCAACAGGTTGGCAAGGTCAGCTGATGCGCTATGAGATCCATTAGCGTCTGAGTAGTCGCCAAAGACCGAGGAGCTTGCGCCCCCGCAAAAGGTATTTCCGCTATCAGGGACATAGGTCACATCGCTGCTGTAGTATTCAGCAAGGAATAGTCCGGCGTCAGTGATAGCGTTCGTTGGGTCACCATTACGTGTCCAACTAAAAGTTTTGATATTCACAATCTGTGGAACTGTTGTTCCACCTGGGCTTACAACACCATGGTTGAGATCAACGTCGACCAACTCTTTTGTGGTCGGCGATGGAACCGTGCAGTCTTGAAGTCCTTTAATGACTGAGCCATCAGAACGCTTAAAAATTACATGGACGGGCATCTTCGTTCTCCTTAAGTATAGTACCGAATGACAATGTATGTGCCAGCAGCACTATATTTACTGGCCAGTGCTCGGAGTTGTGTCTCCGTATAGGAAGTTAGTAGGGATTGTGGCAAATAAATTAAGACACCTCCGTGAATTGGTACCGGAGGACCATCATAGTTCCCTATATCCCAATTATTGCTCGCAGAGGGCATTAAGTTTACTGCCTGGTCTACTAAAGTGTCAATTATCCCGCCGCCGCGGCGCCGAGCATCAAATGTTGCTGACTGATCTGGTGATACCGGGGTGTGGGTGCTGACTACCCCTAGCATCATATAATTATTTTCATTACTCTCGCTTGTCCCTGGAATATAGACCCAAGAAGACACGAGGTCATCGAATGTTCTTGAAGTAGCGACGATCCATGCCTGAATATCAGCATCGGATGAACTTGCTAGTGTTGTATCTGCATTGATCACTACATGTGAAAGGCTATTGAAGCAGTCGGTTGCTCCTGGCTTTACCAGGATAGCCACCCTGCTACCAAGGGCGCTCGAGTTGAATGCTGGGTTGAAATTCCATCCTGTGTATGTGTATCGATCTGTCTTGTGGAAGAAGTTGGCAGTAGCGCGCTCGCCAGACTTAAGCGATCGGTAGGTCTTAACACGACCATTCGATTCGTCCACGCTGATAATTCCATCTGTCTCCCAATAGACAGTGCCAGTTTTTGCGCCTACCTTTGTGTTGTCGGTAGTAAAAGCACGCATCAAGTTTCCATTGGTATCAGAGATGAGAATATCAATCGGTGTCTTGTTGGTTATAATGATATTGGTGAAGCCTAGATCGATTACGCCTTCGGCAATCTCCTCTACATCAACGCTGGTCTCGAGCTTAATTGGTGGAAACGGATAGAAGGACTGCTGGTCAAACTCCGACACAGTATAGCGAAGGAAGGTATCCTGGGTAATATGCGTAGTGAGCACAGTCGAATTCTGTACTTCGATATACCATGGCTCCTGCTGGTCCTTGCGAGCTACATGTAGCTTGAGTAGGCCGGCCTCAGTATAGCGTAGGCTGTACCTAGATGGTCGTGGTAGACGAAGACGGAAGAAGTATGGCTGCCCATCAAGTTCTGTTAGTAGATATCCATCAGAGTCAGGGTCTAATCCACACTCATCTATATCATCTGAGTCAGCCTCTTCAAGTGCCGAGTGGGCCTCTAGCAGCTCTTTGTATCTAGGCTCTATGATTTGGTTGTTTGAGTTTGCCCTTGGATAGATGACGAAGTAAACTATGTCATCCTTAGGCTCTAGCGAATGATACACAGTCTTGTTGCCACAGTCATACCAGAAGAATGAGCTACTGATCTGATTGCCATTGCTATCTACTACAGCAATGTCGGTCTGTACATCATCATCTTCAAAGATGTCCTGCTCGAGCTTATGCTTATAGTACAGAGGTTTGCCCGCCGCATTAAAGCGGTCGGTCAAAAGGAACCCACGCTTATCAATAAAGTAATCAAGATTACTTTCGTCAAGTACGATAATCGTATCTTGCTGGAAGAAAGAGTTCTGCGCAATGATAGCACTGGTATCAATCAGTGTCATTGCTTGCGAACTGAAAATAGGATCGCTTTGCAGATAAGCAATCCCTACTCCAGCACGTGGGACTTTGTTTCCAAAGTGATAGTTAATTAGACTTTTCATTAGCGGAAAGTGGTGGCTGTCCACACCTTATTGTGAACCAAGATGCCGTTAGCAAAGAACTGATGGACATCCGCTACGCTTAGATCGTAGAATGGATGAGCTGTTCGACCAGTGAAGTTCAGGTAGATATTAGAATCAACCTTTTGAGGTCCTGTATCTGTCATGACATCTTCACCCTGTTCGATGAATGCTGCCTTCTTCCATACGATCTTACCATTCTTTTGTACAGTAGCAATCGGATGAATATGAGTACAGTGTAATGTGCGACCACCACTTGTGTTGATGATACGAGTATGTCCATGTCTAGATTCTAGCCGATCTAGAACTTCCTTGGGACCATCTGGCGTGCGGATCAGTTGCCCGACCTTGACGTCTTTGACTTTCATCTTGTCATAGCTTTCGCCATTCCAAATTTCCACTATGCTGTCGTAGTGAATACAACCGAAGATGCTTCCTGGGCCTCCAGGATTATAGAAACCACCAGGATCACCATCATCGCCGCCGCCTTCTGGATCATTGATATATACAGGAGGCGCACTACGAACTGCTGGGTCCGGGAATTCAGGATAATGCTGGGACTCATAGTTTGTACGGATTGGAATTGTTACTATTCCCTGACTATTTCTAGTTTTGGTTATATCATCTGAAACAAAGACTTCATTTGCAAGTGGCTGACTCCAACCAAGATGTTTGCTAGTGCCACCGTTGAATGAATAGGCGATGTCGGCATCTGTACTTTCAAATGTCAGAACACTTAATGGAATTATGTCTGCATCCTGGTAAGGAATGAGTCCAGTTCGTGGACCAATCTCCCATTCATCGATTGTAGATTTGGTAAGATCCGCTACGATCCTTACATTGTATAGTCTATATACACCAGCGCGGGCGCCTGTGATACCATTGACATTATTTCCAAAGCCATGTGTGCCAGGAGTAAGTGGTCCAGAAACACCGTTGTATTCGATTACAATCCCCTTATCGGTACTACTTGTGCCTCGCGGGAAAATCATTCTACCTACAGGTGGTAGGCGCCAACCTTGCCTTTCTTCATAGTCGCCCCTCATAATGTTATGCATCGGATCCCAAATATACAGATAGTCTTTAATTCCGGTACCAGTACCAGTCTTATTCAGTGTCGTCGTGACACTAGATGGCTGGTATACCATCCAAGCAGATGTGTTTAGGAAGTTCAGCCTATCGTAACTAACACTTGATGGGAACAGGTCACCATTATTTGCATCGGTATATGGCTGCATTACACAGAGCATACCTGCTGCGATAGCATGGTCTAAGTTACGATCAAGTGTGATCTCACGACTCGAGCTACTGGTGGATATGATTCGGTATGGCTGATCGAACATTTGACCACCACGAGACCTGTATCCCGTGTCATCAAACGCAGTGAAGAACCTCACCCATTTTATAGTAGAGCCATTGCTCATACCGGCGACATCTCGTAGACGTACCCTATTGTTGGAAATGACAGCCTCGACTGTACTAAACGGATGTGGCTGCATTTGCTGGATCCAGACAGGATGTCCGGCACTTATTGTAGAAGGATAGTTTTCATAATTACGTAAACCCCTCTGGTCATAAGGACGATCCGCTTGCATTTCGAAGACACGTTTATTAGCCAACCCAGTTAGAGAGCTGTTTGTTTTCCCTGTATATGTGACTCGGAAATACTGCTGATGATGATGGTGGTTCGGAGTAGTCAGAGTCCTTTGATTCCCCCTGATGATAACAGTGCCCTTGTTGGGCCAGCTGTCGATCGTACCAGGTGTTACATTAATGGTTGTAGACGACTGGCTTACAGAAGACGTAGTCTCTGTTTGCTTTGGCTTCATTGCCGTAAGATTATGATGATAATACTTGTCTGCCTGTCTACTACCTACGAGCTCAGTGCGAATATTTGATTCAACCTCGCCCCAATGGCCCGCCCGTGAAGTCTGTACGGACTTCCATGTGCCAGCAGATATGCCATCAACTAATGATAAATCACCAGTGTCATATTGATGCTGACATGCGAGCTGTCCGAAACCAGAGACTGTAACACGAACGCGCTTGCTTGTGTTCGCCGTATACACAACAGTCTGAGTTGCTATATTCCCAGGAACCAAGCCAGACCATGTAGGAGTAGTAGAGACACCTGAGATATCAACTTCCCAGAAGTAGCCAGGAGTACCACTGATAGCGCCACCAACCTTAGTGGCATCGATGGTCGCAGTGTAGTCTACGCTTAGACTAGAAACAGTGTCTCCAACCTCATACTGCGGAGTGATACGAACATCCCAGTCATTACAACCAGTAAGATCCGGCTGAATAGCAACTGTTCCAGAGCCGAGAGTATATGCGTTGACTTCCGCCGCCTTGTCTGTTATTGCAAGACTATCGCCATAATCATAGATAGTTAGCCCAGACGAGCTCAGTACGCCACTGATGATATACCAGTGCTCGGTGCCATCAAACCTAATGATATTTGTAGCGCCAGAAACATGATAGCTACCGGTTCCACCACCAGAAATCTCATTAAGGAAATCCGTGTTGGTTCCAACAACTGCTGTGCCTGTTACATCCACGCGTCCCGTAAGCGGATACTGTGTGCCAGTCTCGCTAACCATGATATGTGGCTTTACGAGTATATCGAATGCACCAGCATTTGAATACATAGGGACATAGTGATAGGGATGCAGGTTGATGTTTGCCCCCGCCTCCCATGCCTTAAGGACACGACCATGTGCCCTGTTGCCACGCTCCAGAGTGTAGACCCTGTTGTTGCTTAGGTTGTGATGATATGCCGAGATGCCCTCATCGTCATCACCAATAGTAATTCTGCGACCAGCGATACGAGTTGTTCTACCAAACCGCGTAGTGCGCGTACCGGTAGATGTACTTGTCGCATCGGTTGTAATTTGGATAGCCTTACGAAAACCAACAAGATCAGCGGACTGACACAAGCCAGATCCTGTAATCCCAATACCAGAGGACACTGTAATGTAGTCTGTTGCTTCGTTAGTAAGTGCTAAAGAGAGCTGGCCACCCACACCTTCGTGAGTCAGAGAAAAGCGTCGATCAGGACTGTTAGGATGCTTTGCAGCAGTGGAGTAGTACTGAACTTCGAACTCGCCATTGCCACCCTCGGTAGGACGAGCGGTAGGAAAGACCTTACAGAATACAGGCGCGAGTTTAGTGCCTGCACCCCAGTAAGGGTCGACACCATCACCTGCCTCAACACGAACTCCACTTGGGAAGTTGAATGTCACGGTAGGTGGGCTAGCTTCAGCCGGACCAGAGTTTACGCTTACATTCTCAGTAGCAGTATTCCCATCGCCATCTTCTGTGGTAATCCTGAATGTGAAGTTATTCGTTGCCATTATTATGTCCTCTGTTTGAAGCGGATGGTATTGAAATTCTGCTTCGCCGTCAGCCTATCGTCACCAACATTGAGGTCAATCTCTGCAGTGTTGATTGCAGTGCCAAGCGTAGTCCATTGCGATGCACTTAGACCTGTTGGATCGTCAGTAACAGTCATGTAGTCATAGTGGAAGTAGTTAGCTGTAACTGTTTCTCCGTCAGACAAAGACTGTCCGATAACTGCTGTTACCGTGCCTGAGACCCAGTTGACATTGTAGTCTGTGCCCAGCGTTAGAATCTGTCCAGTGGAGCGCTTGAGTACCAGGCTATCCTGTTGTACCCAGCCCTCTGCTAGCGTTCCGCTATAGCTCGTAAAGGCAAGGGCCTCATCAGTGACACGTGCCACATTCTCATAGTAGAACTGGTATGTTAGTCCATCTGGATTATCAATAATCCACTTGTAGAGGAATGGCTTGCCGTCCTCTGTGTCAGTATTGTGCACCTGAGTAACGATATGATAGTTAGCGTCTGAGGTAGTCCAGTCTGCAGATGCTGTTTCGGAGAAGTTGTATCCGGCTTCGATATCCTGATAGACGAAGCTATCGTAGCTTGTCGTATTATCTAGACGAACCTCGAAGTCGATCTCTGGTGGCGAACCAACATTGAAAGGTCCAACTAGCGAAGAGATGTCTTCACTACAGCCGAATCCGTTAGTAGTATCATCTGTTACGATAAGGCTGATGTCATATGTTCCCTTGGTAGCGTAAGAGTGTGAGAGTTCATATGGCGTGCCGGCTGAAGGGTTGCGATCCTCACTAAGCGTGAAGCTCTGTACACCACTAACGATACTGAGGGCAGTGTCACTTACGTCATCATCCCAGTCAAGAGCAAGTGTGTATGACGGCGTGCCACCATAGACCCATAGCTTAATCGTATAGATGTCGCCAGGACTTGCTGCCTTCTTATTTGCTGGCGATATACTTTGAACAGATACAACATAGCTATCATTGCAACATGATGTCTTGTCTTGTAGGAGCTCGCAGATGCGATCCTCTCTGACATGAATATCTTGGTCTGATACATGTTCTACAAATGCCTCGAGTAAGGCACCCACCGTGGTGGCCACATCCATACCTACCGTGACAGTAAGATATCGATCGTTACCAATCTCAAGCTGCTGATTGTCATAGAGCCGTACGTTATAGGAGTCCCTATTGGTATTTTGGTTTGTTGATCCGGGAGTTTCAAATCTAGCAGAGAATGTCAGCACCTTGTCTAGCATTCTATTGACTGAGCTATCAGTGTCAAAGATCTGAATGAAGTTAGGTGGGATCTCTGTTCCAGCAGATAGTCCGTCGATGACCTTAGGAAGCAACATGGGTAAGCCAAAGTTTCTATGTGTTAGCGATGCCTTTTCAATGATAAAGATCTGACTAAGCGCAGCCTGTTGATCATCAGCTTCAATAGAAGGTGAGACCGACACAGACAGGCTTGTTCCTACGGATAGGCTGCTCAGATCAAATAGATATCGAGATGGTTCACCAGAGTTTCCATCGACTGTACCAAAGCTTACGTTGTTAAGCGAAATCGCCTGCCCAACATCTACTCGTGGAACCTCTACTACAACAATGTAGCTAGCAGTGGCGTCCAGGTTTGGATAGTCATACTGAATAGATGCGGAGGTGCCAGAGATAGTAATATTTGTAGTGGCGAGCGCCCAGTTTCTTGAAGGGTCGGTCTTATTAACACTATCAAAGTTCTGTTGTCCTGTGTCCGATCGATAGCGATCATACGGCGTTGCTCCACAGTTAGAGTAGTATTTAACGCTCAACGTGTCGACGTTTCGCTGTTCTGTAGGCATAACAAGCTTATACTCACGGTACGTTTTGCTTGTTAGGTCAGGGTCACAGTCGGTGATCTCAATAGCCTGGCCTTCGCGCCCGCTCCATCCTGGACACTGGACTGCCTGGCATACACCAGTATTCGAACCCTGCTGCTGTTGATAGAAAGCGTCATAAGACTTCAGACACTTTCTGGCCGGCGTGGTATCTGACGGATCATATCCATCGAAGCTACATCCTACCTCACACTTGACTTTCTGGTCAGGATTGGGGATTACGTTATATGTAGTATCCCTAAGCTTGTTTATCAGCGTAGGTGAGTATTCATCCACTCCACTAAGAGTAGGTTCAATATTGGCCATAGAGCCAAGCGCCCGCCCGAGGCTATTCATATACAGAGGATTGCTAGACAAAATAGAGTTCGTCGCGTTCTCAGTATTGTACAGATCACCGATCGCTCTCTCGAGATCTCGGAAGGCCTGTTCAGATAGCTTCTGGAAAGCAATTAGACGTGAACTGTCCGCCAAGTCTTTCGACTTGTAGCGGATCTTCAGCGGATAGGTTCTAGATAGTGAGTCTCTTTTAGCCATTCTGGGTCACCTAGGGTAGTGTTATCTTCGCACCAGCGGTAGAGGTGGAGGTGTTCTGGTTCTTGATCTTGGCGCCTGCAGTCATATAGAAGGTGCCAGGTAGCTTGATCTTAGAACCGGCACGGACTGTAGACTTGGTTGGCTGACCAGCCGGATTAATTTTGGG
>Ga0307379_10004677_pt1 | contig 19425 bp, 26 predicted proteins | sample UN2MG_FD_202237 | JGI IMG/M metagenome (GOLD analysis project Ga0307379, IMG submission 202237) | Soil microbial communities from Risofladan, Vaasa, Finland - UN-2 | ecosystem: Environmental > Terrestrial > Soil > Coastal area > Acid sulfate soil | place: Finland: Risofladan, Vaasa | collected... | reverse complement strand
TAGATGTTTCATCCCAGAAGGAAACAGTTTGGGATGAAGTAGATGAGCCTGATGATGATTACCAACTGGCCAACGACACGACAACCGTCAAGGTTCCTGCTAAGGTTCTAAGCGAACTAAAGCGTGTTATTGATGAACTAACTGCAGAAGCAGCAAAGGTTAAGCTTCGTGATGTCGAAAGTGCAAATTATTTCGAAGATACGGCGAAGGGATTTCAGATTGTATATGACTTCCTAAAAGAGAAAACAGTAGCTGGACTTCAAGGTGCGCAAATATACTCACAAAAGATGATGAACATTCAGCGCGTTTTGATGCCTGATTCAGTTTGGAAATTTATTGTTAATGGTGGTGCACCACGGTCGTTGAAGTCTTATTTGAGTCCTGTTAAGGCGCCCGTACTCGGTAAGCCGTTTGCTAACGTTCCTATTACAACGCTTAATAAGAACACTCACACAGAATAATGAGTGTTCTCTCCGAAGTCTACCAACGCAATCGTAAACCACTACTAGAAGGTAGAGGTCTTAAAGTATTTCGTCTTGGTGAATCTCGTCAAAGCAAAAAATTCAATGAGTTCCTAATTCGAGAGGGTTGGGGTCCAGAAGATATTCTTCAGGATATGATGGAAGATAAAAGTGTTCGTCGATTAGTTAAAGATATTAAGAAACTATTAAAAGATGGTGTCAAACTTAGTAAAATTGCTAAGAAGATAGAATACTTGGAAGCAAAGGCATCGACTCGACTAACGGTCGAAGAACGAACAGTTCTACTACAGTGGTTGGAAAAGAAATACAGTGCACCTAAGCACCAAATGCCATACGGGCTAGATGATCTTGCGGCTAATTTTGCTAACCTACGAGTAACTGAAGGTTACAGTGAAAAGCAAATCGAAACATTACGCAAAGAATACAGCCACGTTAAAGCAGTTGATCCTGATAGTCCAACATACAAAAAACTAATCAAGCATCTTGATTCACTTCCGAAAGATCTATTGAAGCACCTTGCAGATTCAAATATTAAATTCGTATCTGCATTAGCTCGGAATAGAATTAAATAGTGTTTAAGGCTTGGCTAAAAGTATTCCTACTCGGAATCTTCGCTGTATGGCCAGCAAAGATTCTTGCTCTTGTTGTGGTTCCTTTCATGTTAAAGTGGGGTAATCCTGAAACATTTCCTATATGGGGCAATAGAGAGCGTGGACCACTTGCGGGCGAATCCAACTACTATCACTACGCCATCAAAAATGCTGCATTTAATCTGTTAAACAAATCCCAGCCAGAGTGGGAGAATTACGGTGGCAACAAACTAGGAAGAGAAGACGACACACTTGAGAACCTCGAAGGCTTTCAAACTCGGTGGCGTCGAAGCCTTGATGGTAAGTATGTGAGCTTCCGCGCAACGTGGGGCAAACCTAACCACAGCAAAGGTAAAAAAGAATTCTATATTGGTTGGTCCCTCAATGATAATAAAATTATGGGGTTATCCTTTTTTCAATTCACTCCCTTCCGCGGTCTTTTCAGTAAAGACTAAAAATCTCCGCTTTATCAGTGGGTTATAACCCCGTTGACTTCCATTATAAATAACTCTAAGGTACGTGCTACTTTGTACTAAATACATTTAACAAAACCGAAAGGATTTTATTTTCAATGAACAGATCAATACACAACTCATTAGGATATACCCTGCCAGTATCTGGCGGCGACCTCCCCGTGTGTCATTCGTTTATGTGGGAACGTCGTAGTCAAGATACGCAGACGCCTTTCGTAGAGGGAAAACCAGGATTGTAAACCCAGTTTAACCTCAAAAGAATTTACGAAAGGCGAACTCTGAAAAGACTTCGCCTTTTTTTATGTTTAGAATTACAGGGTGTTGAGAATATCGCAAGAGCTGTTTTATAAGCCCCGAGTCTTAACACGGAACTTATCTTAGTGTGGTAGCTAAGGTACCCACCACGCGAGCACATCGACTATTCAAGTCTTCGCCGCTGAAAATTGGGAGCGTTTCTGTGTCAGCAGTTAACGCATTCGCCCAACTCAAAAAGAATCAACCGTGCCGGGGCCGGTTGTAAAAAGTAGTCCCATTTTCTCTCTGTAGCGCAGTCTGGTAGCGCACCTGGCCTGGAACCAGGGGGTCGCAGGTTCAAATCCTGCCGGGGAGACCAATTTAAATCTGCGTTATAGGTGTTGGCTGGTAGCACACGAGCTTGCCATGCTCGAGGAACGGGTTCGACCCCCGTATGACGCTCCAATTATGAACTTGTGGTGTTGGCCCTTGGGTAGCTCCCGAAACGGTTCGAATCCGTCTTTGTTTCTGGTAGAAATATTCAGCATCGAAGCTGAAACAAGTTCACTTTTTTATTGCGGGGTAGAGCAGTCTGGCAGCTCGTTTGGCTCATAACCAAAAGGTCGTGGCGTTCGAATCCCACCTCCGCTACCAATTTTGTCAGTGTCAGACGTCTTCATGAGACGTATCGGGTAGCTCCCCTGAATAGGTTCGAATCCTATGGTGACAACAGAATGATCGGGCCATGCCTGTCGTTTAAGACAGGAGTGTTGGTGGTTAACGAGCGGAGAGGAGCCGCCGGCGTGGTAGCTGAAAAGGTCACGAGAACAGGCCCTTCTAATGGTGTGTGTAGCATAGCGGCTAATGCCCTTGGTTGTGATCCAAGAAGACGTGGGTTCGAATCCCATCATACACCCCAAACGAGAGCGCTGAGCAGTGTGGTGGCTTCAGCAGTCTGTAAAACTGTGGCCCTCTGGGTCTGTAGGTTCGATTCCTTCCGCTCTCACCAACATATGGACCATTGGTATATGGGTTATTATATCTCCCTGTCAAGGAAATGAACCGAGTTCGAGTCTCGGATGGTCCGCCAAGTTCGATAAATAAACGTATGAAACTCGCCAACATTACAGAAGCGTCATATTATAAGGGAGCATCCTCTAAGGATCGGGAACAACTAGTACATGATATCAAACAAAATATTGATATAATACACGTTGAACCTGATGATTGGCGCATAACATTAGATGTTGCTCCTGGCCAAGACGAAGAACAATTCGATTACGATCACGTTCGCACAATATTAACTAGAATGTACGGAGAGCCAACGCTCGAAGATGGTTATCTCGGTGGAACCTTTCACAAAAATTTAATTCCAACTTGGACTGTTAAAGACCACAAGATTAGAATGACGCCTAGTTCGAGTGACGTTAGCATCGAAATTTCAAAATAATATCCCTGTAGCTCAGCTGGACAGAGCGCAAGTTTGCGGAACTTGAGGCCAGAGGTTCAAATCCTCTTAGGGATGCCAAATGCGAACCTAGTGTAATGTTAGCACGCAGACCATGAGGTCTGAAGTTGCGGTTTAATTCCGTGGGCTCGCTCCAAACAATTGGTCCATAGTGTAACGGTAGCACCACTGACTTTGACTCAGTTAGCCTAGGTTCGAATCCTGGTGGATCAGCCAATAAAGATAGTTCAGTGTAGCTCAGTCGGATAGAGTGCCCGGTGTGAACTGGGAGGTCGTTGGTTCGAGCCCAACCATTGATGCGAGGTCGCTAAGCATTGTTGCAACGGTGTGGATAGGCCGGAACAACACTTTGATTTTTATAAACTTTCAATTCAGTATACGGGGTTGCTAGTGAGTAAAGAGAAGAGTGGTTTTAGGGATGTGGTGGAATAGGCAGACACAGGAGATTTAAAATCTCCCGCCCATCGGGCGTGCGGGTTCGAGTCCCGCCTTCCCTACCGATAAATACGTGAATGAGTGGATTTCTTAACATATTATTAGCTGGCGGTGGTGCAACCATTCAACCAGCACCCGAATTACCAGACCTATCAGCGATTACCCTCACGTATCAGGGATTATTTGGTCAGGATGCTGGTGAAACCGAATTAGATGAACTTGTAGGTTTAGATTTTAGTCCTGACGGTCTAAAGATGTGGATACATCAAGACTTTCACTCTGCCAACCCACAGATAGTAGCGTACGACTTAAATCCAGCTTGGGACATTACTTCTGCAATATTTAATTCTGCATCGGCTAAAACTAATAACTATAGTCTTGCTGATCGTTTCCAAGACTTCCAGTGGAACAACGATGGTACGTCAATTTATTTCACTTCGTTCAACATAAGTAAGATTAGTCGAATAGATGTAGCAACACCATATACACCGGATTGGTCTGCAATCCCTACAGTAGATCAGGAATTCGTTACATCTGGATCGCTGCAAGTAGGGTTGCATATGTTTAACGATGGCTCTCAATATTTTATACAATCATCGAATGGTGTAATTAGACGTTATACAATGTCTACGCCATGGGACCTTACAACCTCCGTATTTCAGACCTCAGGAGTCGTGTCTGGTCAAGATGTGGTAGTTAGTAAAAATGGTTTACGTGTATGGACAACTGGCCCAGCATCGCCCGAGAAAATATCTCAGTGGGATATTACCACTCCTTTCGATATGTCCGAATTTTCAGGGCCCGCAGATGTAACGTTTACGCTTCAAAATGCTGCTAGTTTCACAAACGCTAAAGTCCTATTCGTTCCTATAGGTCGTAACGAGGTATACGTCGGTTGGTATGGTACGTTGCCAGCCATTACATTCATAGAAAAGTACACATGGTAGTATAAATGGCCGTATGGCGGAATAGGCAGACGCGCTAGATTCAAAATCTAGTTCTTCGGAGTGCAGGTTCGATTCCTGCTACGGCTACCAACTTGTTTTTAAAGGGATTTTTGTTGTTGACTTTCGATGTCGATTGGGGTATAGTTATAAATGCTGGGAATACTCCCAGTGCATTTTAACAAGTCCGGGAGACTAAAATGTCAAATCGTAACATAATCCTTTTTGTTAACCACAACACCAAAACTTTCGCTCTTTCAACTCGTGAAGATTCTCAAGAATCACGACTACCTGAAGTGATCGAAATTCATCGCCAAGCAGGTTATGACTACGTGTTTCTCGCACGTGACCTAACATCGGCGCAATCGAAGGCAGGTCTGGCAGTATTTCGTGCAGCATTCGAATCCGGATGCGGATATACGTATCAAACCCTAATAACGATTTCCCGTCCGCTTGGTTAAAAGGAACTTGACTTCCGTACCCTGCTCTTGTAGGGTACGGACTTCTTTTCGAATATTTAATTAAGGAACGATAATGCCAAAGGGTAAAATTCAAGATTCAAACCGCAAGCAAGTTGCTGTCACGCGAAAATTCAAAATCGGTGGACGTAAGAGCACGAAGAGTGCATTGCACATGAGCACCGAAGACCTTCAAAGGATTACTGAAGGATCAGGGCGGAAGAAAGATAAGTTGCGAGCACAAAACGAGCTTGCTCGTCGTCCGTCTCGAATTATTAAAGAATTGATCGAAACAGCTGAGGGAATGGTTGCTGCAGGAACTTCAGAACCAGAACTCGTAGAAGAGTTGAAAGCCTTAGCCTAAACAGTGAGTCGGAAATTTAATGAAATACATTATGATTTTAATCATGCTCACCTTGTGTGCATGCTCAACAGCACCGCAACACGAAAACGGAATCGACTTTGATGTAATATCAAAAGAAATTACAGTAACGTGTGTTCGACAAGACGGTTCTGATTGCGGAAAATAGTTACGTAAGCGGTGAAGACCGTGGGGTGAGATTGGATCAATCTGCAGATTAGGGTTCGACTCCCTTATCCCCAAAACTCAATTCTTGTGTCCCTATGGCCAAATTGGTAAAGGCACCATCCCGAGAAGGTGGGTCCGCGAGTGCGGAATGTTGGTTCGAGTCCTACTAGGGATACCAAACAATGCAGACGTAGTTTAAAACAGGAATAGAATCCTAGATTTTCACTAGGGAATGCGAGTTCGAGTCTCGCCGTCTGTACCAATGCTCCTGTAGTTTATCGGCTAGAACATTGCCCTTTCAAGGCAGAGAGCGGGGTTCGATTCCCCGTAGGAGCACCAATAAAAAACCCAGCCGAAGCTGGGTTTATGCATTATAAAATTACAATTCTTATTTCTTGAATAGTTTTAGAACGTCATTCTTGATACGAACAAATAGGTTTGGAACAACCTTACCTGCTTTCTTGTCTCGTATTGGAATGTACATTGCGTAGTACACAAAACCGAAAAAGATCAGTCCACTTAGTACTTGTGCTGCCATTTCATTACTCATTTCAATTACTCCTTGTGTTAATTGACCCTATTATTTATACGTTTTAGGGAGGAGGGATAACGCTTTGTTTTATGCTCCATTCGTCTAGCGGCTAGGACACAACCCTCTCAAGGTTGAAACACCGGTTCGATTCCGGTATGGAGTGCCAATATTATTCACCTGTAGCTGAGATGGTTTAGCGCCACGTTGAAGCCGTGGAGACGTCAGTTCGAATCTGACCGGGTGAACCAAATGGGGTTGTGGTGGAATTGGTATACACGCTAGTTTTAGAAGCTAGTGGCCGTGAGGTCATGCAGGTTCGATGCCTGTCATCCCCACCAATCATGCGTTGACTTTAGGGTTAAATAGCGTATAATTTCTCTATTAGATACCCACGTCATAAGGAACAACGTGTATAAGTTTTTTATTGCAATCACATTAATTTTTCTCTCAGCAACTAGTTACGCACGCGCAGTTGAAGTGTCTGTTGTTACTGACTGGGAGACTGTTTCCTACTATGGCTCAGTAGAAGAAACCGAATCTGTAATTCAGACTGTATTTGAGTATGCTGGTAATATATTTTCTGAGCAGCTGAACATTGAATTGACTGTTGTATACCTTGACATTCCTTCATCTGCATCCGAGGATCTTGTTGCAAAGCACACACACGCAAAGTTTCTGATCGATGAATTGTTTACATATCGAAATTCAATTCCTGAACACTATTCTGCTGACCTAATGGTCCTCGTTACTAAACGTAACTTGGCTATTGGAGGACAGGACTTAGCTGGTTACGCAAACATTAAATATATTTGTTCAGCAAAATCGATAGCGATGATTGAACTGTTTGACAACGGGCTTGATGGACAAACATTAGCACACGAAATTGCCCATGTTATGGGAGCAGTACATGACGGTGAAGTTCCTTGTGAAACAACGGGAAGAGGATACTTAATGTCTTCCTCGGTTCACAACGGATCGGATTACTTTTCTCAATGTAGCATCGACACGATTAACGAAACACTTGAAATTTTTGGTGATTGTTTGGAACCGAAACCGGATTCTAAACCGCCTGTTATTATTCCACCACGCAAAGGTGGCGGTGGTAGTATTGATTTATTGTTTATTTTACTTTTAATATTGACGGCTTGGCAGAGTGGTAATGCGCGAGACTGCAAATCTCGTTTTCGTCGGTTCGAATCCGACAGTCGTCTCCAAGGGAGATCATCATGTGGCACAAAGGTACGGGTAAGATCGTCTACGATCCGTATCGTGGCAACCTGAAGAAGAAACCACTTTGGTGGTGTGTTGTTGAGGTTGATAAGGAAATCACACGGTATTATCGATGGTGGATTGAACGACGCTATCACATCAAAGAGCTCAAACAACCATCTTGGGATGCGCATATCTCGATTATACGCGGTGAAAAACCACGTCCTGATCAAATGCATCTCTGGAAGAAGTACGATGGTCAGATAGTTGAGTTTGAGTACAAACACTACCCTCGCCAGTCTGGTGATACGACAGGCGGAGATCGTCCTGATAACTATTGGTTTGTTGAGGTGCGTGCACCAAAACTTATTGATATTCGTAAGGAATTTGAACTTCCTTCTAATTGGAGTTTGCACCTTACAGTGGGCCGAACGTGGTATTAGTGTATGGTCCCGTAAAAGGGACCATACTTTATAAATACTCGTATGAAAATCTTACAAGTATTATTTGAGGATGAAGCTAACGCTCGTGACCTCGACAAAGCAGAACAAGTTCTAACAAATGAAGTTAAAAAACGCATTCGTGCAGGACAAGATTCGGACGATGCTCGGGAAGAAGTATATGATGGGCAATGGGAAGAAATGTTTCCTCAGTTCGATAAAGCCATCAATAGAATAATTGCGCGTGGCGACGATGAAGACGGCACACGAGAGTGGCTAGGTGACCACTTTGCAGACTTCTGGGATTACTTGGAAGTCTGATGAAACTTTTACGAGAATTAGTTTACGAAAACGCATTTCGCACAAGACTGCGTCCACAATTTAGAATCGGTAAAATGGTTCGTGGTAATCAATTGAAGCGAGGAATGAAACTCGCTGCATCCTATAAGCAACACAACGAAGGGACAGATTTTATCGAAGTTCTTGGATTTACAAACAACAAAGCCAAATATGGCGAGAGTGGTGTTCAGTTCAACTCCGTAAAAGATATATTCCGATCACTCCGAAGCGTTAGTTCGCTAAAACAACTTGAAGAGCTTGATAACAAGAATGAGTATGGCCATAGCCATTATATGGTAGCCAGAGATCTTGAAGACGGTAAAGAAGGACCTTGGTATTATTTGTTCAATGGTCGGTGGAGTCGAGGTTCGGGTGCTGAAGCGCTTACGTTTAGAGAAGTAGGTTTCGCTCCAGTTGAGCAGGATGCAGCAGACACAGCAATGTGACATCCCGATACCTGAAAAGGTCGAGGCTATGCCCGGTAAAGTCGTTCTGAATTGAAAGTTTACTTTCGCCGAAAGCCTCATTAGAGGCTTTTGTTATTTTAGGTCATTGGTATAGTGGTATTACGGGAGATTCCAAACCTTCAGACCGGCGTTCGATTCGTCGATGACCTGCCAACAAATTACGGAAGAGTGGCTGAGCGGTTTAAGGCAGCAGGTTGCTAACTTGTCGACCCCGAAAGGGGTCCGTGGGTTCGAATCCCACCTCTTCCGCCACGTTGTAATTTTTCACTAAATACAATACAATTAAGATCCAAACAGGAGAAAGCTATGAAACGCATACTCGAAATTAAAGGCACAGAAGGTGGAATCGACGCGAAATTATTCGCTAAAGATCTCGCTAAGGCTTATATTTGTTTGGCAGATCGTCTAAGCTGAAAAGCTGATGTTCTGTCATCCACAGAACATTTAATCAAAATCGAATTCGTTGGTAACAATCTTGCGTTACTTGAGCAAGAGGCGGGTGGACATAGAGTCCAAAGAGTCTCGCCGACTGAAAGAAATGGCCGTGTACATACGTCAAGTGTAACAGTGGCTGTTATTAATCCCAATACTCCCACTGATGAACGGTACACCTTAATAACAGATGACCACTTCAGAATTGAATGGTTTTCTGGCACGGGTAAGGGTGGTCAACATAGAAACAAAAAGAAGAATAGTTGTCGAGTGATACACGAACCAACCGGTCTTTCTGAAGCCCGACAAGGTAGAAAACGTGAATCAAATCTACGAGACGCTAAGCAGGCATTATTAACGCGATTGCAAAATCGTAGAGATGAATTCTCTCACAACAAAATGGCTGCCGTAAGAAAGAATCAAGTTGGTTCTGGAATGCGTGGAGATAAGATTCGAACGTATCGTTTTCAAGATGACCAAGTTGTAGATCATCAATCAGGGTCAAAAACAACGTGTTCAAAAATATTAAAGGGTCATTTTGATTTGTTGTGGTCGTAAGGAAGGATTATCCGAAAGATTCTGGGTAGCGGAGACTGTCTCGAAAACAGTTTGTCCTAGCGGACGTGTGGGTTCGAATCCCACTTCTTCCGCCAACAACCATAATATGTTGACTTTTGTTTTTGAAAGGTTATAATAGTTGAATAGAGACACGCACAGCAACCAACTACTATGAGCAGCTGGCTAACCTCCCTCGGGAGACGCTTGCAGCGGGCAACAGCGATACTGAAGAGTGTGCTACCGAACTAGTCGGTGGAGTGTCTCGGTTAAACAAACAATCAGATTTAGGCGCTAACAGCAAATTTAAAAACTTTCACTTTAATGAAACTTAAAATGCGCCTAGTTAATTTAGGGGAATAAAATGAGCGATTTTCTTGATAATCTTGAACTAACGATGAATGGTGACGGTAACGTTGCATTCACTGAAAATGGTGCGGTAGCTTTCGCTTCGACGAAGTCAGCCGTGCTGGACTTCTTTGCAACTGGAGGTGCACTCCGTGCACGAAGCAATGAAGACGCTCTTGCCGTTTTCCAACGCGCATTTGCAGAGAATGCACTCCTCGCTACTAAGGCACTGTTCTACTTCCGTGACATTCGCGGTGGTCAGGGTGAGCGAAACACCTTTCGTGTGTGCTTGGAATGGCTTGCTCAGGAGCATCCTGAAATTGCTCGTAGCAACATTAATCTCATTTCCGAATATGGTCGCTGGGACGATTTATACGCTCTTGTTGACACTCCTCTCGAGGATGATGTTTATGCGTTGATTCGTAGTCAGTTGATGACCGATCGCGACAGTGATAGGCCTTCACTACTTGCAAAGTGGTTGAAGAGCGAGAACACTTCGTCAAACAAGTCACGTGAACTAGCTCGCCGTACACGTAAGGGACTAGGTATAACATCTAAGCAGTATCGAAAGATGCTCAGTGCTCTCCGTCGTCAGCTTGGTGTATTGGAGCAGAAGCTCAGCAAAAATGAGTGGGACGCAATCCAGTACGATAAGATTCCTTCGAAGGCTGGTTTGCAGTACCGCAACGCGTTTCGTCGTCACGATGAGGCTCGATACGAACAATTTTTGTCTGACGTAAAGTCCGGTAAGAAGACGATCAATGCTGGCACGCTTTATCCATACGAGGTAGTTGAGAAGTGTGGTTACAACGGCTACCGCGCCAACCAGGTTGACACTGGCACACTCGATGCGCTGTGGAACGCTCTACCTGATTACTTTGATGGTACAGAGTCTCGTGGCATTGTTGTGGCTGACGTATCAGGCTCAATGAGTGGCCGTCCAATGGATGTTTCGATCTCGCTTGCAATCTATACCGCAGAACGAAACAGTGGACCATTCGCTGGCAAGTTCATCACTTTCTCTGGTCATCCAACACTACAAACTGTTAAGGGCGAAACGATTGTTGATAAGGTAAAGAACCTTTCGCGAGCTAAGTGGGACATGAACACAAACGTCGAAGCAGTATTCGATCTCATTCTCGACACAGCGGTGAATACGAAGGCATCACAGGATGATCTTCCAACACACTTGTACATTGTTTCTGATATGGAGTTTGATGCAGCAACGACTAGTCGCGGTGCAACAAATATAAACGAGCGTCTTTTCCAAACAATCGAGAAGCGCTACGCAGATGCTGGTTACAAGATGCCTTTCTTGGTATTCTGGAACGTGGACTCACGTAACAATCAGCAGCCAATGAGCATGGATCAGCGTGGATTCCAAATGGTAAGTGGTTGCTCACCAAGCATCTTCAAAAGCCTTTTGTCAAACACAGCTGTAAGTGCATATGACCTCATGGTCGAAGTATTGAGCAGCGAACGTTACGATCCAATCACAATCGGTGATTAAAACAGTTTAAGACGCTAACAGCAAACCAAAAAACTTTTATCTTAGAAATAAAACTCAAATGCGTCTAGTATAAATCCGAAGGTTCGGGTTTCCGGAGTAGAACGATTTGCCGACGGGCATACTGCGACGACGGTCGCGAAAAAGTACAGGAAACACTAAGGGGCAATCTTTACGGAGATTATCCCTTTTTTATTGGAGAGGTGCCGGAGCTGGTTTAACGGAACAGTCTTGAAAACTGTCGGCCCCGAAAGGGGCCCGTGGGTTCGAATCCCACCCTCTCCGCCAAATTGACGAGTAGTTCAATCGGCAGAACGCCTGTCTCTGAAACAGGAGGTTGAAGGTTCGATCCCTTCCTCGTCAGCCAAGATAAATACAAACGAATGCGGTATAGGTGTTGTTGGTGGCATTAGAGATTTCCAATCTTTGGGGACGGGTTCGAGACCCGTATACCGCTCCACGAAATTGTTGTATACTCTTATTGATAACTTATAACCTAATAGGGTGATGTATGCCAAGTGTAGAAGCAAAAAAGAACGAACCATTTGAAAAACTAATGCGACGCTTTAAGCGCGCTGTAGAAAAAGACGGCCTGCTTGACGAACTTCGCGAGCGCGAATTTTATGAAAAGCCTACCACGGCACGAAAGCGTGCAGCAGCCGCAGCACGAAAGCGTTGGCAGCGTCAGCTGTCCGAAATGGACAGCAGTGTGAAGAAGCGCCTATATTAATATGAATAACATTCTAATAATCAGTGATGATGAAATCACAGTAGATGGAAAAGCATATAAAATCGTATCAGGCCGGGTGTTCAAGCCAGGCTACGATGATTTTGCTCCAAGAGTTCGAGAAGACACAACCCTCGAAGACGGTCAACTGCTGATTGAATTTGGAGTTCACAGGCTGACACTTACTGATGGTGAAGTTGAACGAGTAAAAAGCAACCAATGTAATCAATACATTGTAGCTCCAGCAGAATAAATAAGATAATGCCCTTGTGGCGGAATTGGTAGACGCGCTAGTTTTAGGAACTAGTCTCGCAAGGGGTGGGGGTTCGAGTCCCTCCAGGGGCACCAACTATAAGAAGAACATAAATGAGTCTAATGAAAGTATGGCATTCAAAGTTTAACGGAACACTAACCGAGTCTGACGAAGAGGATAGTGAGTTGATTGAAAAACTCGCTAAAATCGAACACGATCAATGGGTTGAGTGGGCGAAGTCGTTGGCAGAAAACGAAACACTTTCAAAAGCAAGAGTTAAACGCTGGAAAAAATTATACGTTCCGTACGCTGAACTTTCCGAAGAAAGCAAGGAACAAGATCGCGTGTATGCTCGAAAGGTACTCGCTGTACTCAAGGATGAGAAATGACTAACACAAGAGATTTTGCAAGACCAGATTACACGTACAGGGTAACCGTCGACCGAGTTGTTGATGGTGACACAATCGACGTCCTTATTGATGTTGGATTTAAGACTACGGTATTCAAACGCTTACGTCTACTTAATGTAGATACAGAGGAGCTTCGTGACTCTGATCCTGTTCGACGCCAAAAAGCGAACGATGCAAAGGACTTTCTTGAGGACTTTCTTGATAACGCTGAGCGAGTATATGTTCAAACATTCATGGACAGCACCGGTAAGTATGGTCGGCTTCTAGCGTGGGTGTGGGTTGAACGGGGCGACGATCTTATAAACGTCAATGATCTTCTGATAGAATCTTACCAAAAAACACCTGAATAAAATATTGCTCGGTTGGCCGATTGGGGAGGCGCCTCTTTTACATGGAGGTTTAAGGTAGGTTCGATTCCTACATCGAGTACCAATTAGTCCGTTAGCTGAGGGGATTAGCACCACTTCGACATGGTGGAGACGTCGGTCCGATTCCGACACGGACTACCAATGGAAACTCTACTCAAAACATTAAAAGAAAATCTTTGCGTGATATCTTACGAAAAGATTGACACCGGCGAAATAAGAGAAATGGAATGCACGCTAAATCCTGATCTTATTCCAAACAACCACGACATTAATCAACAACCATCTAGTGATCATATTCTTGTGTGGTGTACGGATCGCAATGCCTGGAGAAGTTTTCGTGTGTCTACAATGAAAAATTTCGTGATAAAGCTGAATGGTTAAGCATTTCCTTCATAAGGAAACCGTCGGAGGTTCGATTCCTCCTATCACGACCAAACTAAACAATCGGCGAGCCCACTGTATAACGGGTCTCAAATGCTGCTTGGTTTGCTGCTAATTCTTCTGTAGAAAGTGCGCGGTGATATACATAAAATGCAGCAATATCACCAGCGGTTGTATATAACGTCGGGTAGTTAATACTTGTTCTCATTAAGTTTAGAGTTGTTTCGGTGTTGTTGTCTGTATCGCCTGTCACAGATTCTAGAAGCACATTATTCGCATAAACTGATGTTGTTCCAGAAGCTCTAACTATAACCATATTATACCACTTGTTGACAATTGGGCCTGGTTGAGAATCTGAAACCGCTGAACCAGTCCCTATCGTATCATTGCTGTGTCGCCAACCATTGTTAATATTTGTGCCAGTAGACAGGCTATAGTCATTTAGGCCTAGCTCCCAAACATACGCATTCAGCGCGACTTCACTTTTGCGTATCCAACACCCCATTGTGTAATCACTTGTCCCGAAAGCTGAGAATGTGGAGCTGTCTTGAAAGTACAAATCTGTTGGTGCCGTATTAGTGAAATACCCACTTAATCCAGGTGTGTGTGCTGGATTGTATTTGTTGCCTGAAGAATCAGCAATGCCGAGTCTCTCGCTGTTACCGCTTATACCATACCAGTAGTTATCTGCTGTATAGCTCGATTCTTTACCTGCGTCAACATAGTATTGAAGACCAGTAGCAACGATTTCTATAGATGTGTCAATGGAGTATCTTGAATCAAATACTGTTTGATTTTGTGCTAATTCACCAACAGTGAGAGCGCGATGATACATATAGAATGCAGCGACGCGACCTGTAAAATTATATAAAAAGGATTCAACACCGGTTCGGCCTACCCACAGTTTTGTCTGAGACATATTAAACGTATCGCCTGCGTCTGTTGCAACTAAATTATTGTTTATATATGTTGAAGTAGAACCTGAGGTTCTAACTACTGTTACGTTATACCACACATTAGGCGCTGGACCTGGGAGTGCAGCGTCATATAGATCAGATCCCACTCCAATCGTAGCATTATAATATCTCCATGAAGAATTAATTTCTGTACCACCCGCCATTGCTGCTGCATTACCTGTTCCCCAATCCCAACAATATACATTAGCAAAAATGCTTGACTTCATCAACCACATAGATATTGTAAAGTCGCCCGTACCTGGCGCAAGAGCTGCGTCAGTCGCATGGAAGTAGAGGTCTGTTGTGTTATTACCTAAAGTAAAGTATCCAGAGGTGCCCGAAGTATAATCGGGGGCAGTTTCTACGCCGACCGAATCTGCAATCGTAAAGTCTATACCGTTGCCGCTAATGTCAGCCCACGTTGATCCAGTACCAGAATAGCTCGATACGTCACCAGCATCAAGATATAACTCGAGACCGGTTGTGACGATTTCTGCCGGAAGTGCCGGAACCGACGATAACCTATTAATGGTCATTGTGCTGTTCATTACTGTAAACATACTCATGAGTATATTTATAAATTCGCTAAATACCCCTATGGGGTGGTTGATAATTTTACTAATATTGATTATATTGTTCTGGGATAACTAGGTATGGAAACTTAATGTGCGGAATTGTAGGAATTGTTAGCAATAAACCAGTCAACCAACTGATATACGACGCTCTCATTGTCTTACAACACCGTGGCCAAGATGCTGCTGGAATCGCAACGTGGAACGGAGATCGACTGCACAAACACAAGGATAACGGATTCGTTCGTGATGTATTTCACAGTCGTCACATGCTTGAGCTAAAGGGTAATGTTGGGATAGGTCACGTTCGATACCCAACATCCGGAACATCGAAATCCAATGAAGCACAACCGTTTTACGTTAATTCGCCGTATGGAATTTGTCTAGCCCATAACGGTAACCTAACAAACACCGATGAGCTGATTAATACGCTTATCAAAAAGGATCGCAGATTCCTTAATTCGGACTCTGATTCTGAGGTCCTACTTAATGTATTCGCCCACGAACTACAACACAGAGCGAATGGACAAGCAACACCTGAGCAAATATTTGATACAGTTGATGCTGTACACGAACGAGTTGAGGGTGGTTACGCTGTTGTTGCATTAGTTGTTGGTCATGGAGTTGTTGCATTTAGAGATCCTAATGGAATTCGACCCCTCGTTATAGGCCACCGTAACATTAATGGATTCGATGAATATATGGTTGCGTCTGAAAGTGTTGCACTTGACATCCTTCAGTTCAAACTGATGAGAGATGTGTTGCCAGGAGAATCGGTTTTTATAGACGTTGACGGAAATCTTCATAGCAGAAAGTATCACGGAGTGACAAATTACACCCCTTGTATTTTTGAATTCGTATACTTGGCTCGACCCGATTCAATAATAGATGGATTATCTGTGTATAAAGCAAGACTTCGATTGGGTGAACAGCTTGCTGGACAAATTGTTCGCGAGTGGCCAGACCACGACATTGATGTTGTGATACCTATTCCAGATACTAGCCGGACAGCCGCTGTACAAGTTGCTCATCACCTCGGCACGAAATATCGAGAGGGATTCATTAAGAATCGCTATATTGGAAGAACATTCATAATGCCTGGTCAATATGAGCGGGATGAATCAGTAAGACATAAACTCAACGCGATTGGTCTTGAATTTAGGGGCAAAAATGTGTTACTAGTTGATGATTCAATTGTACGGGGAACGACGTCAAAGCAGATAGTTAAACTAGCTCGTGATGCTGGCGCCAGAAAGGTGTATTTCGCGTCTGCAGCACCTCCAGTACGATATCCAAACGTATATGGCATTGATATGCCGGCTGCCTCGGAACTCATCGCAAACAAGCATACAATCGCTGAGATTGAAGAAATTATAGGTGCCGATAAGTTGATATATCAAGATATTAATGGGTTATTGAGAGCTGTGCGGCATAGTGATTCGGATATACAGGAATTTGATACTTCGTGCTTTTCGGGTAAATACGTTACCAACGTGACCCCTGAGTATTTGGAGAGGCTTGAAGCCAAACGAAACGATGAAACTAGACGAAGTATTTGACGAAAACTATTATGACTTTTTGCAAGACGAACTACGTCGCAAAGAGCATGACCCCTATGAAGACGACCCAGCTGAAGACACAGAGACAAGTATGGAAGATTTCATCATAGCCAAGTTTGAGGCAGGGGAGATCACATATGACGAAGCGAAAACAGAACTTAGAAAACGAATAGATAATGATGTAGAATACAAATTCTGGACAATGGAACTTGCCATGGCCGCAGAATTGTTAGATGATGATACCCAATAAATTGTCTCCGTAGCTCAGCTGGACAGAGCGCCACGTTTCGACCGTGGAAGTCGTGGGTTCAAATCCTACCGGGGACGCCAATTATGCAATATAAGCCCCTCGTAGCTTAAAAGGAAAAAGCCTGTCGGTCCTAACGACGGAGATGAAGGTCCAAGTCCTTCCGAGGGGTCCACTTTTATTCTCCCATGGTGTAGCGGTTAGCACGCGAGTCTTATATACTCGAAGTCCTGGTTCGATTCCTGGTGGGAGTACCAACCTTGTGGTCTCAGCGGCAATATGGTATGATATATACCTCTGCCGAACAGGAGACAACATGAGCGATGAAATACAAGATATTCTCGATGATTTAAAATCTGTCGAGAAGCGATTACAAGATTACCTGAATCAGGAACGTGAGAATATTAACGTTCCAACACCTCTTAATCCATTTTATCCTGGAACAGCTCGCGAAATCGTTCCTGATCCTAGATGTAGTCAATGTGGTTTACAACTATCGCCAGTAATGGGCTATGTCTGTTCTCGGGTGAATTGTCCAACCGGTCTCGGCGGACCATCGTGCTCTACGGGCCAACCTGGCCACACAGCACTCACGCTTAATTAATGGAGAAAACACATGAATGAAATTTTAGACGATCTATTTAAAGGCGCGCCCAAAGCCGCGTCACCAAGTCTGGAAGCAGATGAAATTATTTTGATCGCCGATCGGTCGGGTTCGATGAGCAGTATTAAGTTGGACGCTCAAGGCGGTATCAATAGTTTTATTACAGAGCAACAGAAGGAAGGTAACGCAAACTTAACCTTTATTCAATTTGATGATACTGTTGAAGCTGTATACAAACAAACAGATATCAAAGATGTTAAGGAGTATGAACTAGAGCCACGCGGCATGACATCACTATATGATGCAATTGGTATGACGCTTGCTAACGCAGACAGCGTTGCTACGACCGGAAAAAAGATCGTCGTGATTGTTACAGATGGTGGTGAGAATTCGAGCAAAGAGTGGCGACAAGAAACTATTTTTGAACGGATTGAAAATCTAAAAGCAGCTGGATGGGACTTTTTGTTCCTTGCTGCTAATCAAGACGCTATGAAAACTGGTACGAGTCTCGGTATCGAAGCTGGGGAGACGCTAACGTTTGCCTCGACTGGTATAGGGGCACAAAATGCGTATGGTCTTGCCTCAACGTATACATCAAACCTACGTAGTCGGGCCTTTGATAAGAATGCTGTTATGGATATGCTCGCTAAAGACGCCGAAGAAACAGAAGGTGTTAACCAGTAAGTGAAAATAACAGAGGTTTCGGATGGTGTGTTTAATATTGAAACAGTAACACAGTATGACCTAACCTCTACGTTTATGAGGGTTCAGGAGTTCTACGAGTCTCCGTTCAAAGAGATTCGTGGTCACTTCTTTACTCACGAACAATACATGGACATTCACGCTCACAGCAGCGCTCGGTCTGGTACCGAGGAAATCAAATTTTCCTACTTAGAAGACTGGGCAGGATTCAATGTTCCAGGAAACGCATTTAACAGATGGGTTAAATTATTCTCAAAACACGAACTGTGGGATAAGGAACGTGAGCTGATAACTCTCGTGCAGAACAAGCTCAAAAAACGAACAAACAAGTTTTACATTATTGGAACATACTCAGAAGGAGAGGCTCGTGTAATCGACCACGAATTATCTCATGCTTGGTTTTATCTTGATTCGAAATATAAACGAACGATGTTAAAACTTATTCGCTCGCTTCCTAAAGCAGCAACCAATCAACTAAAACAATATCTACAAAAAGATGGATATGATTTAATCGTTGCGGAAGACGAAATAATTGCATACCTTTCTACAAACCCAATGACCAGAACAGCCAAAATGTTTGATGAGATAGATGTTCCGTGGGGTAAGATTTTAGACCTTCAAACTAAGTTTGATGAATATAAGCAAGAGAAAATTGACGAAGCTGATTAACATTTTTGGTGGTCCTGGTATTGGAAAAAGCACAGTAATAGCTGGTCTCTTCCACTTGATGAAAATAAACCAAATTGAAGTGGAGATTGCTCACGAGTTCGCCAAGGACTTAGTTTGGGACAATCAAACTGACATTCTCAAAACAGATCAATTATATGTCTTTGCTCACCAATATAGACGAATATATCGTTTGATGAACAAGGTCGAATACATTATTGTTGATTGTCCATTACTAATGCATATTCCATATATTGCAGATGGGTTCCTTGTGGGTCTTGAACCGCTTATTGTGGAAAGTCACCACACGTTTAATAACCAATCTTTTCTATTAAATCGTCGTCCTGACCACAAGTATGTAACTGAAGGTCGACATAATACAGAAGAAGAATCCTTCCGAATCCACGACGAACTCGTGGATATTCTCAACAAATACAACGAGCCCTACACCGAGGTTGTCGTTAGCCCTGACGCCCCAAAAACTATACTTTCTCTGTTGTCTTAACTTTTTAAGTCTGTATGATAAATACCGTTGAGT
>Ga0307379_10004676_pt1 | contig 19428 bp, 31 predicted proteins | sample UN2MG_FD_202237 | JGI IMG/M metagenome (GOLD analysis project Ga0307379, IMG submission 202237) | Soil microbial communities from Risofladan, Vaasa, Finland - UN-2 | ecosystem: Environmental > Terrestrial > Soil > Coastal area > Acid sulfate soil | place: Finland: Risofladan, Vaasa | collected... | reverse complement strand
CAGTACCTTCGGCTCGATGACCCCCGACGGCGTGACCCTGCACGCGATGAGCTTCTCTCGAGGTGACGACCTGGATGCGTACGACGGGGTCCACGCCCACTACATCATCACGCATCCCAGCGGCAACGTCGTCCAGTTGCACGACACCAATGTGCGGGCAAAGAACGCGTTCGACTTCCCGGATAGCATCCAGATTGAGTTTGCGGGCAATTTTCCCAGCACAGCAGGCCGCTGGTGGGAGGGTGATAAATATGGGCGCGACGTGCCGACGGCGGCTCAGGTGTCCTCTGGGCGCAGGCTCCTGGAGTACCTGCAAGCGAATGTAATCCAGGGAAGGCCGACCATCTCTGCGCATCGCATGTCAAATCCACAGCGTGGCAACGACCCTGGACCTGGCATTTGGTCTGGCGTAGGTAAATATGCCGTACAGTCTCTAGGCTGGGGCTTAGCGCCAACGGCTGCGGGCGGGTCGAGTCTCCCCGAATCATGGTGGGAAGATGAAAACATCCCTCGAAGCTGACGCGGAGGCTATTGGCCGGTGGGTGGTCGGAGTCGTGGGGCGTCCGGAGGTGCATGGCCTACTGGGGGCCATGATCCCCGACCGTAGGAACTCGTGGACGCGAGGGGGGTGCTGCGTCTTGGCGATGGCCCTTCAGGAATACCTGGGGCGCGGAAAACTGATGATGGTGAGCCGCGGGGGTGGGGTGGTCCATGTCATGCTCGAGCTCGGCGGCGTGCTCATCGACGCCGACGGGGCGCATACCCAAGCGGGGGTCGAAACGACGTGGGGCAATCCAATGGGGTCCCCAGCGAGCGTTGCGCCCTTCGATGCTGGACTGGCGAACCAAAGCGGGGTGAGGTGCCCAGACCCAGAGCCCATCGTCTGGTATTTGGAGCGCGTTCAGCCCCGGATGCGCTTTTATCCGCGCGGCAGCTTTGACCCTACGATGCGGGTAGATCTTGGGCGAAGAACGCGTAATGGCGTACGTTTTTCGGGCTGTGGCTGCGGCGGGCGGCGCTGTGGCGGCCTCGGTCGCCGATGGCGATGAAAAAACGATACGAATCTGATAAGCTGGGTTCATGGCGACCCGGACTCGAGTAGGATCCTTCTCCCCCACCACGCGGGTGGATTACGGAACCCGGAAGCGGGCGCTTACGCGAAAAGGCGTCGCCCCCATGACGGAGCGGGATGCGGCTGAGAAGGTTGTTCGGACGTCTCCGCGACATCTGAGCATGGCGCCGAAGCCTTCGGGGATGCAGCTCGCAATCAACCGGGGGAAGCCCAAGGTGGGGGCGCTGGTCGGTCCTACCCAATACGGTCTGACGACCGAGGCCTTCAACCTAGTCCACCCTCAAGGACCGGCCCATCCGGATTTCTACGATAGCTCTGATAAGGCTTTCATTGATTCCTACATTCGGATTTGGAATTTTGTCGATTACTTCAAGAATCGTCCGGGCCCAAACACCGTGGGCACTCCCGACGCCCCGCTCCGCTCCTTGGGCGTCCCGTTTGGGGAGGGGGCGGGCGACGACCATCTGTGGCCTGTACTGTCCGACGAGGGGTGCAAGATGTCCTATATCGACGTCAATGGGAATAGCGATGGCGAACTGCTGGCCCGGTTCGGCGCCGCACGGCCCAGCCAGGGGTGGGCCTCGAACCGGTATCACCTCGGCACCGACGTTATTGCTCGGGGCGGGGACATCGTCATTGCCCCTGAGGATGCGGTGGTGGGATCCATCAACGACTTCTATGCGGGCACCGAGGCGCTGCTCCTACATCTCGAGAATGGGAACACGCTTATCCTGGGGGAGATCAACCCTAATTCCTACGATGAATTTGGCATCAAGGCGGGCGACACGGTCCTCCGGGGGCAACCAGTGGCTCGCGTCGGGACCTTTTCTTCGGGGCAGCAGCTTGACTACGACATGCTGCACGTGGAGCTATGGAAGGGGCACAGGAGCGGCTCGGGGAATTGGTACGATGGCTCCCCTCCCCCCGTGGACGTGCTCAATCCGGCCCTATACCTGGTCAAAGCGGCTTGTTCGGCATAGCCTTTTGGCTACCTCTGAAAAAACGAGACAAATCTGATAAGCTGGGTTCATGGCGACCCACAATTACCGTTCAATGCGGGGGGCAAGTTCCCAGCGTTCCCCTTACCGAGGGATGCCCTCCAGCGGATTTCCACCGAATCGCAGTGGAATGGCCGCCGGGTACAACACCGCGTTGTGGCCCAACTCGTATGCGGTCCGCAAACAACTGCGTGAGTTGGGGTACATGGTCCCGCTGGGCAACAGCCCGTTGGTAAATGACACCAAAGTTCGTAGCTTCCAAAAGGACTACAACCTTCTGAACGGCCACTACTCTCAAGAGGTCCCCGGCCGCTTGACCGTTGACGGCGTAGCCGGAAAGCACACGCTCAATGCGATGGAGTGGGCAATGCTCGCGGACCAATCTTGGCCGAACTACTGGGGTTGGTACGTCGATCGCGCGAGCAGATCTCGAGGAGCTCGATGACGGACCCCACTTCGGTGATTGGGCCGTTGCAGACGCAATGGCGTAAGCCATACCGGGGTCGACAGGACATCCTTCCACCTGCGGTGGGTCGCCCATCTCCCGCAGGACGTGACGTATCCAGAAAAGATCTTGTGGATGCCTACGAGAAGCTGAAGGCGAAGAGCAAGGTCGCAAACAATCAGTTGTCAGACATCCATCGGGACTCTAAAGACCTCGATGACATGCTCGATCCGACCGATGAGCTCCCCCAATGGGTGCAGCGCAAGCTGGCCGTGGCGCGGATGCACATTCAAGACATCAAGCAGTACGTCGAGGGCCAGCTTGATGCCCACGACGAGGCCCACCAGATGGCCGAGGATGGTATTGAAGACGAGATCTTGGACATCGCCGAAGTGGGTGTCCGCTTTTCGGGTGGCTGAGGCCGCCGGCGATAGGTTCGGTCGAACCTAAATGAGGACTTCAAGATGATTTCCAAAGACGTATTGCTCAACGACACCACGCGGATGTACGCGATGGTGTTTATTTTTGCCCGGGGAGTGGCCCCTTTTGCTGGGGACGTGCCGGACCCTGTGCTTGCTGCGAAAGCGGGCATGGATGAGGTGTACCAGTGGTGGTGTACCCACGGATTCATTGGCCAGTCCGGTGACATTCGGGAGACAGCGGCCATGGTGGCCCAGGCCGTCGCAGAGCATGTAGGCTTTGACGGCGGGGTTCTGGATGCAGCAGTGGCCCAATCTTTCCTCCAATGGGAGGCATACTCGTGCCCCCGTGGTGATACGCCGCGCTGGAGCGGATATGCGTCGTCACGACCCCGCAAACTTCAGCTGGCATTACCGAGTGCCGGTCACTTGCGTGCTCTGCCCCCTCCAAAGTAGGAAGTAGAAGAAGATGAACCCAGTATTATTGATCGGCCTCGCAGCGGTTGCCATCCTTGCCCTACGCGGCAGCGCGGAGGATGGGGACGATGAGGCTGTCGATGAGGGTGGGAATGATGGTGATGATGGTGCCGATGACCTCGGGGAGGAGCCAAACTCCGGTGAGATTTCGGGGCGGAACGGCACCTGGAGATGGACGGCTTTCGCCGTATCGGAGCGTATGGACGGCCTCACGATTGACCCCGCGACGGCTACAGACTGGCGCTGGACTGTCGGTAAGATCGACGACTCGAGTCTTGATGTCGATGGCACCGCAAGCAACCGAGAGCAAGCTCGCGCGGCGGGCATCTTGAAGGCCATGCAGCTGGCGAACCAGGCTCCGTCCGGCGCCCCTGCGACGCGCGTGGCTCTAGGTTGATGCGGCTTGAGTCCCAGGTGGGTTGACCTTCACAACCCCGCGGCCTACACTGCGGGCACATGGCTAACCCTGCCGACTACCCGGCGGCCCTGAATCGCATCGCCGAGCTCGAGCTTGAGAACGACGGGCTACGCGAGGAGGTGTCCCACCAACAGGCCACCATCAGGCAGCTCGACAAGAGCCGCGACCAAATGATGGAGCGTAGAGTCGAGGAGCGTCGCCAGGTGCTCGACCGCGCCCGCGTCATCTCGGCGCACTTCGGCTCGCGGCTCCACAACCCGGGCGACATGATCGCGCACCTGATACGCGAGCTTGAGGTCGGGCGGGAGCTAGAGCCTGGTGAGCCGGACGCCAAGGTGTGGGCCGAGGAGGTCTCGCGGCAGGTCAAAGGGATAAAATCCTTGCTCGAGGACGCCACCCCCGACACGGAGGCCTCGTGAAGCGTTCCCAAGAGGTTCACGACAAGCTCTCGGACGAGCTCCTTTGTTCTGAACACATGGCCCTCAGTGTCCACAAGGCAGGTCAGGCCATGGCCATGATCATCCGAGGGGAGAGCGGATGGCAGGGGGCCGTGAAACGTGCGCATTACGAGATGCTCGCCGCCTGGGACCTCGCCGAGGCTATCAGCGCAAACGAAGAGGACAAGCTTCGTGAATCCGATGCCTAAATACACCTACGCAGTTGAGAGCCTTTGGGCCGCGAAGGGTAAGTGGGTTGCCCTCATCAGCGGCGAGGCGCGCGGGTTCGCCTACGGGTACTACCTCGGCCGCTTCGATGAGCGCTCCGGTCCGGCCAACGCGCTGCGGCTAGTGCGGAGTGACGGAATGGTTGTTGATTCGGCAAGCCAGATTGATGATGTCTCGATCGGCATGATCGCAGGGATGCCCAGCGCTGAGCAGTACGAGGGCGCGGCTGAGAGGGCACTTGAGCGTGCTCGGTCTATCAGAGCCTTTGCACAGGGCCGTCAGTCACGTGCGGTTAAGGGAGGCTCATGAGCACCATATACGATCCCGACAACCCCTGCGTGCACAGCCCCATCTGCTGCCGTGGGTGCATGAGGTCCCGGAGCCTCAGGTATTGCCTCATATACGCTAAGAAGGCCGAGCAGGATCTCAAGTTTTCCCATAAAGTTGCCGTCGAAATCTCCAAAAATCACAGTGATACTCTTGATCGCGTAATTGAACTCGAAGCTGAGCGCGACGCAATGCGAGCGGCTGGGGACAGGCTCAGCGAGTGCCTGGACTGCGCGGTGGATTGGCTGCTGCGCCTCAAGGCGGACAGCACAGAAGCACACGTGAGCCAGATTGAGAGTCTCATGGCACCCCGGGCCACATGGGCCGAGGTTACTGCACACGGGCTTGCGTCCGCTGCCGCCCCCGAGCCGGCCGTCGCGGAGCACGATGAAAGGCGCCTTGCAGCCATCGAAGCTCGCCTGGAGCAGCTCGAAGAAGGTGCCCCGAGCTGCTCCTACTGCGGAGACGACGGTAGGGGCTGCCAGTATTGCGGAGATTGAAATGTCAGATCTAATCAAAAATACGAAGGGCCCAAAGCAGGCAGCAATAGACGTGGTCGAGCTGGTGCGAGAGATAGAATCTCGGCCGCCAGAACAACTGCCTGGCGACCTCGCTGCGATGGAGATCTTCCTGGCTAGGGCAGAGGACATTATCGACGAGCTGCGGGCCAAACTGGCCGCCGTGGAGTCGCTGATCGATGTTGACGCGGACTTTGACGAGCAGTTCGACGACAAGACCCAGTCCTGGCGCGACGGCTACATGTGCGCGATGGCCCGGGTGGACGTCGAATTGGATACCGGCCGTCAGAAGAGCACTGTTCTTGCGGGTTGGAAGCGGCGATAAGCCGCTCAGTACTACTTTACGCCGCTGTGAAACTGGGAGACCCAGTTCCGGATCTGCGCATGGCTCCCCATCGCACCCTTGTGCCGCGCAATCTCTACGCCGTCACGCACCAGTACCATCGTAGGCACCCCGCGGATCTGGAACTGCTGCTTCAGCTGGGCGTTCGAGGGGTCCTTAGTGTTGATGCCTACCACCTCGATCACGCCCTCATTCGCCTCCTCAAATGCATTGATGTGAGGCTCGAGGGATTTGCAGGGTCCACAGGTTGGTGACCAAAAATCGAGGAGTTGCACGAGGTCGAATCTATCACCACACCCCGCCGGCGTCGATCCGACTCTAGATGGCTGTGTGGTAACCTCAGCCATGGCAAAGATTGCCCCGCTTTTACTGGCCGCTGGCGCCCTTTACTTTCTCACCCGCGGTCGGAAAGAGGCGGAAGAGGACGAGGCTGCGGAGCCTTCGAACGGAAATGGAGTGGAGCCACCTACTGGGCTTGCGCCTGACCAATTGCCTCCGATGAATACCAGCAAGGATATGGTGGCGTTCTCCGAAGACGGGTCGAAATACGCCATCTCGCCCGGCTGGCGCATTCGGGTCCTCGACAAATGGCTGGGGCGCGAGTACGACGAGTGCCGAATCGTCACAAAGTACAGTGAGACGCTGGCCGAAGAATGGGATGAGGACCCTGGTGCCTTTTATGGAGACGGCGAGCTCGCTTTGGACATCATGTCTGTCGCCTGGCTGGGTGCCGGATACGCCGCAATCAAGTTCCTGCCTATCGGTAAGGCAGTCTCTGCGGTCGTGCTCGCCGCCGAATTCATCATCGGTACATGGTCATCAGGCCTCGCGCTTGAGCCGTTCCACAAGGAGGCTATCGAGAGCACCGGGGCCGGTGCCGCAGCCCGCTTCATGGAGTTTCACACCGTCCAGGTCGGCGAAACTGAGGGCGTAAAGATCATCGATCTGGACCTTGAGAATGAAAACGTCCAAGATTTCGTGAAAATAATTACGGATTACGTCGCCCATTTCCAGAGCCGCGAGTTCTCAGCCAACGACGCGAGCAAGAGCTGCAAGCCATGAGCACCCTTCGGCGTCGTACTAAACTCTCCAAGAAAGAGCTCTCGCGCGGGAGGTCCACTCGCTACCTCGACACCGGGATTCCTGAGGACCCCGAAGAGTCCCTGGCCGAGGCAAGACGCCGCATCAAGGAGGCTGGATGGGGCTTTTACACGCGCAAGGACACGTACAACGGTCGCAAGTACAGTGTCACCTGGCGCCGGCGTATCGGATTGAGCGCCAACTGGGAAAGCTACAGCACCATCCAAAAGGCGTCCATCCTGTGGCACGAGCTGGTACATATCCGCCAGCGCCAGCGCATGGGCCACTCGCGCTTCGTCTGGCTTTGGGTGATGACCGCCTTCGGCCGCTGGACGCTCGAGGTACCTGCGTACCGCCAGAGCATCATTGCCTACGAGATTATGAGCCGCGGCCAGTTCAACGGGACGGAATACACCAAAAACAAGGTGGTTTCGATGCGGAAGGGGTACAAGCTTGGGCGGATCAACAACAAGCAGTACACCGACGAGACCACCAAGATCTGGCACTCGGCGCGCATGAAAGCCGCGTAACCACCCCTCGTGGTACAAATAGGCATGGCGACCAACGTCCTGCCTATTCTTTTGCTTGGCGCAGGAGCCCTACTTTTGGCTGGCCGCTCCTCAGACGACGAGGCCGGGCCAACCGTCACCCCCACGGACCTCGAGGGGCTCCAGGCCGAGCTCAATGCTCGAGGTGTGACCGACTTTACGGCACACGAGCTGACATGGTCGAACCATGTGGATGACAACCTCATACCGCCGCCCGAGTTGATGCCCAATCTCCTCAAGGCGGCTGACCTGGCCCAACGCATCCGCACTGAATACGGAAAACCTCTCGCGGTAACCTCGTCGTACCGACCTGAGCCAATGAATACCCAGGTGGCTGGCATTCCGAATAGCCAGCACGTCCGAGCGGCAGCGTTGGACCTGACGATGCCCAGCGGCACCGCGACGACGCAAGAGATTGACCGCCTGCGAATGATTGCGGCGCGCATGTGGCTCCAAGACCCATCTTTTCATGGCCTGGGCATGTACGACTCCCCTCCGGGCCGCATCCACGTGGACGTGGAGCACCCAGGCAGCACAGGGCGCGAAACGTGGCCTGTGGATAGGGTCGCCCCGTACCTGGCGCGAGCTCAAGCTGAAGCGTAACCGCCGGTCAGGCTACAATGTCTGCATGGCAGAGTCGGCAGGTTTAGTTCTCAACGGCTTTTTTGGACAGCGAAAAGGCCGGATTGATGTGGGGGACCTGGCAAGAGCCGAGGCCCAGCGACTGGACCTGAAGGCTCCGATACGCATCGGGCGTGGAGGGGCGGGCCCCGTCAGCTATAAACGGCACTTTAGGTGGCTCAAGAAGCACGCGGGGGCTGACCGCCTACTCCTGATAGGTAAGAGCTACGGGGGCCACTGGGCTCGAAAAATGCTGTTCACGCTCGCGGATAAGGACGTGCTGCTTCGCTTCGGAGAGGTTCGGCTGCTGACGGTCGACCCCAGCTTTGTGCTGCACAGCCTCAGCCACCGCAAGTTCTCCCTGCCGGGGGCCTCGAACATTGAATGCCTGAACCTGTATCAGCATGGGCCGCGCGGTGGCTACCAGATCGACGACGCTTGCAATGAAATGCTCGCGTACGTTGAGCATCAGAACATCGAGCTCAACCCTCGAGTCCAAGAGGCAGTTCGAGAGCATGTTCAGTGGTTGCATGGCGTTGGGCCGAACGGATAGACCTGAACACGGCCTCCATGCGTCGCCTATACGACAGGCGCTGCGCTCAGGTCGACGTCAAGGCTACATCCTTCGACGCTTGGCTTGTCGACAGTTACCGATACCAGCGTGGGAGGTCCTGGCTGCACGTATGAGAACTGGAGCCCGCGGATCTCAGCGCTGGGCGGCACTGGCACACCTATAACCGGTCCGACGAGCGTCGCGCCAGACAAGGTGACCACAAAATCGTCCGGGTCAATCTCGGTCAAAAATCCGACGATTGCTATGACGGTCGCACCAGCTGGAATGGTAGCGGACGGCGGCGCGAAAAACTCATCTCCAGTCCCTTCGTTGACCAGACGTACCGCAAGCAGCGCCGGGCATTGCGGCGTAGGTGTGCAGCAGATCCGACCGGTGGTTTGCGCATTGCGAGCCAACGCCGTTGCGCCGCCCACGGCCGTTTGGAATTGCGGCTGGATTGTGATCACGTCACCGACTGCGCTGGCCGGGCCAAAGCTTGACAGCACGATGCGCTCAGGCTCCACCGCGTTCGCTTTGGAGTCGAATGTAAAAGGAAAAGGCGGACTTCCGTTGAAGCTCACTGTGGCACGGCCCCGAACACGAGCGTCGGGGGTATCCGTCTCAACCTCAAAGGAGCTGAAAAAGACATAGTTGCCTACGGCGGGAACCTCGATCGTGAGTGCGGGCCCCACGTTTTCCCACGTGCCCGGGTCCGTACTTGTCACGTCGCCACTTTCGAACTGTAGACCCCAGCATGCTGTGCAATCGACATCGCCGCTATCGCCGCATTGATTGATACACGCTTGCCAGAATTGCTCTTTTGACATCGTGCAGACAAGATACCGCACCCAAGTGTATGAGTACAGCCGCTTATTGGAGCGCGTGCAGGGAATCGAACCCTGTTTCCCTGATTGGAAATCAGGTACATCGCCAGCAATGCTTCACACGCTTGATGTTTTTCGGAGCCGGCACTGGGAATCGAACCCAGGTCCTCACGTTGGCAACGTGATACTCGACCATTGAGCTATGCCGACTTGGCGGAAGGTGAAGGAATCGAACCCTATGGCTTTCACCATCCACGGTTTTCAAGACCGATTCGTCTCCGGTGACGGCACCTTCCAGTTTGATTGTGGCGGAGAGTGAGGGACTCGAACCCTCGTCGGCTTTCACCGGCCTCCGGTTAGCAACCGGGCCCCTTACCACTCGAGCAACTCTCCAGTATCAAGTGGGTGCGTTGGCACCCCGTGCAGGACTCGAACCTGCAACAAGCGGCTTAGAAGGCCGCTGCTCTTCCGATTGAGCTAACGGGGCGTAAGTTACGCCGCGCGCCTGCTCGAAAGAGCATTGATACTGGAGCTCATACCCATCCCTGACCCTGACGAACCACCGCACGAGGACCCTCTACCGCCAACGCAAAGGCGCAGCGAGAGGTTCACAGTGGGGAAGGACATCAGTTGGACGTTCATGGCTTCGCGCAGACAATACGGGTCGACCGTGCCGTGGTCAAGCTCAACCGAAAATAAAAAAGAGAGACACAGCGAGGGAATCGAACCCCCGTTTCACGGGCCACCGCTTCACCGCGGTATCGAAGCCGCGAACTTCCAATTTATGGGCCCTGGAAGTCGTCCCATGACGTGTGTGCCTCTCAGAGAGCCCGCTCGGATTTGAACCGAGGACTTAGAGGTTAAAAGCCTCCTACTCTACCAGACTGAGTTACGAGCCCAAGGGTATCAGCCTTGGTGAACCCGGAAGGAATCGAACCTTCAACCTACTGATTAAGAGTCAGCCGCTCTGCCTATTGAGCTACGGGTCCAGCACAACGTGCCCACGACCCGAAGATCGTGGGCTACAGTTTGTATTTCTTGACGGTGCCTCGGGACGGAATCGAACCGGCGACTCCCTGGGCTTCAACCAGGAGCTCTACCCCTGAGCTACCGAGGCTAAATCTGCTGTGCTCGCCAAGGATGTACCCGGCGAGCCGCATAAAGCGCTCGGTAAAAATGGGGTGTGCGACGGGAATCGAACCCGCATCTCCTGATGCACAGTCAGGAATCGTAGCCATTAGACCACGCACACCATAAGTATGGTGCTCGTCGTCTGTATGTCGCTGACTGTTCATGATGATGGTCCCGGGGGTGAGGCTTGAACTCACGACCTCGCTCTTATGAGGAGCTTGCTCTAACCGACTGAGCTACCCCGGGATACGCTATCGCGTACTCCGGCATGAGCTCGTCGTAGGTGGTCTGTCTGTTCATGGCTGAAAAGGATACCCGTATTCTGCACTTCGTCGGACGTGTACGGGTGGACCGTCTGACTGTTTTGGTAGCGGGAAACGGATTTGAACCGCTGATTTCCGGATTATGAGCCCAGTGCCTTACCTGACTTGGCTATCCCGCTTCATTTTTTGGAAGGCCTTTGCGACGGATTACGAGAAAGATCCCGCTTCCACTTCGGCCATTTGGCCACTCTTTCCTCTGCTCGTTTCGCTCCCGCCAATATCTCAGCGAGAGTGGGGGACCTGAGAGGGGAACTCGGTCGACACGGGTGGACTTGAACCACCGTCTCCGGTTTATCAGACCGGCGTCCATCACCAACTGGACCACGCGTCGAGTCGGTAATGCTAATGTCGTCGTTGTTGTTCATCTTCTTGTCTCTCGTGGTACCGGGTGGGGGACTTGAACCCAACCAACCCTCTGCATGTAAAACAGTCGCTCTGCCAAATTGAGCTAACCCGGTATAGGGGCAAACGACCCCAATCCGGGGGCCCGCTTAGGCTTCACGACGCTTTGTTGGATGACAGGACGGGAATCGAACCCGTGAAATTCGGTTTTGCAGACCGACGCCTTAACCACTCGGCCACCTGCCACAAGGGATTGGCAGCCCGCCAGAGAATCGAACTCTGCTCGCCGGTTTTGGAGACCAGCAGTGCCACCAGGGCGCGAACTATATGCGGAATACATACAGAGACGCCAAAGTGGTCCGAGGAGGTTTAACATGGTCATGGTCTTGATCTTTGTAGTGGAGCCGGAGGGAATCGAACCCTCAACCTTCTGCTTGCAAGGCAGTTGCTCTCCCAGTTGAGCTACGGTCCCGCGAGTACTATGTTCGGCTCCCAGCGGGAGCTAACTCGCGGCTCGTGTGGCGGGACGTACGGGACTCGAACCCGTCACCTTTCGGCTGACAACCGATTGCGCTACCAACTGCGCCAACGCCCCGTTTGTATCGGGAACGCTATCGTTGGTGATGTTGGTGTCAGTGTTCATGGTCTTATCTCTTGGAGGCGTTGGAGCCCGGTGCAGGAATCGAACCCGCGTCTGAGGTTTACAAAACTACAGCTCTACCATTGAGCTAACCGGACGAAATCGGATTCGCCGGCTGCCAGTGGCAGTGTCGGGTGGGGAGCGGCCCCGGTGAAATGTGTCTCTACACCGGGGAAACGCTCAACACGCGACGTGATCGCCAATAAAGGCAATCGACCACATGGCGGCCGGCTTGGCCGTCGCGGTGGTCGTAGTGGTTGTCGTGGAGCGTTTCATCGGAGTGCGCGCAGGAACCTGCGCTTCGAAGACAGGTCTACACCCCGTCGGCACGACCGTCAACAGGATCGGCAACTTTTTTTTCTGAGGTGTCACGTTGCCTAGGTCCGAATGCTACAAAGAGATGTGGACCCTGAAGAGAGCATGATCATCAGAGACGGACTCAAGGACATAGCCGCTCGCGTACGCGCCTCACTCACTAAGCGTGAGCTCGAGATTCTCGACATGAGGTTCGGGCTCGACAGCGAGATCCCCGACGCCGAGCGTGCCACCACTGCCCAGATCAACGCTGCGTGCGACCGAGCGCTCGAGCGGCTCAAGGACTTTAAGAAACGCCTTGACGACCCCAAAACATCGGGCTAAGACAGGTCCGTGGCTCACCGCCTGCTCAATACATACCCCACGTGGCACCGCGTTCTCGAACGCGAGATGTGCCTGCGTGGGGGTATTGAGTAGCGACGGTCGGCAAAACCGTTCGTACCCCGCGCAGGACAACCCGCGGGCGTCGTTCAATCGGTTAGGATCCCAGGCTTTCAACTTGGAGACGGGAGTTCAAAACTCCCCGCCCGCACCATCGCTACGTAGTCTTTTGACTCCGTAGCTCAGCTTGGTTAGAGCTGGAGGCCGTTAACCTCTGTATGCGTAGGTTCGAATCCTACCGGAGTCGCTACCACTTAGATCGGGAGCCGAGTGTCGAACTCGGTCTTTCGCATTCAAAGTACGAAATCCTGACCTCAGGTCTCCCGAATGGTCCGTGGGGTGAGAATCGAACTCACCTGCGCGAACGCTGTCGGTTTACAGCCGACTTCGCCACCTTGGCTGTTCCCACGGATAGTTGTGTGTCCGTAGAAACTGGATATCGTTCGTGTCGTTTCATCATCGCGTCTCTTTCCCGTGGTCGGGGTAGAAGGATTCGAACCTTCGATCTCCTGGTCCCAAACCAGGCGTCCACTCCAAACTGGACCGCACCCCGAGAGCGCGGCGCCTAGGATTCGAACCTAGAACCGCTCGGTCCGTAGCCGAGTGCTCAATCCGTTGAGCTAGCGCCGCATGCTTCGGCGCGTTCGGGTTGTTTTCCCCGCGTGCGCCTTACGCTAATTGATCGCCTGGCCGGGCGATCTGCGTACGATTCGGGCGCAGCGGGCACACTAGGTACGCATACAACTGTCCCTGAAGCAGGCCAGCTTGCGCGGCGTTGCCTTGGAGACGTTGGAGCTTAGTACCTGCGTTCATCGAATTGAGGTTGTATGCCACGCCTCGCGCGTCGTCAACCATCTTTTTCAATTAAACCGCGCTAGCCGACTGCGATGTACTCTTCGACGTCCTGTAAACCGGGACGGACGTACGGATTAGGGTCGAAGACCTGCCTCCCGTTGTACATCACCACCGCGTGGTCGGTGCCCCTCCACGACGTTCCTAGAGCCACGCAATAGCCAGGAGGCTCAATGTCTGTGAACCTGACCTGAACTCCGTGTCGACGGAACCATCGCTCGAGCTCGGCGTCCCACACATCCTCGGGTAGCAGGACGAAGTTCGGAATGGACTCGATAGGCCAATGCAAGATGGACGCGAGGCAGGCTGCCACGCAGTTGCCATCTACCTCGCTGAAAATGCTCTGGTGGACGGGAAGCACTGCCCTACGCAGTGCCTTCAATGAGAACCAGTGGCAAAGCGTCGGCCTCTGTGCCATTCGGCGGGATGGCTCGGACCACCAGGTCGTCCGGAGGAAGATTTCCATCCTTGGTCACGACGATCAGCTTGGGCTCCGGGCTGTCCGCCATCTGCACTCCCTTGAGATCGACGAAATCCTCCGGGTCCACCGTCGAACCGGGAGCCATCACCGACTCAAAGACCCAATCTGGATCTGCCGGAATGCCGCTGATGACCACGATGTCACCCTTCTTTTCCGGTAAGAAGACAAACGGGGCCACTAATGGTCCAACGTCCTCAAAGTTGGAGACGCCCATCACATTGACACTCTCGACCGCCAAGTTGGCCCGCTCAATCGCGTAGGCCTCAGCATCGGCGAGCGTATCCCAAAGGCGATTAGCGACGCCCCCAGAGTCCGCGACGACCTTCATCCCGGGCAGCGAAGCATCCCAGAGCTGAACGATATACTGATTCTGGTTCGGGCCCTGTGCGCCAACGGTCGCCCATCTGAACTCACCGAGGCCATCAATCATCACTGCCCCCTCAGACACCTCCTGAGGCATCAAGCTAGGGACCACCGACCCCTGAGGCACCAGGGTAGCAATCGCGCCCGTCGCACCGGTAAATCCGACCTCGGGAAGGCCACCTGTCGCCCCCGTGGCACCCGTAGGGCCGGGGAGGTCACCTGTGGCACCTGTGGCACCTGTGGCTCCTGTGGCTCCAACGTCACCGTTTCCACCATTTCCACCACTTCCCTGGGCGCCCTCTTCCTCTTCTTCGCCACCTCGCCCCATCAAAAAGAAAGCCGCTCCAGCCAAGAGAATTAGGGGTAATGCGCTGTTTGCCATATCGGTCTCGTCTTCCCGAGCTAGTCTATCAGCTCGAGCAAAATCTTTGAATCTCCGCCGCCTTTTGTCGGGCCCTGGTACTGGCACGGAGGCAGAGGATCGTACTGCGTCCCCGCGGTTTTACACCCATCACCATGCAAGGGTCCAGCCGCCATGCCGCAGGGCGGATTTTCACGCTGCACGCAAACATCGCAGCCCAACGGAAAAACACCGGAAACATCCTCATTGCCAGTCGCGCCCACCACGGGACCGAGTATCACCGGATTGGGCTGGCCATCTTGATCAATCGTGATCTTCAGCTTGTTCGAATACCCATCGACCAGGCTGATATCGAGCGTGTCAAACCAGTTCGGATTCTGCATGTTGACCTCCGCCTTGGTGGCCCCGCAGCCCACGGCTTGGCCAAATGCGAACGTCGCGTTGAGGTACGAGCTCCCGATGGGGAGCTCGCGCTCGCCATCTAGTGCAAAGGAGCACTCGAGCCCGGTGCCGTTACAAAATCCCCAGTCGTCAGCCATGATCTCCGAGTCGGCCCCGAAGGCCACGTACACGGTGGTCGACGCCCCGCGAATAGACAGCGGCGCCGCACCACCATGGGATGGATAGGGGCAGCCGCACAAAAGAACAAATGCGAGTAACTTCTTCATGGCTGGATCACCCGAAAACGTCAGCGTAATTGGTAGTGGTCGCAGGCGGCTCGGGCTCATTGCCATTCACCGGCTCGAAGTTCCAGCTCATATTGAGCGGCTGCAACCCAGCAGTGCCCGAGCGGACCCACGAGCACGCAAGGTACTCATCATCGAGCACGCACAGGTTGTTGCGGATCGTGCTGGAGATGTCCACATGGTTGCCCGCACCAGTGAAGTTGCCGGCGCTGATGGTGTACGTGTTGTTCAGCTGGATGTACCCGAAGCCAGCCGGATTCGATGCCGGGCGAACGCGATAGAGCCTCAGGGCAATCGTCTCGCCCGCGCCCGGGGCAAGTACGGCCGACCAAGAAAGCCGAACCAGACGTACGGGCCCCGGGATCCTCAGTTTTTGATAGCTGGCAGTCGTGCCATTGGGCACCAAGCTTGTGGTCGAGCGCTCGCCGAAGCTAGCAATCAGTAGCCCAGACAACGCCGGCTCGAGGTTTATGCTGGACTGATACGGATTGAGCGACATCCCGTCTCAGTGTACCAGATTGCCTAGAAAATGAGATCTCAGTTACGAAGGCGGCCGGGCCAGCCGCCTTCCCAAGACGCACCCCACATGACACGGGACTCCGGGCCACTCTATCCAGCTCAGCTACCGCAGGCGCCCATGCTCCGCAGCGGGGATTTGAACCCCGGACGCACCCGGTGATGCGTGCGAGGAGACTAAACCCGGAGATGACCGTCAACTACCGAGATCCCGAACCTAGAAGGTCGCGTCGACGCCCACGGTGACCATATAGGTCTCGTCAGCTGGGCCGATGGCGCCAAGCGTGTTGCCATCCACCGAGAAGATGTACAAGGACCCAGCAGGCACAGTACCTGCTGCAAAGCTGAACGACACGGGTGTATTGGGCGCTACTGCCAATGGTCCCGACGTTCCCACGACAGCAAATGGACCGCCCGCGGGCCCGGCGGTGACCGTAAGCGTCAGCATGTCCGTAGGGATAGTCGCCGTACCGGAGACGATGATCGTCATGCCCCGAACCGTGAACTCGCGGGGGGCAATGCCGAATAAGGACACGCTCATTGAGGCCGTGATCGTATTTGTGACCTGAGAAAACAGGACCGGCAGCGGGATCGAAGTTGGAATGACGAGCGCACCTGCGCCTTCCGTCTCGAAGTTCGAACCGGTCCCGATCAGGAAACCGGAGGTGCCGCCTGAGTCTGAGGGCTGGTTGATGCTTCTATTGAAAAAGTTGTCGTCAGACATTTCGATTCACCCTCTCCCTATCTTACCGTAGTTTGCGCTTGGCCGTCTTGCGCTCGCCATCTAGTGCAAAGGAGCACTCGAGACCGGTGCCGGTGCAGAAGCTCCAGTCGTCCGCCGTCACCTGGGAATCGGAACCGAATGCTACGTACACCGTAGTATCCGAGCCGCGAACAGAAAGCGGAGAGCCTCCTCCACCATTACTGGGGTAAGGACAGGCGCACAGGAGAATGAATGGGAGTAGGTATCTCATCTATTTGAAAAACCCCTGTAATCGGCTCAAGAAAGCCGCTTCGCCGGCGGCCACGGTGGGGGCCACGGCGACCTCGCCGGCGCTCAGGGCGAACTGCCGATTACGGTCATTGTAGAGCAGCGCCGGCGAGGACTTGATGTACTCGACCGCCACCTTAAGCTCTGCATCGAACGTATCCCAATTGAGCTCATCGACGACAGATGTCATGCCCTCCGTCACCGTGATATCGGTGATGAGCAGGGTCGAGTTTGGCTCGATTGGACCGGTATACGGCTCCCCTTGCACTTCCTCGATCGCCTGTACCAGGACGTAGATAGGCGCAAATAGGAAGTTGATCTCCGGATTTGCCTCAATCGTGGACTTCATCCGAACGGAGACTTCCTCCAAGGACCAGCCCGTCGTAGCGACCAGGATCCTGGGAAATGGCCCCATCATGACTATGTTCAAGGTGTCGTCTGAGGTAGACCACACCTTCACATTGCTGAGCGCCTCAACATCCTTGTCGATCGGATCATCCGGTACTCCGCCATCCTCGTCACCGCCGCGGGTCATGAGGAAAAGGGCTGCACCGCCCAATAGTAGAATGGGGAGCATATTCGCCGCCATGATTTAGTGTATCAGCTATCGACGAGCCTTGCGCCCAGGGTTCTTCTTCACCACTTCGGACACCGTCAGGCCGTACCACTTGCGCGTGTCATTCACGGCATCAATTAGCGTGTCTTTGGTCGAGTGCCCCACAGGCCCACGTTCATCAAAACGAGTCGACTGCCATTTCCCAGGGTCACGAGCGCTGCGGGTAATCAGGGCGTAGTAGTCCCCATTGTCCGGGTCAACTAGCTTGACCGCGTTGATGCCCGCCTCATCTGGACCCTCAATCGATGAGGGCTCGAGGATCACGTGCCACCCGGCTTCGTCGAGGACATGGATCTCCTGCTCGTGGCGAGGGGAGTGATGAATGGGATTGCGCTTGGCCACCTTACGCTTGGCCTTGCGGGGGTTCGACGCCATCGGTATTCGGAGCATCGAGTCCGTAAACCTGAAGTCCTTGTTGCGGCCCTTGTTGGGAACGAATCCCATGCTGAGGTACCACTTCTCAAGACGCCCCTTGGAGGACCCAAACTCGGAAGTAGGCGACACCGTAACGGTCACCCCGTTAGCATCGGCCCAATCGAGCGTATCCCTCATGGCCATGGACGCACGCCCCTCTCCTCGTCCCTGCTTCGGAACCGAGATCAGGTCCACCGAAAGGTGCTGATCCTTCGGATGGTACGAGGCCTGGAACTTGTCCAGTCCGTACTTCTCAGCAATCGCGCCGCGCTGCATCTTCCAGCTATCGGCAGGATTCCGCTTCGCCCTGCGCTTCGACTTGCCGGGGTTCGCCATGTAATACATGACAGGCACCTCCTTGATGCCTAACTGCCTGGCAGCAATCACTCGATGGTGGCCGTCTAAAATGAACGGGGCGATTCCGCGTCCCTTCTTGATGATGACCGGGTTCACAAACCCACGGATCCGTATGTCCTCCTTGAGCTTCTCAATGTGATCTGCGTCTTTTACGGCCAGTCGCTTCAGGGAGATATTGGGGTCTGCAATAGCCTCAAGCTTCTCAACCGTCATCGTGCCCTCGGCCTTGTTCCCCATGAACGGCCACCGCTCAGACAGCGAATCCGGATTGCGCTTGGATTCAGGGTTCCCCCGCGTATGCCGGGCCTCCTCGCGCACTGCCTTGCGAACCTTTGCGATGAACCGACTGTGGTTGTCCTCGCCGATCCGATTTGCCGCGCTGCGTACACCGGCGCCGAAGTGATCCTCGTACCTAAAGGCCTCCAACCACTCGCCCACACTGACGCTTGTCACCGCGCGCCCGGCCCCATGAATACGACGGGCAATCATCTCTGCGAGTTCATCCTGCGTGATAGCGACACGCCGTCCAGCCGGATTACGCTTGGTAGCCTTCTTCTTGGCCGCCTTGCGCTTGGCAGGCTTGCGCTTGGCAGGCTTGCGCTTGGGATTATCCCATGGCCGCATGTGCGACCCACGCGTCCGTGCGTCGGTCGATCGGCCGCCAAATTGATCCTCCAGCCCAATCGGGTCGTCGGTGACTTCTGACCAGGCCGTCTCCTCGGATGTCTCCTGGTAGAGATCCTCAAGTATCGCCCGCTTCACGTCGTACCCCTTCTCGGTGAGGTCAAGCACTCCCTCCTTCTGTCCGAGGTATCCCTTTTTGACTAGCGACTTGTAGAGCTGCTCGCTGAACTTCTTGATGAAGTTGCTTCTCGAGGTTCCCCTTCTCGTGAAGTAAATCGCGGCCATTTCCTTCTTGTTCAGGTCATCCGGATTACGCTTGGCCGTATTGCTAATGTGGACATCGACAAGATCAAGGATCCCTGAGGCCTCTACCGGCTCTAGTGAACGGACCTCCTTATGAATGGTGTCATCGTCACCCCAGATCCCGTACGAATACTCGTAACGAAACTCGTCATCGGCGTCCATGTCGGTGACATTCTCAAAGCCTACCCACCACGTCTGATCGTCGAGGTCCTTCAGCCACTCGTTGGCACCCACGCGTACCCAACCTTTGATATTCTCGCTTCTCTTCAGGCGCGGGTTCTTGCGCTTGGCCGCCTTGCGCTTGGCCGTCTTGCGCTTGCGCGGGTTGGGCTTGGGGTCGTCGATGATAGATTCGGCCCAATCTATAGCCGCAATGACTATCCCATCGACGCCTACATCGAAAATCGGATGAGGTCTGACTGGG
>Ga0307379_10004675_pt1 | contig 19432 bp, 32 predicted proteins | sample UN2MG_FD_202237 | JGI IMG/M metagenome (GOLD analysis project Ga0307379, IMG submission 202237) | Soil microbial communities from Risofladan, Vaasa, Finland - UN-2 | ecosystem: Environmental > Terrestrial > Soil > Coastal area > Acid sulfate soil | place: Finland: Risofladan, Vaasa | collected... | reverse complement strand
CAGTGTTTCGCCTTGGCGCGGTCAACGAGGCTGAGTGAGCCCGCTTTGTTCACCTTGATCAACCCGAGGCCTAGCAAGTAGTCACGCATCACCGGGCACGTATACAGCTTGCTGTGTGTCTCCCACGCGGGCGCCCGCTTAAGGCCTTTGGCTCGCGTATATCCTCTCGACTTGGCTACTTGGTGCGGCGTGCCCCAGCCATTGCGGGCAAGCTCGGCAGCCCTATGGCTCGGTTTAAAGGTGAGACAAGCGCCAATGACGGCGCAAGCTTGATCGCTAATTGACTGGTATTCGTGGCTCATGATCGTGGGTCCTTACCAGCGCATGCGCGCGGGCAGTTGATTGTAAATCTGCTCACAGTTGTTTTCGTGGTACAAAACCAGGTCTATGCACCTAGCTCGCTTAGCTCGCCTAGCTCTAATCGACTCGGATAAGTAGCGTAGCCATAGGCTAACGTTTTTGAGCGCATATAAAACGCGTTCAACGTCGTCGTCATCGTCGTCATCGTGGCCCATCGCATCTAGACGCTCACATAGCGCAGATGTCGCGCGGTTAGCGCGCTGGTAATAGGCGCGTAGCTCGGTTGTGTCTGCAGTGTCTGGATTAAACATTGTTGCTCACGTTGGTTATGGGTTCGCCAGCCGTAGCGAGCACCATGCGCTCGATGCGTTGTGCGTCGGCGTACCGTAGGATCTCGGTCTCGGTCATGGCGGAGATCTGCGCGTGGCTAGCTTCTGCGCCATTACTGGCCAAGATGATAGCATCGCGACGAAGGTCAGCTTCCACGGCCACGACGAGCGCGTTATGGTAATTGACCTCGGCTACGTCGAGATCAATGAGTCCGAGTGCCAGGGCCTGTTCCGTACCGAGAGTGATTCCGAGTTTCATGCTTTCCTATATAGCAACGGCCATGCCAAGCATTAGACGCGCGCAATTATTAGGCGCGCCTAATACTTGTGAACGCACGGACACACCTAGCCTGTAATCCGCACGCTTGCGCCGCGTCGACTTGTCTTAGTAGGGACCTCACACGCTACCTGGATAGCAGGGATAGCGCCCACGATGGATCGTAGCGCCTTAACGAGCGCGTTACGCTGGCGATCGGACGGCGCGCCCTTGCTCCCCTTATCGGCTGCAGCTGCAGCCAACGCCGCAAGCTCTGCCAACTGGCCACGGCAAAACTGCAGGTTCGCCTTTAGCGTGGCGTTGTCGGTCGTGGCGCTAGTGCTAGCGCCGACGATCTTGACGGCGCGAGGCTCGCCATTGACCTCGACAGTGTGATCGGCCGGGTCATCGCCGAACGTGCGGAAGTAGTCCGCCTTGGCGCTATCATAGGCCGCCTTGCCTGCCTTGGCGCTATCGTGGTCGACCACGAGCCGCACTAGGGCGCTTGTGTGGTCACCGTCTAGGGCTGCGTTAGCCTTGTCCGTGAGAGTGAGCGCAATGGGTTCGGAGATCGGAGCGATGTTTGATTGTGCCATGGGTTCTAGTCCTCGTGGGTTGGATTGTATCGGCTGGTATACCGCGCCATGGCCTACACCGTTAGGGTGCGACCATGGCGCGAGATGCTAGCTAATCGCTTCCAACGCTGACTCCAAGCTAATGACGTCGTTAGACTGGGCGATCCCTCGCTTCTCTACTCGGTCGCACGCTGCAACGATAAGCGCGATCCTAGCGGTATCCTCGTCGCACGTGGTGCGTACGTCTAACAGCGCCTCGCGGATAACGCCTAGCAAGTTGCGAGAATTCAGAAGGGCGAGAGGGGCAGGATTCTTGGTGGTGTTCATGTTCTTACCTATAGCAGGACCCATGCCAAGCATTAGACGCGCGGTATCATTAGACGCGCCTAATACTTGTGAACGCACGGATACACTTGATGTGTTAACCGAGCGCATCGAAGGCACGTTCTAGCGCCTCGAACAGTTGATCTTCGATATCGGCGACGTTGTCACGTGTTTCGGTAATTCGACCGCGCTCCGGTGTTCCCGTGTCGGTGTTACCTATCGCGCGATCTAGCGCCGTGGCTAGCAACTTGGCCGCGTCGGCCGCAATGCGCAGGTTCGCATATCTGTCTACCTTATGTTCATATGCCAACCGTTCCGCGTGTTTCATCGCACGCCCCCTACCGTGCCAACGTACGCGCTAGCGTATCCCTGCGCAGAGGGGTCAACCGTGGCTGGTCGCTGGCGGTCGTCCTGGTATGTCACGGTTACAAGCTCGGGAGCTTGCGCGGTCACACGAGGCGCCTCGGGAGCTTGCGAGGTATGCACGCTGCAGCCCGTATTAAGCGCGATCGTGGTGATGAAGGCGATGCGGATAATCATGGTTGGGTTTCCTTAGTTAGTAGGTGTGGATGCTAGCGCCGTCGTGGTCGACCCACATACGAGCCAGATAGATGCCTTTACCGATCGCGAAACATTCGTGCCCGGTCTGCTTATAGTACTCTTGGGCCAGCACCTTAGCCTCATCGATGGTAGCAGGGTATGCGATAACAGGATCGGCACCATCATCAGAACTAGCATAGAGCTTATAGGGTGCGTTCGGCATGCTAGACCCTATTGCAGCGATCGTGCCAAGCATTAGGTGCGCGTTATCATTAGGGGCGCGCCATAAGTGTGAACGGGAGCTCACACTTATGGTGTGAACTTAACCTCGAGGCCTTACCTATAACGCGTGCACGCGTAGCACATAACGTGCCGCTAATTAGGCGCTTGACAATGCAGGGTCGCCTAACGCATGTTCAGTGGTACAGCTTAGTCGCGTAGCTCATCGCCTCGAGGGCGATTAGGCGCGCCTAATGGCTGTGGCAGGTACGGCCCGGTAGCGTTCAGTGTCGCGGCCGCGTTAGGGCGCCTCTGATCGCGAGCAATCGGCTATGTGACGGGGTGTTCAGTAGGACAGATCCTGCTAGTGCATCCGTTCAGTGAGCTAGGTACATGCCATGTAGTGTATGGCAATGACCCTACGTTGCACTGCAATACATGTAGTGGAGCTCGAGAGAGTGACCATACACTGCACTACCATACGTTGCCATACGTTGCACTACCATACGTTGCCATACACTGCAATACGATGCACTGCAATACGATACGATACAAGTAGTGTAGTGTAGGGTAATCTCGAAAAGAGCATGTAAAGCGCTTATTCTAGGGCATGTATGGCGAAATTTTTGGAGCATGTATGGAAAGGAAATTCTCTCAAATAAGTATGTAAGAAAAGAATGAAAGAAGTATGTAATGAGAAAAGATTGGTTGAATTTTGATGAAGTTTTCTCTCTCTCTTCTTTTATGTAGATGAGAGATTGGTTTGAGAGTAGAGAGGAGAGCGTTTTTTTAGGATTGGAAGAGGTTGTGTGGGAGTGGAAGCGAGAGGTTGGTGCGTGGCCCTTGGTGGTGCCCCCAGCCCCTACCATACCCGAGCCAACTATCCCTCCACCCACCCTCACGTGTGAGGTAGAGAAGCAATCCCAAAAAGCCAAAAAGGGCTGTGGGGTTGGGATCAAAAGGGTCCACCCCAAAATGCCAGGAGAGGCTGTGGGGTTGGGATCAAAAGGGTCCACCCCGTTCCAATTCTGTCATGAGCTTGGTTGGGTTGGGTTCGAAGGGACCCAAGGTGTTGGGAGTGAGAGAGGACCTCGAGCTTAGGTCCACTCCTCATCAGCATCCACGATGGTGTCTCGGCTCCATGCCTTCCCATCTGGGCGTGTTGGGCTGTTGGGTTTGATATAACCCCTGACCTTTTCCCTGCTGCGTACGCTGACATAGCCAAGGCGCCGCATGATCTCCCCTACCCTCCGATATGAGCGCATCTCAATGCGGGATGGCTCGAACCCGAGGTTATCAACGAGCAGGTCTAGCGCCGAAATGAAGGTTTTGGTATTTAGGGCTGGAGCCAACTTCTCCTCCCATGGATCCTGACGATGCCGCTCCTCCTGCTCCTCAGCAAGGATGGGTTGCATCTCATCGGTGGGCCACCACTGCTCCCCTGCTTCGAAGAGAGCTCGAGCTTCAGCCCAAATCTGATCTCTCACCTTGAGGAATGGTTCACGCCGGAGCTTGCCACAACGCACAGGCCAGAAGCGCCGAGCTCCGGTTGAGTCCTCGAGGTAGTTGTACTCGTTGGTTGTGGCCAAAAAGACGCATTGCCGTGGACGCCGTACGAACAAACGAGCGTAGGCGGGGCGGTAGGTGTCCACCACTTGGGAGATGTAGTCCTTGACCCGCGAGCCACCCACGCCACGGAAAGCGTCGAGCTCGCCGACCTCCACAATCCAGTTACCCTGCAGTGCCCACCCAGAATCCTTACCACGCAGGTCGGGTAAGCTTCCCAGGTACCACTCCCCCGCCAGGATGCGTGCGCAGGTGCTTTTCCCCAGCCCCTGTAGCCCCTCTAGCACGAGAACGTGGTCAGCTTGGCAGCCTGGCTTGAGGATGCGAGCGACGGCGCTGATGAGCCACCAGCGCCCTACTGAGGAGGTGTAGTCCTCCTTGTCATCGCACCCGAAGTAGGTCTTGAGCCAGGTGTCGACCCGCTTTTTCCCATCCCAGACAAGCCCTTTGAGGTAGGAGCGGACGGGGTGGATGGTGTTCTCTCGAGCAGTGACGACGATGGCGTTGGCGATCCCATCCTTGCTGAAGTCTGGGCCGGCGTAGCGCGCCAGCCAGTGACCGACGTACCCCATGTGGTGCTCTTCGAAGGTGTCGCCTTTGCGAGGGCGACCGGGTCCACCGCCCTCGGGTGCGTCCTTGAGCCAGTTGATGCGGTCTCCAAAGTCATCGTATTGGAGCACGCCTTTCCACTCCTGCTTGTTGCAGAGGAAGATGGATGCGTTACCTGGGCTCTTCTTGATGCGACCTTTGGCGTCGACCTTGAGGAGATCCCAGTAGGGCGGCTTCTCCTCCCCCCACCTCAGACCATCGTAGACGGGGTTGGGCGGGTAGCGAGTGATGCTTTTGGCGACAGCTTTGACCTCTGCCTCGTCGAGTGGAGGGCGGCAGCGTTCGCTGTTCTCTGCCAGTAGGGAGGCCAGAACAACCTTCTTGGGGCATCCCTTGCCAACCAGGACGCCAGCCAGACTGGCCAGGTGGTCGTTTCTCCCGCCGAGCACGATGAAGGTGTCGGCGCCAGCATCGTCATCCTTAGCAGCGCGCTTCTTCTTGGGCTTGAGCCACTTGGGGAGCTCGGCGATCTTCGTGCCGGCACCCATCTCCCACTCGTAGCTCCCGCCGCTGGCGTGTTTGCTCGGAGGAGCGACGACGTACCCGCCTTCGCCACGAGTGTCGATGCCATCGGCGAGGGCGTTGACGGTGTTCTGAGCTGGGGTGCTGGAGACAAAATAGAGATGAGTCCCCCCTCCCCCTGTGTGCACCGTCAGCGTTTCGGGTGCTGGGCCAGACTCCTTGTCGATGTCGGCATAGCTCAGGTCACCTCCGCGGTCTGGATCGATGTCGATGACGAAGAGGTGCTTACCGGTAGCGATCTTCCCGGTGCGGATACCAACGTTGGCACCTGGCCACTTCCCCCACCACTGCTTGACCTGCTTCTCGTCTGTGGAGGCGTCCGACAGGCCGTTCTTGGTGCGCGGGTGCTTCCCTTTGCGGATGCAGTCGAAACCTTTTCCGCAACTGCAGCGCGGTCCTTTCTCGGTCGACTCCACGGAGTGGATCGGGAAAACGGGCCACCCGTACTGGGTGTACTTCAGTGCTTTTGTTAAAGAATCGCCATTGTCTGCCATCGCAGTAGTCGCCATCGGTGCTCCACAGTTGCTTTCGACACGTCCAGTGGTGATGCCATGTTCAGGTTGCCACAGTCAACCTTCATGCGATAGGGTCCCCACATCGACCATCATCGGTGGTCATCTCCGCATTGTTGACACGTTCATCGGCCCCCAACGTTCAGTGCTTGGCGTTGGGGGTTTTTTTTGTACGCCCGCCTGGAGTCGAACCAGGATCGGAATCTTATAAGGCTTCCTGAGGCAACCGGCCCACGAGCGCTCAAGAGCGCTGCGGGGTGGGTATTCGTTCAGGTTTGTCGCTCACGGCAGTTCCTGCAGCATGTTGTCCAGGTGTACCATGAGGCGCTCGAGCCTAGCTCTGTCTGTGTCTGGGCTGTGCAAAACGCCAGGGGTTGACCAAGCAGCAATCCAGATCAGGTAGTCAGGCTCACCAGCCTTAGGCAACAGGCTTTGCCCGACATCCCAATTGCAAGCGATGCTCATGGAGATCTCGAATGCTGATGGCTGGCTAGCGCTCAGATGCTGCTCGAGATCCACCACGACCAAGCCGGCGTCATGGTGCGGCTCTGCAGGAGGCGTTCTTCTACGGGCCATCAAGGCACCCATGGCAAATGCTCCCCCCAAGGTCGATGAGGAACTCTGTCTCTTCCCGTAACACTCGCGTGGAGCAAAGCACACACGTGATGAAGCAGTCGCACTCGCTGTTCGGGTAGATCATACAGAGGCACACTGGGCAGCGTTCTTCTTCGCCTTCAGGGCTGAGGCTCATGGCCGATTCGCCTTGACCTCTCGTGGCATATCACCAACCCAGCCAGGGAATGGGCTCATCGCTTCGCCGCCAATCTCTGCGCAAGCGTCCCCCGGTTCTCAGGCCGCGCCAACTGGTTCTCTAGAGAGCTCAAGGCGGCGTCGCAGTCGGCTTTGCCGTGCCCCTCGATAATCAGACCGTCAACCTTGTACCCGTCTCCTTCCCACACAGAAGAGGCGACGATCCCCTCATCGGAATCGTACCTCATCTGAATGGAAGCCCCGCTTACCATCGCGTCATATAGCCGACTCATGTTTGTTCCTCCGGGTAGCCGAGCGACAGGAGCTCGACGGGTGTTATGTTCAGTGCTTTAGCAAAGCGCATCATGGTGCGCTCGTTGAGGCCTTCGGTGCCATACATGCCGCTCTCTATCTGGCACACATGGGATTGGCTCATATTGAGCCTGTCGGCGAGGGTTTGCTGACTGATGCCAGCTCGAACTCGAGCTCGCATGATTGCCTTGTGTAGGACTAGATCCATGGTTCCAACCTCTTGACCGATTCGATGATAGCGACAGCCTCTTCTGCAGAGCGCGCCGTGTCCACGTGACCGCCAAACCTTTTGACGAGGTTGCGGAACGTGTCCTGGTCTTCTTTGACGCGCCCCTTGGCGCTCTTCATCTCGATGCCGACGAATGCGCCGATGGTTATCTCGCAGACCTCTCCCTGGCTAACAGTGCGAACCTCTACCGGCACGCAACTAATCAGGTCAGTTGACCCAACGCTCAGCCCATAGGGCACGGTGAATGACTTGGCCCCGAGCGTCTGCTTCTTGCACATGGGGCAGGTCTTGCCGCCCTTGTAGTGAGTGGCCTTACCGGTGTTGTTGCGCCAGGTGACGTTGTCGCGCCGCTTGGCTAACTCGACTCGCGCCTCGGCTTGGGCTTTGGATTCTCTCATTGGTTCACCTTAAAGAGGTCCTTGCTAATCGGAGCAAAGGCCTGGACGCCCCAGGCGGGAGCCACCGCCCAGATAGCCTCTGGTAGCCACCACCAAATCGCCAAGAGCCAAGCGGTAACTACAGCGGTCGTGAGGAGCATTGCTAGCAGAAGTCTCACATGTCCTCCATCTTGCGCGCCATAGCCTTCACGGCCTTCGTCAGCGCTTCAATGAGGTCTGTCTGTTGATCGATGACCTTCATGATCGTGACGAACTTTTTATCGGTCTCCCTCTGACGGAAGCACCATTCTTGATGGTAGCTAAGGCCACTAATCATCAGCGTTGGGGTTGCGCCGCACGTTTTGCAAGGGTTGCTCATGGTGTAAGCTCATCACCTTCTTCATCGGTGACGGTCCAGCCGAGTGCTGCGCATGCGCGGAGAAGGTCGCTCCTAGTGGCAAGCCTAGTTGGGGGGCCACCTAGCCAAGGCAGCAGCGATGGGACTGTTACCAGAAGTCTAACCTTCTCTGGTGGCTGAGGTTCATCCCACCCGATGGACTCTGGTTCGTTGCTCACGACGTCACCTTCTCTCGCCCGCCGCCCTGGTACCAGGCCATGAATTTTTGGTAGCAAGGGTCGCAAACGACATCGTAGTCCTCGTGCTCGCCGAACTGATCTTTTGAATCAGCCATGGCCTCCTCATCTGACCAGCCTTTCTCGTAGGTCTTGCCGCAGCGCGAGCACGTGTACGTGTTTGGCTTCTTTACAGGTTCGTTCATCACTGCCCCCTCGGTGGCATGCACCCAAACGTCCTACGATATAGCCCAGTCGCCCATCCCATTTTATATCCCTTCTTCTGTGCGGCAGCCTTGAGCTCCGCGTAATACGTGACTCGTTCAATCTCGGTAAAGTGCTCTGTAAGCAAAGTCGTAGTTTTGAAGAGCTGACGGTACTCACGCACCACCCAGCCTATGGAGTATCCGCGAACCCTGGCCCGCTCCTTGAGCCGCACGAGTTCGATCTCCTTGTACTCGTCCGGTGTGTCGTCGCCGCGGTACACGCGTGCCAGGTCGGCGTTGTAGATCCTGGGAGCTGGGTTCTTGTCGGGCATCGTCCACCCGCAGTTAGGGCAGGCACGCTTACCCGCAGGGTTCCACACGAACCCACAGCTAAGGCACTGACGCAGGCTCTCAGCCTTCTCTGAGCGAGCTACGCCATGTTCTCCATGCAACGTGTAGACGCGGTCCTCGGTGGGGAAGCCGTGTTTGAGGCTAACTGCAGACAGGTCAATTACGATGGCGCGCATTCCCTTGTACGGCCGGAGCACACGCCCAACCATCTGCACGTAGGTGGCCACGCTGCCGCAGCCTCGAGCTAGGATGCAGACCTTGGCGCAGGGGATGTTGACCCCTTCGGTCATGGTGTAGACGTTGACGATGAGTCGGAGGTCACCCGACTTCATTCGCTGGACGATCTGCTGCCTCTTGAGCGTAGGCGTATTAGCCACGATCACAGCCGCTGGAATGCCAGCTTCGTTGAATTCCTTCGTGACCTCCTTGGCGTACTTCACGGAGCCTACGAACACGAAGCCCTGCTTACCCTCGCCGTGTCGTTGGTACGCGGCCACCGGGCTTAGGGCTAACCCTTTGCGGTCGGCCGGTGGTGCCCAGAGATCGGCGTCGGTGAGATATCCGTCGTCGATGAGCTCACTGTAATCGGCTGCTACATGCATGCGGTCAAACATCCCTCCGAGTGGTTTCCCATCGCTTCTTTCTGGCGTCGCGGTGGCTCCGAGTATACGCGCGCCGCGTTTGCGGTATGCGTCGCCCACGAGGCTCCATTGATCGGCAACGTAATGATGGGCCTCGTCGAATATGGCCAGTTCAGCTTTGGGAACACCACCGCGGGCGATGAGACTCTGCACAGTCGCTACCTGGATCGGCTTCCTTCGGTCTGGCGGGTAGTCAGGGTGAATGCAAGCAACCTCTCCGGGGTGGTGCCGCTCGAGCTCATCCTTGGCTTGCCCGACGAGGGAATCTCGGTGGCATGTCCATGACACCCTGACGCCGCCGACCCGAGCTCGCCTCACCACTTCGCACAGCATCACAGTCTTCCCGCTACCCGTCGGGCTCACGAGAAGGTTGGATTGCACGCCCTGGCGCCACCAACCCATGATGGTGTTGACGCTGGTGCGCTGGTATTGGCGAAACTCAATCACGGGTGAACGATAACGAGCGCCTAATCACATGTCAATCATTGCTTTGTAGGCCTGGTTGATTGTGGTCCACATCTCCAGTTTGATGCAGTGCAACTCGTCTCGTTCTTTCTTCCACTCATCCAGTTTGGCAAACAACCAGACCGCCCGGTCGTTGCCTAGTTTGTCGTTTCTCACCTCCTTCTCCCCTCCAGAGATGAGTTCGTTCAGTTGGCAGAGTCTGCTGTTTAGGTCATCCACAGCTTGACAATACTGCAATAGGTCTACTACTGTCCAGGTGATGCCTATTTCAGAGCTACGAGCCAGGTACATGGTCCATCCAGAGGAGACCCGTGTGCACGTGCTCGTGGTCCTAGAAAAGCACGGAGGAAACGCCAAGAGTGCCGCCGAAGCATTGGGGGTTAGCTACTACACCCTCTGGCGGCTCATTCGAGGCGACAAGGCACTTGGGCGCAGCGTGAAGCAGTTGCGCCAGAGAATGTCTGACAGCGGCATCGTCCAGCGTGGCTGGGAACGTAATCAGTAGACACAAGCAGGAGAGAACATGAGCACACAAGCACTCGCCAAGCGAGAAGAGCCAGTCGATCCCTATGCGGACATCGATTTGACCGTGATGGAGCGAGTCGTCACCTTGGGTGACCTGAGCAAGTTGGAGCCAGAGGACAGGTTTACCCTGTACCTCGACGTGTGTAGGTCGTTGCAACTCAACCCTCTGACGCAACCGTTCGCCTACATCCGACTGAACGGCCAATTGAAGTTGTACGCTCGGAAGGATTGCGCAGAGCAGTTGCGCTACATCCATCAAGTCAGCGTCACACTGAGTGAACCGTCGCAAAAAGGCTCGATCTGGATGCAGAAAGCGTCAGCTGAGATGCCGCGTCGAGGCGGAGGGACGCGCGTTGACGAGAGCATGGGAGCTGTCAATATCTCCGGATGCTCAGGTGAGTCGTTGGCCAACGCGGTTATGAAGTGTGAGACGAAAGCCAAGCGCCGCGTGACCCTTTCAATCTGTGGGCTCGGAGCTTTCGCCGACGAAAGCGAGCTCTCATCAATGGGCAAGGTCGAGTACGTGGCGATGGAGGAGGCACAGAGGGCGCCCGTCGCTGCGCCCAGAGAGCAAGAAACAGCCCCGCCCCAACCCCCAAGGCCGTCAGTTCCATCAGCACCTCCACCACCTCCGGAGCCACAGGTGTACGAGGGAGAGTTCGTTCAGGAACAGTCGTCGCCATCTGGTGCGAGCGTTAGAGACGACTCGCATGATGAGCCAGACTATTCCGGCCAGGAGGTCATCCAGTCCGACGACGAGCTTGCCATGCAGTTTTGCCAAGCGTTGGCCAACGCTCGTGACATCGATGAGCTCAAGGAGATTCAAAAGAAGATCATGGGTCTCGAGTTTGAGCCTCAGGACCTACAACCGATCAAGGAAGCGTTCAACACTCGTCGGGCTTTCTTGAAGGGGAAGAGCTGATGGCCAAGCTACCATCCTTCTCCAAGCTCGAGCTTGCAGACAAGTGCCAGTTCCCGTGGACCAGCGGGATCAGACACCCAGAGTTTGACACCAAACGTGGGCTCTACGGCAAGGCCATTCACTCTGTTGCGGAGTGTATTGGTATCTGGGGAGACGCCCCTGTGGGTGACATCTCGTCCAAGTTCGAGCTCGATGCCACCGACAAGGACAAGCTCATCAACATCTACGTCGAACTGTGCGACTTCCTCGATGGCGAGCAGGTAAGCAAGAGGTTCTGCGAGTTCGCGTTCGGCTTTCAGATGCACACGGGACGTGTGCGTGTGTTGAGCATGGACTTCGACTCTCCTTACCACAAGCGCTGGCGACGCAGGAGCAACGAGATCATCGGGATCATTGACCTGCTGTGGACTGACACGGATGACCGGCTGCACGTGCGAGACTACAAGACAGGCCGCTACAAGATGTTCCAGCCTCCCCTCGAGGACCTCCAGTTGATGGGGTACGGGCTCGCGATGTCACGGTTCATGAAGCGAGACGAGGTAGAGATCGAATTCTGCAACCTGAGTGATGGAGTCAACCTCAAGAGCGCAACGATGGACAGCTTCATGCTCGAGTGGGCATGGGAGCGAATGCATGAGATCGCAGCCAAGTCTCAGGACAAGACCAACGACGTCCCTAAGCCTGGTCCTTGGTGCCGGGAGTTGTTTTGTCCCATCGTCGCGAAGTGTCCAGCCACTGCGGCCTCGATTGAGGCGATCGACAAGTCGTCGAAGGTTCGGCTACCCATGATCGCAGAGATCGAAAGCGACGACCACGCTCGTTACCTCTTGGAACGTATGCCAGCTGTCGAGTCAGCCCTTGAGCGAATCAAGGATGCCTTGAGGAAGCGCTACACTGGCCGTGCGCTCGAGCTTGAGGATGGCAATGTGTGGGGACAATTCGAGGAGACACGCGAGACGATTGTTGTTAATGAGACAGCGTTGGGCATTCTCAACAAGGCTCTCGACGGCAAGGCCACCCATCTCGTCGAGAGCAAGGTATCCAAGTCGGCCATCAAGGCTACGTGCAAGGACGTTGCCCCACCTCGAGGGGCCGCAGCACTTCAACGCAGGATCATGGATGAGCTCAGAGAAGAGGGGCTCATCAACGAACAGACGTTCACGAAATACAGGAAAGGAAAGGTGAAGCGGTGAACCTAGTTATTCTACACGGTAACCTTTGTGAGGACCCAGAACTGCGTTTTACGCAGAGTCAGACGCCTGTGCTCAACTTGAGGATGGCAACAAACGAGCGCTACAAGGACAAGGACGGCAACTGGAAGGACGTTGCCGAGTACCACTCGTGCGTCGTGTGGGGCAATCGTGGCGAGTCGCTCTCGAAGTACCTGAAGAGGGGGAGCGAGGTTGTGGTGAGAGGCAGCCTGTCTACCCGCAGTTGGGAAAAAGACGGGCAGAAGCGCTACAAGACTGAGATCAAGGTCGACGACCTGGAGTTCGCCGGGCCGAAAGGTGAGCAAGCCCAACAGCCGCGAGACAGTGGAGGCAACGGTCGTCAGGGTGGGCAGCGCAACGAGCGACCTCCAACTCAACGACAACAACAACAACGACAACCAAAAGAGCCAGATGCGTTCGGTCCTGACGACGACGACGTGCCCTGGTAGGAGACGAACATGAACATCGAAAAGCAAGTAGCAGAACAAGTCCGCAAACTGTCCGACGAGGAGCTCGCGCAACTCGCGCTCAACGCTGGGTTCAAGATCCTCTTGTCCAACAAGACGAATGGCAAGGCCAAGACGAACGGCAATGGCAAGGCTACGGCGAGCCCGCCAGCCGCGCCTGCCAAGCAGCCCAGAAAAGCCACCAAGAAGGCTGCCGAGCAGCCCGCCAAGGCAGCGACCGCTGACTCCACGCATCCCATGTGGGCAGTCCTCGCGTGTCTCCAGAAGAAGAATGGAATGGCAATCAGCCAGTTGGTCGCCAACACCAACCTGACCCGAGCACAGGCTCAAAAGGGCCTGAAGGTACTGCTCAAAGAAGGCAAAGCCTTCAAGGCGGGCGAGCGACGCTTCACGCGCTACTCGGACACCAAGAAGAAAGCCACTGACGCGTCCATCGCGGCTCGAGGCTAATGCCTTTCGGGGGTTTCTACATCCTCGATGGCAAGAACACCCCACTCCCATGTCGAGACCATTCGACGTGGGAGCGGTGGGCTCGTCGCCGCAAGAAGATGACGCGCGAGGACCAGGCGGGTGAGGTCATCGTTCAGACAAGGTTCCTCGGCATCGACTGTAACGTGAGAGACCATGGCCCGCCGCTGTTGTGGAACACCGAGGTGTTCTTGGCTATGGACCACCACAAGCATGAGACTTCGCTCGACCACGAACTGTCGTCATCACATGTTGATGCCATGCTCACCCACGAGAATTTCGTAGCGACGTTCAAAGAGAAGGTCGTGGGAATCATCTGTAAGGAGACTACATGACCGAGCAAACACACATGAAGTGCTCGAACCCGATGTGCCGCAACGTGTTTAAGCCCACCGAGAAGATGCTGGCTATGAAGGCGAGTGACCCTCGCGTTCAGATCTACTGCCAGTCTTGCAGGACTCAGATGGTGAACGGACGGATCGCCAGCAAGATGGGATGGGTGAAAAAGTGAGGGCTGTCCACACTAGAACAAAATGAAGAAACCCGGCGAGCCAGGGGGGGTTGGCTGCCGGGTTTAGGGGTCCACGAAGACCTACTGGGATGAGCCTACATCGCTTCTTCGATCCAACTCAAGAACAATTTCCAGGGGAAGTCCGGGCCTGGATCGTGATGGGTGGTCTTGCCGAAGGCAAGCCGTAGGTCGTTGTGACCACAGATGCCCTTGGCCCCAGCCTTGAGCTGAGCTGCTCCGAGTTTGCAGACGGGGATGTTGTTGCGCTTGCAGATGTCGGCGCAGAGTAGAGCGCTTAGGCGAAGCATCTTCAGGCTGTAATCATCACCCCACCCAGTGATCCCCTGCATAGCGCGACCAGAATGCTCGATGCCGATGGAGCGGGTATTGACCCCACCACCACCACCGTGCCACGCGGTGTCCTCTTCTTTCACGGACTGCGTGATTGAATCTGAGTCGACGCTGTAGTGCCAACTGGCGTCACGCTCAGTCGTGGCGGCGTAGTTCATCAGCGCTTCGGCGTTCTCGTCGATGCCCTTGAGATCCTCGTCCATCTCCGCGGTGTGTATGACAACCCAGTCGACGGGGGTGTGCCGGCTAGGTCGGTATCTGTTGGCCTGTCGAAACTGGATGGGTGGAAGTCCTGGTGACGTCGGCGCGGGTACTGGTGCGGGCTGGGTGGGGGGTGGCGGCTCAGTCTCGTAGATGTCAACGATGTCTACGTCCAGCTCGAGACCATCGATGACCTTCCAGGTCTTGCTCCCTACGACGCCATCAGGGGTGAGGTTGTGCCTCTTCTGGAACGCCATCATGGCTCGGATGGACGCGGGACCGTAGATGCCATCTGTTTCGGCGCCAGACGCTCGCTGTGCCTCGATGACATCAGTTCCCTTCATCCACGGGTTGGCCGACTTGAGGACCCTCCGACCTGGCTCAGCGCTCGCTGGAGGGCGCGTAGCTGGCTTCGAGCTCGGTGGCGGCGTTGAGTCTGCCTCAGGATCGCGTACCGCGAAGAAGTTGGTGGCGTAGTCGGTGTAGGTGCCACCGTGCGGCGGGAAGTTTGGCGCGCTCGGGTTGCGTGCGTTTTGGATCTTCTTGGTCTGAGGTGGAGAGTTGGTCCACCACCCGAAGATCGTGCCAGCCGGAAGCACCCAGTGCTTGCCGACATTGGCCACGCCCATCTCGCCATCCCAACCAGCGGCCTCGAGTAAGTCGACGACAGCAGCATCGTGTTCAGAGCACCATTCGAGGCTGCGCATGTTGTTGTTGCGGAAACTGTCGACCGCTGGGTTGTGGATAGGTCTCCCGTCCGCCCCAGGTAGCGTCATGGGGATACCAGCAGCCTTCAACTGCTCCTCCGTTGGCATCGTGAACGGAGGGATCCAGAGACCAATCTGGTGCAGTTCTTCCATCTCAGCCGTCGTGGGGAGACGGTATCCTCGACTTGCAAGCCAAGCGATAGCTGGCTCCCATCCCAATCGAGCGAACAGTTGAGCGTCCAAGTCGAACACGGGGAGTTTGCTGATCTCCACCCCGCTCGGGAGCTCCACGAAACCAGAGTCGTGAATTGAGAGGTAGTCGATGTCTGAGATGAATGCGCTCATGACTTTGGCTTGTCTTTCTTGAGGCCGAGTAGGTTGCGCACCTTGGCGCTCAACTTCCGGAGCTCTGGCTTGGTTCGTTTCAACTTCGTCCAACTCGATACTCGAGCCATGATGCGCTTGTCCTTGGGATTGGTGACGCCGCCGTATGAGAGCCACCAGCACGTTGCGCCTGCGCCGCGCTTGTTGCATCGCTTGACGACGGTAGACATGTGCCATGCTGCTACTTTCGTTGCTTTTCCCGTGGCGTCACTGTTCACCCCCACGATGTCGCCCATGACGAGATCTGTTCCGCCGATAGGGGCTTCTGGGTCGTGGCTGTTGAGTAGTTGGAATAGACCCCAACTGAGACCGCCATCCTCGAACTTGGTCTTGCGAGTGTAGGGCCGATGGTTGTAGCCAGCATGCACATCACGCCACCACCCGCTTTCATGTCGCGAGGTGACGATGAGTCGGATAGCAGCGTCCAGGTCTCCGTGAGAGTTGGCGCCGATCGACTGAGCAATCATCCACCATCGAGGTAGCCCCTCGAGGTACGTTTCAGTTCGGACCCAGGCGTCACGGGGCTTGTTGAATCGCGGGCGGCGACACGCAACGTTGCCGCGCTGCTTGCACGGGTTCGGCAACTCTTCGCCTTCAGCGAGCTCGACGTAAACGCCACTCTTCAGGACGACAGGGCGGGCATCTTTTTCGACATCAACGCTCGAGTACAGAGTTTTGCCAGGGGACCCCAGCGTGAGCATTAGTGCGAGTACAGTTTCATTGAACATAGGCGAAGTAAGCAACCACAATTAGCATCGCTGTGGCAAGCGCTAAACCTGCCGCCATCAGAAAGTCAATAACGTCAGGGCGTTGTGAACGCTGATGCTCGAGCAATGAAGTGGTCCTCTTTGGCAGCGTCCACTCCGTTGCCAACTCCGGTGATACGGTAGTCCCACCTGTCGGCGGCGTTGGGGGTAACGTCAAAGTGGTACTTCCCGACAGAGTCTTTTACGACAGTTGATGCCCCGAAGACATATGCGGTCTCAGTGTCGTTGGGCTCTTTCACCATGAATGTGACAGTTGTTGGGTCTGTCAACGTCTCAGTGTCATCGTAAAAGTCTCCGAACAGTCGGACCTTCTGTCCGATGTGGTACGTGTTGGCCATTGCTAGCAGTCCTCTCCAGCCTGCAGGTCTGCCACTGCTTCGTCACGTGTCTTCACACAGGTAACAGCGGAGTCGCTTGACTGCACACACGACAAGGATTGCTCGATGACGCACAGATTCACGCACGGGGCGTCAGAGGCAGAGATGGTTGATAGTGCCATGGTTGCTATGAGTATTCCTGTGGCGATCTTGTCGGCAATGCATACGGTGGTGGTTTTAACGAACTCCCCAGCGTCTTCAAGTCCCTGGAGAAGCAGTCCTTGCGACACAGCGCCGCGGTCCTGAAGCATCCCGCCGAGTGCGTTGACGTTCATGTCGCAGCTCCGCGGTAGGCTGGCGACCCAACAACGCCAGTGACAGCGCCGCCCAGGTAGTCACGGAGGTTCCATGTCTTGAACGGTGTTACTCCATCATCGGCGTAGAGGATCATGGTGCCAGGGTCTCCTGGGTCTGCTTCGAGCCTGTTCGTGTGCACCATGCGCAACAGGTCGAGCGTGTCTTGGACAGTCTCTCCGCTGGGGAGAGCGCCACCTAGGATGGCAGCAACTATGTCCAGCCGTTCTCCAGCCGTCAGTGTCATCGCCGCGCCTGGAGCAGCCCGTGAGGACACGAGTGCATCGAGGTTGTCGAGCAGTGGAGCACGCCCGGTGGTGTACCCCTGCGCCGTCATGCCTGCCTGTACGTTCGCAGTATCCACGCCTGCTGATCGGATGAGCCCGAAGCTATTGCCGACGATGATGCCTACCTGGTTTGCTACCTTCACGTCGGCGATGTTGTGGTTGGCTCCAAGGAACTTCAGCGTGTACTGTCCGTCCTCGAATTCGAGCGGGTAGCGGAAGATAACCGAGCGCGCAAAGATGTCACCTGAGATGGTGATCTCTCCGTTGTGGGTGAACGGATCGTAATACGGAGCGCCCTCTGCTGACGCCCACAGTAGGCTGATGGCGCCGCGCAACTCGTTGACGTCGAGGCTTCGGATCTCCGGGGGACCGGCAGACACTAGCGTCGTGTCAGCCTTCGGCACAAAGACGTTAGCTACAAAGCCATTAGTCGGCGTGGGCCATGTGATCGTGAGAGCCATCAGTCATCCAGCAACGTCACTGTTACGCTGCCTCCCGTAGCACTGTCGATCGTTCCGGTAATGTCGCCAGGCTTGTAGAGCCGGCTGCCTGTCGAGAGGAACACACCACCCTGCACGGACTGGTCAGCGCTGTACGTTCGAGACACGGTGGCGACGCCGCTCGCGTTGGTCAAAGCGTAATTGATGAGCACATCCCAGAACTCGTATGTGCGAGTGGCTGTCGTTGCTCCTGTGTTGAGCACGGTGAAGGTGAATGTCGAGGCGCCCGTAACTGTGATTGTTTTAACGCCAGTGAATTGCGCTTCGTTGTCGAGTGCACCTAGTGGGGCAGCGTCTTCGATGAGCACGACGTCATTAGTGGCCAGCCCGTGCGTGCCGGTCGTTGTGACCGTCGCCGTCGTGCCGCTGCGCGTGATGCTGGTGATCGCAGCTTCGGCGTTCAGGTTGCCGGTTGTGCCGGCGTAGAGCAGAACTGCGGCCCCTTGAATGGCCGCCTTGGCTTGGTCCTGCACTGTGACTGTGTACGTGACGGGGTCAATCACAATGACGACAGTAGCGCCATCTGTCTTGTAGCCACTTGCGGTGAGGCCGGAGCAGCCAGATGCATTGATGGTAACTGTGCCACTAGTGCGCTTGATGTATAGCGGCGCTGCGTTGTTCCCGACAGCGTTAGTGAACCCAGAGAAGTCGCACCCAATCAGGTCGATCGTCGTGGGAGAGCTGAGGCCGTACTCGATGGCGTGGTGGGAGTTAGCACCCATCACGAACTCCATGTTATCCATCTCGCCGCTCGGGTTCGCCGTCTCGTTGTAGACGAGCGCGCTGCCGTCGGTGGCAACGGTACTGTCGAGCACAGCGCTACCATTCATGCTCGCGCCGTTGTGGGTAATCTGCCCGCAGCCGTTGAAAATGGTGGTGGTGCAGAAGCGGCTGGTGCCTCCGGCAGACGGTGCTTGGAAGGATGCCAACCCAATAATGGTGCAGCCACTAATCTCCAGCGTGTTGACGTCGGTGGAAGAGCAATCGAACTCGGCACCCGTGCCGGTGTTCACGATTACGACGTTGCTGATGATGAAACTGCCGGTGTCGGTGGCGTTGCCGATGACGCGGAAAGGAAAGTGCGTCGCTCCCACGGCGCGGCCACCACCGTTGTCCCCGAGCCAGTACCACTGCTCGCCGCTCGCCGTGAAGGCATGCTCCGCAACGGTAGACGCGTTCCCCCATTCGGTAGGAGCGAAGAAGACATACTGAGAGCCGATCGGGTTGCCAATCATGCCCCAACCGTTGGTCACGTCGTCGCCCTGTACGTCGCTCATGGTCTCAGGCGTGCCGCTCGTTCCACCGTTGATCGTGAGCGCGTAGGACCCGTTCGCGATGTAGCGAAAACAATCCATGAAGACGTTATCGGACGGACCCGCCGCCTTCGCTAGGTGGAGTGACCCGTAGCCCACTGTGGTGATGGCCGTCTGGTCTAGGTTCGCCTCAGTGCCTGCGTGGTTGGTGAAGTTGGTCCCTGGTGAGGCCACGACCACCGAGACGTCGAGCTTGTAGCTCTGGAAGTATGTTCTCAGCGCAACACCGATCGCGTCATTACCTCCGACGTCATAGCCGATGAGATCGGTCCCGTCTCCGATCACAAACTCCACGCCACCGTTCGCGTAGGTGTTGCCAAGGTTGTCCTTGATCAACATGTAGAGCGTGCTGTCTGACCAGTCGAGGCTGAACGTGCCGGCGCCAACGCTGTCCTGCGTCGTACTCATCTGCTCGGCGGCGTTGGATGCCTGCCAACTCAGCCCACCCGAGCCTTCGTAAAACTCCCCCGTGCCGGTAACCGCTGTGACGG
>Ga0307379_10004673_pt1 | contig 19445 bp, 18 predicted proteins | sample UN2MG_FD_202237 | JGI IMG/M metagenome (GOLD analysis project Ga0307379, IMG submission 202237) | Soil microbial communities from Risofladan, Vaasa, Finland - UN-2 | ecosystem: Environmental > Terrestrial > Soil > Coastal area > Acid sulfate soil | place: Finland: Risofladan, Vaasa | collected... | reverse complement strand
CTCTTGGAATAACAGCAGGGGGTACTACAGTTGGAAATAAACCTTTTGATACTATTACTAATATCCAACTACCTGCGGGTCTATCTACATCTGACACAGTATCTGTAGGCTTTGGCGATAAGTTTGGGCTTTTGCATGAGATAGATGCGATAGGACAAGTATATAAGATAGCTGTTAATGCTGTGGAACTTACGAGTACTTACGCAGCTTTAGTTAATGCAACTTACAGTACTATTGACTTCTCGACAGTGGGAGTTTATCAAGATATGGTAGTATGGTACTATCAAATGGAATAGGAGATGATATGATGATAAGAAAACTAATAGTATTTTTAATTATGTTCTTATGCATAACTTCGAGTGTTCTTGCTGTTGCATATGTCAACGTAGGACCGACAACGGAGTTCACTGGTAATGTTGGTACTACTGGCAATTACTATATTAGTGATGTACAAATAGCATACACGAATGTTACTGGTGCTTTAGGTGTTACTATGGCTAATGTAGGAACTACCGCAATTAATGCTTCCCTCATAGCAGACTCTGCTGACGATACCGACTTAGGTTCTGCTACTTATGAGTGGAGAAATATATATGTAGGAACTGCTGGGAAGATATATATGGGAACGTCACAGGAGATTGCTCTTGAGGTTACAGACGCAAATACCTTAGCTATTACAGCATCTGCTGCTGTAGTCCTTTCTGGTGGGTTAACAGTTACTGGTGCTTTACTCCCAGCGGCAGCTAGTACACATAGTATAGGTTCTGCAACTTTTGAGTGGGCTGACTTGTATTTAGATGATACTGGTTATGTCTATTTTGGAATAGGTCAGGATGTACATATACAGAGAACTGGTGCTAATACAATGACTATAACAGCTAGTGGTGGAGTTACATTCTCCGCAGGTGTATCTGTTAGCGGAACATTAGCTTTAGGTGCTAACAATATAACAATGAGTGGTTCTATTGGTGTAACTGGAACTCGTGTAACTAAGGGTTGGTTTACAGACTTGGAGATATCAAACGTACCAACTGTAGGTGGAGTAGCAATGACTGCTATTTATGCACCTTTAGGTAACTACTTCCTACATCTAATGGACGTAGATGCTGCTGATGTAGATTATGTGCACGCAGCTATTGTCGGAACTGGTGCAAGTCAGGATATAAATACTGGAATTACAAATCCTGACTATGGAAGGAATATTACGGTAACATCAACTGCTGGTTCTGTTGGGGTTGTTACTATAACTGGAACAACCGTTGATGGAACTACATCAGCAACTGATGCGATAACTATAGTTGATGGTGGAACTGCATCTGGAGTTAAGGCGTTTGTATATGTAAGTAATATTAATGTGTCCAGTGCTCTTATCAGTCCTGAGGAAGTAACTATAGGTATAGGTGATATAATTGGACTTCCTAATCCAATTAGTGAGGAAGCTGATATTTATATGAAAACTGTAGATGGTGCAGAGGAGTATGGAGAGATTAGTGGAAATGCTAACATTACGTACAATACACTAGATTGTAGTACAATCGTGCAGAACGAAGATATAACTATTCTATACCATCCATAAGAAGGAGTAAATTATGAGAAAATTATTAATAGTAATTCTTTTATGTCTATTATTGCCTTTAGAAGTATTCGCAATATATGCTAAAGTAGGTGCTGATGCAAACTTTGATGGGGACGTAGGCGCAACTTACTTTTATGGTGATGGTTCTAATTTAACTGGAGTTGGTTCTGCTACTGCAATAGCATTGACTATTGATGCAAAAGAAGAGAATACAAGTGCTATAGTTAAGGGACAACCACTCTATATTAGTGGAGCTACTGGTGTAGCATTCCCAAAAGTTGGATTAGCTGATGCTGATGTTGCTGGCAAAGCTCATGTTATTGGATTAGCGGCAGGAGCATTCTCTCAAAATGGTATTGGTTTGGTAAGAATTGCTGGGGTATTAGAAGGAGTAGATACTCTTGGTGCTAATGCAGTAAATCCAGCAGACGAAACTTGGGCTGCGGGGGATATATTATATCTATCTGCTACCACTGGTGGAATGACAAATGTAGAACCTACTGTTGGGCGTGTTGTAGAAATAGGGCATAGTCTTTATGGAAGTAGCAATATAGACGCTATTCAATTACATCTTGCAAATACACACCCACATATAGAGGTAGCGGTAGGTGAAGATATTGTATTAAGACTTGGAGATAGTGCTGCTGCGAATAAAGTTATTGTTAAAGATTATACTAATACTGAAGTAGCAAATATAGATAGTGATGGTAATATAGATGGAACTGCTTTAACGTTAGATACTGCTTTAGCTATAGCAGAAGGTGGCACAGGGCAGGTAACTGCACAAGCTGCCATAAATGATTTAACTGCTGTTTCGGGTGCAACTAATGAGCATGTCTTGACAAAGGACACTACTACAGGTAATGCTATATATAAGGTAGCAGCGGGTGGTGGGGCTACTACGTTTGTGGCTTTGACCGATACTCCTGCCAATTATACTGGTTCAGCTAATAAATTTTTGCAGGTAAATGCAACACCTGACGCTTTGATATTCGATACAATTTCTTCTGATGACTTATCTGATGTAGCTTCTATTGGTATGTTAGATGAGGCTGAGACGGTTACAGGATATTGGAAATTTACAAATGGATTTGTAACCTTTTTGGCAAGTGATACTCCTACTTCTGCACCATACTTCAATTTTCAGAGAACAAGGGATGGAGACCCAACCGCCAATGTCTTAAGTGGGGACTATTTAGGGTCATATCTCTTCTTTGGATTTCATACAGACGGATATGATTTAGGTGCAAAGATTCATGCTGTTGTTGATGGAACACCTGGCAATGCGGATATGCCTGGCAGATTAGAATTTCTTACCAGCCCTGATGGTTCGGCAACTCCTGTTTTACGCCAAGCAATAGACAATGCAGGTAATATCAAGATGGGTGATGGTGGTTGGACTAATTATGTTAATGTTAGTGCTGGTGGAGTGTTAACTTTTGAAGGGACTGCTTCTATAAATGAACCATTGAGTATTCTTGCTGCAACTACTTCTGCTGAACTTGCAGGGGTGATAAGTGATGAGACTGGGACGGATAAATTAGTATATAATACTTCCCCATCTTTAGTTACTCCGACAATCTCTGCTTCAAGAATTAGAGCAACAAAGGCAGCGGCTCAGGCAATAACAACTGCCACGTGGACTATTATCCAGTATGCTACCGAAGTATATGATAATTTAGGAGAATATGATAATGCAACAAATTACAGATTTACTGCGACAACAGCAGGATATTATTCTGTTGTGGCACGTGTTCGTAGTGCCTCAGCGGAGTGGACTATTGGGGAATATTTTCAAGCTGTTATATATAAAAATGGAACAATATATGCCGCAGGAAGTCAAAACATCGTTACTGCTACAATTACTACACCTTTAGATTCTAATGTAGTTAGTCAAATGTATTTGGGTGCTACGGAATATATTGATATAAGAATTATACATACTCAAGGAGCTAATGTTAATATAGGTGAAGGTGCTGTTGATAATTTTTTTATAGTTCATAGATTAAGTTAATATATTTATAATTATGTATAAGGAGATGATGTTATGGCAAGAGTAACTAATGAAGCCTTATTTGAGATGATAAAAAGTGTTAAAGAAGATACCACAGAATTAGATTAAAGGAGATGATGTAATGGAAGAAATATTATTTAAGTGGATACCAACAGTTGGTTTTCCTATTGCGGTAGCGATTTATGTTTTAGTGCGAATGGAGCCTAAAATGGATAAACTAACTACAGCAATAACTACACTAGTACCATTGGTGGAACAGGAAACTCTGAATAGTAAGGATATAAAAGAGTCTCTCATAGACTTTCGTATAGAAGTAGGGAAGATAAATGGTAAAAAGTAATGTCATTATACATAACTAAGAATTTTAAATATGCTGAAGTTCGATGCCCTTGTGGGTGTGGTAAAGATAGACCAGTTGATGCACGTTCTATATACTTATTACAAAGTCTTATAGATTACATAGACCAACCTATTTACGTATCCAAAGGTGGAGGTATACGGTGCCCTGCATACAACAAATCTATACATGGGTATCGAAATTCTGCCCATCTGTTTGCTAAAGCTTGGGATATTAAATCTCCTGGGATGAGCATGATTGAACTTGCTGAGGAGGCTAAGCACATAGGCTTTAGTAGAATAGGGTTATATCCTGATGATGGGCATGTACATGCTGATACTTTTAGACCTATACCTAGTGAAGCATGGGTCAAGTATAGAGAAAAGGATTACGTTTATTTTAAGAAGTTTGAAGATGCAGTTAAGTGTGTTAAGGATGCTGTGAGGTAAACGCATGGGTGCTAAATTGATTATAGGTATTGCTATACTTATCATATGTTGTATCCTAGCTTTTTTGATATCTTTAGCATTTAAGAATAATAATTGTGGAGGTGGCACATGTCCACCTCTAATAGAAAGGAAGGTGAATAGTATGAAATGGTATTGGATAGTCGCAATTATAGCTGCAATAGCATTGTTTCTATCTGGATGTAAGAAGGCAATTATTCCTAATCCACCAGGACCTGACCCTGAACCTAAACCAGAGCCTGAGCCTCCTGACCCTACATTTTATAAGTGGCACTTGGTAGATAAGACTACTGATAGATGGACAAGGTATATGGCAGGGATGGCATACATTATTAGAGATACTTTAATGGCTCTTGAAATGATAAAGAAGGATGACAAGGGCAAGCCATTTTACGTTTGGACAGCAGAAGTAGGAGACTACTGGGACTTGCCAGATGAAGTATATGAGAAAGGAAAAGTCGACTGTGATGGATTTGCTCGACTTACTTCTGATGGTTTAGGTAGATTTGCAAAGTATTCTGATGTATGGTGGATGGAGTATTATGGATATTACAGACAATACGTATATAATCCAGATACAGGTGAATACAGTTACAAGGTAGTAGCAGGTGGACACGCAATCACTGCTTACAAAAAGGATGGAGAGTTGCTTGCATTCTCAAATACTAGCTGGTGGTATAATAAGAACTTTGAGGACTTCCTTGACGTTGGTGAAGAGACCTTTCCAGAAGGCTTATATCGTGTGGTATGTAGGCATTGGGAAACTGGTAAGGCACAATGGATACAGGTTGCTAAGAGTGGAGAGATATTAGAAGGAAGTAACGTGTTTAATAGAAAGATAGCAAAAGTAAAAGACATTAAGTACTTAGATAAATGGAGTGTGATTTAAGATGATGGCAATACTGTATTGGCTTTTAGGAGGAGTTTTAATTATTGCACAGTTCTTGTGGTGGATAGGTTCAATATTCTAAAAGGAAGGAGGAAAAAGTAATGTGGACTATTCTACAAAAGATATTAGAATTGGTGTCTCCAGAGATAAGGGATGCACTAGTGCAGTTTGTTCTTGAACTCGAGATAAGTGCTAAGGAAACCCCTAATCTGTGGGATGATGTGCTTGTATTTGTGCTTAAGAGAGTATTAGCGATTAGTTAGTAATATCAATTATTGATTTTACGGCAAGGAGAATTATATGAGTGTGGAGAGTGACAGACATAAATTGTTCCCTATTCATAAGCCCCTTTTAGGGATATATAATAACGTACCTGGAACGGACTTAAATCCTCAAGCTCTCGTTAATGCTAGTAACATGCAAGTTGAAAAGGGAGTACTTGCTCAGAGATTTGGGTATCCTACATATGGGACAAATACCAATCTGGTAGGTACTCCTTATCTCTTCTTTCCGTTTACAAGCTTTGCTGGAGTTACTACACTTTATGTAGCTACGTCTAATGGAGTGTACTATCTATCTACTAATTGGGAAGAGAGTATAGCAATCACAGACTTTGTTACAACTCACAAGTATCCAAGTATGTGCTCTATCCAAAATAAGTGCCTAGCTACTAGTGCAGAGAAGGGAATATATAATGTAACTGATGATGCACAATTACCTGGGAACTGGACGTCTTATTATCCTAGGATTATACTTCCCTATAAGTTTAGATTAATAGGTTTTGGGGAGTATAAGACTGGCATAGTAACTCCTCTTCGTATTAGGTATAGTGACCTTGGTGCTTATAATACTACTGGTGCGGGTTATTTTATAGATTGGATAGACGGGGATGGAATTGAAATAGTAGGAGCTATACCATTAGGTCCTTATATAGCTGTGTTTAAGGATAAGAGTGCGGGGCTAATGGATTGGATAGGAGGGAGTTCTATATTCTCCCTTACTATACAGCTACCTAGTACGGGTCTACTCGCCCAGAGGGCTGTGGTAAATGTTGGAGGTAGGTTGTTCTTTATGTCCCATGATAATATATATAGCTGGGATGGAGGTAGGGAGCCTGTACCAATAGGTGACCCTATAAAGGACTTGTGGCTCGACGATAAGTCAGACGATTTAGAGAAGGCTAGCTTTGCTATGTATGTAGCTCACAAAGACCAAGTGTACTTCTTCTATCTTAAAGGTACTGCGGAGAGTTATGTTACTAAGTACTTCATGTATGATATAAAGCATAAGAGTTGGTGGAGAGGTCAACTGGGAGATGCTATAATATGTGCTGATTATGTATACTATAGTGGATATAAAGCCTTAATGGCTATCAAAACTAAAACGCCGGTACACTTTGATTATTTAGATAAGCAAGATAATGGAAAGGCTATAACTAGCTTTATTGAGTCTCCTGACTTCGTGATATCTGAAGAAGAATATATAATGCGGAAGAAGAGGTTCTTTGCCTTCAGATTTGATATGAAAGCTAGTGCTACTGATACTGTTACATTTGAACGGTCTATAGATGAAGGGAGTAATTACACAGATTCATCTAGCTTAGCACTAACAACCGCTTATGACAGGGTAAGTAAAGGTACGAACTTTACAGATAGGAAGGCAAGGGTTAAGTTAACTCATAGCACGGATGATAAGAGATGGTTCTTACGATTCTATGGAATAGAGCATACTATGAGGGAGAAGAAGTAATGGCTTTTATCTACTGTGCGGGAGGTACAACCCAAAAGGTATATAAGTTAGACTCTACGGACATGAGTAAGATTGCGGAAAGTGTTGACTATGGAGGTACCATCTGGGCTATTGCTACTTTTGGTGACTATGTTTATTGCGCTGGGTATTCTACACAAAAAGTCTGGAAAATTCAGATTAGTGATATGTCTAAGGTTGCAGAGAGTGCGAACTATGGGGGCAGGATAGAAGCTCTTACTATTCTTGGAGATTATATTTACTGTGCAGGGTCTACCACTAACAAAGTTTGGAAAATCAGAATCAGTGACATGGCAAAGGTGGCTGAAAGTGCTAATTATGGTGGTAGAATATGGTCGCTTGCAAATGACGGAACTTATATATATTGTGGAGGTGATACAACAAAAAAAGTCTGGAAGATAAATCCCTCTAATATGTCTAAATTGGCTGAGAGCGCTGACTATGGAGGAACTATTTATGTAGTTACTTCTGATGGGACTAATGTATTTTGTGGTGGCTTTACTACACAAACAGTATGGAAGATAAACCCCAGTGACATGAGTAAAACGGGGGAGAGCATAAATTATAATGGGGCTATTTATGCTCTTACTGCCCTTGGTAACTATGTGTATTGCACAGGATGGGGCAATGATGAAGTGTGGCAATTCGATATTGCTACTATGACACTTGTTGGTTTCAGCATCCCATATCCCGCAGTTATTACTTGGGCACTTGCAAATGATGGCACTTATATTTATGTTGGTGGAGATACGGTTCAGAAAGTTTGGCAGTTAAACCCAAGCGATATGAGTAAGTTGGCAGAAAGTGCAAGTTATGGTGGCACTATATATAGTATTGCAGTATTTCTTGTAGAAGTGGGGGTAACAACTGAAGCAGCTTCCAGCGTAGGCATAGACCATGCTAAAGGTAATGGAACAGCAACTGGAGAGAATATAACTGAAAGAGGGTTTGAAGTAAAGCTTGCATTCTCTGGAACGATTTGGCAGTATATAGAGCATGGTATTGCTGGTTTTGTAGGTGGTATAGGGACTTATAATACTACTACCTACAAGTGGGAAGCTATACTAATAAAGACAGTAACTAAAACAGGAAGCTTCATAGCGGAAGCATTTACAGGGGATTTAGGTAGATTTCCTACTGCAACAACGGATGATAGATTGTTCGGAGGGGAGTCTTATACGTATCGAGCTCGTGCTACAATAGATGGAGAGGTTTATTATGGGGAGTGGGTAGAGTTCACGACAGATGGTGCAACTGGCTTTGATGAGTCTGCCGTAAGTCCTGAAGTTCCTATTATAGAACCTATACCCGTACCTCCAATAGAAGAGGAAGAATTACCTGAATTTGAGTGGCCTGAGATAGTATACCCACCTTGGGTAACTCCTGACTTTATTCTACCTCCGTTCGAGTTTGACCCAAGCATTACATTTGGACGTACCTTTGGAGCCTTTTTGAGAGGAATGGATACTAAGAAAGATTGGAGAACTTTGAGGGAGAAGTGTATAATATATCAAGAGAACATGAATGAATTTACTTTAACTATAAATCATAATACTTTAGTTTTAAAGAACCTAGTTATAGATATTATTACTTACATAAATGGAGATGTATACCCTAGCGATTTGAAACTTGTAGAGTCAAGTCAGCAGCTAACGCCGTTGTATCTTGAGGAGATAAGTCCAAATGGCTTTAAAGATATAATAAATGATTTTAGACTTAAGGATGTATGTAACGTGTATGACTTAAATCTAAATTTTCAGAAGATACTGAATAGCTTGAATAGCTTGTATGAAAGCGATTACACGAAGGAACCTATATCTTATAATACTCTTGAGTATATAGATATACAGCCTACCGCGAAGAGAATGATTTTGCAACTTGAAGATATGCGTAAGAAGTATGCAGAAGTTATGAGACTTACAGTAAGAAATATGAAGCGAATATTTACATACGTATAGGAGATGATTAATATGGTAATGTCAGCACCAAGCTTTACATCAGGGGGGGCTAAACCTATAGCTACTATGGGAACATTAGACCCTGGTCAGAGTGCATTAGCTAAACAGCTACAGAAAATGTTGGCTGGAGTTAAATCTCCAGAAGACTATTTATCAGGACTAACTGGCTTTCTTGAAGGTAAAGGACCTAGTCCTTTTGGAGGACCTTTAGGTAGTGAAGCGATACAAGCCTTGAGAGACGCTATGTCTGGAAAAGTATCGGAGGAGTATTTCCAAAAGACTGTAGCAGGACCTGCTGGGAGAACGTTCAGAGAAGAGATAGTTCCTACAGTTCAAGAGCAGTTTGTAGGTCCTGGAACATTCTGGGGTGGTGCTAAAGCGGAGTCAGTTGAAAGAGAAGGTATGAGGTTAGCTGATGCATTAGCTGCCGCCAGAGGTGGAATGGCTCAGGAAGCACTTGGTAGAGGTACGCAGGCGGCTCTTGGATATGGAGAGTTAATGTCAAAGGGTATGAGTGATTGGATACAGGCTTACATGGCAGCTAATCCAGCTTATTCAGATACTATACAATCCATTCTTGCATACCTTAATACGCCTACTATGTTAGCTTATCAAGACCCAGAGTATATACCTTCAGCTATTAAGGAAGCTATGAGGAAACCAAAGGCTTATAGTAGTATCGCTCCTTCTTGGGGTGTAGCTGCAGGAGGATATCCTGTCCCTAGTTCGGAGGTGAGTTTAATATAATGCCAGTACAAACAATGGGATTAGATTATAGTTGGTTAGTAAACTTAGCTGATATAATATCTCGAGCTAGACAACAACCTACAACTACTACAGTTAGACCACCACAAGGAGCGGGTGAGCCAGAGAAAACTCGTTTTGACATTGAGAAAGAGCAAAGACGAGAGGACATATTAGCTGAACAGACTAGGAAGCATGAGATAACTTTGAAACAGATGGACATGGAGTCTGCACTAGCTGAAGCAATGTCTAAGGAGAGGATTGCTGGGGTTGGAGCGGAAGCTGGGACAGAGCAGGCACAAATAGGTGCTGCTGGTCAAGTAGCTGCAGCTCAGAAGACAACTATGGAGAAAGGATATGAGTTTATTGATATGCTAATGAAGATGGATGAAAAGAGTGCAAACGAACTTATATCAACTTTAGAGGCTAGACGAACACAGGGAGCTGGGCAAGTTGGAGAGCGTCCTATCTCTACGATTTCGTCAGGAGGTAGAACCATATCTCTTCCAGGTACTACTGGAGAAGTGATAGGAGACCCAAATGACCCACTTACTTGGTTAGAAGATATAGGAGCACATACACCAGGAGCTGGGGCACCAAGACCTAAGCCTACAGGAGCTGTAAAGAATGAAGTAGAAGAGTTCATGGGTATGGTTGACGACATGATAGGTGGGGATATAGCAGGGATGGCTGTTATGTTTAGTAAAGAGGGTGGTACTGAGAAGTTAATGGAAAAGATAGAAGTTCTGGGAACTGAAGCAGGGATATCTAGGGAAGTTATAGATAGTGTGAAGGAAATATATAGAGCGATGGCACCTGCATACAAACCACCTCCAGATGAAGGTGGAGGATTAGCTGGAATTATACAGTCTATATTAAATCCTACAGGAGCAGTAGTAACTCCAGAGACTGAAGTAGGTGCGGAACTATGGAAAGGCGGAGCTGGTGCTTTTGAAGAAGCTCCGAAGGTTGAAAGGACTCCAGGATTTGCTAAAACCTTGGAAGAGTTTATAGAAACAGTTGTTACAGGACCTTTCCATCCTGCATATGAAAAGTGGAAGGATAAAAGGACAGGCAAACCTGTAGTGAAAGAGCCTATACCTGCTAAGGAAGTAGGAGAGATTACTGAACAGGATGTTATTACAGAGATGGGTACTTGGGACAAAGAGAAGATAAAAGAATTCCAAACATTAGCTAAGGAGAGAGGATTGTACAAAGGACCGATAAATGGTCTACATTCTAACGAACTTGATAGTGTTATGAAAGAATACTTTAAGAAATATAGAGGGGAATGGGGGGAGACTAAATGAACGAACTAGATTTTTATCAAAGTACCGACGCTATATCTCGACAATTAGCAAAGAAGAGAGGCTCTCCTCTTAACTACTTTCTAACTCCTTATATAGAGAGGTATCTTAAAAAGATAGAAGCTCAAATGGGTATGACTCAAATGGGGGCGGGTGCAAGTCCTCTCGCTCCAACAAATCCTTTAGCTAATGCTATAAGAGGAGGGATGTCAGGTGGCATGGACATGGAACCCCCCAACTATTGAGAAGAAAAAGTATACATGGACTCCTCCTAAACCTATCGTAGAGGAGCCAGAAGTAGTTAAGCCCACTTGGCAGCCACCAGCAAAACCTATTGACTTGTCTCAGTTTATACAAGAAGGATATGACGAGCCTACTTACGTAGACCTAACATTTCATGCAAGCAAGGCGGGAGTTGCAGATGTACAAACTAGTATGCTAAATCTTGGTAGGCTTCTATATGAAAGTGGTGTGCAGATAACTGATAAAGTTACAGACCTATTTGATAAAGACTTGTATGACCCTGAGAAGGATGGAATAAGAAGATGGCTTACGGAGTTAGTAGGTAAGTCCGAAGCTGTAGCTGACGAGAGTTGGGAGCAGACTATAAGTAAGAATAGAGTGAAGAACATTGTTGCATTAGTAGGGAGAGCAGTTCCTTTATCTCTTATAACCCTTCTATCAGGTGGAGCTTTAGCAGGAGCTAATCCTGCCCTTGCCATGAAGATAGGAGATTTATCAACTGCCTTACTACCATTTGCAGCTAGTGCTACTGGAAGTCATGCTAGACAGATAGAAAAAGAATTTGAAGCACGAGGGCAGGAAGCTCCTTACTTAGCCCAACTATTTGGTGGAGTTATGGGAGCTATGGGAGAGGTAGCTACTGAAGCTATTCCATTCCAACGGTTCCTTAATGTCTTTGGAGGGAGTAGAGTTATTAATAGAGGAGCTAAAACCTTCTTGCAGAAGTATGGTAAGTTGGGAATTGACTGGGCTGTAGGTGCAGCTACCGAGACATTACAGGAAGTAGCTATGGTTCCTATAGAGCATGCTATAAGTAATATAGTTTCTGGTGAGAGGGAGCCTCTTCTTCCTATACCGGAAATGATAGAGGCTGGTATAGTAGGTTTTGGATTGTCAGTTGTTCTTGGAGGCTTAGGCTCTTCAAGCTCTGCTATACGTTCCTTCTCAGAAGATAGAGTAGACAAGATGCTGAAGCATGAGATTACGAGAGTAGAGGGAGAGCTTGATATTGCGGAGAAGATAATAGAAGAAAGTAAGTTAGACCCAGTTGATAAAGAACTTCAAAGACTGGAGGTAGAGAAAGCTCGTGCCTGTGAGAAGTATGGACTAGACCCAAAGGACTTCAAGTATACTGCTCTACCTAAAGGTGAGATAGAAGTATGTCCTATTGAAGAGGAAGTAAGTGATAAGTTAAAGAAATTGCAAGATGCTGGATACGGAATAGAGGAAGAAGCTACTGCTGAAGAAGTAATTAAAAAGCATAAAGAAAAGAAGGGAGAAGTAAACGATGACAAGGTCAAAGTTCGTACTATGGCTAAGGATGCATTTGTTAAACGGATGATGGAGAAGAAGGAACTAGACCCTGTTGACCAGAATGTAGCTCAGTCTCTTGGTGCAGCTGTTAATGAAGAGGTACCTGCTCAATATACTCCTACTGGAGTATCTCTATCTGGGAAGATGCAGGAGTTCTTTAGAACAATAAGAGCCTCCCTTATACTCGACCCATCTGCCAAGAACACATATGATGCTCTTGCAGAGATGGAAGGAGTTATCGCCGAATCTGAGTACGTGTCCCAACAGGTTAGAGATACTTGGGAGAAGATGGTTCCTAACTTAGAGGATGAGATACTAATAGATAGGTATTGTGATATGCCTGGTAAGTATCAAGCTGAGATTACTGAGAGAGGATTGCAAAATGAGGCTGACTGGTTGATTAGACAGTATAAGAGACTGGCTGATGTTGCTTTAGCGTCAAATTCTATAGGTGGTATATGGAGGAACTACTCTCCATTCTTGTTCAAGAACATACATGAGTGGATGAAAGTAAACCCTGACGTTGGCGTTCCTGTAGCAGGAATTCTAGGAACTAGATTCGCACATGGTATAGAAAGGAACTTACAGAACTACGATGAGGCAGAGAAACTAGGATTAATCCCTGAGCATAAAGCAGGACTGAAGCTTAGCCAATATATGTACTCCTTATCTAAAGTAGTAGCTCATAAGAACTTTGTAGATACTGTGAGAGAAATGGTAGATGAGAATGGACACGCAGTTGCTACAGGATTAGATAGTAGGGAAGAGTGGGCAAGAGATTATAGGCAGGTTATCAATCCAGAATTTGCACAATATATACTAAGCAAGCAGAAAAATGGTAGCATGAGAAAAGTTCCTATTCGATGGAAACCTGAAGTAGCAAGTGCTATCGAAGAGATAGCAGTACCTGCTTGGACGCTAAGCAAACCTATGAGAAATATAAGGATGATAAAGGGAATAGTTAAGAGGATAATATTCCTTAACCCTGCCATCCATGGTTGGAATATATTCTCTGACGTTCTTGACGAAGTTAACTTTAATTTTATCAAAGCGATTGATGCTATCAGACCTGGAGGTGCAGGTGCAAAGATGTACCTGAATGAGACTGCATTGGTTAGAGAGTCATTGAAAGCTAACCTAAACCTTGCACATACTGGTCGTTTAGGTAGGCAGATGAGAGAGGAGATATATGACTTAGTTCCTATTGAAGGTAAGAATATTATAACAAAGGGAATGGGAAAGCTATTTGCTTGGAACGATAATATGCTCTGGACTACAATAGTAAGGAACGCTCAAGTATATACTTATGCTTTGAAGAGAAAGCAAGGTCTTACACCTAAACAAGCAGCCGCATTTACCAACGACCTACTCGGCACACTACCAAAGAGGTACTTTACCAACTTCGAGTGGGGTGTAGCATCTACCTTCTTCCTGGCCAGGAACTGGACTATCTCCAACTTACGACTCCTAACAGGAGCTATGGGTGAATTTGGTAATATAATTCCTATCAAAGCACTTACAAGAAAGGATATGTCTCCAGCAGATATGAAAGCGTTAGCTCCTCACTATATCAGGCATCTTATCAAAGGTATGTTTGGTCTAATCATGTTAACCAACTTACTTAACAAACTATTTACAGGTAAGTGGGCACTTGAGAATGAGTCAGGGCATAAGATGGATGTTAAACTTGGTAACTTTAAGGATAACAAAGGTAGAGATATGTACGTAGTAATGCCACTACTTAGATATATGAGAGACTACTTAGGCTGGGCAACTCAACCAAGACAGACACTATTGAATAAGATGGAGCCTGTTATGAAAACATCTCTCGAACTTCTAATTAATAGATGTCTATGGCAAAATAGACAGATAATGCATCCAGACGCTCCGATACCTGAGAAGATAAAGGATGCAGCGGAGTATGCTCTGTGGTCTTGGACTCCATTCGACCAGTTCCTAGACTCAGAGAATGAGGTAAAAACTAGATTGCAGAAACTTATGTACTTTACAGGAACTTGGATAAGAAGAGGGTCGAGTATATCTTCTAACAGCTATAACACATTAAGAACGGAAGAGAAGGTAGAGTTTGTACAGACACTTAATCCCAAGGAAGTAAATGAGTTGTTTGGAAACCTAGCTATAGGTAGACTATATGGAGAAGTTGCAGGGAAGTTATATAAGTTTAGAAGTAAGAAAGGATACGTGAAGGAGAAGTTAGATGCTAGTATAGACAAACTACTAACTGGTGGAGATATTGTAGGAGCTATAGAAATAATGATAGAAAGTGGAAGATATAAAGATATGAACGCTGTCAAGGATAGGATAATGCCATATCTAATGTTGAGAAAATAGAAAGGAGGAATGTTTATGCGATTCGTTTTATGTTACTCAAGAGGTAGTCTGTTCTCACTAGGGAATAGATTACAGAAAGAAGGGCATCAGGTAGATAAGGGACATATAACTACAGGTGGTACATTACTAATTAGTGATGAGCCTTTAGACCCTATACGATGTAATGGAGAAGGAATAGGGGTATCTAGATTTACTTTACTTCTAGCTAAGTCAAAGGAGTATAGAGAGTCTATAAGACTCGTGTCTAGTGTATTCTCAACTGAAGGTGAATTAGAACCTCCAGAGCCTAAGTTCTCTATAGGATGCTGGTTTAATGGAATAGACTTCGTGTACCCTGTGTTTGGGATAGTGGATGATAACTACTTCATGGATAGGGACAAAGGGTATCCCTGCATTATGGGAAGTACAGTTAGGATATTTAAGGAGCCTCCTAAAGTATTCACAGACACCCTATGGAGGATAAAAAGCTGTTTGAGAGGTGCTAACTTTAGAGGCTTCATTATAGCAGACTGTGCTACTATGGAGGGACTCACAGAATTTATAGACATATATCCACACTTTAGAACTGACTCAATATATGCCATCCTAGAGTCTATACAAGAGGAGATAGGTAGGACACTAGTTGATATATTTAACGGAGGAAAGAAGAGTATAAGATGCTGTAGATATGAATATGCTATCGCGGTACGTATCTCCGTTCCTCCGTACCCATATCCTCGTCCTCCTTTTGAGTCCTTCCACAAGGACATTAAAGGATATTGTGAAGGTAATGCTAGACACATATGGTTGGGAGAAGTGGATAGAGATAAGAAAGGAAAATGGAAAATTGCTGGAGGTATCATAGGAGCTGTAACAGCAAGAGGGGATAGTATAAAGGAATGTAGAAGGAGAGCGTATAGGACTATAAGTAACTTGGATATAGAGTGGCTGCAATATCGTCAGGATGTAGGTATGAAAGCTTCAGATATCTTACCTATCTTATCCTAGCTCTAGGTATTTTTACACTTCTTTCTCCTAGAGCAGGAGGAGCGCTAGAGTCGAAATAATTTCTAGCGCTCCTTTCTATTTTATAGTATCGCAAATTCAATTAATGAATTTACGGCTAGCTTCGTACCTATGGTAGCTGTCCCATCAAGTCAGCTGACGATACCTTCTTATCCTTACCTATATATTTATACGACTTTGCATGTGTCTTAGTATCAAGTTCAGTTCCTATAAGTCCTGACTCTTCCAAGGTTAGAATTATCTCCCCTAACCTCTTTGCATCCAATACATGCCACAACCTTCTCAGCAAACCGCTATGGTCTACTTTCAGTTCCCTTCTCACTATCTCAAGTACCTTCCTAGTATCATCACCCATCGTCGTGGAAGATATTAAGGCTATAGCTACAGGCAGATATTCCTCTACCTTGTTCACAGCAGCAACACTAGTCTCCAAGTCGCTAATAGATATCACCCTATCATCTGACTTAGACGCAGATGTACACATAGCTAGTTTTAGAACTAAGTCCTTCTTCCTTCTAACATATAGTTCTGGCGCCTTCCTTAATCTTGCGGCATTGACTTTATACCAATCTGCATACCATTCCTTCGTCCCCGGCCCCCACTTAAAAGGACCTTTAATCCTTCTAATAAGACTCAAGTCATGTACCAACTTTATCCTAAGCCTCTCTTCAGCATCGCCATACTCTGGATGTGGGAACTCCCTATCCGTATGGTTTACATATATGAATATTAGTCTAGACACAAATCCACCAGCTACAGCATCACTTGGAATAGTTAATCTAAGCCACTTGGGAGTAGTTCCTGCAACCATATTAAGGCAAGCATTTACAACTTGCTCCCATCCCTTGAACCTAGTCTTATATGCCCACTTATCTGGACAATCGTACAGGTCAGTTAGCATGGTCAGGAGTTCAGAGTTCTTTTCCTTCTTCCCTAAGAATACAGCTAACTCAGACGCAGTAACATACACTTCAGCGTTCTTATTAATTACCATATCCGCATCAGGTACTCCAGTCTCATCTACTAATGTTTCTACTAGAGCCTGTGGAGTAGCCTTCTGAGCAAAAATCATAGGACAGCCTTCCATATCATCCGCTCTCAATATCTTATCTACACCTATTCTAATGGCAGTAGACTTAGCACATTCTTCTGACTCGGCAAGAAGTACAATAAACATATTTGGATACAACTTAAAATACCCACGGTCAAGATATACGTTCCTGCCGAGGGATGTAGCTATCAAGGATATACCTACCCAAAAATGAAATATCTCTGGTGACTCCATACCTTTTGTAAAGTCAAGATAATGCTTGAGCCAACTACCGTCTAGTTTTCTTGGTATACTCACAGCATCACCTCTTTTCTATATTTTTGTGCCTCATCATCATCTTCATATGCAAGTCCGTGTCAAATGTAACAGGCATTACATAGTTCCATCCTGGAAATATATCCTTGTCGGGCATAGGGCTACCTTTTGGAGCAATAGCTTTTTCCCACTTGCCATCTATAAAAATCTCTGTATCAATAGCTGTTATCAAATCCTTATAAATATGTATAGTTAATTTTATCTCACCTAATTCAGGCATTTAATTTACCTCCTAAGCTTTATCATAATGCTCGTATACTATCTTTACATCTTCCCTTTCAATTATAATACAGTGCACTCTTTTATGTGTGCCCTTCTTACTCTTTGGTAGTATTATAGAGTACATACCTTTCTCACTATTTATTAGCACTACATCACTTGGCTTGACAATTATACTTTTCTGCCCATCACTAAGTACTATCCAATGGTTTCCCGTTAGGGAGTATACGGGATAGTACATGTTAATTTTATCTTCCATACTAATCCCCACCTTTGTTAATCTTTTTAACTAATTGTTTTCCCCACTTTTTAAACGCTGCTTCATCTAAATACTCTTCCTCTTTACTTCCTATTTGCTCTCCATTTTTATTATATAGAAAGGGATATATATCTTTAAAGTCTCGTTTCCAAGTCATAGTATCACTTTGTCTTAATAAGAATATTCCAAATATTTCCTTAACAATAGGTGTAAGAATATCATCTACTTCACCTAAAGTAAGTCCATTATTAAGATGTCCCTTAATAAATAAAAATAGATATTTCTTTAAATTATTAGTTCCTACTTTCATCTTTTTTATCTTCATCTATAACTTTCCTCCTTATAATATCTTTTACACTTACTCTATACAATCTAGCTATACTCTTAAGTAATTGTTCTTCACTTTCCCAAAAGTCTTTTTCTTCTTGCTCTCTACTTTTTATAGGAATTGGTATAATATTAGGTTTAATTTCTATTAAGGCTTTCTTTTTCATTACGACACCTCATTCCAATCATACCCGTGCTTTGTATTCACAGGTATTTTTAATATTCTATCATTTATCTGAATAGGTATAGTCATACATTCTACCATTAATTCTTTTATATTCTCTACAAAGGTCTTATTAGTAGTCATTAAATCAACAGGGTCTCTGTTCATTATAGTACATCTACCTTCTATAGATGCTTGTATAACTACCTCATCATGTATGTTTAGAAGTATCTTACAACTCTTCGGCAATCTTCTATCCAATTCTATCATACCCATAAGTATTACATCTGACACCGTTGACTGAGGTATGTAACTATATGCCTGTCTAATCAACTCATTGTTCCATCTACCAAAGAATGTCCTTCTCCTCCCCATAGGTGTCTCCAGCATCCTTACCTTCCTAAGCTTAGCTTCTATCTCCATCTGCCACATCCGTATTCGAGGGAAGTTTATGTGATATGAGTTAAGTTTCTCTTTACTATCAGCATAGCTAAGTCCTGATATCTCACTAAGGGTCATAGGTCCCATGCCATAGTTGCAGGCATGACTAATGTGCTTAGCTAAGTCCCGCTGTGCAGGAGTAACATCTTCCATCTTGACGTCGAATACGATACTAGCTACTACATTAAATACATCCTTCCCTGACTCAAATGTATTTATAAGGATAGTATCATTCGCTAGCCAAGCTACCACCCTCATCTCAGCTTGGGATAAGTCAGCAGATATAAACATACAACCCTCGTCAGGAATTATCATCTCCCTACATATACCCTTCGGTACGTTCTGCAGGTTCATACCAGAACCAAACCTGCTCATCTTAGATGCAAGTCTACCTGACTCAGTTCCATACAATACATAGGAGCACCTTATCTTGTCATCACTATCTACAGTAGCAGTTAGATACGTAGAGTATACTTTCCTTACCTTCCTCAATCTTTCTATATAGTCAAATACTATGCTTGGATATTTGGCAGCAAGTCTATGCAAAGCCTTAACATCTGTAGTTACTCTCCCAGTCGTCCTCTTATACTGTGGAGGTAGTCCTAGTTCTTCATATAGGAACTCAGACATCTTTACAGGAGAGTTTACATTTAGTGGATGCCCTACTGCCTTATCCCATTTACTTTGGAGCGCTTTT
>Ga0307379_10004672_pt1 | contig 19450 bp, 29 predicted proteins | sample UN2MG_FD_202237 | JGI IMG/M metagenome (GOLD analysis project Ga0307379, IMG submission 202237) | Soil microbial communities from Risofladan, Vaasa, Finland - UN-2 | ecosystem: Environmental > Terrestrial > Soil > Coastal area > Acid sulfate soil | place: Finland: Risofladan, Vaasa | collected... | reverse complement strand
GCGGGAAAAGCCACCCAGTGTTAAGGTTGTTACGTCAAGCTGAGGGCCAGAAAGCGCAAAGTGGGGCTTGCGCGGTTTGGCGGTACATGGTATAATTTCCAGTAGGGGAAATGAGCGACATGGGCAATGAAACTGTCAAGCTAGAGGACTATGTAACAGCCAACGAGGCCGCCAAGATTGCGAGCCTCACGTCGCGGCGCATTAGGCAGTTGGCAAGCCTGGAAGACATCAAGGGCAAGAAGATTGCGGGCCGATGGTTCATCAACCGCGATTCGCTGTATCGCTATTTGTCCCAGCGGGGCTAAGCCCTCTTTTTTTGACGTGCGATTTCCATTTTTGGAAATGAGGCGCCGATGGCAAAGCGAGCGGTCTTCTTCGGGCAACTGACAGACGAAATGCTGAACGGCACCGAGGGCTACCGGGTAAGCTTCTCTTACGGCGTGTTCTCTATCGCCCCGAAAGTTACCCAAAGCGGCACGTACCACTACGCGGTCAAACGTCACAAGGGGCAGCTCTTCAAGGTGTACGTTGGCAAGGCGGGCACGATCACACCCGAGCGGCTGCACCGGGCAACGATGGCGCTGCACGACAAGATCCAGTTGGCAACAGGCAAGGTGTACCCGCGCGACAATCGACCGCGGAAAGTTACCCATTGGGAGGCGCCGTGTACACATTGACAGATGAGGAACTGAGACGCGCACTGAGCGATGCCATCGAGCTGTTCGTCGAGTACCGCGACCAGAAGGGCGAGGTCAAGCGCGCGGCTATGCTGCTCGCTATCCAAGACACCGTGGACAGCCTTGCGCCAGTACGCAGATCCAACAAACCACCGAGAACATACGCTGACTATGTGGCCCTATATCGATGGCAGTTTCCTTGGGGCATCGGGCTTATCTTGCTCTCTCTTGTCAGCGTGGCAGCGTTCTGGGCAACACTGGGAAGATGCATGCCAGTGGCATACGTCAGCGCGTTCTTGATGACGCCAAGCGGCTTCATAGGGCTCGCCTTCTTCCTTAACGCACTGGTTATGTGGTGGAGGGCAGGCCAGACCCGGGGCAAGCCGTAGGCGAGAACTACACAACCAGAAAGGAGGTGATTACAAATGAAGCGCACAATCGCGTGGGTGCTGTTCGACACCAAGCCGGGCGATCTGCTGCTGCGAATGATCGAGCAGCTGACGGGCCTGGCGATTGTCGAGGTCGGCGAACTCGACTATCACGTCGAGGCAAGCGACACGGGCCGCGCAGCGGCGAAAAGTCGAGCGCCCACCAGGGTCTAGCTGGCGAGCGCTCGGGGGTGAGACGAACCTTAGGGGCCAGTCTCACCCCAAGTATAGCATACACTTGGGAGGCAATGCAAATGAAGGTGTACGAGGTTACAGGTACGGTCAGGATAGACCTGACACCGGAGGAATGCGCCATACTCAGCAGGGCGTGCAAGCTGGCGTGCGGCGAGTGGGCGCCAGTGGAGTGCATCCACGATCACAACGTCGCCTATGCGCTGGAGGGCGGCTTTGAGGCGTTGGCCGTCGCTTCCCATACTCGGGCGCGCATGCTGGAGACAGAGGCCGATGACCTGCAGGAGGCGCTGGAAGGCCTGGGCCTGGACGTGGACACCCGGATCGGGCCGAAGGCGTGGCGCCATGCCGGCGATGAGTGACGAGCAGGACGTTTTGGGCGATGCCGGCATGCTGCTCGCGAAGCTGGCGCCCTACGCAGCGGTGCGGCACGAGCTTACCACGGCTCGTGACTTGGTGCTATCACAGAGTTATCGCGCTGTAGGGCCAAACAGGGCAGCACGTAACACCCGGCGCCTGCGCGCGCTGGCCGACAGGGCGCGGGCACTGCTTGGCACTTGATCGTCCACGCTGCCCATCAGCAGCGAGTTGGTGGGCAGCACTGGCCGGGCAAGCTGAGAGGAGGCCAACGTGCCAACGCTGACATACATCGGCGTGGTTCTGGGCGGGTGATCGCCCGCTCCTACTTGTTGTGACCTGTGGGCGGTTGGGACAAATGGAACACTCGCGCGGCTGAGTGGGGGAGTACAGAGAGGAGACACATCGATGACAACGAATGGCAACGATCGAGCACAGGCGGTTGCGGGCAAAGAGGTGCTCTGCCCATGCTGTGGCAATCCATTGCCCGAGCGGGGCCACATTATCTGCCCGTCCTGTGGCAGCCGCTACCACCTGGACCGTGGCGAACTGGTCCCGTTTCGGGCCACGTTCCGCCCGGGGGCGCTGCAGGCGCTGGTGGACGGGCTGCTGTGGGCGCGGCGGCATGCGGTTGGTCGGTCGGCACAGACGGGAGATTCGGAGGCTAAGCAGGGGGCACCATGAGGACCTGGCAATACCTGGGCGTGGCCCTGGGCACAACGGCAATCGTGGCCGGTGTACTATGGGTAATCGCGCGGCTCTTAGCTCGCCGGCTGATCCGCGACTTGACGGCCAAGCGAGCAGCACGAGCGGCGCGCGCAGCAAGGCGTAGGAACAACGGAAGAGAGTAGCAGCATGGGCAAGCGAGCGGTACTATACGCGCGGGTGAGCACTGAGGGACAGAACCGGGAAGGGACAGTGTCCATCGATCAGCAGCTCCGAGAGTGTCGGGCGCTGTGCGAGCGCAACGGATGGGAGATGGCCGGTGAGTTCGTGGATGCAGAGAACTACACCGCCACCCAGAGCCCCAAGCGCGGCAAGACGGTCAACCCGTCGGGCGAGCGTGCTGACCGTCCGCAGTTTCTCGCGTTGCTGGAGCTGATCCGAAGCAGCGAGGTAGATATCGTCCTTGCCTGGCGCGATGATCGCCTGATGCGTCACCCGCGCGTAAACGTGGCCCTCGAGGATGCGTTGGACATCGGCGACGCCCAGCGACCGGGACAGCCCAAGATCGAGATCCACGACGCGACGGGCGCGAGCCTAGACCGGTTCACGCTGTCCATCAAGGCGAGCGTGTGGCGTGAGGAGAGCAAGCGCCGTGCCGAACGGATGCGCATGGCCAAGGTCGGCACTCTGTTGGCTGGGGGCTGGCCGGGCGTCTACCAGCGCTACGGCTATAGGGCGGTGCGAGTGCAGGGTCAACGGGGAAAGCGCATCGTCGCGGCGAGCGATGACGAGGTCCAGACGGTGATCCACGTCTTTGAGTGGTGCGCGGCTGGGCTGAGCCTCAAACAGATCCGCGACCGGCTGATCGCGCTGGGCGCGAGGCAGAAGAAAGGCGCGAGCAAGCATGACTGGAGCGTGGCAGTGATTCACGGTATGCTGCGCTCCGATGACTATCTGGGCCATGCTACGTGGAACTGGACAAACGGCGAGAGCTATACGATCGAGATCCCGCAGTTCCTGCCAGAGGGACTATGGCAGTGCGCACAAGAGCAGCTGCAGCGGAACAAGACCCTTGCCCTGCGGAACGCGAAGGGCGTATACTTGCTCCAGGGTATCCTGTACTGTGGCGAGTGCGGGCGGCGCATGAGTATGGCACGACAGCGCTACTGGTATCGCAGACAGGGAAGAGAGCGCGTGCTGCGCACACGCCCGTATTTTGCCTACTACTGTAGCACGCCCAAGTCGTACCCGGAGGAGAAGCACGCGAACCCACACTCGCACGGGGGCGCGGTACTGGATTGGGCCGTCTGGCGTCACCTCGTGGACTTTGGCATCAGACAGCCTGATATCATCCAGGAGCAGATCCAGGTGCGCCGGACAGAACTACAGGCGCAAGGTGGGGACCTGGACAGCGAGATCGCGCGGGCACTCGCTGAGGTCGCAAAGGTGGACCATGCGCGGGCGGAACTATCACGGCAGCAGGCATACGGCAAGATCAGCTGGCAGGAATTCGAGGCGCGGATAGCAGAGACAGAGATCGCCCGGCGTGAACGAGCCGCCGAGGCCGATCGCCTGCGGGCGCTGCGAGACGATGCGCAGCGGGTGCAAGCCGGCCTGGACTATGTGCAGCATTTTATGCAGACGTTGCAGGCGCAGGTGCAGGGCATCGACCAGGAACCCGATGCGCTCAATGCGCTGCCCGAGAACGAACGACGGGCCATCCTGGAGAAGCGCCGGCGCATCATCCGCGCGCTGTGTGACAGGGTGACGGTATGGGCCGATGGGCGGATCAAGATCGAGGGGGTCCTGGACGGCTCCGAGGCTGTGCAATTTGAGTATGCTAGTCGCAAGAACGACACACTCAAACTGCACTACACACTGGCGACGACGATGCAGGCGGCAGACTGAACGCAAGGAGGCGATATGGCAAGGCAAAAAGAGCCTGTACAGAGACTGTCGGGGAATGAGGAACAGCAGAATCAAGAGAAACGCAAGCTTGCTGCTCTGCCGAGGGAGGCGCGCGACTGATGTCTGCGCCAGGTTGCGCGGCTGATCGGCGTGCGGTACAAGGACACAACAAAGGACGACTGAGTCCACAGACAAGAAGGCCCCACGGCGCGTGAACGCTTGGGGCTCGATCGAGCCGAGGACGGCGGCTTGACAGGTGTGATTATACACCGAAGGGCCGCCGACCGCAAGCAAGCGTGGAAGGCGATTGTCATGCTACAGAAGACAGAGCTCCGTATGGGCCGGCTGGCCGATCTCGTCGCACAGATCGCAGCCGCACCTGACTGGGAGGACCGGGGATACCACCTACAGCCGATGAACGCGAGCACGCCAGACGTGGCAGCATACGAGTTCGCGGCGCACGTCGGGCACCCACCAGACGCCGGGCGGCTGCAGGTAGAGACGGCAGACCCAAACCGGCAGATGGTGCGCTTCGTGATCGACCAGGTGCGCCGTGCTATGGGTGAGCCCCTGCCGGGCGGAGGCGTGTGTTGCGTCGTGGGCACGCTGCACGCAACCCAGTACAGCACAGACTGCATCCGGCTTCGGTTCGACGCATGGACGCCATACAGCATCGACTTGGGACAGGAGGCCGATGAGGGGAGTGTGGACACCTCGTTGTTGGATGCGTTCTGGCCGATCGTCGATGACTTCTTGGAAACGATCAGACAGATGGGCTTTGCGGAGGTGACCGAGGAGAAGGACGTCGGCGAACGTGCCGAGGGCGGGCGCGGTGAGGCTGACGAGCCAAGGCTTCCCAGCCTTGATGCTCCTATACATGAGTGGCGCAAGTTCTATGATCTTGAGTCCGCCAGACACAGAGGCAAGATGGACTACAAGACATTCGCCAACGCTGTGGGCCTGACGCCCGGTTCGCCCAATGAAGACTGGATGAAGTGGTACGATATCGCCAAGGCCTTAGGATTCAAGAATACGCTTGCAGAATTGGCAGACCTTATGGGCCTACGTTACGACTGGGTAAGAAAGCTGCACTCGCCGAAGCGTCGGGTGCACAGCCGAAGCACAGGAGAGCACAAATAGAGCACATGTAACACACCGAAAAGCGTCATAAATCGCTTTACAGCGTTACAAGTCCGTGATATCATATAGACGATATCATGGACTTCTTTTTTGCGGGAGAGGCAGAGCGACAGTGGACAACACGCGGATCACGATTGCGCTGACACAACACGAGCGCTCGGCTCTGATGAGACTGGCGAGCGCTGAGCTGCGCACCGACCGGGAGCAGGCACGCTTCCTGCTAAGGGAAGCGCTAGTCCGGCTGGGCCTGCTGGATCCAGCAACAGTCGATCGGCAAGACTGTGGCGAGTTGCAGCAGGAGGTGGCATGAGCGCTTACGCGATCACGATGCGCCTCCGCGACGGGCTGAGCGAGTACGAACGACAGCAGCGGCTCCGCCTGGCGTTCCGTCTGCTGCTGGCGCCGCTTGACATTGGTAGTCACGCCGACCGGGCACACGGCGTACAAATACAGGCCGAAACAACAGAACGACGACAAAAGGAGACGGACAATGAAGATCGAGCAGACAGTGTACGAGGTGCTGCCTGCAGGGCAGTACCCGGCGAAAGTCGTGGACGTCCAAGAGAAGCAAGGCAACTGGGGCCCATTCCTCAAGCTCATGTTTGAGGTCGAGGGCGGCGAGCACGCCGGGATGACCATCACGGGCGTGGCGAGTGCCAAGTTCTCGAATCGCAGCAAGCTCTACAAGTGGGTACGGGCCTTATACGGGCAGGCGATCCCGAAGGCGTACACACTAGAGACGAGCAACCTGCTCGGGCGGCACTGCATCCTGGGCCTGGAGGTGATCGAAGACGACGGGACCGAGTTTAACCGCGTCGAAAGCATCTCCCCGGCTCGGAAGCAGCAAGCCGCAAAGCCTGCCGCACCGGCTGCACCTGCACCTCCGCCACAAGACGAGGCCCCGTGGCCGGATGAGGCGCCGGCGGGCCTCGAAGAGGTAGACGAGATCCCCTGGTAAACCGATGACGAGACGAGGGGAGGTGTGCCCGCCCCTCGTCTCGCCCAAGCCATTATAGCATATCCGACGCGAGACGCAACTATGAGATTGGCACAAAGCCAAGACCTGCTAGACGCCATCTTGGAGCGACTGGACCAGGGCGACAGCCCAGATAGCAAGTGGCCCGACAAAAAGGGCGAATACTGGAGCTTGTGCCCATTCCACAGCGACGGCTCTTCGGGCAGCTTCAGCGTGGGGCCGAACGGCTATCACTGCTTCTCCTGCGGCAAAGAGGGCGGACTGCACGAGCTGGCCAAGCACCTGGACATCCAAGTGATTGCACGATTGCAGGTCTCTTCTGGGGAGAGAGACGCACACACTTTTACACTCGACATCTACGCGCAGGCGAAGCGCCTGGACGTCTCGCTCCTCAAGTCCTTGGGCGTCTCTGAGTCAAAATACCAGGGCCAGGTCCGCGTCGCAATGCCTTACTACGACACGGACGGGCAAGAACTCGCCCGGCGCTACCGCGCAGCTCTCAGCGGCGACCATCGCTTCTACTGGGCGCGCGGCTCCAAGCTGCACCCATACGGATTGTGGCGCTTGGCGGACATGCGCAGCAAGCATGATTATGTGATCCTCGTCGAGGGCGAGAGCGACGCCCAGACGCTATGGCACTATGACTTGCCCGCGCTGGGCATCCCTGGGGCGGACACGTTCAAGGCAGAGTGGGCGGCGTATTTCGACGGGCTCACCGTGTACGTGTGGAAGGAACCGGACGACGGCGGGCAGACGTTCGTTGAGAAGGTGGGCGACGCGCTGCCAGAGGCGTTGATCATGACGCCACCGAAGGGACGCAAGGACGTATCCGAAGCGCATATCCTGGGCGAGGGCGTGCCAGCGCTGCTGCAGCAGATGAGGGACGCCGCGCGGCCCTGGAGCGAGATCCAGATGGAGGCGCGCAAGGAGCAGGCGAGCGAAGCGCAGAATGAGGCCGGCGACCTGCTGACGTGTAAAGATATCCTGGCAGAGCTGGAAAAGACGCTGAAGGCGCTGGGCCTCGTGGGCGAGACGCACAATGCAAAGTTGCTCTACCTGGCGCTTACGTCCCGCCTGCTAGACGATCCCGTGGGCATCGTCATGAAGGGCGTGTCTAGCAGCGGCAAGTCGTACACCGTGGAGACGGTGTTGAAGACAATGCCAGAGTCCGCGTACCTCGACTTTACCAGTATGAGCGAGCATGCGCTCGTCTACGACGAACGCCCGATCGAGCACCGGATGATCGTCTTGTATGAAGCGTCTGGACTTGGCCCGGATCGCGAAGGACAGCCTGGCCTACTGGCATCTTGCATGCGCACGTTGCTGTCGGAAGGGCGCATCAAGTACACAACTGTCGAGCGAACGGCGGAGGGGCTGCAGCCGCGCCACATCGAGCGGGAAGGCCCAACCGGGCTGATCACGACCACGACCTGGGCCGGACTGCATCCCGAAAACGAAACGCGCGTCCTGGCACTGGATGTCACGGACACGACAGAGCAGACGCGCGAGATCCTGAAGGCGATGGGAAAGCGCTACAAGGGCGGGCGCGCAGCGAGTGTGGATCTGAGCGCCTGGCACGCCCTGCAGCGCTGGCTGGACCTGGCCGGGACGCGCAACGTGGCGATCCCGTATGCGGACAAGCTGGGAGAGCTGGTGAGCGACCGGGCCGTCCGTATGCGGCGGGATATGTCGAAGATCCTGACGCTGATCGGCGCGCACGCCATGCTGCACCAGGAGCAGCGCGAGCGAGACGACAACGGGTGCATCCGGGCGACATTGGCAGACTATACGGCGGTGTACGATCTCATCAATGAGCCCATCGGCGAAGCTATCGAGGCGAGCACGAGCAAGACGGTGAAGCAAACGGTGGAGACAGTGGCGCAGTTGCTGAAAGAGCAGGGGCCGCCGGAGAAGCAGAAGCCTATCACGCTGAGGGCGCTGGCCGAAGCGCTGAAGCTGGACAAGAGCAGTGCTTCCCGCCGGGCGCGCGTGGCGCGAGGCAAGGGATATCTCGTCAACGAAGAGGAGCGACGCGGGATGCCGGCACAGCTCGTCTTGGGCGATCCACTGCCCAAAGAGGAAGGTGCACTGCCTGCACCGAAGGTGTTGCAGTGTTGCAGTGATTCTGAGGGGATAGACACACACATACACTCTTCCTCTTCTGTGCCTGGCGACGATCCTAGCACACTACAGAGTGTAGCTAGTGCAACTGTTGTGTTAGGTGGGGATATAGCACACAACTCTTTGGAGAAAGAGCAGCAAATGTATGTGTGTGTCTATCCTCCCGAAACGACTGCAACAGTGCAACACCTGCAACACCTCCCGGCCGGCGAGGAACTGGATCCCACTTGCTGCGTCTGTGGCGCTGACGTGGAGCACTACGGGCCGAACGGAGAGCCGTACTGTGGCGCGCACGGGCTGGAGGAACAGCGCGCGGCAGAGTTTATGTCCGAGTGGAACCGGAGGGGCGATGATTCGGTTTGAGGCGTGGCAGGCGTCCGCCTGGGCCGTGGTCGAGACGTGCGAGCGCGAGCTGTGGTCCGACCTGGGGGAACGGGCTCGGGCCTGGCTGCACGGGCGTGAGCGTGAGCAGCGAGCAGGGGAGTTGGATGATGACCGCCTCGGCGACTGACACCGTGCGGGCCATTTGCCGGCAGGTCGGCGGCTTGCATCCGGCAACTGATGTCACAGAGGCCGAGTGGTCGGAGTGGCTGCAGGGCTGGGGAGGCGTCGAGCAGGTCGCACACTGCCCCGAGTGCGGCGATCGCCTGGTAGAGCGCAGCGGCTCGCGTGGTCGCTTTGTCGGATGCGAGAGCTATCCAGATTGCCGGTACACCAGGAGCGTGAGCTGATGGCGTTTTCGTGTATTGACTATGGGACATACAAACCCTCCAGGGGCAGCGCCGATGGCTGAGCCTGAGCGCTGTCCACACCAGGACCTGAGCGACGGCGAGATCAAGGCGCTCACTGGCGAGGACTTACACCGGATCCGCTCGCTGTGCTGGCAGTGCGTCAAGCTGCAGCGGTGCTGGGTTGGCCGTGAGGTCCTGGCGGCCTGGATGCTGACCAGAGCGGTTACGGGTAGATGAGCAGGTGAGGGATTCGAGTGGCTCGACGCGGGCCAGATTCAGAGAGACATAGAAGGGATAAGAGCATGGACGTGGACATGGACCATTGGGCATGCCGAGCTGCAGAGCGCTATCCTGTCGATCTGATTGTGTTGGTGGGCAGTCGGGCGCGCGGTTGGCAGGGGCCAACATCTGATTATGACGTGGTCATGCTTCTGGGCGCCGAGTGCTATACGGAGGGCGGCGAACCCGTTGACCGGATAGAGCAGCGCCTGGCGTTCGATCCCGATCTATGCTTCGAGGATCTGGACCTGTTCTTTGTGCGGCCTCATCCCGACGTGGGGCGCTGGGCATCTCTCGGGCGCTGGATGTGGGGGCCTGATGAGGAGCCGCCAGACGATGACGACGATTTGATAAGCGACTGCATACGGAGCGGTTCAGTGTGCGGCGACTTTTCGAGGCTTTGGGACAGCATACCGGAAGGCAAGGTGCTGTGGGGCGGTCAGGACGCACCAGGAGCCCCGTAGAGCGCCGACTTGGCGACTTTTGCGAGGAAAAGCGACGGTTGCGGCGCTTAGAGCGTCCTGGAGAGCACAGGGGCCGATGCCTTACAAAGCCTTACTTAGAGAGGTATAAAAGGCGTGCGGACGCCCACGCCCGGCGGCAGATTCGCCCACGCCCACGGGGGCAGTTGGGCAAGGAGCAACGACGATGGCAGAGACTCAACTCACGGACAAGCAAGAGGCATTCGTTCGCTTTTACATTCAGAACCTGAACGCGACCGAGAGCGCTCGCCTGGCGGGCTATGACACCGATGATTACAACACACTCAAGTCGATCGGCTGCGAGAACATGTCCAAGCCCGCGATCAGGGCCGAGATCGACCGGCGCTTGCGTGCGCTGCTCCCCAGTTCCGAGCAGATCGTGGCGCGATTGGACGCTATCGCCTTTGCCTCTGTTGGACCGTTTATCCGCAAGGAAGATGGCCTGCTCGACATCCACAAGCTGGTCGATGCCGGGCTCGGGTTTCTGGTGACTGAGATTGCGCCCGTGCGCGACGGCGTGCGCTACCGTCTCGCCGATCCGCTTGTGGCGCTCAAGCTCCTGGCACGCTATCGCGGCTTGCTGAGCGACCAGGTCGACGTGAAGATCCACATTGACGACACGCCGAGTAAGGACACGCTCGACAGCCTGGTCGCACAGGTCATGGCGCTCGAGGCTCAGGCAGCGGCCGAGCAGTAGGACGATGGCGAGGACAACGACGCCCAACCTTAACAACTAGGTGCGCAATGTCGCTATTGACGCTGCCCCCGAACGGGTGTATAATGAGCTTAACAGAACAAGAGTTTTGTTTAGCTCACTCCGAAAGGGGCAACCGATGGGCAGCGAACTGGCACAGACACAGACCGAACTTGGGTTGGCGGTCGAACAGCCCAAGGTGGCAAGCTGGGGGCAGATGATTGGCGCATTTCTGGACACATGCAATGCAGCCAGCACCAGGCAGACTTATGAGCACAAGCTGCGCGACCTACCGCGTGAGTTGGGCGGTGAGGGGCCGCTTGACGTGACAGGGCAGCAGCTGGCAGCCTGGAGCAAGGGAATCCGCGACCAGGTCGAGGCCGGTGAGGTCTCGCCGAACGCCGGCAAGCTCAAGGTGATGGCGGTCAAGTCCCTGTTCAGGTTTGCGCGGATGCTTGGGCAGAGCAGGCTAGACAAGGATATGCGCAGCGTCGTGCTACGGGCGCCGAGAGAGCAGGTGGTAAAGCCTTTCCAGGTGCTGAGCGAGGCCGAGCAGGATCAGCTCTTGGCGGCGCTCAAGGGGCAGGATCGCCGCATCGTGGCGACGCTGCTTTACGCTGGCTTACGTGTATCTGAGCTTACCAGGCTCAACTTGCGAGACTACTACACCGACGAACAGGGCCGGCGCTGGCTGAAAGTGAGCGGCAAGGGCAGCAAGGATCGCGTTGTTCCGGTTGGCGACAAGCTCGCGGCCGAGCTGGGCGCACCGACTGGCGGCAATGGCGAGCCGCTCTTTGAGGGCCGGCAGGGGCGGTATAGTCGTGAGCGAGCGTACCAGATCGTGACCGAGGCGGTAAAGCGGGCCGAGCTCGACAAGCGGATCACGCCGCACAGCCTGCGCCACACAGCGGCGATTACGTGGCTGAGAGCGCGTGTGCCTCTGACTGTGATTTCCAAGTGGCTCGGGCACAGCGGCCTGGAGCCGACCAAGCGGTATCTGGACCACATGGAGAACGGCGAGGCGCACGGCTACATGCCGTAGGCAGCGCAGCACCGGGCGATCGGCTCAAGGTGCCTGGCGCTGGGCAAGGGCGGTGCCAAGGACGTAATTTTTTGCGAGCCGCCCACAACCAAGATCGGTGAGATCGGCAATTGAGAGGGGCTTAACGTGGATGATCTGCCCAGCTGTGAGCTTTGTGGGCGCAAGGGATTTGTTGAGCGGGGGCGCAACCCGGGCGGCAGGACCAACATAGTGAGGCATCACTGGCGGGGCTATGAGTACCCAGACGCTCTTTGGCTGATCTGCAAGCGGTGTAACCTACAGCTCAGGCACAAACACGATGGGGTCATGGACAAAGAGCAATCACGATTCTACGTGCGGCATGGCGGCGACAGATGGATCTACTTGCGGTGCAAGCAGCAGGCCGGCATCAGCATTGACGCCCTACGCCGTGAGCACGCCGTAAGAGTTGGGATATTTAGGGATATCGTGCTTGGCAGCCAGCGCTTGTTCGCCCCAGTCGCGGAAACGATGCAGACGCTACAGCGCTATTGGGAAGCGGTCGACGCGGCTGTGGGGCGGCTTGAGCCATAGTCGGCAACACAGGGGCAAGGGCAACATCAGGGGCAACGGTGACGGTGCTCACCTAAAACCAACGCACCGAGGATAGGCGATGTCACAGAATTACCCTAGCATTGGGCTGCTCGCGGTCCTGAAGCTGAGCGGATTTGAGAAAGAGCAGCAAAAGTATACGCGCCTGGTGCGCGATATGGAAAAGGCTACCAAACAGGCGGCCGACACGATGAACAAGGACATGCGCCAGGGCGCGGCACAGGCACAGAACGCGCTGGCGGGACTGTCACGGGCGACCGATGCCGATATACGGAAGATAAACGAGCTGGTCGGGCAAGGGTACTCGCTGGCCGAGGCAATGGCCGCCGTTCAGAAGGACACGAGCGGGGCCGCCGGGACGGTCACGATCCTGGGGAAGACGTTTTCTGTGGCGGCGGTGGCAGCCGCCACGCTCACCCTGGCTATTGGCGCGGGCCTCAAAGCCGTGCAGCAATCGCTCCGCGACTATACCGCGTATGCCGAGGCCGTTAGGGTTTTGCATTATCAAACGGGCCTGCTGGCTGAGGAAGCGAGCGGTTGGACGGTTGTCGCACAGGCGGCGGGGATTTCGTCGGCGACGTTCGAAAGAAGCTTGACCAGTTTGTTAGGCAAGGCCGAGGAGCTGCAGGCGGACCTCAAGGCGGGCCGCGAGAACACGAGCGATTTCGGCCGAGCGGTTGACATCCTGGGCCTGCGGCTGTCGAACGCCGACGGCACGCTACGGAGTACGGACGAACTGCTCGCCGCTATCAACGCCAGATTCCAAGCGCTCGGGCCGGGCGCGACGTCGGCGAGTCTGGCAACGGACCTATTCGGATACAGCGGACGCGCGCTCCTGCCTTTGCTTGTCGACCAGAACCGATCTCTGCAGGATTGGATCATCTATGCCTCTGAGGTTGGCGCAACGATCGATTCTGCCGATCTTCCATCATACGAGGCGTGGCGAACGGCAACGCTCGAGCTGACCCTGGCCGGGCAGGGGTTGGGAAACGAACTCGCGCAAAGCCTGATACCGACGCTGACCAGTTTGGCGACCTGGACCACGAACACCATGCGCTCCTGGCGCGAGCTGAATGCCGAATGGGGCAAGGCGCACGGCGCATGGCTGGGCCTGGACACGGCGCTCGAGGCCGAACTGGAGCGTGCGCGGGCGGCGGGCGACACAGAACGGGTCCGGCAGCTGGAGCGGCTGTCGGGCATCCAGTCCGAGGTGACGCGCTCGGAGGCCGAGCTCGCACAGCAGCGATTTGAGGCGGGACAAGCAGCGGCGCGAGCAGCCTATGAAGAACGGCAGCTGGCAAAAGAGCGTGAGAAAACACTGGATCAGCTGGCCGACCTGCGCGAAAAGCTAGGGGAGCAGCTGCTCGACCTGGAGCGGTCCTATTCGCAACGCCTGGAGGATGTAGAACGGCAGCGCGGACGCGACGAACTGACCCGTGCGCTGCAGCTGCATTGGCGCCTGATCGATCTACAGCAGGACGCTACAGACGCGCGGCTCGACGCGGTTCGGGCTGCCGCTGAGAAGGCGGCCGATGCCGAGCGTGATACCTGGCGCGCGCTCATGGACGCTGAGCAGGACGCACGCGAAGACCGGGAAGACGCCGAACGCGACCACATGGAACGCCTGGCCGACATCCGGCAGGACTATCTCGACACGGTGCAGGAGGCGGCGCGCAAGAACGATGCCGTCGCCGTGGCCCGGGCCATGCGCGAGCAGGCGAGGGAGCAGCGCGACGAACAGAAGCGCTACACCGAGGAACAAGGCGACCTGGCGCGGAACCTGGACCGCGAGCGGGCCGAGATCCAGGAGGATGCCGCCGAGCGTGCATCCGACCAGGCAGCCAACCTAGCACGGACGCTGCGTAACCTCGAGGACGCTCACACGGACCGGCTCGCAGAGCTCGCGTTGCAGGGCGATCGCGAGCGGACCCTACGCCAGATCGCCGAGGCCAACCAGGAAGCGGACCTGATCCTGTCATTCCAGAGACAGGAGGCCGAGGCGCTGCTTAGCTATGGCCGCCAGAGAACGGACCTGGGCGAGAATTTGGGCCTGGTCGGCGCTGAGATCGATCGGGCGATCCGCAACTGGGGCACCAACGCCGCGCTGGTTGCGGGGGAGGAGGCGACAAAGATCGCGAAGGCCGTGGCCGTCGCCTGGACCAGTGAGATCAACCGCTATGCTTTCACCTTGCCGTACTCGCCGACATCGCCTGAGATCCTGCAATATAAGTACTTGCTGCCGCAGCCGCAGGCAGAGCGACCGCCGATCGTCGTGGCGCAACCAAACGCGTTGGGCGAGTGGTCGATCCCTGGCCACCCGATGATCCAGATGGCCGAGGGCGGGATCGTCCATGCTACGAGTCCCACGACGGTGATGTTTGGCGAGGCGGGACCGGAGACGGGCTATTTCGTGCCCGGAGGCGCAAGCTCGCTCAGCGTACACCATACGTTCGGGGGCATGGCCCATGAGTTTTTGGGCTTGCCCGGCGGCCTGAACACGCAACAGATGGAGCAGATCGCCTATGAGGCGATTACGAAAGTGGCGAAAGACATTGTGATGGCGAGGACATAGGCGGTGCTATGCACCGACAAGAGGAGCAAACGACATGGCAGACAGAGGGTCACGGCGACTAGAGCTCGACGACCAGATCAGGGCAAGCCAGAGCGCCAAGGAATACCTGGACAGCATGCACGCAAAGGCCGAGGCACTGCCCGACCTGGAGCAACAGCGGCGCAAGATCGAACTACAGGAGCGGGCAGATCGACAACTTGAGGCTGCCCGGGCGGACGCCAAGGATACGCTGGCCAAGAGCGGCGAGACGCTCACTGCGTTGCGCGGGCCGCGATTCCGGGAGATCGCCGAGCTGCTACAGGCATTTGTGACCGACCTCGACAGCACAGAGGCCGAGATCTACCGCGTGCGGGATCAGCTCGGCGAGGCTGTCGAGGGCGGCGTGTATGCACAGCACGCCGGTGAGGACTTGAACACCCTGCGCGCTCGCAGCGACATACCGCTTGAGCTTTCGCGGCGCTGTGGTGAGGAATGGACGGCTGTAGATGGCTACAATCGATCGCTCCTGGCGCTGCCAGAGAGCAAGACGGACGTTGAGGCACAGCTCATCAATGCCATCCAGCATGGCGTGGGCCGTATGCTCTACGTGCCTGACGCGATGTGGTTGGCAAACTATTTGCCGTTTCGGTGAGAGTTCACGCATAGAATGTCCCTGTGTAGCGATTGGGGAGCGCGTGGCCGCCTAGCGTTGGCATAAGACCTCCTTGCACCGCTGAGGACCGGGCGCGCTCCCCACGGGGGGCATAACGAAAAGGAGCAGCGACGATGGCAACAGACACAGTACCCTTTGACTTGGGCGAGATCGTACAGGACCTGCGCGGCGAGGTCGTGCAGGTCTGCGTGGGCAGCGACGTTGCCGACGTTACAGAGCTGGTCAAGGCATCGACGGCCTGGCTTCGTGGCCTGACACTGGGGGAGAACAGGATCCACTGGGCTCAGGAGGCGGTCAACTGGATCTGCCAGGTGTGGAACGTTACCCCCGAGCGCGCGGCGGTGCTCATTCTGGCGCTCGGCAGCGCGGGCTTTCGGGATGCGATGATCCGGACGGGCGCGATTGGCGCGGCGTACTGGCAAAAAGTGGGCGAGAGCGCACGCTTTGCGGGGCTGCTCGGCAGCACTGGGCCGAAGGGGGCCGCATGAGCTGGCTCTGCGAGCGCGGCGCACACCGATGGGGACCGTGGGACGATCCGTACTGGCATGCCAGCATGTTTCACCAGGCCCGGCGCTGCAGGCGCTGTGGGCTGGTGGCGACGCGGGGGCTGCCCGATTATCGCCCGCCCGCCGACGCCAAGGATCTCGCCGAGTTTGGGGCGACGCTGAGGCGCGTTCTGGACCAGGACCCGCTCGGCGACGTGGACATCATCGCAGCAACGGCGCCCCGCGTGGACTGAGAGGAGGATACCCGATGATCTTAGATGACAGCATGATCGCTACCCACGAGGGGGCGACGTGGACGGTCTACAAGTCCGCGACCGGCGCCTGGCGCTGGCTGGCGCTGTGCAACTGGGCGGTTGTGGACAAGGAACGCGAGGTTGTGAGTGAACAGGCGTACCAGGACGCTATTGATCACGCGCAAAAGACAGGGCAGTATGGCGAGCTGGACCTGGTACACGTCAATGGTACGGACGTGGGCGACTGTGATTGGCTTTTTACCACGGCCAAGCAGGAGCAACCGCCGAAGCTCGGGGCGGGCGGATCCTGGTACAATACGCCGATGGCGACGCGCGCGCGTGAGGCGGTGCAGACCGATCCCGATCGCTGGGGCGTGTCCCTGAAGTTTCGATACGACCCGGCACGCAAGGTACGGGGCATTTATATGGGAGGTGTCAAGGTGCTGAAATATACGATTCTACCGCAAGCGATGGCGGCCTCCTATGGCACGGCGATCGCCGTGAAAGGGGTCGACCTGGTAGGGAAGGCGCTCGACGCGAAGACCCTGGCGGCGCTGGTCGAGCTCGGTTTGTCAGAAGATGAGATCGCGGAGCTCGAGGCGAAAGCGCTGAGCGGCAGCCAGAAAAGCGCCGGCGATTGGCTGACCATGTGCAAAAAGGCCGGCGAAGACGCCGTGCGCGTTGCGCTGCAGCAGAGCGCCGTCAAGCGGCAGGCGCGGGCCTACGCCGAGGCCATGGCCGCCACGACCGCAACGGGGCGGTTTCTCGCCTCAATGCGTCGCGCCGTGAACGCGCGCGCGGGCCGCCCACGATTGCTGTAAACGGCCAAACCGACTTGCACCGGTGGACGCCTGCCAGATGGGGGTGTCGGGATCGGCGCCGGCACCCCCCACTTTATGGGCATAGGGTCTCATCTACAGTCTGATTTTTGTCCCCCCTTTGGGGCGCGGTGGGCCTCGCCCGTTCGCCGCGCCCCCCTCTCAAACTGGAGGACCGTCATGGCAACGGCGCGAGTACGCAGCGCAAGCGGCGGCAACAGCCCGGGCCAGGTGCAGGAGCGGCGCAAGGCCGCGATCTCGGCCTGCTGTGAGGACGCCTGCTCGAGCTGGATCGATACGGTGCTGGCCAACGCCGAGCACAATGGCAATGGCACGCTGAGCATCGACGTCGAGCGCCTGGAGCGCTACCGTGGGCGCCTGGCCCGAGAGATGACAGATCGGCTGCTGCCCGTCTCGCGCGAGGGGTTGTATTGCGCGGTTTCCGCCGGGGCAAGGATCGGGCGGCGGCTGCAAGAGGGTCCGGCGACTTTGCGTGAGCTGGTCGACCTAGTGATCGCGGGCGCGGGCCTGGACCGTCACGCGATCTCGCGGGCCGACTTTCTCAACTGGCGCAACCGCGTCCTGAGGCTCTTGGACAGCATTAGCGCGGTCGGCGGCTTGCCGGTCTGGGAAGCAAAGACCGACGCCGGCGAGCTGATCTATGACCTGCTCAGACCGTGACACGCGCTGGCCTGGTGGTATAATGGGCCGTTCGATCCGGTCCCGGCGCGCATCGCTGGGCCGAGGCGAGCTCCCCCCCTCTCGCCAGAGCCCAGCGCTCCGATGGGGGCGCTGGCTGTAGGGCACCGGCGCTCCCCGAACTACGAATAGGAACGAAGTGATAAGCAGCTATAGGCGTTAGGGATATAACGACTATCTGTGCCTAGAACAGCGGCGGATGGCCTAGGAACGAGCATGTGAGGTGATCGTGTTACCGGTTTTGCCGTGGCAAAGATCCGTGCTACAATGTTTGTAGTCTCCTGTTGTGGGTATGGTGCAGGCGCAGTATGAATGACAGAGACCTAGGACAGCTCATCCTCTACGTGATCGACAAAGTCAATGATCTGGGCGGATATACGAACACCATCCGCCTAGTTAAGCTCCTTTACCTCATCGATCTGGAGCACCAAAGGCGACACGGCAAGACGCTTACCGGACTCGATTGGGTCTTCCATCGGTACGGGCCGTATGCCTCTGAGCTTCCGCGTCTGACTGAGAGCCTTGGGTTCCTATTGGGACAAGAGGAATTCATTACGTCTGGGGGACACCGGGGGAGGCTATATAGCACACATGAACCTCAGGGCCCTCTGCCCGGTATCCGATTTGGCACGCAAGTCATGGTTGATCTGATCCTGAAGATCTGGGCTGATCAGGACACGTGGGACTTACTTGACTACGTGTATGAGACGGGGCCGATGCAGCACGCGCGGAGAGGAGACAGCTTGGACTTCTCTATCGTGCCAAGGGGAACTCGGTACTATGAGCTGTATCTGCCCGCCGACCAGACCAAAGTCTACCGACTTCGCGAGGCTCTTCGTTCGTATGATCCAGATGAAGAAGAGGTGTTTGTGGATGCGGAGACAGTGCTCGACAACGTCCTGGCCGAAGGTCTCCAAGCAATAGAGGGAACCGCTGCGACCATGCCAGACCTGTCCGGCCCTGTATCCGGTGTGAACATGGAAGAACTGCTCAATGCTTTGCCGGACACGGACTGATGTACAAGGCCATCGATTTCTTTGAACCGCTAGGCAGGGGTGAGGCTAGGCTTCACGGCCGGGGCCAGCTTTGGTGGGCCTGCGTGCCTCAGGTCCTTCAGGAGCCGTATGTCTCCCGTTTCTACTGGAAAGATCACCAAGTCAAGCAGACGAGTGTGCGGGAGTTCGACCCCAAACTAGAGATGCGCGATCCGGGTGCCAAGATAAAGAAGGACGAGTTTGTGGCTATCACCAAGTTCGGCCTTCGACCGGTCGTGATTCTCTCCACATGCGGTGATGCGTACCGAGACCGAGCATGGCGCGGAGGAGAGTGTTATCTGGTTGCCCCGATGTTCACCCTTCGGGACCGGCGAACGGGCGAGTGGAAGTGTAACCCCGATTTCGCCTGGGAAGTGATAACATATAGATTCAGCTCCCTGTTCTACGTGCCTCGCTGCCCGTCACTCGGCATTAAGGAGTCGGTGGTCCACCTGGATAGAATGGTGACTCTTCACCGCTCCTGGTTGTTGGGACCGTGCAAGGCCCGTCTCCACGCAGATGCAATGAAGTGCTTGAACGCCTGGCTGTACAACCATGCGCATGGCAGAATAGGACAGAATTTCATGCGTGAGCTTAGGACCTACCGGGAGATCATGGACGAGGATCCGAAGACGCGAACCACCGTCCTCGCGGCGATCTGACGACGGCGCTG
>Ga0307379_10004669_pt1 | contig 19456 bp, 17 predicted proteins | sample UN2MG_FD_202237 | JGI IMG/M metagenome (GOLD analysis project Ga0307379, IMG submission 202237) | Soil microbial communities from Risofladan, Vaasa, Finland - UN-2 | ecosystem: Environmental > Terrestrial > Soil > Coastal area > Acid sulfate soil | place: Finland: Risofladan, Vaasa | collected... | reverse complement strand
GGGAAGCCAGGACTTCAGGGTCTTTGGCTTCCAATTGCCTCTACTCGTTCACAATTTAAAATTAGCTTGCGAATGAAAGAGTCAAGTGCATTTTATTATCTATTTTTTTCGCTTCAAAATTTAGGCAATAACCTAAATCCTTCATGAGGCTTCTTGTCTTCGATAAATAATGACTATGAGCATGTGGAGTGCGATAAGTTAGTATTTCTTTTTTGATTCGTTTATCTTGTTTTTGTATAAATTTATCCTTATTTTTTGTACTTCTAAATTTCAAAATGAGTTCCAATATATAAAGCAGTTCTTCATTGTAATGACTATGTGATACAAAGTAGCTAAACTCCTTTTCAGTAATTTTTCTGTCTGGAAGTAATAATAAAAGCTTTTTTAAAAAACTAACATATTTAATGTTTCCCCAAACCCAACCTATATCCTCAATTCTTTGAGTGTAAAACTTCTGTAGTTTATCTTTTTCCAATTCTACAAAGTTTTCTCCTAATTGTTTAACCTGATATAATCCAGGTTTTACCTGTAGAATTAGTCTCAGTTTTTCCAGATAGTTTAGTTGTTGTCTTACTAACCAAGCTCTTTTTGTTTGTATATCGTATTTATGGGCATATGTGACATTTGCGTGACTAATAACCTCAGCGACTTTGGCTAATCCAGCTTGCGAATTGTCAATTCTAATAACTTTATTACTACCACTCAGCATAAAGAGTGCCTCACAAATTTTCTTCAATTCAACCAATTTTTCTTTGTTTAAATTCCCATGCTCTGGGAATAAATACCATCCTCTCCACTCAAAGCACCCTTCTTTCTTCTTATCCTGTTTGATTTTTTTAATCCATGAATTCATGAAGTCAACTAATAATTCTTCATTTGGCACAGGAGGAACTTTCTCAAATGGGTCATACCTTTTCTGGGCTTTTTCTAAATTTTCATACAGAGAAAGATATTCCTCATCAATTTCTTCAGAAATGTTCCAAAGGTTATCAAAAAATGAAATAGATTTTTTTAATAACTTTTTGCTAGAACTAAGACTAATATTAAACTCGACATTTTTTTTTAATCCACCAGATGTAAAATTTGAAGAACCAGCACATACAATAGAATCAGAATTTTTATAATTTATGATTAGAAACTTGGGATGAAAACCTGCACCCTCTGGTTTACAAACTCTAACTGTACAACCAATTTTAATTAATTCTCGGATAGCACTTGCTTCAGTTATCCCAAAGTCTTCTCCATATATTATCCTGATTACAGTTCCTTCTTTAACTAATTTAATGTTGAGCCATTTGCGAAGACTTATCTTGGGTGCACTTACAGCTAGATCAACATCTGAATGCTATTCATGATCTCTGTAGGCTCTTGAACCAAAAAGGATTATCTTTTCAACTTGATCAATATTGGTTATTCTTTTGATTAAATCGTGTATTGCTAAGGGGATATTATCGCTATCCAATTGTTTACTAGTAGCCATCGCGTTATCCAACATACAAGTTTACCGTCAATAAAAACATTTAATTATGACTCTATAGCATTTGATATTTTCAAACTATCTTACCTTTTCACATATTAAATTTCAATTATTATATCCAAAAAAGATCCTGCCTTTTCCGTCAATATTTCGACTAATCCCTTTACCGCTTGATACCGTTCTGTAAAAGTACAATGAACAATTTGTTCAGAAACATCCTCTTTTGTTGGAATATATTGGTTGAAAATATTAACGACTATTAGGAGGTATCTACATGATTTTCAATATTACTGGAATCTTATGTTTCACTACCGGAGGACATACCTAGGGCCTGTTCTATTTCCTCCCGAAATTTCATTATCTTTCCCATATACTTATATAGCGAATGGCGCAATGCTGACTCTAATCCACCGAAAGAAGCAGAGCCATCGGAGTTCTTTTGCCCCTTCTTAAACACAAATTCTGCTTCGTGTACAAGAGCTGTCAGGAGTATTGCTTTGCGAGTGAGTTCGAGTGACTTAGCGTTAGTCCAAAGCAGAAGAGCGGTAACAACAGCATATGCGATTGTGGCGAAGGCAATGACACCTGTAAAAATAGTAGTAATGTTTACGTTAGTGGATTCTATATTTTCCCTTATAGGCAAAATTAGAAAATACAGTAGAATGGTAGCTCCTGCTCCTCCAATGAAAGCAACTATTATCCAAATTATCCATAATTTTGATTTCGTATTTGTTTTTTTCCCTTCTTTATTCTCCATTTTTAACCCCTTAATTATTATAGTATGCTAAAATCAGTTAATTTTACATCGCTCACCAAAATATTTCAAATAGAGTTTGAATAATCTTTTAGAAAAAATTCGCCTGAATAGAAGAAGTAAATAAGCTAAATTTTGAGTTCCATTTGGGGATATAATAAATTGCAAGAATTCAGTCAGTATGTTTTAGCTTTACTCATGCTATTTATTTAAAAAGAGCTCTACTTTCCCAAACAACGGAACAACCAAGCTCTTAGTAATCTCATATTGCTCTGAAAGAGTAAAACCTAAGATCTGTTCGAAAACGTCCTCTTTAGTGGGCCCGAAAGGATTCGAACATTTGTCTCCCTTTGAGTGTAAGAAAAGAACTTATTTGGAATATTTCCCTCTAATATAGCTTAACATTTCCTTTGCTTTCTGTTGATCGCCCCTACCAACTGGAAAATAGCAGGATAGAATATTGTATCTTCTACTAAAAACATCAATTGATTCAACTGGTTTATATGTATTTTTTCTAATCTTGGCTAAATAATCTTTTAAGCGAATATCTTTACCTGTAAGAATTTTAAAAGGAAGTATCCCAAAAGTAATTATATATCTAGGTGATACAGTGTTTAATTCTTGCTTGAATAGATTAAAATCTTCTTCGATTATCCTTTTATTTGGAACCTTTGGATGTGGCTGGGTGCATTTTACTAAGTTAGTTATATAAATACTGCTATTATATAAACTTTTTTCTATTCTATCCTCGTCTTCCACCTGCCAACCATGTTTATAAATATCATCCACTATTTTTCTATCGATAAATCCAATCTCTGAAAGAAATCGGTAAAAATGACGAATCCCAATAAAAGGATATCTTCTTTTTCCTTTGTAATCTTTATGGCTTGATATATTGAGATAAGTAGAATTTATGAAAAGAAATAAAAATTGAGGATTTTTGAATCTACCTCCACCTAGAATATGTAATAGAGGATTATTTTCTTGTTTACATCTCTTGCAATTATCAAATTGTTTATAGATTTTAAGAAGTTCCTCAGGAATTTTGTTTCTCTTCATATTAGAATTATATGGTTTGATTCTTTCTTCAAAAACAGGATAAGCTTTAGATAGTAATTCGTAGATATCATTAACTATCTTAAGTGCATCGAGAGTTACAGATAGTAATTTCGCGAAATCTCTAGTGGGAAGTCGATGAAGTCTGTGTAAGGGATTAAAACACCTTTCATATACTGTTTCTCGAATAGCAACCCAGCTGGCGTGAATATATCCAGAAGTCCAATTATAATACTGATCATAAACATCCTTGAGCCCAGCCTTCTCACTCATTTTTCGCAGATCAGTTTTATCCCATTGGCCAATATTTATTGATACAAATTCCTGCCACACATCCTCATTTGCTATTTCATTCATCATCTTTTCATTAATGGATACTGACTTATCCTTTAATTCTTGTAATTTTAAATAAATAAGCTTTGCCTGTCCTGTTCCATACCCTCGATAATTTTTCCAGAGATCCGGGTCGTCTTCTTTTAAAAGATAAGCAAATGAGATTAGGCATTCAACAAGAGATCTAAGGATCATTCTTCCGACAACAGAATAATCCAGTTTATATAAGGTAATTTCTGTAAATAAAGTGAAGGAATAAAAAGCAAAACCAAAACATGCCTCATGTCTTGCATCTATTGCAGTAGTAACCGAGGTTTGTAAAAAATGATCAATGAGAGACATCCTTAATCTTCTAGTTTCTTCGAGATAATGCCTACGGCTAGTTTCCCAAGTTTTTGCATCTAACTTTTCTTTATAAGCTACACTCTCAGGGCTACAGATTGTTTTTTCAAAACAAGTCTTCCAAAAATTTTGTGGCCATGAATAATCTAAATTTCTCTTTTGCGATTCAAGGGTAATTTCTGCTGCTCTAATAGATGATCTTATTTTTCTTAAATCGCCATAATTTGGATATTCAATGATTCCTCGAGCTGTATCCTTCATCGAAATATCGAATTTCATCTTTCCTCCAACCATTCTGCATAGAATTTTTACCCAACGACAATCAGTTGCTGCCTCAGATTGATGCCAAAGCACTTTTAATACAGCATCTCCTAGTCTTTTCCAATCTTTCTCAGACACAGCATCATTTAATAGTTTTTTCCACTCGCTAAAACCGGGTAATGTTTGAAAAAGCATTAGTGGCCGTAACATTTCTTTGGTATCATCGGACCATGAGAGCATATATTTAATAAGTTTTAACCGTTTATCAACAGAGAGTCCACCTATAGCAGCCAGAGTTACAAGATAGCATTCAGGGTTGTTTTCAACAAACTTCGCAATGTGTCTAAAAAACGCCAGCGCTTTTTCTCTTGGCCAGAAACCAATAGCTAATACTGCCCATAACATATCGGGCATTCTTTCGTTTATCCACGAGGACAGCGTAAACTTTATTTGAGAAAGAGGAGGCTGAAGCCATTTTTTATACCTCTTGTGTCCTGACAAATCAGTTTCCATTTTTTTGTTTTTCTTGTTATTAGAATTTAAATACATAATATTTTACGTTCTTTCAATTAAGAGGGAAGCATTATATTTTTATTCTAACAGAGTACTGCTTAAGAGGCAATTAGGAAGCCGTCCTCGTCATCCTAGGCGGCTCATGCAAGTAGGATCTTGCTGTTTTAGGTAAAATTTCCCTTCTTATCTTAATATTTGGCTTTGTCCCAAAGTTGCTTGGTAATGCTAAATCCAAACATATTCAACCTTCAATCGGAAGAGCGTTAGTTGTTTGTTAATCCTGAGATAATCCGTCCAGAGTTTATCCCAAAGATTCGGAATAAAGATTTTTCGCATGGCTATGGCCACCCAATTTGTAAGACCTTGCTCACTCCAGCGCCTGCCTATTCTTTTTATCCTGTTGACCAGTCGGGTAAAAGCACTTTCAATCGCATTCGTTGTCAGAGGGATCCAGCCTTTGCCCGACAGCCAAAAATCAAATACAAGAAGTGCATTGTGATAGAAGTTTTCCATATAAGCTCTGGCTTTGGGATATTTCTCAGGCGAAAGAACCTTGATCAGTTTCTCAAATCCCTTTTTAATCTCTTCAACAAGCTCAACCCCAAGCTCTTTCTCAGGTTCAAGCACCTCCTCCAGAAGCTCTTTGGTCAAAGAAAAAAGCAAGATCTCTTCCATGAGCTTCCTCAAAGGCTGTTGTTCTTGTTTTTTCAGCCCGTCTTGATAAAGAAGAAACGGAAAGTCCCTCTTTCCATGCCAGATGTATCGCTGTTTCCTCATCCCGCAAGAGAGAAGATTCTCCTCAATACCAGGTTCGCCATCAGAAAGAAGCACTTCCAGTTTCCCATAATCCAATCTCTTTTCCAGATCCTGGCGGATAGACGCCCAGTCCTTATCCACCCAGAACCCTACAGGCTAAAAACGTCTCCTCACACCTTCAGAAGCCAGAGCCCATCGTATCTTTGTCTTATCCAGAGGTTGTCCCCTCGACTCCTGACGTTTGACCTTTGTCCCATCAACCATCAAAAACTTGAAACTCCGGTGTCTATAACAAGGCCACTGCCCAAAGTGATCGGCCAGCTCTTTTATGCATCTGTGCAAAGTACTCTTGCCCGGTGCATATCCTTTAATTCTGCGCACTTCTTTTTCTCCCAGACGATAGGAAAGATGAATCACCTGGCCTACTGCTGCTTCCAATGCCTCTCTCTGATACTGTTTATAAGGAAGAATCGAAAGCTTTTGGACCAAAGGAGGGAACACCCTCCTTGTTTGCCTGTCATAAAGCTGAGCCAGTCTGTAGTGGATCGCGCCGAAAGAGGTGATAAGCTTTCGTTCCTGGGGTTGTTTGCCATGCCTGAAATATCTATCAGGATGGCTAGATATATACTCCTTTATTGTTTTCTTTTCCATTGCAGCAAGGATTGCATTAACCATATTACGCATCAGTTTGTTTTGATCTTCCTGAAGACCTCTCAAAATTCCATTGAGTGTGAGACCTTTTTCTGGTACTTTATAAGCAAAGACGATCTTGATTTCGAGTTCGTCCATCGGGCTACACCTCCTTTGATTTGGATAATATCATTTGAAGGTTGTAGCCCTTCTTTTGCATCTGTGTCAAGCATTACCAAGCAACTTTAGGACAAAGTCTAATTTTAAATTATCCAAGTATGTCAAAAAAATAATTATTGATGGTATAATTTTAAATCATTTATCGAAAATACAGGGAGGTGAGATTTAATTGAAAAGATGTCGAACACATAGAAGCCTCACTCTGGACGAACTTAAGACGGCAGCACTTATTTGTTTTAGTAATGCCGATGAGATATTAGAAGATGCAGAATTGTTCTACTTCCATAAGCGTTACGCTCGGACAGTATTCCTTTCTTGTATTGTTATGGAGGAACTGGGGAAGTCAACTCTATGTTTGGAATTTTTTGAGGCAAACTGGCAATTTGATACGGATGATAAAATAAAGAAATTCTGGCGCTTTTGGTATCATCTCCAGTCCAAGACATCACATGGCTTAGGATATATAGCTTTAGATCCTAATGATCTAGGAAAGGTAGGAAGGAACCTCTTTCCCAATAAGTACTTAAGCTGGAAGGATTATGAAGAGCAAAAGAGAGATTTTTACAGAAAATATGCAGGTATAACTACGAGCTTGAAGAAGGATTCGCTTTATATTGACTTTTTAGATAGGCATCAACACGACAAAAGGTCAGTGTTCAGTTTGCCAAGTCAAATATTCAAAGAAGAACATGCAAAAAAATTCCTTCAAAATCTCAGAGAACAAATCGAAAAGCTACGGCCTCGTATAAAAAATGTTGGATGCCTGCATCTTCCTCCATATCCTCCTGATGTGGAATATGAAGCATGGTAGAAATATTAAAATCTCGTGAGAATTATTAACAATTTGAGTCTTTTATTTTGAGTCGAGTGGCAGCAAGGCCTCTCTAGGATTCCTTTAATAAACATATCCTTGGAATAAAGTAGTTTACAAATCAGAAAATTCATATAAAATACAAATTTAGAGGCTTTGTTTCATTCATATATATTGAGGTTTTGATGCCTGTATCTGGAGCTATCAAACAAACATTCACAGAACAGGATACAGCAGATAAGCTTATTTTGCCCTATCTTACTAGCCAATATGGTTTTCCTTCCCCTGAATCACTTGATTATCAAGCACAACACACATTGCCGACTGATGAAGAGCATTTAGGTCGTTATGATGGCCTATATCTTAATGGAGGATATCCCTATATCGTACTGGAAGCTAAAAAGTATGCTCATGACCTCACAGAAGATGATTTCAAACAGGCACGTAGCTATGCTACAAGTGATTTTTTTGATGAGCCTGTGCCTTTCATAATTCTTTCAAACGGTCGAGAGCATCAATTTTATAAAAAAACAAGTGAGCTCGATTTAGAAGATAGAAAAATTTCTTACCAACGGATCGCAGAGGCTTATTGGCATTCTACAATTGAAGAAGATCCAGGCAAGGTTAGGATATTACTTACGGCAGAGCAATTAGAGAGTAAACTCAAAGACATAAAAGAAAGAGTGTACAAAGATATGAGAGCACTATTTTTTGATTTTGAAACAGATAGATACAACCTTGATAAGTATCCCTTATACAAAAAATATCTTGAGAAAATCATTGATGAGCGCAGAATGTATGTAGGAATAACAGGTGATCAGCAAAAACAAATCGATATAGCGGTTCAGACCATCTCTCTCCATTTCACTATAAAAATATTATTCATAAAAATTATCGAAGACCTCTCATCAGGGACTGATGTTCCAAGAATAATACACAATTTATTTCCAAGAGAAGAATATAACTTAATGGGAGGAATATTTGGTCATAAAGTATTAGCAACCCTCGAAAACAGAGATAGAAGAAAATATTTTAGATTGCTCTTGAAATCTAAAAAGTTCTATAAACAACTTGGGAATGATCTTACAAAAGTAAGCTATCAAGACATTTTCCGCTTTGGTTTCAATATCCATATGGTTCAATACGGAAAAATATTAAGTGCAAAAAATTATGATAGATTTTTCCCGAGCGAACAAACTTTGCAGCTAATAAAAAATGAGCTAATTAAAATAGATATAAGAAACGCAATTATATACGCCACTCCTGAGTCACGGAACAATGTAATAGGAGATATTTATTCTAAACTTATTGATCACGAGCTAAGAAATTCAATAGGCGCTGTGTATACACCTGATGATACAGTCGATTTTATGGTTGAATTAGGGCAAAGTTATTTAGCAAAGTACAGAGGTCATAAAATATTAGAAAATGCCTGTGGATCAGGACACTTCTATAGAAAAATATATAGGATATATGTAGATGAAGCTATAAGCGATTATATCAGCGGAGGGGTTGCACCGAACTATAAACAAGCACACAGCGAAGCACTAGAACATATCCTTGGAAGAGATATTGATCCTTTTGCAATCCAATTAACTATATTAGGAGTTTTTCTTGAGCAACTTAAGGATAATGTGAAGCCAGAGACTCTTAAAGATCCAGAACATTCTAAATTATGGAAAGCAAATTTTTCTATTGACTGCCAAGATTCTCTACATCCAATCACAGTAAATCCTGATAGATATTTGGATGTTCTTCCAACTCTGGAGTTGGAGAATCCAAAAAGCCTTCTGAATTCTTGTACAAAAGCTTTAAATCCCGATCTTATTATTGGGAATCCACCATATGGGGTCAAAGTAGTTGAAACGGTTCATTATCCTGAGATTTATGATCTGCAATCAAAAGATTCATATGGCTATTTTATCGTAAATGCTATAAAACGGCTTAACGAAGGGAAAAGAGTGATTTTTATCACCAGTTCCTCTTTTCTCACGATTAAATCCCACTTTAAACTTCGGGATTTTATCTTAGACAACTGTAAAATAATTCGGATTACCAAATTACATAGAAGTACCTTCCCTGGGATTGACATATTTCCAGTCATATTAGAATTGGAGAAATGTAGCGATGTAGAGAGTAGAAAATCGAATTTCTACCATTTTTACGACTTGTGGCAACTACACCCTTCTAGAGATAAGGATGAATTGAAATCAGTTTATGATTTTATAATTAACGACTTATCAGCTACAAACCCATGGCCATATGATAAGAAGAGAATCAATAGATACAAAATTAGACAAGGTGTAATTCACAATTATTCAAAGAAAACAATATTTGATGGTCTTCCTAGTCTTTTTAAATTTGCTGAAGACATTGAAGGCCAGATGGATACGAATATAACACTCTGTAACAATAGAACAGGAAACAATGATGAATTTAGAGTAAAAAGTATAGGCGGGGTAAATATTATTAAACTAGTGTTGCGTCTCGGAAATAACTTGACATAGTCTTTTAATTTTGTCGAGGATGGAATCGGCCGTGGCGGTCCATTCGAAAGGCTTGGTATGGTAATTGTAATGCTGAACGAATTGATTGATCTTGGCAACCAGTTCTTTCACGCTTCGGAATGTCCCCCGGCGTATGGCTTGCTGGGTTATCCGGTTGAACCAGATCTCGACCTGATTCAACCAAGAAGAATAGGTAGGGGTGAAATGGACATGATATCGGGGATGAACAGCCAACCATCGTTTCACTCGTGGATGTTTATGAGTTGAATAGTTATCCACAACAAGATGAATGTCCAGGTCTTCGGGCACATTGGTGTCGATATGCTTGAGAAAGCTGAGGTACTCCTGATGGCGGTGACGGTGTCGGCATTGAGTGAGAACTTTGCCGGTGGCGATGTCGAGGGCCGCAAACAGTGTCGTGGTGCCGTGCCGAACGTAATCATGCGTCACGCCCTCGACATATCCCAACCCCATGGGCAAGAGGGGCTGTGTGCGGTCTAAGGCCTGGACCTGGCTTTTTTCGTCCACACATAAGACCATGGCTTTATCAGGAGGATTGAGATACAACCCGACGATATCGCGAACCTTCTCAACAAAGAAAGGATCGGTGGAAATCTTGAAATGGCGCTGACGATGAGGTTGAAGGCCGAAGGCGTTCCAAATCCTCTGGACTGTAGGCCGGGAGATCTGGGTTTCTCCCGCCATGGAGCGGGTCGTCCAGTGGGTGCGGCCTTTGGGTTTGGTTTGGAGGGTTTTACGAACGAGTTCGGTAACCTGCTCGTCCGAGATGGACCGAGGTCGACCAGGCCGCAGCTCATCATGAAGGCCCTGGATCCCCTGTTCCAAGAATCGCCTGCGCCACAGGCCCACGGATTGGGGGCTGTATCCGATTTTCTCGGCGATGGCTTTATTGGTTGCGCTTTCAGCAGCCATGATGATGATTCTGGCCCTGGTCACCAACCCATAGGAAAGGGAGCGTGAGTCCGTAATGGACTTTAGCTGCTCCTCTTCTTCCTTGGATAGAATGATAACTTGTTTCGGTCTTCCTGTTCTCATGAGTGTCCTCCTTTAAGATTATGCTCATGATAACATAAGAAGGCAATATAATCAAGTTATTTATGAGACAAGACACTAGGTGAAATTTCCTCAGCAAAACAGGGACTGATTCCACCTAGCACTAGGCAATATTATAGAATTATGCCTGGGGTTAGAGGTGGTGCAGTAAGAGGAGGCTACATTGAAGTCGATCTAAACCTTACTCTAAGTGTCGAAGAAACTGAGGCACTAGCTCCTCAAGAAAAAATGAATGGTATTGAAATCAATGATCCTACTAACGAGAAACATTTCGTTCCTCTTGATAAGACAGGTATTTCTGATATTGAAGGCAAAATCCTTAGCCAATATTACAGACTAATAGAATTTTATGTAGACTGGTCTAGTAACTCAGTTACTAAAATGAGAAACGATCCAAGAGGGAGATTTCAAAATTCCTCTTTTTATTTTCGCCAAGGAATTAGCTATTCAGATACTGGAATATATAGCCCTATGTTCAGATTAAGTCATGGGGGTGTATTTGATCAAAAAGCCTCATTAATTTTTTCTGATTATTTTTCGAGAGAATACCTACTTGGAATTTTATGCTCAAAACTAGTGAAATATTTTGTAAAGATATTTATTAATCACTCAGTAAGCGCACAAGTTGATAGCATAAAAGAAATACCGATTGCTATTCCCAATGATAATCAGAAGCATTCTATAGAAAATAAAGTAAATGAAATTATTGAACATCAGAGGGCTGATAGCTCTTATGATTACGTCAATGAGCAACAAGAACTTGATTCATTAATATATCAACTTTACAATCTCAGCGAGCAACAGATTCAGGAAGTTGAAGATTGGTACGATCGAAAGTATCCTAAGCTTAGACGAGATATCGACATTGAATAAGATAATTGAGGCGAGTGGAAGCCAAAGAGCCTAAAGCCCTGGCTTCCTGATTAATAAAAAAGTCGGTTGTGCCGATTTTAGTGCCTCATTTAAGATAGACGCCTTTACAAAGGAATTTTCTCACCACTGAAATAAAATTATAATTTAAACCAAATTGAAAAAATCTAAAATAATTCCTAAAACAAATCAGCTTTCAGAAGATATTTTTAAAATCAAGAAAAAGCTGGTGTCCATATAGTGTCTAAAACACATCTAAATTGGCATAAATAGACCTGACAGAATCTAAAACAGAAACAATGTAAGTTTCTGATAAATAATGGAATTACTTCATTTTCAGAGATTTACCTTGTCCCCCTTAAACTGATTCGTAATCAGTAGGTCGAGGGTTCGACTCCCTCTGCTGGCTCCACCTTATCCCCTTATTTTTCAATAGTTTTCCTCAATACCTTATTAAACCGTTGAGAATCAATATTTTTTATTACAAGATTTATAATCTTTACCTGGGGAGATTACCTGTTGGCAAATGAATATGATTTATGGAGGAAGGGAAGGGTGCTGTTTAAGCTTTGGAGCTAACTGATTTGGATTTCTTACCAGTAACGATTACAGGAGTTGATATTTCTTTAAGAATGATTTCAAATTTAATAACTTTGCGCTGATGGCTCTTTTTTAAGCTATAGTAAGTTAGTCCTTTATCCGACTTCTGTTTCTTTAAATATTTTTTTCTGTTTAAGTCAACCATCTCTATTTATATTTTAGTTGATTCAGAAAATTATTCAACATCTATGTGTATATTTTTTCTACCAATTCATATAAAAATTTTATTTCTTGTAATACTTCTTTGACAGATAAAAAATCTGCTCCTCTATTATCAATAGCATCAACACAAAATAAACCAATTTTTTTGAATTTAGGTACTACAGGATGTGGGAAATATTTGACCTTTTTTTGTAATGGCACACAAACTAAAGTTTTTATGTGTTTTGTTCTTTCATATAATTTTTTATTAAAATTATAGTATTTGAGAATCTCTTCTTCTGAATACTTACGTAAGTCACATAAATATGGCGAACTTGCAATGTCTTTATTAAAACATTCCCCAGTGAATCCTCGTTTTGCCCAAAAATGTAGGTTACAATCTGGATAATCCTCCATATTATATTGATAGTATTGAAAAAAATGAAAGTTTATTAGATGAAATTTCTTGAGCAAGACACTAATTCTTATTTCTGGTCGCCTTTTTCTATATCTTGCGTTATCAACCCAATTTTGAAAATAAAAATCTAGGATTCCCCTTTTAGTCCTATCTACATTCTTTATGGGTTTATAAACAGCTAAATACTCTACCATAAAAAAGATAACAATGAATGATATAACAACCAGAGTTACATTTTCCGTGAGCCAAATATAATATACCATGGGGATTAAGATTATAATCGCACTTAATAATGTTCGAATAAAAAAAGGAAACAACCCCATACTGTCTAAAACTATATTTGCTTACAGTAATATTGTCAATTACTTCAACAATAACATTATCAATATCAATCCCGATTATCATTACATCAATGAGAATGTTAGAAAATCAAAACGTTCATATAATGAGGTAATTCCTCGTCACATGATGTCATTTCAACCTCAGAAAGCCAAGGCTTTAGGGTCTCTGGCTTCCACTCGTCTCAAAGCATTGATAATAATCCTTATTTCCCAATGCTTGCAAATAAAAATCCAATATTATTATAATTGATTACGCATATTATAAAAGGGGGTAAATAATGTGGTACTCAAATACGGCCTTTGATTCTTTTCAACAATGCAGACTCAAATACAAGTTCAAATATATTGATGGCGAAGAAAGATACTTAAATTCAGTAGAAAGCTTTCTTGGTATAAGGGTCCATGATTCACTTGAAAAATTATATCGGGACATGAAATTCTCAAAATTGTTGTCCCTGGATGAACTGGTTGAATTCTACAACAAAATTTGGGAAAAGCATTGGAACGATAGCATTCACATTGTTAAGGATGAATACTCAAAAGAGCATTATAAAGTGACGGGGGAAAAATATATCCGGGACTACTATGCTAAGTATTCGCCTTTTGACCAGGATAAGACAATTGATTTGGAAAGCAAGATAAGGTTCAAAATTGATGACAATACCGAGATTTTCGGCTTGATTGACAGGCTGGCCAAATTGGATGAAGAAATTTTTGTTATTCACGATTACAAAACCACAAATAAGTTGCCTTCTCAACAGGAAGTTGATTCTGACCGGCAGCTAGCTCTTTATCATATGGGCGTACTAGACAAATGGCCGAGCATCAAAGAGGTTAAGTTCAGGTACCATTTTCTTGCCTTTAACGAAGAAATGGAATCATCCAGGACGATTGAACAGCTAGAGGACACAAGAAAAGAAGTGAAAGAACTGATAAATGAGATAAGAGAAACAGAAAATTTCCCGCCTAATGAAACTCCTCTTTGTGATTGGTGCGAATTCCAGCCAATTTGCCCAAGAAGGAAGCATCTGTTCCATGTTGATTCCCTTCTTCCGGAGGAGTACAAGGAAGAGGATGGAGTGAAGCTGGTTAATGAATACGCAAAATTATGGCATCAGGAGAAAGAGCTAAAGGCAATGATAGAAGATGTAAAAAACAGAATATGTGACCATGCCAGAAAAAATAATTACAATGCTCTAAAAGGAAGTGATTTTAAGTTGTACATAAAAGTCGGAACGGAAATTAGATTTCCCAAAAAAGGCAATGAGAGCTATCAGGAATTGATAAATTTTCTAATGAAAGTAGGCAAATACGAAGAAGTGTCATCATTGAATCCATGGGGATTAAAGAAAATTATTGAGTCGAAAGCATGGGGAGCGGAACTATCGGAAAAGATAAAGGATTGGAGTTTCATGGCAGAAAACAATTGGGTATCCCAGCCATATCAATTAAAAGGAGACTGAAAAAGTCACCACATCCCTTCAGGAGTCTTTTCTTCGGCAATTTTCTAATGGTTGTCGCAGATGCCTATTTCTCCAAACATAATCGCTCTTTGTAAGCACTGACGATTTTTTTTATTACATTCTCGGGATTGCGGTCTAGCTGATGCTCCCAGATTCGAATTACCTTCCAGCCCATTCTTCTCAATTTGGCATGATTCTTTTTGTCCCTTTCTCGGTTCCGTCTTATTTTCTCTCTCCAGTAATTCTTTTCAAGCTTTTCCTCCCATAGCGGTAACCGCCACCCGTGCCAGAAATCTCCGTCGACAAAAACAGCGACTTTTATCTTCCTAAAAACAAAATCAGGCTTTCCAGGTAAGTCCTTGGCATGTTTCCGATATCTTAAGCCTTGCTTGTGAAGCATAGAGCCAAGTAATTTTTCAGGCTTAGTTCCCGTAGAACGGATTGATGCCATCACGCGGCTGCGTGCTTCTCTAGACATGAAATCAGTCATGTTACGTTAAATTTGTGAAATTAGTAGTAGTTCAGACGCCACTCTAATGCATTCCTGTCGATAAATGTTGGAAGGTCTAAATGAGTGGGCAGACCTGAGTAACAAATACTTCCAGCTATGGCATCTGAATATGAAATGTCCCCGCTAGGGTGAATCCGAATATGGCTAGCGTCAAAAAGTACATGAATATCAGCTCTAAGGCAAAGTCCATTTTGAACGACGTCAGGCCCATTATGTTTTACAGGAATTATGTGAGGTGCCTGAAGTACGGCTTCCAATCGTTCCTCAGTAAACAAGCACTTGCATCCAAAGGCTCTCAAAATATCTCTTCTGAATTTTGCTTGGCCAGAGCGAGAAATACTTGATGTGAGTCTTCTCTCTCTTTCGACAAGGGAAACCTCAATAGCGGCTGGAAGCTCAGTGGTTCGAATTTCTTCGGTAGTTCTCTCCAGGTCATCCTCATAAGAGGGGATTTCAATTATTTCAATAACCTCAGTATGAGCAATTTCTGAAAGGAAATATTTTTTGTAATCCCTTCTCCTGTCAGCTGAAGGGCCGATTTCGACAAATCCATAATAATTGAGAAATAGCAAAAATTCGTTTGCCATCCTTTTATCATTTGCTTCTGGTGCACAATCTGGCCAACCCACAAGTGTCAGCCTATTTTCACGAAAGGCTTTTATAGCTTCTATATATTCAGGAATATTCGCTTCTTTCCCCGCCATCGGAATTACTATTCGAACTAGTTCATTCGGAGTTATATATCCCTCTTCTCGGCCAAATTCTTTATATAATTCAGAGAGTATTGTCAGAATAAGTTCCAAAGGCTTGATTCTCAGCCCTGCGGCTTCCCATTCCCTTATTTCTGATGGAGTAAAAACTTGGGGATTAGGTAACACGAGCGTTTTTACAATTGTTGATGCAAATTCAGCTCTTGTGATTTTCCCCATCGCGACCTTAACTCCAAAGGGAGTTAACTCAATCCTTCCGGGCAAATCCTTTAACAATCCCGTTGCTTTCCAATACTGGCCGGAATTTCTGATGAGATTTCTTTCCGGTGTTCTAGCCAAGTTGACTCTTGTTCCTGTTTCTTCTTTGACAATTTGAAGAGCGTCTGATACCCGGGAGTCACTTGGTACAAGCCCGGAAAATTTGTGGAATGTCCGCAAAACCCCTAAAAAAACTGCAGGAACATTTAGGCCTTCTGTAGGCTGGTAGCTTGCCCATTTCCATTTGTATCCTGGAAATGGCAAAGTAGGTGCTGACATTTTTACATCAATATTTGCATGCGAAAATATTAATTGTCAAATCTTATTAGGAAAAAATTTTGCAATATTAAATGCTAGGAGTGGAGGGACAGCATTAGCTATTTGCCGATAAGCTGAAGTCCTGGAACCTGAAAACACAAAATCCAAAGGAAAAGACTGAACAGATGCAAGCTCCCTGGCTGTCATTCTTCTTTGATTGCTTGGGTGATGAATTATGACAACACCTCCACGCATATCACCCCTAGCTGTTATTGTAGGTGCTGGTTTTGTTGGTTCTACATAGCGATGGCCCAGGTAATTATTAAAACGCAATTTATACTTTGAGCACGTGTGATTGGGCAAGTCAGGGGCATCCGCTGGCTCGGGGATTCCTTGTAAGACCTCCCCAATAGATACCCATGGTTTCAGTCCATCCAAACGCTTGGACCCGGGCTCTGCATGAGTGGGAGGAGGTGGGAATTCAATAGAAACTGTTACATCTTTCCTAGTCCCCAGGATGAAAACTCTCTCTCTCTTCTGTGGAACCCCATAGTCGGCCGCATTTAACTGACAGTATTTCACCTTATAACCCGCTTCCTGGAAATCCGATACAATTAAATTCATTGCTTTTCCCTTGGCTAGAGAAAGAATCCCCTTGACATTCTCCGCAAGGAAAAATTTAGGCTGTTTCTCTTTTACAATTCTGAGCATTTCGAGGTAAAGCTTGTTCCTGGAATCTTTTGTGCTTCTCTTCGGATTTGCTACAGAAAATCCTTGACAGGGAAATCCTCCGATTATTATGTCGCAATCTGGAATTTTTTCCGATGGAATTTTTTTTATGTCCTCGCAAACGATATGCTCACCAATATTCATCTTGTACGTTTCAATGGCATCAGCATAATTATCATTTGCCCAAATAATATCATGATCTGCGTTAATAAAACCCAAGTCCATTCCACCTGCACCAGCAAAAAGTGATACGACTTTCAACTTGTCTTAAGCCTCTAATTTTTTCTCTGGGACTTTCAATTGCTTGCCCAAAGCCTTTGCAAACAGAACCGGAACCGCATTTCCCACTTGCCTATAACATGAGTTCATTGAGCCAAAAAACTCAAAATCAATTGGGAATGTCTGAATTACCGCCGATTCCCGAACTGTCATCCTACGATGGTTATTAGGATGTTGGATGGCACAAACTCCGCCTTTTCCATCTCCCCGAGCAAGGATTGTTGGCGATGGCTTATTGGGGTCGGTTCTCCGATGTCCTGTAAAATTTCTGTTCGTTACCTTATATTTAGAATAGACATGATTAGGAATTTGATTTTTCCCATCCTCAGGTTCCGGTATTCCCGCAAGTGCTTCGCTTACAGTAACCCATGGTTTCAAAGAGCTTCTTTCAATTTCCAACTGGCTTGAATTACTTATTTTTCGATGCGTGGGCTTAGGGAAGGGGAAGTTAGCTTCTAGAGAAAGGTCATTTCGTGTTCCCGCAATTATGACACGCCACCGATTCTGAGGAACTCCAAAATCGGCCATATTGAATAGCTTCTTGTCAACTCGATAACCTGCAGACGAGAAGTCCTCTTCTATTATCTCAATAACTTTTCCACCGTCAAGACTTAGTAGGCCTCTCACATTTTCAGCTAAGAAGTAGCGGGGTTGCTTCTCGCGAATGACGCGAAGCAACTCAAGATAGAGTTTATTTCGCTCGTCACTTATCGACCGCCGTAAATTTGCTCGTGAAAAACCTTGGCACGGAAAGCCCCCCATTACAACGTCACCATCAAGAATAAGTTCAGAAGGAATTTTGGATATGTCTTCTAATATGATGTGGTTCCCAATGTTTTTGCTATAAGTATCAACTGCATCCTTGTCAATGTCATTAGCAAATATAATCTCGTGTCCTTCTTGAATAAGACCCAAATCAAATGCACCAGCCCCGGAAAAAAGTGATATTATTCTCATATCTAAATGGATATTACCTCAACTAATCAAGCTTAATCAATATTATTATAAATAATGTTAAATTTGTCAAGATATCGTATATTTTCAGGAAATAACTATAATATTTTGGACCCATTAAGACAAAAATGTTTCACAATAGAAACTCACATAATAGTACATTGTGTACGGCATACTAAAGTCCTGAAGAAAGTTCTCTGTTAGCAGTGAAAACCATATTTTCTTTTTTAATAATTTCCCTTAATACCTGACTCCTCGGGTAGGACTGTAAAAATCTTAACTTCTTTTAGGTCGTTTCTTAGATGTTGCAATAAATGAATTATTCGTAGTTCCTGACTTATAGTAATGTTCTCGTTCAATACCTTAGTGACACATTGTATCCTTAATTTTTAATAATTATAGTTGAAAAGACAAGCGTTGAGATAGATAGCAAAAGGTACATTGATATTAACTTCTTTGCCTGTGAGGCTATTAATCTGGCTTCTTAAAGGAAAATCTATGAGGTATCCATAAAGCTACTAAATCCGCAAGGAATTTTTCTTCTAAAGTGTCACTAATGTATCTGAACAAGTACAGGAATCCAGTAAAATTTTTAAAAGCAAAATAAAAATGTCCGTTTCTTATTAACGTGAAAATGTCCGGTTTGCTCATTTACTAAATCCTCTCTAGATAGCAGTTATGGTGAAGGGATGGATTATATCGTCTCCATGGATGTTCAGGTGGTTGGATGTACTTGCTCTTTTTCTTTTTATTACTATCTTATGATCTCCTGTATTAAATTGATTCACTAAAATTAAATTTTGATATTGTAAACTCTGTAAACTTAAAAATCCCTATAGAGAAAATTTTAAAATCAGGAGAGCAAGGGTACATGAATTGCAGCGATGCGAAAATCCAAAAAGCCCCATATCCCCCCTGCTTCAAATTCTAGCCATGCCATGGTGTATGAGTGATGATTGAATCATATTTATACTAGCAGCCCCTCACTGGCTCCCATTTTCATATAGATTCCTTAGAGAGCCAGGAATTTGCTATGTCGCCTAAGTGTGATTATGTCAACTCTTTTCTCGAGGAAAAGCACTTTTGAAAATTTATCCCATCGCTATGCGAAAAAAGTGGGATTTTACCCACTATAAAATAGCCTTTTTGGGATATAGAAACTTAAAAACAACCGAAAATCAGGCCGAAATGGGATGCAGAAATTCATGCTTTATCTCCTGATTCTGCCAA
>Ga0307379_10004668_pt1 | contig 19459 bp, 15 predicted proteins | sample UN2MG_FD_202237 | JGI IMG/M metagenome (GOLD analysis project Ga0307379, IMG submission 202237) | Soil microbial communities from Risofladan, Vaasa, Finland - UN-2 | ecosystem: Environmental > Terrestrial > Soil > Coastal area > Acid sulfate soil | place: Finland: Risofladan, Vaasa | collected... | reverse complement strand
TTCCCCTCTTGGCACGGAGATGACGCGGAAGATGTAATCGCCGCGCATTATGGGCACCGCATCACCATCCAGCGTTGCCTCCCAGCCTGGGTAGAACACCTCGCTGAGCACCAGGAACGCATCCCGATCGGAACGGGTCCTGACCTGTAACGCGTCGGGCGCGCGGCTCTCCAGATCGGCGGTTCCCACGCTCTGTCGTGGGGAAGTAGCGGACTCACCCCAGCCCACTTGCTCCAACGAACCTGCGGAGTCGGGCTCCTCCTCCAGCACCACACAGTAGCGGAGGTCGATACTACTGGGCTGGCTCAAGTGTGATGCGATGGCGCTGGGATCGCGCTCGACCAGATAGCGGTCCACCAAGAAGGCGCGCGGAAAAGCGCGAGCATTCTTGTATGCCACGGTGAAATCGTCGAGAACATACCGTACGTTGAGCGCGTCCAGAAGCTGAGGATTGGTGCTCACACACCGAAGGTAGCTAATGTACCGCCGCAACGGCATTGGACCGTACCCTCGGATATGCTCCAGCCCCACCATGCCGGGCCAGTTTTCCCACCCCCCGATGTTCGAAACGCGATAGGCTCCGCCTTCTCGGGCCAGGGCGGTCGCGGTATCACGGACCTTCGCGTACCGCAGGAACGGATCTTGTCGGCCCAGATTGACACCCCTCAGGGTGATGAAAGCATCGCTCACGAGCAGACAGATCATCAGCAGCGGCAGGAGCCTGGCAACACTGGGACGCGCGAGGCCTGCGGCGAAGACTCCCGTCGCCACCATTAGAACCAGGGCGAACATACCTATCTGGAAAGCGCACTGACGGTCATTCAGCGCCACCGGACGCAGCAGAAACGCCAGCACAACACCGAGGATGATTAGCCCCGGGAGGGCATTTCTGACCCGCTTGAGCATCCTCCCTGCCTCTGGCCGAGGGCCTCGTGCGAGGGCATCCACCCCCAGTCCGGCGAGGCCGGAGATCGCAAACACATACAGCAACAGCCAACGCTCCGGGGTTCTGAAGCAATCAACTCCTGGCACCATAAGATACAAAACCCTATAGGCGGGTGAGTACCGACCGAGCGCGAAGGCGAGTGAGACAATGCCCAGGGCCGCGAAGACACTAGTCTTGCTCCTCGGCCCCCGCCAGAGGCCGATCATGGCCAGCACCAGGGCGATGGATCCGCAGTAGGCCATGCTGCGTGATTCCAGCACCCGAGGAATCAGGATCGAGAAAAGGCCGGCTGGGGCCATTGAGAGTTGGGTCGCCTGCTCGAACGTGAGAGCAGTGTGTGCCGACAGACGTGACAACTCGTACATCGGGAGCAACTGCACCGCAGCCACCCCGATGCCGACGCCGATCACTGCAATTGTAATGGTCGCTCCGAGCCGTGGTGCGACACGGGCTTCCTCGCCTCTTCGCCACCATCCAACGGAGAAGAACACAGCCCACAGCACCATAGCGACTATGATGTAGAACACAACTTCAACGAAGCTGGCCAGTGCCGACATGCCTAGACAGATAGCGGCCGCAGCGATGTAGCACGGCTTTCTTTGCCGGAATGACAGCGTCAGGAAGGCCAGCACCCCAGGCATCCATATCGCGGACTCGACGAGATTGCTGTGGTTGAGGTGGGCCTCGAAGTATCCGTTGAACATAAACACTATCGCGGACGCGATTGCACCCTTCCAGCTGACTTCTATAGTCCGCATGAGCAGGAGCATGAGAGCTCCGCCCAACACTATATGAAAGACGGCAATCGCCTCCAGCAGCACATATAGGCGTTTCCATTCGAACCAGAGCGTGACGAACTTCAGCGGGTAGAACGTCTGAGTAGAGGCATCGCCAATGGCCGGGTGACCGCTCCATAGGTATGGGTTCCAGAGAGGCATGGTGCCCATCTGCGCTATCCGGCTCATCATCTGCCTGATCGGGAAAACGTGGGTCACGAAATCGCCGGAAATATACGCGCGGTGATCGCCGCCGATATAGAAGAGAGGCGCGTAGAAGGCGGCCGCGAGGATCCCGAGGAGAAGGACGCTCCCTAGAGGTCTCGGTATGCCATTCAGCTTCTTGATCATCCGTTAGGCCTACCCATGACTGGAGGCGGCCCGGACACGGGCCGACGGACTCTCAACGTTGAGGATCGACGCGCCGCAGAATATCGTATCGGTTCGCCACCCGGGCGACGGGTCGGCACTCGTCCTGGATCCAGGAATTCACCAGAGGAGCATACTCGGAGAGCTCGTTCCTGTCCGGCTCAGCCGTCCACGGATAGATATCGAGCACGACGACGTCGGCCTTCGCCTGAAGGTCGGCCACCAGCTCCGACTCGGCCTTACGGGGATAGCGACCGAAGACGCCAGGGAAGATGTCCCCATATTTGAATGGATTGAGCCGGCCGGTAAGGTTGTAGATATCCATCGCCCGGGGAGTCACAAAGATGGTTTCCTCTGCGCCGACGTTGCTGTCGAGGTAGGCGACCACTTCCTGCAGGGCGGGCGAAACCGAACTGACTTGCTCCAATCGGACCGCGCTGGGGCGCAGACATTTTCCGGAGAGTCCGGCGGCCGCGAACCATAATCCGTAACCGACTATAGCTACCGCGCCGGCCAGTCTGAACGCCAGCGCGGCGGGTCTCCGATCTCGCAGCCGCGCTAGGAGCGAATCGAGACCTATCGCGAGAAGAACGAAGAGCGGGAGGATTCCCTGTCTGATATGAGGGAAGTCCGTCCGGCCGATCCAGTTCACCAGCGTGGCGCAGCCGACCAGAGCGCCGCAGAAGAGAAAGAAACCTCTCCCGCTGCTGCGCCCTCTCAGCACTCGTCCGGCGGTCCCCAGCAGGATGACCGCGTACACGACCGGCGCCAGGTAGACAACGTGGGACACCACCTCCTGCTGCCAGGCCCCGGTTATGGCGCTGAGCCCTCCGCTGAGAGGCGGCTTGATGCTGATGCTCATCCCCGAGACCGCGTAGAAGGGCTCCACGATCAAGTCATAGGCGAAGGGCTTGAGCGCGCGCCGGAACCAGAAGTAGATCACCGTAGGTAGCACCGGCAGGAGCACCCCGGCGACATACCAGGCGATACGAGCGATCCTGCGCCTCACGGCGAGAGCAGTCTCTGCCGGCGCAAACCAAACACAGGCCAGCACCGCCAGGGAGAGCAGAAAGCCGATCTCGTGCTTGAACAGCACTGCCATGCCTATGTTCACGCCAGCTGCGACGAGTCGAGCCCGCGTGGCGCCGCGCTCGAGGGATGAGATGACCCAGAGCGTCGTCACCGAGAAGAACGGGATGACCACTTTATGGCTCGGGGGATAGGCGGCGATGGCGAGCACGGCCGCGAAGAGCGCCGCCGCGATCGAAGCATATCGACGCGTGACCAGGTACATCATCGGAGGCACGGCAGCGAACATGACGACGGCACTGAGCTTGATCACCTGGTGGCTGATCCCGAAAAGCTTCATCAGCCCGGCGTACAGGTAGAAGAGACCCGGCGGGTAGGCCATCCAGAAGTCCCGGTACAGCACCTGGCCGGCCAATATTCTGCGGGAGATCAGCATGAACACATCAACGTCCTGCATATAGAGCGGCCAGTTGTAGAGCGTCACGACCACCGCCGCGGACGCGAGTGCCAGACAAAGCAACACGTCTGCATGTGTGACGCCCGTCCTCGGTTCCCTTGCCACAGACATTCGCCCACCTGCACGGCCGGTCCTAACGCCCCGGGCCTGCCATTCATCAGACGACAGTGTGTGGGTTCGGCGAGACGCCACATCTCTCCTAGCGCAGTGCGTCAGAGACGCTCCGTCTGCGGTCGCACAGGAATGCTAGACAGGCCTGCCGCCCGTCCTCAGGGCCGAAGAAGGTCATCGCTCATCGTCGCTGGGTTGACAGGGATGGACCAATCCTGGATCAGAACGCGCTCGGCGATCTCGTGAATCACGACATCCGGCTGTTCTCGTTCGATAGCGGCAGTGTCGAAGCCATACTCCCAGAGGTAGGCGACTCGACTGAAATGCTCCGATAGGAATGGGATGAAGCGGATAGCGAAGGAGTCGCGCAGCACAACCGCCCGTGGCAGGCTGGAATCAGGATGCTGCATGACGATGGGAGGTGTCACTCCCCACTCATGCAGAGGAAGGAGGTAGCCTGGGTCCACCTTCTCTGCCAGACGCGGGGTCTGCGGTAGAAGGGAGACCCACGTATCGGTGATGACGTCTTCCATCCCCAGAAGCTGCGCCAGGTCAATACCCGGCCCTTCTCGACTCAGTACTTCGTAGGATGACCGGGGATACGGTGTCATATTGGGAAACCACGTGGAAAGGTGCTCCACGATTGCGCTGTAGGCGATATGAGCCCCGAGATCGTTCCAATGGGTATCAGTGCGCTCATACACGTCAGACTGCTTCTTTGCCTCGATCAGAGGCCCGCGCAGGTCCAGTATCTCGAAGTCCGAGTGATCCCCCATGTACTTGAGCAGCTGGTCGAGTCGTGATGCTTGTTGTACGCGGTTGAACCTGCCAGGCACGTACTCGGGATAGATGGACTGTTTGCTCGGCGCAATGACCACCAGGTAGCCCGCTCCGCGCGCGGCTAGCCAGTCGCGCCGTTCTTCAAGCGCCCTGAGCCACTGCTCCAGCTCCTCAGGCGAAAGGGGCTTGACGGAGCGGTAATACTCCATCGTGTCGCCCCCCGCGAAGTACAGATACCCGTTGTTCCCGAGAACAACGTTGGCGGAGGGCGAGGCGTGCAGCCAGCGCACCTTGACGCGGTTGTGCCAGCGGATGAGCCTGTTGCGGAAGCCGAAATTGTCTCTGTAGTATGCTGTGAAGCGTTCCGGAAAGCCATCGAGGGTCTCGGCGTCCAACCGAAGTGCGGGACGCTTGGCCAGCCTACGCTTCTCGACTGGCGCCGTGGTGTGATCGATCCCAATCAACTGCTCGGCAACTGGCAGGAGCAGCACCACAGCGAACAATATGATCAGCATGGCATCGGCCGACACGCGGACCCAACTGGCTCTAATATCTCCCACAGCACTCTCTTTAGAAGCGGAAGTAGATGAAGGGATTATATGTGCCAGCGGAAAGCCACATCGCCGAAGCGATGAGAATCGACACGAGCACAGCAGTGCCAGCGTACGCCAGTGCACCATCGAGCACCCGGACGCCCCGAGTCGAGTGTGCCGCGACGAACTGCTCGCGCCAGCGAGACAGCTCACGCGACACGGGCGTGGATCCGACTGCGCCGACAACGAGGGCAAGTGCGACCTCTTCTGTGAGGTAGAGAGAGGCGTGATGTACAGTTCCCGTCCCTGCAGCAAAGCCGGCCATGGTTGCCAGGAAGCCACCCGCTTGGGTAATGGTTTCGGACCGGAAGAGCACCCAGCCCACGATGACGACTGGCATCGCGTAGAGATGCCCGAACGGTTTCCACAAAGCGGCGATCCTTCTCTCGATGCCCAGGCGCTCAACGACGAGGAAGAGGCCGTGGTACAGGCCCCACACCACGAAAGTCCAGCTGGCCCCGTGCCACAGGCCACAGAGGAAGAAAACAGTCACTAGGTTGAAGTACACGCGGGCCGGTGAGCGCCGGCTGCCACCCAGGGGGATGAATAGGTAATCGCGGAACCAACTTGACAGGGAAATGTGCCACCGACGCCAGAATTCTCGAATCGAGCGCGAGATGTAGGGGTAGTCGAAGTTCTCCAGAAAGTGAAATCCGAGCATGCGCCCCAGACCTATTGCCATGTCTGAGTAGCCGGAGAAGTCGAAGTAGATCTGTATGGTGTAGCACGCGATGCCGAGCCAAGCGAGTCCCGGTGTCAGCTCATGCACCGGAAGGGCGAAGATCTGATCGGCCGGCACGGCGACCGTGTTGGCGATGAGCACCTTCTTGCCCAGCCCAACGATGAAGCGTCGGATGCCCCCGGCGAACCCCTCGCGTGTGAGGACGCGCCCTGCAAGCTGCGCTGCGATGTCGCGGTAGCGGACGATAGGTCCAGCGATGAGTTGCGGAAACAGCGATATGTACAGAGCGACGTTGATCGGGTTCCTTTAAACTTCAGCTTGTCGCCGGTAGACATCGATAACGTAGGACATCGCCTGGAACGTGAAGAAGGAGATGCCGATCGGAAGATGGACCGGCTGTAGCTCAATCGGCTGAATCCCCATCCGCTGCATGACGAAACCCAGGTTAGCGACGACGAAGTTGGCGTACTTGAATACAGCAAGCAGGACGAGGTTGATGGCTACTGCACCACCAAGGGCTAGACGACCATATCGCCCCTGTCGAGTGCGTTCAATCAGGAGGCCGAAGATGTAGTTGGCCAAGATGGAGCCAACCATGAGGAGCACGAATAGCTTCTCGCCCCAAGCATAGAATACAAGACTCGCTGCCAGAAGGGGCAAGTTTCGAAAGCGCCTCGGCGCAAGCAAGTGGAGCGCCAGCACCACAGGCAAGAAGAGAAACAGGAAGACCACAGAACTGAAGACCATAGAGCGATCCCAGGCGCGAGCATCCTATTGTGCCAAGCGCTCACGTTCCCGGATCATTCTGCAACGAAAACGGCGACTCCTCTACAGGACCCCTGGTTCCGCCTGTGACCCACGACTGGATATTCCTGCGAAAGCTAGCGTGACGACTCGCTCGGGCATCGAAGACAGCACACTGGTACCAGAGTGTCGCGCATCGACACCGCAGTGTCATTGGACTCCGCCAGGACACTCGCAGCCCCCTTACTCCCGTGGGCGGCGATCCCGGTCCGCCCGACCACGAAACGCCTCGCTCCCGCCGGTCTCCCATCAGCCGAACAGCGATCGGCGCCCTGCTTCTGAAGGTAGACGCGGCACCCCCGGTGAAAACGCGAGGAGTCACATTGCATACGGGAGAGTGTGGGAATATGCCAGACTCCGGGCAACCGGCAGTGAAGCATGTCTGTGTACTTGGGCTGGGATATGTCGGCCTGCCGACGGCGTCGATGCTGGCCGTCAATGGCTTCTGCGTGACGGGTGTCGATCTCCGATCGGACATTGTTGACGCGGTCAACGCGGGCGACGTCCCGATCGAAGAGGTGGGTCTGAGAACCGTTCTTCAAGCTGCCGTGAACTCCGGCAACTTACATGCGCAGGTGGCTCCCGAGGAGGCGGACGCATTCATCATCGCCGTGCCAACGCCGATCAGGGAGGACCACACCGCTGACTTGTCGTTCGTCGAAGGGGCGGCCGAGTCGATCGTGCCTCACCTGCGGTCAGGCAATCTGGTGGTGTTGGAGTCAACGGTGCCGCCTGGTACAACCGATGGCTTGCTAGTGCAAATTCTCAGCAAGTCCGGCCTGCAGTTGAAGCACGATCTGTTCGTCGCCCACTGCCCGGAGCGCATCCTGCCGGGACGTATCTTGGCGGAACTCGTTCAGAACGATCGAGTCATCGGCGGCATCGATGAGGAAAGCGCCCGAAGGGCAGCGGACATCTACCGACCTATGGTGGAGGGAGAAGTCCTTCTCACGACGGCCGTCGTCGCCGAGCTCGCCAAACTCGTGGAGAATGCCTCGCGGGACGTTGGCATCGCTTTCGCGAATGAGGTCGCGCGTATTAGCCGGGTCTTTGGTGCCGAGGGGAACGAGGTCATTGCTTTGGCGAACCGGCATCCGCGAGTGAATATCCTCAGTCCCGGTCCCGGCGTAGGTGGGCACTGCATCCCGGTCGATCCCTGGTTCCTGGTGGACGCGGCGCCGGAAGTCACGCAGCTGGTGCGGACCGCTCGCGAGGTCAACGATCGTCAGCCGCATTGGATCGCTGACCGCACGATGGCCGAGCTGGAGGGTATACAGGATCCGAAGATCTCAGTGTGGGGGGTTGCCTACAAGGGCAACGTAGACGATGCCCGTGAGACGCCTGCCCTACATGTAATACAGGCCCTGGCAGAACGAGGGGCGCGGATCAGCGCGGTGGACTTCCACGTCAAGCGATTCCCCCATCAGCTCGACGACATAGAGGCCTCAGTGACCGGTGCGGACTGCATCCTGCTCATTACCGACCATCGCGAATTCAGCTTCTTCGAGCCGGAAGCGATCGGTCAGCGAATGCGCCGACGCATCCTGTTCGACACGCGTAACGCGCTGCCAAGTAGCCGCTGGATGAAGGCGGGGTTTCGGGTCGTCACGTTGTAGTCCGCAGACGGAAGCGACAGGGCGACGTGTTGGCTTCCCCATGATGCGAGTCTCAGGTTGAGTGGTCCGCCTGGCGCTTGCGCAGGAACTTGTGGCCTGCCAAGGTCCGCAACTGTCCGGCCCAGGGCTATTCGAGGTAGCCGAGAGACTTGAGTCGACGCCGATTCTCCTCGCTGAGGCCCGGGGCAGCACCCGAACCCGGCAGGTCTCCCTGCGGCGGCCGCGCCATGAAGCTGTCGAGCAGGGCACTCATCTTCGCCACTCGCGCCGGCTCTCGCGGCGCAAGGTCCACCTTCTCGTCTGGGTCGGACTGAAGATCGAACAGCATTGCTGAAGACTTCGGAGCGCTCTGGCAGATCGAGAGCTTGTAGCGTCCCACTTGCACACACCAGTCGATGCCACCCTCACTGGAGGCGAAGCGGGCTGTCTGCGTCGCTTCGCGGTCCTTGGCGCCGCGGGCGAAGTGGGCGAGGCTTCGGCCCTGGAGTTGGTCGGCGGAGGCATCGCCCCCAAGCCCGATGAGATCGAGCACGGTGGGCATGACGTCAACGCCCGCGGCAGCAACGGAACTGCTCTGTCCCGGCTTCACTCCGGGCCCCGCCACTATCAGCGGAACGTGTAGCCCCGGTTGGAAGACCGTGGCTCCGTGCTGGAAGTAGTAGTCATGCTCTCCGAGCAGTTCCCCGTGGTCCGCCGTGAAGGCGATCAGCGTCTCGTCCTGGAGGCCTTGTCGCCCAACTGCCGATAGGACGCGACCGATTTGCTCGTCGACGTACGACACGCGGGCCGCATAGCGGGCTCGGTACACCGCTGGATCGCGCTCTTCACCCAACACCTGATACAGGGGGATGCCTCCCGGTCCGCCGTTCCCCTCAAGCACTCGCAGGGCCTGCGGCTCGCCTGTGCGTCGTTCAGTACTCTCCAGTCGGCCCAGAGGGGCCGCCACCGGCACCTCATACGGACCGTGGGGCTCCTGGAAGTGAACCCATAGGAGAAACCGACCGTCGTTGCGCCCTTGAAGCCACTTGATTGCCGCCTCAGCCGTACCGGCGGCATCGCGATAGGAAGACTGCCGGTTTCGCTCCAGAGAGGGCAACTCAGCGTCGAAGACATTGAAGCCCCGGTCGATCCCAACCAGCCAGCTGGGGTCCAGCGCGGGATTGCTGACGAAGGCGGCAGTTTCATATTCGCTGTCGCGACAGATTTCAGCGATAGTCGTCAGGTTCTCTGAGATCGTGCCGCCATTGCCGAAAATGCCATGCCGCGTCTGGTACGTCCCTGTCATCATCGATGCGTGAGACGCCCCTGTGATCGGGGCGCAGCTCATCAGGTCGGTGAATGCGGTGCCACGACGGGCCAGGGAGTCGACATTGGGACTCGTCTCAAAGGGGAACCCATAGGACGAGAGGTGGTCGGCGCGGAGCGTGTCTGAAACGATGAGCAGGAGATTCTCCCGCTTCCCTTTGCCGATGCCACATCCGCCAACGCCTAGGAACAGCCCGGCCGCCGTTGCCGCCGCGGCGACGAGGAAATCGCGCCGTGTCATCCCTGCCTCGCCCTCTGTTCTCCCGGCGCCTCTGCTGGCCACGTCTTCCTCCATGCCCTGGTACGCCTCACCCGCGCGACGATTCTACGTCTTCTGGGGTCCGGGGGTCAAATGGCGACCCCCAATCCGGGTGCCGGGGCTGCAGGTCGTGGGGCCGAACACCGCGGTGCCCATGTCGGCAAATGGATAGCCGGCGCCCCGAGTACCCTACCTCGGTAGGGATTGTATGGATGTGTCCAGAACGTTCACATAGTGTAGTGGCGCCTGCTGTAGCCCTTCTCTGCGGGGGAGCGCCGCCGCGGAATGAGGTAGCCTTGATGAAGCAGGTCCTGCAGAACCTAAAGTCCGGCGTTGTGTCGCTCGAGGATGTGCCCGCACCTCAGCTCAGGAGCGGACACGTATTGGTGCGTACGCGCCGCTCCCTCATCTCCGCCGGCACGGAGAGGATGCTCGTCGAATTCGGTCAGGCGGGGCTGGTCGCCAAGGCGCGCCAGAAACCGGATAAGGTGAAGCAGGTCCTTCAGAAGATCCAGTCCGATGGATTGCTCCCGACCCTCGAAGCAGTCTTCTCTCGGCTCGATGAGCCCCTACCGCTGGGGTACTGCAATGCCGGCGTGGTCATTGGAGTCGGTCCAGGGGTCACGGCATTTCGCCAAGGCGACCGAGTTGCGTCCAACGGACCACATGCCGAGTTCGTGCTGGTGCCGGAGACTCTTTGCGCTGAGATTCCGGACTCGGTGTCGGACGACGAAGCCGCGTTCGTGCCGCTGGCGGCAGTGGCGTTGCAGGCAATACGATTGGTTGCTCCGGAGCTGGGGGAACGGGTCGTTGTCACCGGTCTCGGCCTCGTCGGGCTGCTGGCGGCTCAGTTGCTGCTGGCTAACGGATGTGATGTGCTTGGGCTCGACTACAACGCACAACGCGTCGCGCTTGCCGGCGAGCTCGGCGTCAACGCCCTTCGGCTGTCTGATGACGTAGACGCCGTCCGCGCCGCAGAGAGCTTCTCGAAGGGGAGCGGGGTTGACGCTGTGCTGGTCGCGGCTTCCACGAAGAGCAGCGAGCCGATCCACCAGGCGGCGCAGATGTGCCGCCAACGCGGCCGCATCGTACTCGTCGGCGCCACCGGCCTGGAACTCTCTCGCGCCGACTTCTACAAGAAGGAACTCACCTTCCAGGTCTCTTGCTCCTATGGACCGGGACGCTACGATCCCAGCTATGAGAACCGGGCCATCGATTACCCCTTCGGCTTCGTGCGTTGGACAGTGAAACGAAACTTCCAGGCCGTGCTGAAGGCCATGGCAGACGGCGGCCTGTCCGCGAAGCCTCTGGTCTCCCATCGCGTCGCTTGGAGCGACGTAGCGTCGGCCTACGATGTCCTCACCAAGGCGCAGAACGCACTCGGCATACTCCTGGAGTATCCTGAGGAAGCGACAGCAGCATCCACCGCGATTCCGATGTCAACCGATCGCGTTGCAGAGGGAAAGCCAGGGGTCGTGACTTCGGGCAAGGGCGCGGTTGGTGTCCGGGCCGTCGTTGCAGGCGTTATCGGCGCCGGAAACTTCGCCCGTGCGACTCTCCTTCCGTCTCTTGCCGCCACTGGGGTACGACTGCGCGCCATTGCGGACATCAGTGGAGTGAATGCACGCCATCTGGGGAAGAAGTTCGGCTTTGAGGTCGCCACGACAGACTATCAGGAACTCCTAGCCGATCCGGAGATCAACTTGGTCTTCATCGCCACGCGGCACGATCAACACGCGAGGATGATCGTAGAGACCCTCCGCGCGGGAAAGAGTGTCTTCGTCGAGAAGCCCCTCTGCTTGAATCGGGATCAACTCAAGGAGATCAAGGCAGCGTGGCAGGAGGCTTTCTCGGGTGCGAACCCGCCACAGCTTGCGGTGGGCTTTAACCGTCGCTTCGCGCCACATGTCCAGAAGATGAGGAGCCTGTTGGCCAGCCGTACGGAGCCTCTCGCCATGACGATGCTGGTGAACGCCGGGCCGCTTCCGTCTGACCACTGGCTCCAAGACCCGGCGCTGGGCGGCGGCCGGCTCATAGGTGAGGGCGTGCACTTCATCGACCTCATGAGGCACATCGCCGGTTCGCCGATCGCAGATGTGTCGGCCACCGCGATGGACGCCACGGCCGCGGGCAAGCCGCAAGGTGAGACGTCGGTCACGACGCTGCGCTTCGAGGATGGGTCGATGGCGACGATTCAATACCTGGCCAATGGGGGCAGGTCATTCCCTAAAGAGCGGCTGAGCGTCTTCTCCCAGGGACGTATTTTCGAGCTCGACAATTTCCGCATGCTGCGCGGGTATGGATGGGCAGGCTTCCGTAAGATGCGGCTTGGGCGGCAAGACAAAGGGCACAGGGCGCAATTCCAGGCGATGGCGAACCGCGTTGCACACGGCGGCGAGCCGCTGATTCTGTTCGAGGAGATCGAGGAGGTGACGCTCGCCTCGTTCCAGGCGGCGGAGCAGGTGGGGGCTATCTAGGAATCGCCGAGTAGGCGTTGGTAGATGCTCGCGACTCGAGCGGCGCCTTTCTCGATGTCGAATTCGGACCGCACTTTGGTCTGTCCAGCCCGTCCATACCGCTGCCGAAGCTCCGCGTCACCGCACAGCTTCTCCAGGGCGGAGGCAAGGGCAGGTACGTCTCCTGGTTGGACCAGTTCCCCGTGCACTCCGGGAGTGACAACCTCCGGAATAGCTCCCACTGGTGTCGTTATCACGGGCAGGCCGGCGGCCATTGCCTCCAGCAGGGCCACTGGCAGCCCCTCTGCGTAGGTAGGCAGAACGAACAAGTCGGCGGTTTGAAGGAAACGTATCTTCTTCTCCTCGTCTTGCCATCCATGTACTCTGATGCGTCCAGCCAAAGAGAGTTCCATAATAGTCCGCTGCAGCGCCTCGCGATCGACTCCGTCCCCTACGACATGCACTTCGAAGGGCGGTACCTCCGCCCGTATGCGCGCGACCGCGTCGGCGAGATCGAAGACACCCTTCGCGCGGATCACCCAACCGAGGAAAAGGACTTGGACGGCGTCACCATCAGCTGGCAGGCTTGGGCCGTATCTGCCAGCGCGTATTGAGGTTGGCACTACATCAATGGTGGCATTGGGAGCGATGGCTTGGGTAATCTTCGCCCAGCCTTCGGAGAGAACAACTACCGAGTCCGGAACTGCGAGGCACCACGATATTGCCCACTTGGCCCTCGACTTCCGCCAGGAATCCTGGAAAGCGCCTCCGTGCAGGTGTAGGACGGCTTTGCGCCTGAGAAGCTTGGCGAGTATGGCCATCAGCGCCTTCTCATAGACTCCGGGGAAGGATGACGCATGGAGGTGCACCACCTGGATTCGCTTTGAGTGCAGAGCTCCGAGATACCTCGCCATCATGCGAAAAGACGCAAGGAGCCGCTGAGGGATTGGCGGCCGCGCTCCCGATCGAACGGACGGCATTTCGGGATCGAAGTGCAGGAGAGAGTACTCTGTCTTCAATGACGATGAGAGCAGTAGCGCCACCTGCGTAGCGACCCCGCCGGTTGGCGGCGGCGTCGGTCCAACCATGAGAACTCGGGGCTTGTCGCGCTCGGTTGGGTCCGGCATGCTCATGTGTCCTTCGATAGTGCTTCCGCCCCCATCCAACGAGGGGAAGGCGGCACACGACGCAGTAGTCCTTCTGCCTCTGGAGTTCCCTGCCCTGCACGAGCCTTGAGCTTCCCCCCGTGCCGTCCGCGATGAAGGAGGAGCCTTCCCAGCCATGGAAGTATCGTCTCGTTGATCAGAACGACCTGGAGCTCTGAGCGCATGGCCGATTGGGCGGGACGTCAGGTATTGGTCACCGGAGCCGGCGGATTCATCGGCTCACACTTGGCCGCCGAACTCGTCAGACAGGGCGCCAAAGTCACGGCGCTGCTGCACTACCACGCAGGACCCGATCTGGGAAACCTCGAGTTGTTCCCCTGGGAGACCGTCTCGACAATGAAGGTCGTGCGGGGTGACGTCCGTGATCCGCACTTCATGGTGAGGCTTGTCGAGGGGACGAATGTTGTCTTCCATCTCGCTGCGCTTATCGCCATTCCGTACTCCTATCACGCTCCTGGGTCGTACGTCGCGACCAACATCGTCGGTACTGTTAATGTGTTGGAGGCATGCCGGATCAACGGAACGCCACGGCTGGTGCACACATCGACCAGCGAGTGCTACGGTACTGCGCAATACACTCCGATTGACGAGAAGCATCCGCTCCAAGGCCAATCCCCTTACAGCGCCTCCAAGATCGGCGCCGACAAGATGGTGGAGAGCTACTGCCGGAGCTTCGGGCTCCCGGCGACGACGCTCCGTCCGTTTAACACCTTTGGTCCCGGGCAAAGCGCCAGAGCTGTGATCCCGACGGTGCTGTCTCAGCTTCTGGCCGGTTGCGACGAGCTGCGGCTGGGGTCACTCGATCCCGTCAGGGACATGAACTACGTATCCAACACGGTCGACGCGTTTCTCGCCATCGCAGATGCCGACGCCGCAATCGGGGAAGTCGTGAACACCGGATCGGGCGAAGGACGCACGATAAGCGAGATCGTTGAAACGGCAATGCGCGTGGCGGGCCGCACAGTTCCGATCAGGCTCGATCGCGAGCGCATTCGGCCGGATGATAGCGAGGTCATGGAACTGGTCTGTGACAACACGAAGGCACGCACGCTCACGGGGTGGCTGCCGAAGGTGAGCTTCGAGGAGGGTATGGCGCTGGCTGTCGATTTCATCCGGCAGCACGCCGAGCTCTACCGCCCCGATGAGTACTCGCTATGAAGATGCCAAGGGCGGTAATCCAGGCGGGTGGGGCAGGATCGCGGCTGCGGCCGTACACGCAGGTGCTGCCAAAGCCGCTCATGCCCGTTGGCGATATGCCCATCCTCGAGATCGTCGTGCGCCAGCTCGCCCGGTGCGGGGTGGAACGGATCACGATCACGCTCGGCCATCTCGGCAGCCTCATCCAGAGCTTCTTCGGCGACGGCAGCAGATGGAACGTCGCCATCGACTACTCCTGGGAGGACAAGCCGCTGGGGACTATCGGGGCCGTCGCCCGCGTCCCAGACCTGACCCAGCCCTTTCTCGTGATGAACGGCGATATCCTCACGGACATGGATTTCGCCGAGTTTTACGCCGCGCATCTCCGTGCCGAGGCCGAAGTCACGATTGCAGTGTGCCGGCGAACGATAGAGGTAAGCCTGGGCGTTCTGGAGCTTGACGAAGCGGATCAGGTCGTCGGCTTCCGTGAGAAGCCCTCCCTGGACTACTACGCCAGCATGGGAATCTACGTGCTCGCGCCGCGCGTGCTCGAGCTCATCCCGAAAGACGCGTACTATGGGTTTGACATGCTGATGGCTGATTTGCTCGTCGGGAAGGCGAGAATGCAGGCGCGGATCTACGAAGGGATGTGGCTCGACATCGGTCGTCCCGAAGACCACGAGGAGGCGACTAACGTTTTTCTGGAGCATAGGGAGCGCTTTCTGCCGTGAGCACCAGGCTTCGCTTACTCGTGACGGGGGCAGCCGGGTGGATCGGCTCTGAGGTAGTTCGCGAGGCCGGGACGCGGCGGGGCGAACTCGAGTTGTTCACCACCGACATCGTCCCGACCCCACCGACCGAGGTGCCGTTTCTGTCTGGAAACCTGTGCGACCCAGAGTTCGCAAAGCAACTGCTATGCTGGGCCGAGCCAGATGTCATCCTGCACCTGGCCGGCACCAACCACAACGCTCCGGTCGACCTCCACTGGCGCCTCAACGTGGGGGGAACGGTCAACCTGTTGGATGCATGCCTGATCCACGAATGGGCTGGTCACTTCGTCAACCTCGGGTCGGCGGCGGAGTACGGGAGGCATCCAGAGCGAACTCTTTACGATGAGGAGATGCCATGCGAGCCCAAGGGAGCGTATGGCATATCGAAGTACTTGCAGTTCCAGTCTCTATCGATCTTCCAGTCTGCCGGCTGGACCACGACGCATGTCCGTCTGTTCAACCCAGTAGGTCCTGGGATTAGGCCGCACCTCATGCTCGGTCGCCTCATCGCCCAGGTTGCCGATGCAGCCCACGCGGGAGCGGACCCATTACGCGCCGAGCTCTGGACTCCCCATCCGGTTCGGGATTACATCGCATTGGCGGATGTGGCGTCCATACTCGTCCGTCTCGTCACCGAGGGGAGGACGGATCCACTCCTGAACCTGGGCACTGGGAAGGGACACTCGGTCTCGGATATCGTATCGGCTCTTGGTCGCGTCATTGGGAGAGATGTCGAGGCCACCTACACGAAGAGGCACATGGGTCAAGGGGATGTGATTGTGGCCGACATTGCTCGGCTGCGCCGATGGCTGCCGCCGAACTTCAGCTTCACCGATGTGGGCACCGCGCTTCAGGCGACCTGGGCGGACACACTTCGCGTCCGGCCCGCAGGGTGAGGACCGTGCGATGAAGATGCCCGCGCAGGCGCTCATCCGGGTATTCGCGAGTTCGGCTGAGGTCGTTCGGGCGGCTCGCCGCCGCCTCACGAACCGGCTGCTGGTCGCCACTCTGGGCGGCGCGCCGCCGCCTCACGAACCGGCTGCTGGTCGCCACTCTGGGCGGCGCGGGCTCGAACGTCTTTGTTGCCGAACCGAGGCTATGGCATCCCCGCAGTAGCATCTTCCTGGGAAGCGACGTGTTCTTCGGAGTTGGCTCTTATGTGAGCCTAGGCAGCAGCCATCTCCACATCGGGGACGGCGTGCTCTTCGGCTCCGACGTCATGATAATCGGCGGTGACCACAACTACCTGGCTCTAGGCCAGCGAATGTGGGAGTCGACTAGTGGAGGCACCGAAGCCGATATCCGAGTTGACGACGACGTCTGGTGCGGCGCCCGAGCGATACTGCTGAAGGGGGTGCGCATCCGCGAAGGCACCGTCGTCGGCGCGGGATCTGTTGTCACGCGAGAGCTTCCCCCCTACATTGTCGCCGCTGGCAACCCCTGTCGTCCGCGGAAGCTGAGGTTCTCAGACGAGGAGCTGGCAGAGCATCTTCGGGCACGAGGCCGAACCCAGAAGGAGGCCGCGGCCATCGTTCAGGAGCGCCGTGCCGCCGCCGGAGGCCTCCCCGTGGCCCACGCCCAATAACGATCACCCCTCCGATAACAGATGCCTCTCAGCGGAGAACCCGAAGACGGTCCCGAACGAAACTGATGGCAAAAGGCTATGGGGTGGTTACGATCCGCGGATCGAGCCACATCGCCCAGTCTGCAGCAGCCGTCTTCCCAGCGTCCGTGATGAGCTCAATGGTAACGGTCTGCCCGGCGTGAGAACTGAGGTCTACCAGGCGCCGTTCAGCGGAGAATTGGGTGATGAGCTCTCCAAAGGCTTCCTCCTGCGCCACGTTCACCAGGAACTCGACGCCATCGCTTGGGCCGGGCGACTTGGAGAGGAACGCTCCGAACGCCAGTTGGGTCGGCCGATCCGGCAGCGAGACCTTGAACCGGAGAATGGTCTGACCCGCCTCGCCTTTGCTGGTGTAGGCCGGGTGAGCGAAGATCACTGGGCTTTTCACTAACTCGGAAAGCCCGTCGGGATAGGCCTTTGGCATGGGCGGCTGTCCCTCTTCGGGGCAGGGCTCGGCCGCACCGTCGCCAAACCGGTAGAGCTTCTCGACTTCGGCCCAGTGGTCCACGACGCTGTAGATGACTTCCGCAGACGGGGAGAAGGCTGCTTGGACCTCCGGTGTCGGCGGCGTGACAGACGATTTAGATGCCCCCGTTTGCGAGCTACCCCCACCACATCCCGCCAATAGCAGGGCGCTAAGCACGAGGGCGGTGTGACCACCGGCAAACCGGTTGTGAGTGACCATGCTAGGTTCTCCTTGCCCTTTGGCAACTGCTTGAGATCGACACCGATACCGAGCGAAGCGTAACTCGCGCGTTGAATCTTCTGCGGCGACCCTGGAATCCCCTCTCCAGGCTGGAGCATCAGAGTGCCGCTCCGGTGGCGGCCGGGCGGGGTTGACACCCGCTCCGACAGGTCCGTATAATCCTTGGGATGAATTGACAGCCGACCTGTGCCGCGGAGGCCTGCCGCGAATGCTCCAGCGAAGCTACGGATGGAGATCACAGTTGCTACGTTTACGGCCCCGGGGCCTGCTCGTGTGGGGGTTCTCCTGGGCACTGGTCCTCGGTGTGCTGTCTGTGATTTCCGCGGACGAAACACCCACCTACTTGCTTGGGCCTGGGGACGTCCTATGCATCGAGATCGTCGATGCTGGTCTCCGGTATAGCGTGCCCGTGCTCGCAGACGGGAGTATTAGCATCCCCTACGCGGGGCGGGTGGTCTGCCAAGGGAAGACGCTGGACGACGTCGCCAGCGACATCAGTGGGAAACTCGCGCAAGAGCTAAAGGCTCATCGCGTCGCTGCCAGGGTCGTGACACCGCGTGAGCGCCTTGTGTACGTGCTCGGAACCGGTGTTTCTCGGACCGTCACCTCCGTGAGGGCTGGTGCTCAAGGCAGTGTGGCTCTACAGAGCACAGGGCAGGTGCTGCTTCGGCCTGGGATGAAGATATCGCATCTGCTCGCGGCGGCTGGCGGCCTGACGGGCGGACCGCAGTCGATGGTCGCGTGGCTCAGGCGTCCGACCGGCGAGTCTCTGGCCATTGACCTCGCCGCAGTGCTCCTAAAGGGTGATCCTCAAGCCGACCTCGCTCTCAGAGAAGGGGACGTCCTTGTCGTGGAGAGAGTGGACGCGGGCGGCGTCTACGTAACGGGTGCCGTCGTGCTGCCAGGAGCGTACCAGATTGCACCAGGAGCCGGTGCCGCGCAGGCGATTCTCGCCGCCGGTGGACCTGCGCCCGGGGCCGATCTCCAGCGCGTCGATGTGTGGCGCTCTGACCGGACGCGAATCAGCCTCGACCTGTCTGCGGCCCTGCTCAACCGCGATTTCTCCAAGGATGTCCCTATCCGTCCCGGCGACGTTGTGGCCATTCCTGGCGCTCCTCAGTCCGCCCCGACCGTCGTGGTCACTGGTGCTGTATCTCGACCCGGATACTACGGGCTTAAAGGCGGCCGGATCAGAACCGTGGATGACGTGCTCCGGCTAGCCGGTGGGGCTCGGAGTACGGCAGCCAGCGTTCTGGTCATACGGGAGATCGAAGGAAATCCGGTAACGATCGCCCTCGATATAGAGCGTGCCGGCGAACAGCCGATTCGAGCGCGAGACGTTGTTGTCGTCGTGTCCGAGCCGCTGGGGAGCGTTTCAGAATGACGGCAGCCCCGGACGCCGGGCACGGCAACTCGACTGGCGATGAGATAGACGTCCTCGCCTTGTTGTTGCGGTGTTGGCGTCGCAGGCGGCTTGCAGCCGTGGTGATTATCCTCTTCGTAGGCGCGGCCGCTGTTCTGGGACTGCGTCGGCCTCCGGTCTTCGTAGCGACTGCGGCATTGATCGCGGCCTCGGGTCCGGCTGGCTATACGGCAACCTCCCCCGAGTCCGTTCCCGGGGTAGTGAGCGACTTGTGGAGTGGTGCCCGTGCGCGCTCCAATCTGACCCACGCTGAAGCGATGCGGAGTTCGCGGATGCTCCGAAACGCGTTCGACCAGCTCCCCCCGGATCTTCGCGATGCCTTCCCCGACTGTGGCGATGATCCCGCATGCCTTCCCGTCCAGGTCACCGCACCCCTCAACACAGATGTCATTTCGGTGAAGGTCACGTCGAGGTCCCGCGAAGCCTCGCTCGCGCTCGCGGACGCGCTGA
>Ga0307379_10004666_pt1 | contig 19467 bp, 28 predicted proteins | sample UN2MG_FD_202237 | JGI IMG/M metagenome (GOLD analysis project Ga0307379, IMG submission 202237) | Soil microbial communities from Risofladan, Vaasa, Finland - UN-2 | ecosystem: Environmental > Terrestrial > Soil > Coastal area > Acid sulfate soil | place: Finland: Risofladan, Vaasa | collected... | reverse complement strand
CACCAACTAGCAAAGAACAGCATCCGGGCTCAACCTGACGCCACTCGCGAGCAACGTCGGGAGGTATGGACGCTGGCCTACCGAGCCTTGGCCAAATTCATCAAGACGCCCCACAAGGAGTGGATTCGGCCCCGAGAACGGAGACCGGCCAGAGCAAGAGCAGCAGCGTGAATCGCACCATGTCAAGGGTCCCCAGGCTCGAAGCCGGGCCAGCAGATTGCTCCCTCCTGGCCAGGTTCCAGGGCCGCCAGGTATCGTTCGACGTTGTCAACCAGGCGATCGAGCCCAGCCTCTGTAACGAATTGCGCGAATGCCCGGCATGGGACACCAATTTTGAAGCCAGGTGCCGGAATCTCCCGATCATCAAAGATGATGACCACCTGGCCGTCATGTACCTCACATTTGAGGACTTTGTGCCCGGCCGCAAGCAGTTGTCTCAGATTGGTAAGGGTGTTGGTTGCGTTCATACATCAATCATACACCACAAGCTAGGCCTGTTTCAACTATGGGATACCACAAACTTGGGTTTCTCCCCTCCCAGGGGTATCCGGTGGCACGGTTTTGAGGTTTGGGATGATATTTGACACACCCACCCGGTAATGCTATCATTAACTGAGCAACATTACACGTCAAACGAGGCCAAACATGACAGAAGCTGTCCTCTACATCCGGTCCACGCTATCCAATCCACCAGCGAAGCAACGCCAGATGGTTCAGCGTTACCTAGACGGTAAGGACATCCACATCATCGCCGAAGAGGTGGAGCGGGCAGGGGCAATGAAGAGGAAATCTTTCCCAGCATTCAAAAGGGCTCTTGAAGTGGCCGATGGCCGACTGATTGTCATCAGCAATCTCGGTCAAGCGGGCACGAGTCATGTCTTTTTGAAGATTCTGCGTGGTTGTGGAGATTTCATTGCCTTGAACCAATCCTCCTGTTGTCCTAGAACTCTTGAAACCCTGATTGCGGCGGCCGAAGACGGGGCGGCCAACAAGAGTGTGGAACTCAAAGCCACATTTGCCTGCCTGAAGAAGAAAGGCGTACAACTGGGATCAAGTATACCTGGGGCAACCGCCGGTGCCGAGGCGCTCCGTCGCTATGCCGGCAAGGGGCCGAAGATTGCCTCACGCCTGCGAATCCAGCAGGCACGCAACTTCTACCAGGATGTCATGCCCCGTATTGTCGAGCTTCACAGTCAGAGCTACACTCACGAGGAGATCGCTAATGAACTGAATGATGCGGATTACATCATGCAAAGTGGCGGACTGTTTCACCAGGTAGCCGTGTTGCGTCTTGTCAAACGCTGGGAGAAAGAGAATGGTGACATCAACAAAGGCTCGGATAGACCACGTCCTGGTCCCCGTGTAGTTAGTGTGGAGTTTCCGTTTGCATTTGGCCCTTACAAGCCCCCAATCAAGATTGGCAACAAGGTGAAGGACTATGTTACCAGGAAGCGAATTTCCGTGGTTGACACATGGAATGGTTGGCCCCTTCAATCCAATGGTGATCTTGTGTTGATGGGTGGGTTGGTTTTGGCTGTCTGTGGTGAATCAACCAATGCGATTCGTCAACATTGGAAAGTATCATCCGATAAAGTCCGCAGTTGGAAGGAGGCAATCGCCGGGCAAACACGGGACATTAAGCCAATTCTGGAATCGAAACGAAAAGACCCAGCTTTTAGGAAGCAAGTGAAGACATGCTGTTAGCTGGATTGAGCACGTCATTCTGTTGATGTACTCTTCGGGGCCCCGTGTAAACAGCCAGCAGCATCTTGTGCGTCGAGCAACCAAGCGTCGAAGATCGGACGCACTTTGCGAATCACTCGTAAGACCTGCTGAAGCTCCTCATTGGATACTTTACCATTCATCCCTTCTTGGAGGAAGGTCTTAACCTTTGCGTTGTATCCATCAATGTAGTCACGGCCGCGTTCCGTCAGTTTGATGAGCTTCGCTGTCTTGTGGGCAGGGTTGGTCTCCATCAAGATGAAACCACCCACAGTCAACGTTGCCACCATCTGTCTTGCACGTTGCCGAGTAACGCCACGCCCCCTCGCAAGATCAGAAATGGTCATCGGCGGCTTCGTTCGTAGCGTGCTTATTACGCGACGGAGGAGAAAGTCGACCGGCTCATCTGGCCACAGATGTTTCGTGATTCTGTTCGTTATGCTTGCGAAGCAAACGAATTCTTCGTTGATTTGGATCAGTGGATGCATGATGAACCCCTGGTGCCCCATTTATTTGAAAGTTACCTCAGGATGAAGGACGGATCAAACGGGTTGTGTGGAATGTGTCATATCAATTGTCATACCGACAGTTGACTTACCGTTTGCTACTTACTTAGTTGTTACCACCATCCCCAGAAGGTGGGATTACATTTGCCAAATACGTGCGGTTCTGATGATTGTGTCAAGCTCATTCAATTTGCGCATTTCAAATTTGACACGGTGCTCTTTGTGGTGTATGATTGTGTAAACACCTACAACATAGGAGCGAGCACCATGACACGCGAAGATTGGCTGAACGAGATGACTGAAGCCCTCCGACCTGACTTTCTGGACGCCGGCGGTGAGATTCCAGAGAAGGTCCGCCTGACCTGCGGGTGGCCCAGCCAGGGCGCCAAGGCCAAGAAGAACCGCCGTATTGGCGAGTGCTGGGGTGACGAGCGATCTGACGACCAGCATTTTGAAGTTTTCATCAGCCCTCTCTTGGACACCCACGTCGAGGTGGCCGAGGTGCTCGTCCACGAACTCGTCCACACAGCCGTTGGCATCAAAGCCGGCCACAAGGCGCCCTTCCGCAGGCTTGCCGTCGCGATGGGGCTTGAAGGTAAGATGACCGCCACCCACGCCACCAAGGAACTGGCCGCGAAGCTCGAAGAGATGGCCGCCCGGATCGGCCCGTACCCGCACGCCAAGCTCAGCTTCTCGAACAAGCCGAAGACCCAGGGCACCCGGATGATCAAGGTCCAGTGTCCGGACCCCGCCTGCGGCTACCAGGTGCGCACAACCCGGAAGTGGCTCGACCTTGGCACCCCCACCTGTGTCTGTGGCAAGAAGATGGAAGAGGAAGTGATTCCTGAAGCCAAGGCTGCATAGAGGCGCATAGAAAAGCCGCCCGAAGGCGGCCGAGTAGCCAATGCGGGAGCGGTCACCTCACTCTGGGATTGTGGTGATACCGAGGTTGTCACGGTGGACTCGGATGACTTTCAACACATCAAACCCGAACATTTCCTCGACAACCTGGTTTGCCTCACTCTCGGTGGCGAAGACTCGAATGCCAGGGTCACTGATGTCCTTTGGACCGTTCTCGCCAACGTATGCTTGGATGTAGCCTCCTCCATGGAAGGCTACAACGAAGAACAGTTCTTGTTGTTGACTCAATGGTTGTTTCCGTTCGAGTTTGATGTCACGCGCCATCATTCTGCAATCTGGGCAACGCATGTTGTCGGGGTCATAGTTCGGGTGGCGACACGGTACGTAAGGTTCGCCAAGTCTCGTGTTGAGGAATTCCACCTCCTTCTGCATCGCAGCAGACCGGCGTTTGAAGCGGTGGTAGTAAGTGTCCGAGGTTTGATCGTCCGGTATCCAATCGGCACCGCAACAGCAAGGGTCACTCCCATGAGGAGCCAGCGGAGACTTGTTGCAGACGATGCTCATCTGTATGTCGAGTAACTGCGTGTCTTGGCCGGCGGCTTTCGCGGCATCACGCTTGGCCGCCAGGCATTTGGGGCAGGGTAGTTTCATTTCTCACCTGTCCAGTCAAAGAAGAACCAACGGCGGTAGGTCTCGATCGGTCCAGGGCTGTGGGCGACATAGCGGATGTAGGCGTACATATCCTTCCATGTCCCGAAGATGTGCTGATGTGGCACATAGGAGAAGAGCCAGTCCGGCGCGTTGCACTTCCCTTGTTCGACGTGGATGAGGATCGGCTTCTTCTCCGAGTTGGCTAATGCCATCTCGTGGTAGGTCCCACAAGCATGTACTCTCAGGTCGATGTTGGTCGGCATGAAGTCACAGAAGTTGACCATCCGCAGGTCGACGGCACGAATCGGCCGCATCTCTCTTGCCACGCGATCATAGTCGCCGAGTCTCTTGGATTCACGACGTTGTTGACGAGCCTCGTCACTCTCCCCACCGATGTTGATCGGTTTCCTGGTTGGGTCAAGCCAATGGATTTTGAGATCGAAAAGCTCGTCTCGCATGCGTTGTCGCCAAAGGACGCCGCCTTCCGGGTCTTGGTCCATCGCGCCACACAGATAAGCGCGTGTGTGAGCTAGTCGATTCATGGAAGCAACTCCAGGTAGCGAGAAGCACCAAGACGCATGCAACCCAAATCCAGATAGCATTGCACGTCGGCGTAGGTTTTGATTCCCCCACTTGCCTTGACGAACACCTCCGTGCCACGGACGGCATCCAACATGATCTGCACGTCTCCGGGGGTCGCTGGGCCGGGCCCGAATCCGGTGGATGTCTTGACGAAGTGGACGCCGGCATCCACGCACCGTTTGCAGGCGTCGGCCAATCGCGGCAGGGTGTAGTGGCACGATTCCAGGATCGCCTTGACCAGGACGCCATTCGTTGCCGCGAGGATGCACAGCGTGTTGAGTTCCTTGTGAATGATCCCGCTGTCACCACCGAGGAACCGGCCGTAGTTGATCACCACGTCCAACTCTTTCGCACCATCCCAGATGGCCTTTGCGCCTTCCTCGTACTTGGCGTGCGGCGATGAGTTCCCGTGCGGGAAGCCAACCACTGATGAAACGTTGTCGAACATGCTGGCTGCAATCTCGACGTTGGCCGAAGCAACACAGAAGCTCTTCAGCTTGTGCTTGTTGCAGAAGGCTGCGCCATCACGGATGTCTTTGATCATGGCAAGCGGGCTGAGGACGGCATAGTCCAAAGCGCTGGCAATTAGTTCGGGTGTGTAATCCATGGTTCTCTTTCATTCTGAGATGAGGAAGTTCCAAATCGGCAATAACAGGTGCGGCGGCTTCGGTGTGAAGTGTTTGCAATCACCATGGTTGCTTGATTCACACCGCTCGTATTTGGGCCCCATCTCACCGGTCACGGGGTTGATGGTCTTGGGCCATGGGCCGGTGCAAAGCCACAGGTAGATTTGCTGCCCTTGATGGGCTGGGTAAGCGTGCTGGCATTCGGCACAGATGGTTTTCGCTCTCATGGTGTCTCCGATCAAAGTTGAAGGATTGCAGTGCGTTCGTCATAGACTTGCAAAGCGACACGCACGGCATGTGGACACCACTTTCTTCGCCAAAGTTCCACGGCGACCAAGAGCGCGGCATGCTGGATGTTTGAACCACGACGAGTCACTGTGGGGTTGTACCGAGTGCTCACGGTGCAACCGGTCTCTGTGACATTGACTTGCACTCCACCCGGCCCCTTTGCCAGCGCGTCGAGTAGTTCTTGTTCTCTCATAGGATTCCTGTCCTCTGTTTCACGTACCAGGTTCGATAGGCGGTATCGAGTTTCTTCTTCAGCACCTTCGGATAGACGTGACAGACACAAGGCCCTGATCGCCAACAATTCACAGTGGCGATCCCAATATGGTCCATCGTGATGATGAAGTAGTGCTCGTTCACCATAACAACGATGCAACCACCGCTCCGGAGAAATTCTTTCGCCTTCTCGAATTTCCTCCGACTTGGGCGCCCAAGGACTTTCCTCATCTGGTGCAGGTAGGTCCCACTAGGATTAGTTCCATCCGGACGCTTACATCGCACTCGTTTGCGGTATCGAGGCAAGTCCTTGTATGTCGCCTGCCGACCAAAGTGCTTGTCGATGTTCAACAGGGCGACCGGTCCACAGGAGTAACGATCACGTTGCTTGCAGAATCGCGTCATAGAATCCTCGCTCCCGGGTACTTCCAGTCATAGGCGATTCGCCCGTCTGGGAAGAAGATGATCTGTCGGATGTTATTCGGGTCCGTCGTAGACGTGAGACAATTGCTGATGCAGACGTTTTGTCCGTGGTAGTCATAGATGACCGCGCCATGGGGCAAGTGCATCAGCGTCACGGCTCCGTTCATCTCCAGGTAGTGGCGAAGCTGGTTCGCAAAACCATGGGGTTTCTCGCTCTTGGCACAATCCATTACCTTGCGAGCTTCCTGGGTGTTACCGGAGCCCGCCATGTAGTCGGGAACCTCGACTTCACGCAACGTGAGTTGCTCGACCTTGTGATCACGGCACATATTGATCAGCCGATCGATGTCTCCCAGTGTGCCACACCCGCTCTTCGTCAACGTGCAGTTCAACCGGACGGCCAATCCAGCCCCATGGAGCCAATCGACAGCCTGCCAGAAGTCGAAGCTGCCGTCATTGATGCCCATCAAGTTCTGACTGGTGTACGGCTCCCAGTGGACGATCGAGATGCAAACCAGGGAGAGGCCCAGCGTTGCCCACTTCTTCATCATCCCGGTCTCAATCGCCTCCTTGACCAGGATGCCATTGGTCTGGAGATCAATCAGCGGGAAGCGACATGATGCGATCTCGCTGAGGTACTCTGTGATCTGATCAGGAAAGAGCAAAGGTTCGCCCTTCCCGGTCAACAGCACGCTCACCAGGCCGTCGCGTGCTTGCTCGACGATCCGACACGCCGTGTGGAGGCGGCGTTTGTTGATTGTTGGAAACCTCCAGCCAGCGGAGCGCGTCATCTTGCTAACGCAGAACGGGCACTTCGCGTTGCATGCTGCTGTCCCAACGACGATGGAGAATGTGTGCGTTCTCATTTCACCCTCTCCAGTAGTTTGAGGATGGCCACCTTGTTGGCCGCGATTGTCTCTGTGCTGATTCTTGTGCTTTGGCCGATCACCAATCCCGTGATGGTGTCCCCGGTGAAGATCGGGGCTCCGCTACAGGCATCCGGTGCGCCTTCGAGGATCAGCCAGTTCTGATGCGAGGTACGGGGGCTCTTGCTCGACCGAGCATGCCGCTTCACAGTGACCGGGTAGGATTTATCGGTGACGACTTCGATGTCACCTTCGCCGCCAAATGGTCTAAACTTGATGGCCGGCACCTTGCCCTTGTAGATTCTCAAGAGGGCCAGTTCCCAAATCTCATCTTTGGCGACCACGCCGGCTGGCAAGTCGTTGACTGTCACGTTCCCAATACCCTTGCTGAGAATCGTCCTGCTGGTGAGAACGAACGTGCTACCCTTGTGCTCGATGACGACGCCATAGCCCGACAGTGTCACGCCCTTCGTGTAGTTGGTGACCGTCACGATGGAATCGCTGGCGTTGATCTCAGGTGCCACGTCGACAAACGGCAGGTTCCCCTGGTTTGGTATCTTGTAGTCGGCCGGCGGCAGCGGCGGCTCGCTGTCGTTTTGTGAGATGAACGGGATTTTCAATCCGCTCAGATCAAAGTCCATCTTGTTCAGGTCAACAATACCAACTACGTCCAACGTCAAGACGGCGAACGACACAAGGGCAATCAACTTGAACTGGTTTCGTTTCAGAAAGTTCATCAACAATCCTCCAAAAGGTTTTGTAAGGCTTCCAGCGAGACGAGGACACAACTACACCTTGCGATAGGGATTTCAGCTTGAAACAGGTCGAACAACTCTTCTGCACTAAAACTGATCATCTTATCAACGGTCTTTCCGCGAGCAAACTCCACGAGCATCGAGGCGGCAGCTTGCGAGAAGCAACAACCTTCACCTTTCCACCAAATCTCAGTGAGTATGCCATCTTCAACGCTGGCCTCGATCTGGACTAGGTCGCCACAAACTTCTGATCTTGCCGAACCGAGTTGGTTCGAGTACCGGCTGTCCGGGAACGGACCTTTGTGGTACGGCTTGCTGTAGTGATCGAGGACGTGTTGCTCGTAAGGCATTAGCTACTCTTCTCTCTGGCGGCGTCCCGCTCGCGACGAGTGCATTTCAGATCGAACGCGAGGTACTTCATGTCGAGGCGAAGGTGCGACAAGGCATCCTGGACCAGTTGCAGGATTCGCTTCCGTCTCTGTTCGCCTTCGCGGACCTTTTTTAGGGCGGGCATGAGTTGCCGCTGCTGTTCTTTCGGCAACTTTCGGATTTCGGTCGCGAGTGCATTGATCTCGTTCATCGTGATTGCTCCTCCAGTTGTTGCTTGTATTCCACCACGAGCTTGTCCAAGACTTTCATCCGTCGCTGGAGTTCGGGGGCTTGATGCCGTCTTTTGAATGCCACACACTCCGGATGGTTGGGGTCCTGATGTTCATTGATCAACGCCGTGTAAACGACAAACGGGCCGGCTTTTGCCTTGGTATCGATCACGTATTTGCCCTTGGGAATGAATCCGTCTACGCAGAGCACGTTGAGGATCAAACCGAGGTCCCGCGACCTGCGCCCCCGTCGAATGTTGTCTGTCTGCTGGCCGATGTTGGTGGCCGGCGGCATGATGCCGGTCACGATGTACTCCGGATAGAGCCCATGGGTGATCCCGGTGGCCTTCAGGATGTCGTAGTCACGCATCCGGTAAACCTTGGCCAGGTACACCTGGAGGTCCAGGTAATGGACCCGGCACTGGAAGGTGACCGTCATTGGAAGCTGTGGCTTCGGCCCTTCCCACGGCTGAAGTGGCTTCGGTGCCCGGTTTAGTCGCAACATCGGTGTCCTTTGTCACAGGTTCTAAGCCCCTGAGCAGGCGTTTCTTCTCAGGCGTATGGATGGTTCCTCTATCTTGACTTAGACCTGGAAGCCCGGAATTTGGCGGGAAAACACGGGAAAACACCAAGAAATCCTCGTTTTACCGCGTCAAAACGACCAATTTTGGACGAAATTTTCCGATTAGGCGCAATTTTCTGGTGTTCTTTGTACTGTATTATATGGAGGTAGCTTTCGCCCTTGGGGATTCACCTATGCAACACGTCACAGACCTCGCCGACTCAAATCGATGCAAAGGGGCCGCGCCAGACGGCCAATGCAGGAATTTGGCCGAGCCTGGTAGCGACCGTTGCCGCGCCCACGGGGGGCAAGACCTCACCCAACAGCAGAACATGCGGGGGTATCTCCTCGCAAAAGCCACCGATCGAACCCGTTTGGCGACAGTGAGCGAGGAATTGGAGCCCGTCAAGGAACTGCGGGATGCCATTGGCTTGCTCCACATGATGATCGAACGGCGTTGGAACATGGTCAAAGAAGACAACGACCTGCTCCAAGCCTGTGGCCCACTGAACCAGATGCTCCAGAACATGGATCGCCTGGTGAACTCCTGCCACAAGATCGAACAGAATCTCGGTCAGCTTCTCGCCAAGCACGCAATCTTAGCGCTGGCAAAGCGGATGGTTGAGATCATTGTTGAAGAGCTTGAAGGGATCGACGACTACGAAGTCATCGTCGACCAGATCACGGTTCGACTGATCGATCTCATCCGTGGCACGGACAACGCCGAGCACAAATCAATCGTGGCAGCCCTGCCGGCTCCCAACAATGCCTGCTCAGGGGCTTAATACCTGTGACGAACCTTCCACGAGTTTGTGCATGCGGCAATCTCATCAGGTTCTCCAATGAGGATTGCTGCGAAGATTGTTTTGCCCTGAGAACTGGCCGTTACCACGGTCGGAGTCAACGGGCGAAAGTCTTCCCATCTTGCAAGGGTGCAGACCATGACGACGCGAACTCAGTCAGCAATCAAAGCCGGTGATATCGTAGCCTTCTCTGGTAACAGTTGGCATAGTATTTTGATCAACCTGTGCAGTTACGGGATTCCTTTCTGGAGCATTTCCCACGTTGGAATCATCGGGGAGCATGAAGCCAAGCTGGTACTTTTTGAGTCGACAACGCCCGCTCAGGGGCTTAGTACCTGTGACAAAGGTACACAAGCGGTTCGTTTAGAGGACCGACTTGCCGACTACCCCGGCCGCGTATGGCATTATCCGCTCTACCGCCGGCTATACGCTGCGGAATCGGATCGTCTAAATCAGTTTTTGATGGATCACCTCGGCATTCCTTACGATCACATCGGAGCCATTCGCTCCGGAGGCGCTGCCTGGAGTTGGTTCGAGTCCCTCCTACGTGATGAAGACCTCAGCCGTATCTTCTGTTCGGAGCTTTGTGCCGCCGCCCATCGCGAGATCGGAATGATCCGAACCGATAACGTCAGCCGCTGGAATCCAAACCGATTCATTCGGTATGAACGACGGGAGAGAATTCTGGCCCCGCCATGGAGACTCAAATGAAGCGTCTTCTTTGTGCCTGTTTGCTGGTTTGCATGCTCGGGTGTGACACGGAGATCATTATCGACGGGATTCCGATGCTACCCAAGCCGGTCAGGCCCCAACGTGTCTACCCTGAGTACGAACGCGAGACGCCGACTGTCAATCTGGGGCAAATCCTTCGACAGAGCAACTGGATTGGGTCCAAAAGAGAAGGCTCTTGCGTCCATGCGACCATGGTCATGTTGTTCCGTTGGCAAGGTCGCGAAGACTTGGCGACAAAGTGGCTCGAAACCTATGAGAACGCAGAGTGGGCGACGAAACTTGCTGCCAAGCTCGACAAAGAGGGGGTTCGTTACGCCTACACCTGGAATGAGCGTGATGTCTCGTTCCTGGAGTGGGCTTGTCAAACCAGACGTGGATGTGGTGTGACAGTCAAGGGTGGCGCTCACATGATCCTGTTGGTCCACCTTGATGCGAACCGTGCAGGTTTCATCGACAACAACGCCATTGGAGAAATCCAGTGGAGATCAAGAGAAGCCTTCTTGAAGGAATGGCGTGACTCGTACAGTTGGGCCGTGACGCCAGTTTACACACCACCGCCTCCACTTCCATCAAAGGAACCAACCCAATGAAACAGTTGTTTCTTGTACTGTCATGTCTCTTGATTCTGTGCTCTCCTTTTGCCGCAACCGTTGCAACGGCCGAGTACACACAAGAGCGCGTTGTCTCGCTCCCACAAGACCAGGGCAAATGGTACGTGAGTATCTTTGGCGACACTGCCGACCCACAATTTCAGAAGTTGCAGGGGTGGTTTCAGAGTAACCCGGGCCTATCCAACATCCGCGAGCAGGTCCACTTCAACGTATATCCGACTGACAGCGCCCGCTACCAGAGGTACGCTCGTACCCTTCCTGGGTACGTTTGTGTCCGAGTGCAGAACAGCAAAGGCAGCGTGCTCTCTGAATACTGGGATGAGTACCTCCCGAGTTCTGGCGACTTGCTCTATCAGGGCATCGCACTCGACATCCAGAAGAAGACCGGCTTTCGCTTCATCATCCATCGCCGGCGATACCATTGCCCCGGGCCAAACCCCAATCCCAACCCGGTGCCAGTGCCCGCCCCTGTCGAACCCGTGGATGATCCACCGGTGCTCGACGCGAAGCCGGAAGAACCTGGTTTCCCCTGGATGATCGCCGCGCTCGCCGCCGTCCTTGGAGCCGGCCTCGGCGTCGGCCAGGGCTATAAGAAGGAGCACATTGACGCTCCGAGTCCTGCCAAAGCTCTCTGAGTTCGTCACTTCCTCCCAGTTGGACTTGCGTATTTGATCCCTAGTGCGACCACCTAAGCCCCGGCTGGGTTATTTCTCGAATCACTTCTTTTTTGGAGACCAAACATGGCTCTTACTCTGTCCAATCTCATCATCATTGCTCTTGTCGGCGTCTGTACCTGGCTGGCTGGTAAGTGGTTGTTCAAGAAGGACACTGAGGTGGAGAATCGTCGTCGAGCCGCCGGCCGCTTGGCCGCCAAGCTCACCGAGTTGGGGTTCAAAGAACTGCCTGACTTCTTCATTGACTACTCGGTCGGCGACTACAGTGGCATGGCCCACACTCTTGCCGCGATTGCCCAGAAAATGATGAGTGGTGAGAAGGCGATCCTGGCCGAACTCGATGACGTGTTCCTCAAGCTCCTCTCGATCAAACTCAACACTGGCGAAGGCCGCCACCTGGTGGCGACGAAGCTGGCTGAGATCGAGAAGCTGTTCCCTAGTGCGACCACCACCAAGGAGTAATCATGCCGGTCGAAAACTGCGAAGTACATGGCCAGCCTGGAAAACGTTGGGGTAGCAAGGGGAAGTGTTATCCCTATGTTGCCGGCAACGAGGACAGCATGCAACGGGCAGCCGCGAGGGCCAAGAAACAAGGCCGCGCGATCAAAGCTCGTGAAGGAAAGAAGAGGTAACCATGCGTCCACTCCATCTACTGCTACTCTTGGTCCCCATGTTGCTGCTGTCCGGTTGTGGCGGGGTCACGATTGATCTCGAACAATCCAAGCCCACAGTAGCACCAAAGCCAAAGCCGGCACCCAAGATCAACATCGACATCGAAGTGCTTGCCTTCACGGCGAAGGGGTGCCCCGTTTGCAAACGTGACAAACCTCAGATTGAGGAGATGCGTCGGCGAGGGGTGAAAATCACCACGATTGATGCTGATGAGCAACCGGAGTTGGTCAAGCAATACCGGGTTAAGTCACTCCCAACTTACATCGTCTACCAAGATGATGTTGAGATCAAGCGAACTGGTGACATATTTCTGATCATTGCTATCCTCGCGAAAGTCTTGAAAATACTCATTCCGATTGTGGCGCCACTGTTGCTGTGATCGGTCTACAAACATGAATCGGGCCTTGGTGCAAATCCGAGGCTCGATTCTTTGATGCTTCGGGAGAGCGTTAAAGAATCGGACAACTGACCTTAACAAGAGGCCTCCAATGAAACTGCAAATCCCGCAGAATTCCGACCAAAACCGGATGATGATTGAAATCACCGGGCCAGACTTCCTCAAGATCATCGAAGTCAGCACCGAACACCTCGTGATCGAACGCAACTATCCCGACGTGGACGAACGACTCCTGACGGCTAGAGCTTGGTTCATCTCGAACGCACGCGAACCGGTCGGCGACGAGATCGTGCTGAAGGCAGCCGAAGTCGTCGGGGGCGAGGGCGAGGACGAGGGCGAGGGCATGGATTTTGATGACGCCGTCCAAATCCTGTCCGAGAGTGCAGACCTGGAGGACGAGGACTGGGACGAAGAAATAGACCCCGAGCCTGCTGACGAGTAGTTCCTGACACGAGGCCACCATGGATTTGCTCGACGAGATGACATTGACGATAGCGGATGGACTGCAAAGCCGCTCCCTCACCAATTGTCTCCGTTGGGCTGCCAAGCGGAGGGTGATGACGGGTGACTTTTCGGGGCCTTACTCCGCGAAGTTTCACCCTTGGGTCAAGGAGATGACCAACTCGAAGACTCCCTTCAACTATGCGATGAAGGGAGCCCAGTTGGGTATCACTGAGATTCTCATCAACCTGGCATTCTACGCGCTCGACCAGTTGCATCGCGACGTGCTCTACGTCTTGCCTACGTCGAAGAATGCCGGAGACTTTTCCAAGTCACGTTTTACTCCGGCTCTGAAGAACAGCCCCTACCTTAATTCGATCTTCACGGACATCAACTCGATCGAACTGAAGCAGGCGGGTAGTAACACGCTCTACATCCGTGGCTCGCGGGGCAACAGCAACCTGAAGTCCATCCCCGTCAGCGTCCTACTAATGGACGAAGTGGATGAGATGAGTCAACGGGCCATTGCATTGGCGTTGGAACGCCTGTCCGGTTCACTCTCCAAGGCGGTGTGGGGCATCTCCACACCAACCGTTCCGAACTTCGGAATCCACAAGTTGTACAAGGAATCGACACAAGAGCACTTCGTCTTCAAGTGCCCTTGTTGTGGCCGTCGAACGAAACTGATTTGGCCGGATTGTGTCGAGATCATCGGCGAACACATCAGTGATCCACGATGTGCGGAATCATTCCTGAAGTGCAAAGAGTGTGGTGGCCGCCTGGAACATCAGGCGAAGCCGGATTGGCTCGGGAGTGCAACATGGGAATCCACCAACCATGGTGGCAACCCGGAGATTCGCGGGTTTGGCAACCTCTCGCAGTTGTACTCGTTCACGGTAACGCCCGGCGAGCTTGCTGTCGCCCACTTCAAAGGGTTCGGTGACGAAGCCTCCAATGTCGAATTCCACAACTCGAAGCTCGGGATGCCGTTCATCGGTGACGGCGCCAAGATTGTGGATGAGGACATCGACGCCTGCATTCGCGACTACAGCAAGGATGACGCCCGGCCGAGGACTGCCGATCGAGTGATCACGATGGGAGTTGATCAGGGGAAGTGGAACTACGTTGAGATCGACGAGTGGTTCTTCGACAAGTATTCCAGTGACCTGAACGTCTCTGCCAGGCCCAAGGTACTCTACGAATTCAAATTCCATGAGGAAGACTGGCACTTCCTTGACGAGTTAATGCGTGAATGGCAAATCTGGGCATGTGTGATCGACGCTGATCCTCAAATCATGGAAGCCAGGCGTTTTGCAAGACGCTTCCCTGGCTCCGTGTGGCTTTGCCGATTCCGTCGTGGGGTCACGGCAAAAGAGATTTCAGAAATTGATGATGGCGAGGGGGCTCCTATCATCCATGCCGACCGTGCGAACTGGTTCAGTGCAGCACTGGGTCGTTTTCGAGAACCACGTCGCATCGAGCTTCCTCGTGATGTCTCCCATGACTATCGCGAACATCTCAAAGCTCCGGTGCGGACGTACAAGAGGGATGAAAATGACAACCCGCAAACAACTTACGTGAGCACGGGTCCGGACCACTTTGCACTATCCCGTGTCTACTCAGAGATTGCTCTCCCGTTCGCGGCGAGTATCCAGACTGGGGAAGACATTCAAAAGTTTCTGTGAGGTTTGTAATGGCCGACAAAAAGATCATCGACTTTCGCCTGCCTAATTACCTGACCTCCTTTGCGGATTGGGGGCGATGGCGGCTGACCTATGAAGGCGGGCCGGCATTCCGACAGAAATTCCTCAAGCAGTTCACCAATCGTGAGGACCCAAAAGAATTCGAGACACGGAGGGAGATCACTCCCATTCCGAGTTTCGCGAAGGCGGCACTCAATGATATCCGTAACTCGATTTTCCAGCGGATGGTGGACATTGTCCGCAAAGACGGGAGTTCATCGTATCACAACGCCGTGGCAGGCCTTGACATGGGTGTCGATCGCCGTGGCTCCAGCATGAATGCCTTCATCGGCCGGAAGGTCTTGGAAGAGTTACTCGTGATGGGTAAGGTAGGCGTGTTTGTAGACGCCCCCACCGTCGAAGGACCAACGCTGGCCGCCGTGGGATCGTTTCGACCCTACCTCTATGTCTACAAGATGGAGAAGATTCTCTCCTTTTCCTGTACGAGTCAGGAGGAACTAAGTGAGTTCTCCGCGCTTCTCTTGGAAGACACAGTCACCAACTATGACGGACTAACTCGTCTACCTACGGAAGAGGTGAAACGCTACCGCCACCTATGGATTGGGGACAACGGCAAAGTCAACATCCAATTCTATAATGAAAAGGGTGAGTCCACCAACCAAAATGGGGAGCCTGCCGGCCCCGTCGAATTGGAGTTGACTCGTATTCCTTTCGTCCTCTTGGACATCGGGGACAGTCTGCTCAAAGATGTGTGTGAGTACCAGATTGCGTTGATCAACTTGGTCTCCAGCGATGTGAACTACGCACTGAAGGCGAACTACCCCTTTTACACCGAACAGAAGGACAAGCGGGGCGTTGGCGCCCACCTCAAGAGTAGCGCTGATCCCGATGGCACAGCAACCAGCGGCGGGCAGGGTGCCCACGACAAGGAACAGACGATTGGCGTTGCCCAAGGGCGATACTACCCACAAGGTATGGACCGACCTGGCTTCATCCATCCATCGAGCGAGCCTCTCAAGGCGTCGATGGCTCTCCAAGAGAAGCTGGAGGCGGACATTCGCCGCCTGGTCAACTTGGCGATCCAGACACTGGCATCTCGGCAGTCGGCTGAGTCGAAGTCCATGGACAACGCCGGCCTGGAAGCCGGACTCTCATACATTGGACTGGTCTTGGAATCCGCCGAACGGCAGATTGCCGAACATTGGGCGGCATTCGAGGAGAACAAACCCACCCTCCGTCGCATCCCGACGATCAAGTATCCGGATCGCTACAGTCTCAAGAGTGATGATGACCGCATCGCAGAGGCATCGAAGCTCTCTGCGGTCATCACGGATACCCCGAGCAAACAGGCTCGGAAGGAACTATGGAAGACCGTCTGCACAACGCTCCTTGGCGGCAAGGTCAATCCGGATACGATGGCCACGATCTACAGTGAGATTGACAAGGCCAAATTCACCACGGCGAATCCTGATGTCATCATGGAAGCCAAGGAAGCCGGACTCGTTGGTGAACAACTGGCCTCAATCGCTCTGGGCTTCCCCGATAAAGAATACCTCACAGCCCGCGTCGACCACATGGAACGGATCAAACGGATTGCCGAACAACAAGGAACTGTTGGCGTTGTGCCACTCAATCCGGCAGCCCGTGGAGTGGTTGACTTGGATGATGATCCGAATTCCGGTGGGACGGAGAAGGCAGCCAGCCGCGACACCACTCTTCAAGATACCACTAAGGACCGCACTCGCGGCAAAGGTAAGAAATAATGATTGACACATATCCGGAATTGTATTTCGGCAGGGGTGGTGCGGTCAGTGTGGCCCAACCAATTACGAATTCACGGCGGATTGTCAAAGGCTTACGTGTCAAAGCCTTGGCGGGTAACACTGATATCATCTATGTGGGCCTCAACAAGGTATCGATTTTGACTGGCTTTGAATTGTCGGCTGGGGATGAAGTGTTCCTAGAGATCGATGATCCATCCAAGATTTACTCAATCGCTAACCCCTCGCAGAACCAGGAGCAGACGATCGCCATCTCGGGTTCGGTGGCCAACGACACATTCAAGCTCACCATTGATGGTGAGACAACGGCCCCGATTGACGAGGATGCCGATGCGTCGGCTGTCGAATCGGCTCTGGAAGCCTTGTCCAAGATTGCTGGCACCGATGTAGCGGTGACTGGTGGGCCTGGTCCAGGTACGGATTGGGTGGTGGAGTGGACGGGCCAGTACCAAGGCATCAATCGCCCACTGCTGGTGGCTTCTGAAGCTGGTCAGAACGAAAAGCAGACGGTCGGGATCGACAGCGCGTCTACTGGTGGGCACTTCCATCTGACGTATGACAGCCAGACAACTGACGAGATTCTCCACACCGCCACGGCGGCAGACATCAAGGCGGCGTTGGAACTGTTGTCCAATATCGACCAAGTGTCTGTTACTGGTGGACCTGGCCCGAGTACCGATTGGGTGGTTGAATTCCAGGGTGCCTTGGCAAGAAACAATGTGGCTTTGATGACAGGTGATGGCTCCGCTCTTACGGGCGGGACGACTACGGTTTCGATTACCGAGACGGCCGCCGGGAATGCCGCAACGGTTGTGGTCACGCAGTCACAGGATGCCGCCATGGAGAGTCAATTTTCCTGGGTGGCTATCTAAGGAGGTGACGCATGGCAATCACTCAGACTTATTATGGCACTGTGAGTGAGGCGGATGGCTATTTTGCTATGCGGCTTCACGAGTACGCCTGGACGGATGCCTTGGCGACCGATCGTCCGAAGGCTCTTTGGGCGGCGACGTTGATCGTTGATGCCCTGAACTTCAAGGGCTCCAAGAGCACCGTCTACACGCTTTTGCAGTCGAATTCATCTGCTTCGGAGTCGGACATCCGGGCAGCGGAAGCCAGCCAACCACTGGAATTTCCGAGGGGTGCGGACACGGATGTTCCTGAGGTGATTCGCATAGCTTGCTATGAGATTGCCCATGCACTTCTTGACGGGAAAGACCCGGAACTCGAATTAGAAAACCTTGGCATCGTTAGCCACGGGTTTGGCTCCGTGCGAACGACGTTCAACCGGACCCAGATACCGATCGAACACATCATCAACGGCATCCCGAGTCCAACCGCCTGGCGGTTGCTGATGCCATTCCTACGGGATGATGAAGCGATCAAATTGTCCCGAGTCTCTTAACTCGGGCGCTTTACGTTACTGGTCACGTAAGGCCAGGTTTCAAAGCCACACCGTTTAACCTGCCTCCGGTGTGGCTATTTCTTTGTGCAGGGTAACGTATGAGGTTTCTCATGTTTGACGACTTGTCTCTGTATCTGTGTTTTGGCGAAGTTTCTTGTTTCGATGGCGACGGTGACGGCGACGGCGACGGCGACGACGCAGCGGCGGCGGCGGCGGCGGCGGCGGCGGCGGCGGCGGCGGCGGCAGCAGCGAAAGCGGCCGGCAACGGCGGCGGCGGTGAGAAGACCTTCAAGCAGGATGACGTGAATCGTATTGTCGAGGAGCGTCTTGCTCGTGAGCGCAAGCAGGCAAAAGAGAAGAGTGATGCGCAGTACCGTGATCTGGAAGGTCGCTACTCGGCGTTGCTCGAAACCCAGAATCTCTCGGACGAAGAGCGCGGCAAGATGGAGGAGAATCTGGCGGATGTCCGCAAACGGTTGCGAACCAAGGAAGAGGAAGCCAAATACAAGATGAAGCAGATACAGGAGCAGCACGAGACGCAGTTGTCCGAGGCACTGGAAGCCGCCAAGACGTGGGAGAGTCGCTTCCACGAGACGAGCATCCAGCGTTCGTTGCAGGACGCGGCCGTGAACAACGACGCCTACAACGCTGACCAAGTCGTCAATCTTCTTCGAGGAATGACGAAACTGAAGCCCGAAGTCGACGAGGTCACGGGAAAAGAGACCGGCCAGTTTGAAACTGTCATTGACTTTCCCGATCGCGATGACAAGGGCGTCCGAGTTATCACGCAACGAACCCCCGAGGAAACCGTGAAACGCATGAAGGAGTTGCCGGACTACGCCAACCTCTTCAAGAGCAACGTGGTTTCTGGGATCGGCGCAAACAGTGCTACCGGTGGCCTTGCACCGGGTGCAGGTGGTCAACTTGATGTCCGGGCGATGACGCCCTCGCAGTACATGAAGGTCCGAAAAGAGCACCCCGAGCTTCTCGGCCTGGACCCTAAAAAGTCATAGTAACACCCACCTCTCTCCCGGGGGTTGTTGTCTTTCAACCCAAACTGAAACTTTCGTTCTGGAGAAGAACAAGATGAATCTTTACCTGTGTACTCCCGAAGTCGTTTGCTTCGCGAATGACAACGATGCCCTTGTCCCCGAGAGGTGGGCTCTTGAGGGCCTGGCTCAACTCGAAGAGCAGATGGTTGTGGCCAACCTGGTCCATCGTGACTTCGAGGACGAGATCGCCAAGTATGGCGATACCGTCAACGCTCACCGCCCGGGCGAGTTCAAGATTCGCCGGAAGACGGATGCGACCACGTCGCTCGACAAGCAGGACGCCACCACAGCGAACGTGCCCGTCAAGCTGAACCAGTGGTTCTACAATGCGTTCGTCATCAAGGACGGCGAGCAGTCCAAGTCCTTCAAGGACCTGGTCGCACTCCACCTGGTGCCTTCGATGCGGACGATCGCCCGCGCGGTGGATCGTGCTCTGCTGGGTCACATCCACAAGTTCCTCTCGATGGGAACGCCTTCCGGCCGTGTTGGCCGCTTGCAGAATCTCCCTTCAGCGACGAGCCACGAGACCGTGCTCGAAGCCC